>Ga0070699_100001542_pt1 | contig 21066 bp, 22 predicted proteins | sample KBSK1503metaG_FD_65473 | JGI IMG/M metagenome (GOLD analysis project Ga0070699, IMG submission 65473) | Corn, switchgrass and miscanthus rhizosphere microbial communities from Kellogg Biological Station, Michigan, USA - KBS K1-50-3 metaG | ecosystem: Host-associated > Plants > Roots >...
GGCTTTGTATAGCAGGTTGAGCAGCAGGCGGGAGAGATTGTAGCCCAGCTTGTAATAGGAAAGAATGTTGAAGAAGGGGACGATCTCGTCGATGTAAGCCTCGACTTTGCCAAGGACCTTCTGCGGCGCCATCCCGTGGGCCGCGCCGTGGGCCGCCGCGGCTTCGAGCACCACCGGGTCCCGCATCAGCTCCGCCTTCACCACCTTCCGGTCTACCAGCTTGTAGCGTTCGAGGCGGGCCCGGAAGCGCAGCACTTCACGCCTGGCGCTTTGACGCAGCCACTGTCGGCCGAGCAGCACTCCAAGGACGAAGAGGGCTGCTGCTGCAATCGAATAGAGAGCCCAGGGGGACAGTTCAGGCAATGGTCGGCTCGTGTAGTTCGGAATGCCTGCAGCAGTCTTTGACCGTAGAAGAAAGCAATCATTCTGTTTGGCTTTGCGTCTCTGCGCCTCTGCGTTGATGCGCTTCGAAGCGCGAAGCCGGTACAAAGCCGCCGCCCTTCAGCCCTGGCTGGCCACTTGTCCTTCGGTCGATTCCTTCTTGGCCTGCTGGAATGCCATCCCATGGAGCCGCGCGATCCGCTGCCGCATCGGCGGGTGGGAGGCGAGGAAGTCCGCCAGCTTTCCTTCTTTGTCATTGAGGGCCCGGGCCGACGGATCCACGATGCAGAGATGCGCGGCGCCCTGGGTGATGGACCGGGTGGGCTCCTTCGCCGCGTCCAGTTTTTCCAGCGCGCTGGCCAGTGCGTCCGGGTTCCGGGTGAACTGCGCCGACGAAGCATCGGCCAGGTACTCCCGCTTGCGGCTCACCGCCATCGCCAGGATCCGGGAGATGATCGGCGCCAGGATGAGCGTTATCACCCAGAGCACCAGGATGAGAATCGCCAGCTGGTTGCCCCCGCCCTTCTTGCCGCCGCCGCCGCGCCCGCCGCTGCTGGCGAGGGCGCGGCCTCCACCCCGACCCAGCATCCGTCCCATTCCGTCCGACATAAGCGCAATCGCGCCGACCATCGCGGCGAGCAGCGTCATCAGGCGGACGTCGAGATTGCTGATGTGCGCCATCTCGTGGGCGATCACCGCCTGGAGCTCATCCCGGTTCAGCGTCTTGAGCAGCCCTTCGGTGACCGCGATGTTGGCGTGCTGCTGGTCGAGGCCGGTCGCGAAGGCATTGGGGTCGGGATCCGGCACTACCCAGATCCTGGGGCGGGGGAGCCCCGAGGCGATGGCCATCTCCTCGACCACGTTGACCAGCTGTTTCTGCTCCGGAGTGGCGGGCTCGATGATTTCCCAGGCCCCGGCGGCCCACAGCACCCGGGCCGGGCCCTTCTTGAAGGAGTACCAGCAGATGGCCAGGCCTACGGCGGTCAGGATCAGGCCGATGATGGGAATTGTATGGTGGTAGGACTGGGGCGAGGCGTCCCGGGTGAGCAGATAAAAGCCCAGGTCGCCGCCGAAGCCGACCCAGGCAAAGAAGAGGATGAAGCCGAAGACCAGCCAGCGGGTGCGCTTGCGGTTGGCTTCCTGCTGGGCAAAGAGATTTGGTCCGGTCATAGAAAAAGCGTAAAGGGTGAAGAGTGAAGGGTGAAGGGGGGTGTGCCCCTTCACTCTTTACCCTTCACCCTTCACGTCTTTACATGGCCAGATCGACTTTGGGCACCGCCCGCTCCGCCGCGTCCTCGATTTCCCAGAGCTCCGCAGGCACTGCCTTGGCCATGCCGGCGACCATGCTGGCCGGGAACTGCATCTGCCTGGTGTTGTACTGGGTCGCGGTGTCGTTGTACATCTGTCGCGCGAAGCCGATCTTGTTCTCGGTGCTGGTCAGCTCTTCCTGCAGCTGGGCCACGTTGCCGGTCGCCTTGAGGTCGGGGTAGGCCTCGGTCAGCGCGAAGAGCCGTCCCAGCGCCTGGGTCAGCTCGCCCTCCGCTTTCGCGGTCTGGGCCACGCCGGTGGCGCCGACCGCCTTGTTGCGGGCGGTGATCACCGCCTCCAGCGTGCTCTTCTCGAAATTCATCGCGCCTTTGACCGTGTTGACCAGGTTGGGTATCAGATCGTGCCGCCGCTTCAGCTGGACATCGATCTGCTTCCAGGCATTGGCCACCTGGTTCTTGAGCGCGATGAGCGCGTTGTAGGTCACCACGAACCACAGGGCGATGGCCACCAGGAGGGCAATGACGATGTAGGGACCCATGGGCGAAGCCTCGTTCAGGAAGTGTGATCGTTATCGTCCGGCATGAGGCTGTGCAGGGCCCCCCGGAATGCCGCGAGTAAAGTCGCCTCATCCGGCGGGTGGCGGAAGAGGGGATGCCGATCGTCGATCAGGACCTCGACGCCGGGCCCCAGCGTCAGCCGGCGGCAGGCGGTCATCCGAGCCTCGCTCGCATCGCCGGGGTGCGACCAGTCCTGGATGACCCGGCCCACCTTGCCCCGGGGCGCGCCGCTCTGGGCCAGGGTGATCCGGGAAGGTGCCGGCAGGTTGGGGCCCAGGGCGGAGGCAACTCGGCGTTCCAGCACGTCGCCGGCCTGGTCGCCCAGGTCGCGGGTGATGGCGCCCAGGGTAGCGCCTTCCATCTGGCGCTGCTTGATCGCGAGGACCTGGAGCAGGTGGCGGTAGGTGTAGGTGGCCGCGGTGCCCCGTCCCTCGGGCGGGCTGACCAGACCCTGGGCGACGTAGAACCGGATGGTACGTTCACTGGGCCGGGCGCGGGCGGAAACGTTGAGCGGGAAGACACCGGACGCTTCGAGGATGGCGCCGGCCAGAGCGGACAGGTCTCGCAGGCTCCAGGGGGCGAGGGCACGGTACTCCCGGAGCACTCGCAGCGGATCGGCTCCGGAGCTCCCGGGAAGCCGCGGTGCGGTCATCCCTGGCCGTTGCCGCGCTTGGGTCGGGACTGGGCGGAGTCGTCGGGCAGCACCGCGCGTATCGTCTGGTGAAGGGTTTCGAAATTGAATGGCTTTTCGAGCAGGGGCCGGCTCTTCAACTCTTCCGACCAATCCCGCGAGGCGCTATCGGCATCTCCGCTCATCAGGATGATCCGGTCCCGCAATTCAGGCCAGCGCCGCACGATGGCGACGAACAGGGTATCGCCCGACATGAGAGGCATCCGGATATCGAGCAGGATCGCGTCGAACCGGTCGTGGGCAAGAACCTCATACGCAGAATCACCGCCGCCGGCGGACACCGCCTCGTATCCGAAGTGCCGCAGCGCGCGCTCCAGGGCGCGCCGCACTGCGGGTTCGTCATCCACGATGAGCACGCGATACGTCATGATGCCGCCTGCCGCAAACTGGTGAAATAACGCTTGGTAACCAAAGCCAGTGCCTCATCAACAGTCAGACTGAGCCGCAACTCCCCGGCGGTGACACCGAACACTTCCTTGAACTGGTTCTGCAGGCTGCGGGTCTTTCCGTATCCCAGCCTGATGGCGACATCCTCGACCGTATAGCCCGGGTCCTGCAGCAACCGGTGCGCGTAGAGCAACCGGGCCAGCACCAGGACCATGCGGGGCGAGGGCAGGCCCATCTTCGCGAACCAGCGTTCACAGGTCCGCCGCTGTACTCCCATCCGGTATGCCAGTGCGGTTACCGAGCCCGCATCGGGCGGCGCATACAGCATCGTCTCCAGCGTCTGCCGCACCCGGGCCGGCAACCCTTCCAGCAATCCTTCCAGCGCCTGGAGCACTTTCCGCGAGGCGCTTTCCTCCATCTCATCCCGCAGCACCGCGCGCAACCCGGCGGGTGAATCGTCGAAGCGGGCGAAAATCACCCGGCGGATCCCGATCCGTCCCAGCTCCAGCAGCACGCTCGCGATCTCCGGAGAGAGCGTGGTGTAGAGCAGCACCGGGAGCGACGGGAACAACAGCCGCAGCCGTTCGATCTCCCGGGTACGCGGTGCGTCTCCAAACATCGGATCCAGCACCGCCGCTTCGACCGGTCGCTGGCGGATCGTGTCGACCACGTCTCCCCAGGACGAGAGACCGACAAAATCGTACAGTTTCGAGTCAGCTGTACGAAGCTGATGCAGTCGAACTCCGGGGACCATTGCCAGGAGTAGCATCGAATGTCGCAAAAAGGGCCCTCGTTGTCGCAAAAAGGGCCTAAACCACAGTCCTCGCGACTCCGATAATTGAAGTGCCCCCACCGAACACACCGCCAAGGAGTTGCCGATGTCTATCACCAAGCGTATCGCCCTCGCCCTGCCCATCCTGTTCTCCGGTCTGATGCTGGGCGCCTGTGCCGATACCACCGCACCGGTCGAGCCGACGCCGAGCTTCGAGCAGGGTGGTACCGCGCCCAACTGTTGGACGGGCTACCACAGCGAGGGCCAGGGCACTGGCGGATACACCTGCGTGCTGAATCACTAAAGGCGCTAGGCGTGCACCCCGGCCGCGGCGAGTTCACGCAGCCCGGCGGACACTTCAGCGACGGCCGGAGCCATGTCGGTGGCTTCGGCCGGTTGCGCTTTGGACTCCTGCTCGAGACACGGCGCCAGATTCCGTAACACCCGATCCACCCGGAAGTACCACTCGTTCAGCCGGTGCTGTTCGGCGAGGGCCAGTGCCTCCCGCAGCACCGCGCGGGCGCGGCCTTCCTTGCCGAACCGGGCGAACCCGATTCCCACCTTGTATCGGTAGTCGATCGCCATGCTCGGAGGCATCCGGTCCTCGGCGGTGCGAGCCTCCTGGCGATGCCGCTCGAAGGCAATGCGATTTCCGACCGCGGACTCCATCTCCATGATTTCCAGGCAGACGTTGGTCTTGATCACGAAGCTGGCATCCGAGGTCAACACCATGTCGAAGCAGAGGCGAGCGGAGTCGTAGGCACCGACTTCGCGCAACGACATGCCCAGGTCACCCAGGACCCGGGTGCGCTGAACTTCGTCGCGCAGGGAAAGCAGGCTGCGATAGCGAGTCTTGATGGCGTCGTCCTGACGTCCCTCCCGATCGAATACCAGGGACAGATCTGAAAGCGCGCGTCCGTGCACGTCGCCCAGCTCCGGCGACCCGGTCTCGGCCACCACCTGCTCCAGGATCTCGCGCGATGTCGGGAGATTGCCCTGGCCCCGCAACACGTTCGCCTTGCCGATCCGGGCGAGCATCACGGTCCCGACATCCCGGGTTTCGATCCCGGCCTGCTCGGCCATGTTGTAGGAGAGATTGGCCGGCTCCCAGCGGGCCAGCATGCGGTTCAGCCGGGCGACGAACAGCGCCATGGTCGCGGCATCCACCGGCGGAATGGCGTTGCGGTAGGTCCGGCCGCCCAGCCGCAGCACGTCGAGCGCTTCCTCGAAACGACCCTCGTGCTCCAGGTGATAGGCGTAGGCCACCAGCGCCATGCGCAGGATGGCGTCCCGGTGCTCGGGCTCGCTGGCCACCGAGTCAACGATGCCCCGGGTGTGGGCGACTTCGGTTTCCTCGCTGGGAAGCTCGGCGAGAAACTTCCGGGTGCTCTCCAGCTGCCAGCGGAAACCTTCGATGTCGTCGGGATTGTCGCCGATCAGGAGACGGCGGTCGACCAGCCGGGCCACCAGGTAGGCACCCAGCGCGATGCGGGCAGGAATATCGAGACCCCGCTCCCGGTCAGCCCGAGCGCGGTTCAGGAAGGCGGCAAACTCCAGATGGTCGTTGGAATCGTCAGAAGTGAAGAGTTCCAGAGCTGAAACTGCCACCGTGCCTCCCAGAGAGTGAACCAACGGCACAAGCCTACGGGCTAGTATGCCGCATGCGGTTCCGGCTAGCAAGACCTCTGGGGGCGAGGGACCTGCCGAGTCGCTTTACCGTACAGCCCCCTGAATTGGCAGGAAGCATGCCCCCCGAACGATTCCCTTTCGACCTGACCCAACCACATGCAGCCTATGCACATGCCCCTCTACAGGGAGTTGCAGCCCAATCCGGCGTCGCGGTTTTGTGTGGCGTCCTGCATTCGTTGGATACCAGCCGGCGCCGCACCCGGAGTTATCGTCGGTCATGCAGCGCGGCATGACCTTGATTGAACTGGCCTTTGTACTGGTCATAATGGGGCTTCTGGCGAGCGCCGCCGGGCCCAGCGTCGCAGGTATGCGAGACCGGTATCTCGTCACCGGCATGGCCGGCGCGGTGGCCAACGCGCACAACCGGGCTCGAATTCACGCGGTGCTGACCGGCGCAACCACCGAGCTCGAAGTGCGGGCCGATTCCCTGATCGTGCGCAGCGTCATTGCGAGCGACACCACGATCGTCTGGGCCGCACCGGGCCCGGTGAGCCAGGGCATCGCGCTGGCTGGTGGCCCCCGGGTCCTTCAGTTCGCGCCCACCGGCGTCACCATGGGGTTCGCCAACGCCACCTTCGTTCTCACTCGCGGGAGCGGCCACCGCCAGGTTGTAGTATCACGGTTAGGCCGGGTCCGCGTGCTACCCTGAATCCGGCCTCGGTGGTTTGTTGACGGCACCACCCAGGTTGGGGGTCCGGAGGCCACTGCGGCTCCGGACCAATTCAAAAAACCCGTAGTCCCGACGAAAGGCTTCGATTGGTGCCGAATCCGCAGCCGAGGGTAGTCATTCTTCGGGATTACGGTCTGAATCCAAAACTGAAATCAGCCTTGCCTTGGAAATTCCGATTTCTCAGGAAAACCACCTTCTCATTCGTCAGTCCCAACGTTCTCCAGCCCATATTTGCGCAGTTTGGCCAGCATGGTCGAGCGGGCGATCCCCAGGATCCGGGCCGCCTGTCGCCGGTTGCCGCGGGTATGTCGCAAGGTCAGCGCGATGTGGCGCCGCTCCGCCTCCTCCAGCGAATCCGGCGGATGGGATCCGGAGGGATTCAACGCCTCTTGCAGCCGGGGCAAATCCAGCCCGGGCAAACGGAGATCGAGGGCGAGAAAATCGAGGCCCGGTGTAGCCAGAGCTTCAGCCGCCTCCCCCGGTGTCGCCGCCGTCACCAGCACATGGCCGGCGGCGCGCAGGGTCTCTTCAACCCCCCGGCGCCGCGCCACATCCGGGACCAAGCTCAGGGTGTGGATCGGAGGCATGCTGAAAGATACGCGGTTTTCCGATGGCCTGGGGCGGGATTCCGGTACCAGTTTCTTGGGCCGGCGATCGCATCTTGATAGCATGCTTACGCTAGCCAGGCTGGATGGAGTAGTGGACCTGAACCGGCTGGAGGTCGGCGCCTTGGTGAGCGAGCCACTCCTGGTCTGGGACCTGGAGCAACGCTCAGCGGGAGCCCAGCCATTCGTGGTCCTCACCCTCGGCAACTGCAAAGGCCGGCTCCAGAGCGCGCCATTCTGGCCCGAAGACCTCCGCAAACTGGAGGGCGTCGAGCGGGGTACCATTGTCAGCGTCAGGGGCGAGATCGCAACCTACCGGGAACGGCGGCAACTCAAGGTTGACCAGATCCGGCCGCTGCCGCGAGACGGCGTTGCCTGGACTGCTCTCATGCCGTCGGTCGGAGATACCGCACCCCATTGGAGCCAGCTGGACCAGTGTCGCCTCGGCATGAAGGCCCCCCGGCTTCGCGCCACCCTGGACCTTTTCTACGAAGACCCTTCGTTTCGGCAGGCGTATGGTGAGTGCCCCGCCAGCCTTAGCGGTCATCACGCCAGGCTGGGCGGGCTGCTGCAGCACACTTGCGAGGTGGTCCGCATCGCTGGCTCCCTTGCCGACATTACGGGTGCGGACCGAGACCTCGTCCTGGCCGGTGCCCTGCTCCATGATATCGGCAAGCTGGAGAGTTACACCTGGGCCGGTGCCTTTGCGATGACCGACCGGGGATCGCTCTGCGGCCACGTCGTTCTGGGATCGCTCATGCTGGAAGCGCGGCTGCACGCGGCCACGCCTCCGCCCTGTACCGGCCCGGAGCGAGACCTGCTGCACCACCTGGTCCTGTCTCACCACGGAATCCTGGAGCATGGCGCGCCGGTCGCCCCGATGACGCTGGAAGCCGAGGTGCTGCACTTTGCCGACCATGCGAGCGCCAAGACCGCCAGCCTGGCCGAGGCGCTGGAAGACCCGGAGAACTTTTCGGGAGCGGACCTGGTGAGTGCCAGGCCGCTGTGGCAGCTGGATCGGCGGCGGGTATTTCGGGGGAAATGTGATTGGGGTAGAAATGGAACGGCCGCCTAACCCTCAGATTAGGCGGCCGTCCCCACATTGACTACCCGAGGTCGGAGCATCTGCTGCCGTTCTTCTCCCAGTGCCTTCGGATGGCTGAAGCGCCACTCGGTAAGGCTGGCTGAGGCCTCGGCTTCCATCCCCAGGCCGGATGGCCAAATCCCACCTGGTTCGTCATTGTGAGCGCTGCGATTCCGGTCGAGTCGCGGACCGACCTATCGCACGGCACCCCGAGGCGCAGAATCGGAGCGGATGAAGCACGCGACTGGCTTCATCTGTTCAAGCCGGAGTGATCACCGGGATCGACAGCCACCTGAGCCCTTGGTTGCGTCGGCAGCTTCCCCCGAAATCCCGCTTGAACACGCCAAACGCTCTTCTGAGAAACGCGGGGCTTCAAAGCGATCTCGTCTGGCGGTGAGGCAAAGATAGGGTCTGCCTGAGAACTCGCAAGTGCCTGTCTTTATTCGGTTTAGCTCATCTCGCGTGGACGATTTGTGGATTGCTAACTCATGCCGGAACGCATGATTAGCTGGCCTCTCCACAATCGTGTGGAGAATGTGTATCAGCGTCCCGAAGCGTTTTGTGGGGAAAATGTTGATTAGTTCGCGCGGCTGCCGGCGAAGGGATTGGGTCCATCTCCAGCTCCATACGGCCGCACCGTGATCCCGAGGCTGCCGAGGAAAGCTTCAGCGGCGCGTTCAAACTTCTTGGCCACCGTCACCGCGTCGGAAGCGCTGCGAGTCCCGGTATCGCGGATCGCGCTGGCCCGCGCGGGGTCGGCGTACTGTTCGAACTCGGCTACGCACTGGGAGAGCGCGAGGCGCAACTCGCTCTGCGTCTTGGAGACATCATTGCGCGCGCGCAGGGGAGAGCGGACGGCGTACGGGCTTTCCAGCAGGTCCCGCCGGGCGGAATCAACCCCGCGCAAGGCGTTGGAGCAGGCCGTGCGCACCGCGCGCGTGCGGGAAAGCAGCAGCGCCCCGCTCGCGGTCCGGATATCACGGTTGAGCCGTGCCGAAGCGGCATCGATGGCTCTCAGGGTGTCGCGGAACACCAGGTAGTCATCGCGCATCTGAGTCGAGACCGAATCAAGCTTGGGATCGGGCTTGATAAACCCGCCCGCCTGGGCAGCGACGGAACCGGTTGCCAGCGAGAGCAGAATGGCGGAAACCGCTAGGACTCTAAGCCGACTTCGATGTAGCGATAAGATGGTTCATCCTCCTTCGACGAAAACAGGCACCCGGCCGAGCTTGCCGCAAACCAGCCGGCAACCAGCAGGCGAGGGGCATCGAGTTCCTGGACAATGGGGGCGAGCCAGCGCCGCATGTGGCGCAACTCGGGGGGCCGGCGTCCCATGAGCGCGAGAATGGCGCCGATACCGGAGGTGGCCCGAAGGAAATGAGCCAGTCCGTGAGCCCGTTGGGTGAACTCAACCACTTTCACACCGGGCTCGTCGAAAATGACCGCGCCTTCGAAAACGTCCATCGGCGGCGCATCGAGCCGGGGGCCGAGGTAGAGGTAACGGCGGCCGTTGGCGGTCTTCCGCTCGATCACGGCGGCGGCAGTCTCACTGGTGAGCCGCGCGGCATGGAGCAGGTCATCATCGTTGAGCGCACCGACCGCGTTGGTCCACTCCAGCGCAGCCAGCGCCGTTTCCATGGGACACCCCAGCGTATCATCGAACGCGATCATTCGGGGTGCCTCGCCCGCCCGCAGGAAAAAATGGGCAAGCGCTTCCGGGCGTTCCAGGAAGGTACGAATGACCAGGGTGGAGGGCGTGGACGGTTCGGCCATATGACGAAAGTTAGCTCTGAGACATGCGGACTGGTACTGGGTCTGAGTACTGGGTACTGGGTTTCCGTGCAGGTTTTCGCAGTACCCAGTACCCGACACCCAGTACCCCTCAGGGCGTAAGCTCTGACTTGTTCTCAACTTTCACGATCCACAGTCCCGAATTGATGTCCGGGACGTAGATGTAGCCGTTCCGATAGATAGCGCCCCAGGCGTTCGCGCTGTTGGCGACAAAGCCGTTCTTATCCCCGGTGTTCACGTGGGCGACCTCCCGGCCCTGGCGCAACAGGTCGCCGCGCATCTCGCCCGACACGTCCAGCACCCGGAGCCCGCCCTGGTAATCGCCCAGGTACAGGGTGTCTCCCGCGACCCAGACGTTGTGTACCCCACCGTCCTTGGGCTCGTACCAGGCGACCTCGCGCGGATTAGCCAGGTCCGACACGTCGATTACGTGGAGCCGCCCGTAGGCCCGACCCAGTCCGATGACTCCCCCGCCGACCGGCTTGGCCGAAAAGACCTCATCGCCCGCGAACACGTAGCGTCCCGCGCGCCAGGCGGTGTGAGTACCCCGGATGAATCCGGGACCGCCCACTGCCTCGACGTCGCGATACAGCGCATTCAGGTCGTACTTGAACTGGCTCACCAGCTGGGGCGATTCCGGGCTGCCGCCTTTCACGCCGTTGCCCACATCGAGAATCACCAATCCATCGTTCCAGTAGGAGAGATAGGCCAGGCCATCCTTCACGTCGATGTCGTGCAGCATGCGACCCGCCTCGGTGCGGGCAACTTCCCAGCGCGCCACTTGCCGGGGGTGATAGGGATCCCGGATGTCGATGACTCGCATCGAACCGGTAGCGTCATCGGTGAGGTAGACATACCCGTGATAAATGAAGGTGCTGTGCACCCCGCCGGTAACCGTCTCCGTGAATTCGGCAATCGCCTTGGGATGGGCCGGGTCCTCGAAGGAGAGGATGACAATGCCGTTCTTCCGGGTGGACGCGCCCTCCCGGGTGAGGACGCCGTATTTCCCATCCTCGGTGGTCATCACGTCGTTGATGACCCGGGCGTCCACCACAACACTATCGGTGATCGCCGGGGCCGCCGGGTTGCTCACGTCGATTGCGTAAATCCGGTCCCCGATGGTGCTGATATATCCATGCTGCCCATCGGGGTGCAGCCAGAACTCCGCCGCGTTCATCTTGAGCGGAACTCGTCCCACCACGGTGGCCGGACGCACTGCGTCGCGCGGGCTGACGTTCACCACCGCTTCTGCCGACCGGTCTCCCACCATGGCAACGACGCGGTAGGTCCCCGGCAGTTCGGCGACGAACCCGCCGTCGGCATCAACCGCGGCGGTGCCGGGACTGAGAAGCCACTGGGGCCGCACGTCGCTCACTCCGCGTCCCGCGGCGTCCTTCGCCGCCAGTGAAAACCGCACGACATCACCGGTGCGCACGGTACTGGTGGCAGGCGTGACGGCAAGGGTTCGAATCGGGTTCGCGCTGACCTGGATGGTTCGGGATGCAGTAGCCTGCCCGGCCCGTGCGGTGAGGACGGCCCGCCCGGGCGTCCGCGCGGTCACAGTGCCGGCGCCATTCACGCTCAGCACCGCCGGTCGGTCGGATCGCCAGGCGACCGGGTCGTAGCGGCGGTCACCATTGGCGGCCAGGACGGTTGCGGCGAGCGGGATGGTCTGTCCGGTGAAGAGCCGCTCGACCCGGGGTTCGATCTCAATCCGGGCGGCGGGTGGGGAGAGGACCGTCACCCGGGCAACCGCGACCGTTGGCCGCCCCCCGGCGAGCGGGCGCACTGAAACGCCGACGTTAATGGTGCCCGTCGCACCCCCAGTCACCAGGCCGGTGGAATCCACCTTGCCCTCGAAGTACCCACCCGAGGTGGCCCAGCTCACCCGCACATTCTTGTACTCGGCGCCCGAGGAGTCGTAGGCCACGGCGGTCAGCCGGATGGTGTCATTGGCGACTACGGCGGCTTCGGCCGGCTGAATCACTACCCGGGCGATGGGTGAACGGGGCATCACCGGGGGTGGAGGCGTGGAGGGCGTTTGCTGGAGCGCGGCAAGCAGGGCAAGGGCGATCATGGCAGACTCGGGGCGAGGTGGCTGGGTGAGGGTCCGGGAGCTTGAGTGGGGCAATCTATTGACAAAACCCCATGGGAGCCAGAAGTTAAACCCATGGCAGCATTGGAATTCCGAATCCGATTCCCAGATACCGCCTGGTAGTGAGTGGCCGCCCGGAGTTCCCCTCCGGCCGGCTTTTTTAATTCTAGCCGAAGTTGGCTAGGTAATTCGGAGCTTCGCGCTCCCTCTCAGAAGAGGTTTTGCGATGGCGAAGGGAACTGTGAAGTGGTTCAATGATGCCAAGGGGTTCGGGTTCATCGCGCAGGAAGGCGGAAAAGACGTGTTTGTGCATCACACGGCCATTCTGGCCGAGGGATTCCGTTCGCTGGCCGAGGGCGACAGCGTGGAATTCGACATTGTCGAAGGCCCGAAGGGTCTTCAGGCGTCAAACGTCCGCAAGGTCTGACGCCATCGCGGCTATTCCACCGCAGGTCAGTAGTCTGATCCAGCGACGGTGCCGGTTCCCAGCCGGTGCCGTCGCCGTTTCATTGCTGGGTCTCAGCATCGCAACCGCCCGCTGCTCCGCTCAGGCCGTCCCCGGAGACGACCGGTTGAGGTTCGCGGGCTTTGCGGCAGGCGACTCGCTTCCCCGGCTGGCCGCCGCGCTGCGCGGACACCGGGGCCAGCGACTCCGCTGCACTCGATCCCGGGCCGACAGTACCGTGCAGGAGTGTCGTAGCATCTATACCGACAGCGTGAGCCGGCGCCAGGTCGAGGTCTGGCTCAGCGCCATCGATGAGAGTGCCGGCATCCTGGTCCTCAAGACCGAGGGCAGTCCGGCGCAGCTGGAGCTGTGGCGCGGCGACCTTTCCCGGCGTTATGGCCCGGTCGCAACCAAGGTCCAGGGACCCCAGCGAATGATGCAATGGGTGAGGCACGGCCGGATGATACGGCTTACCTGGCGCACCGACCGATGGGCCCCCGCGATCTCGGTGAGCCTAGTCGATGGCCACATCCTGGACGAGTGGGGAAGGAAACGGGAGTAGCGCGCCCGAGACAAATGGGCGATTTTCTCTGGTCTCCACGGGTCAATCACGCATTTCGGAGGACCGATGGGCCGATTAGCGGTTGCTGGGCTGTTCACTCTCGGATTGGCAATCGCCGGCTGCGGCTCGGACCAGCGTCCCATCCTGATCGGATGGGGAGGCGGGCCACTCAACGACTCCACCGTGTCCCCCTCGCTGCATACCGCCGAGCTGGCCATCGCGGAGATCAACGCGGCCGGCGGGATCCATGGCCGGCCGCTGCGACTTGTAATTCTCGAAGACGGCGGCGAGGCCGACTCGGCGGTGCGGGTCGCCACCAAGCTGGTGGACTCCGGCGTCGTGGCGGTGATCGGTCATATCTATTCCAGCACCACGCTGGCCGCGGCGCCGGTGTACAACAGTCCCGACAATCGCGTCCTCCAGATCTCACCGTCAGCCACCTCGCCGCTCATCTCTCAAGCCGGGGACTACACCTTCCGGGTTTGCCCCAGCGACCTCCAGTACGGCGGGGCGCTGGCTCATTTCGTCCAGCAGAAACTGCGGTTGTCCCGCGGGGCCGTGCTCTACGTGAATAACGATTATGGCCGGGGCGTCCGCCGAACCTTCGAGCGGGAGTTCTCCCGGTCCGGCGGCGAGGTCACCGAGGTGGACCCGTTCAGCGAACAGAAGCCGGACGTCGGCGCCTACCTCGAGCGGCTGGCCCAGACCCAGGGTGCCGATTTCCTGATTCTCGCGGCCAACATCGATGAAGGCACCCAGGTGCTCCGGGCGATCCGGGACAAAGGATTCAAGGGCCCGATCCTGGGCGGAGACGGCCTGGACGGGATCGAAGATGCCGGTCCCCTGGGCGAGGGCGTCTACGTCGCAACCGTCTACCTGCCCAGCGAGAACACCGAGCGCAATCGCAAGTTCCTCTCCGCCTACCGGGAGAAGTTTCCCCTGGGCAACCCGGTCGATTACTCGGCCGCCGCCACCTACGACATCGTGTACCTGCTGCGGGACGCGATGCTGCGGGGAGGCACCAGCCGCAAGCAGTTGCGGGACGCGGTAGCGGCCGTGGGGCAGACCGAACCGGCCTTCAGCGGGCTTACCGGTTCCATCGCGTTTGACGAAAACGGGGACGTGCCCCAGCTCAATATCCAGATGGGCGTGGTTCGCAATGGGACCCTGCGCGTGGCGGAGGAGCGGTGAGAATGCTCTCGGGCCTGACTCAGCGGATCACCTTCGCGATGATCCTGCTGCTGACCTTGGTCGCGTTCATCGGCTGGCTCAGCGTGACGTCCATCCGGTCTCAGGGAGATACCGCTGACCGGGAGCTCCGGGCCCTGGCCGACGAGGGAGACGTCGGCAGTGAGCTGGTCGCCTCGGTGATGAGCGAAATCCGGGCGGCCCAGCAGTACCTGCTTACCCCGTCGCTGGCCGTGCGATATGACTTCATTTCCAGCGGCGACTCCGCCTATACCGCGCAACGGCGCTTCGGCGACCTGGGCAGCCTTTCCGATGATGACCGAGTCATCCTCAATCGGATCGCGGAGCGCCAGGCCGAACTCGAGGTTGCCTATGCGACCGCCCATGCGCTGGCGGATATCGGCCGGCCGGATGCGGCGCTGGCCCAGGCCCGCGACGCTCACGAGCCGGCGGACAGCCTGATCGCCATGGTCCGGAGGCTGACCAGCGACCAGGCCAGGCTCTCGGTGCAGCGGGCCGACGCCATGCGGCAACGGTCCCGCCGGACCCAGGTCATCCTGATCGGGGCCATTATCCTGATCATGGCGGCGGGGGCGTTGACCGTCTACTACACCCGCAGCTCAGTCAACGTGCCGCTGCGCCGGCTGGTAGGCGCCGCCGAGCGGTTCGGCGCCGGTGATCTCCGCCCGGTGCAGCTGGGGGACATGCCGACCGAGCTCAACCTGCTGGCCATGACCCTGGACAGCACCGGCGCCAGGCTCCGCACCGTAGTCTCCGAAGTGATCAAGGAAGCCGAACAGATCGGCAGCAGCGCCGGTGAGTTCTCGGCGATGAGCCAGGAGCTGGCGGCCAGCGGCAACGAGATCTCGACCGCCATGGTAAAGGTCTCCACCAGCGCCGAGAGCCAGGTGCGGGGGATGGACAAGGCGGGCAAGGCGCTGGGTGAGCTGCGCCAGGCCGCAAGCACCACCGGCGAAGCCGCCAATCGCGTGGTGCAGGTCGGGGAAAACATCCGCCGGGTGGCGGCACAGCACCAGGGCGACGTGGATGCGGCTCGCCGCACCTTGCTGGATGTTCGTGAAGTCGTGCGGGCCTCGATGGGACAGGTCCGGCAACTGGCCCAGCTCTCCGCGTCGATCACCGCGTTCATCGACCTGATCAAGCAGATCTCGTCCCAGACCAACCTGCTGGCGCTGAACGCCGCGATTGAGGCGGCCCGGGCCGGCGAACAGGGCCGCGGCTTCGCCGTGGTTGCCGAAGAGGTGCGGAACCTCGCCGATTCCAGCGCCCGGGCCGCGGAAGAAGTGACCAAGACGGTGCAGATTCTGCTGAACCAGGTGCGGGAAACCTCGACGACGATGGAAGTGGGATCCGGCAAGGTAGAAGGGATCGAGCACGTAGCGGAGGCCGCAGCGCGTGGGCTCCAGGAGATTGCCCTCGCCGTGAAAGAGATCCAGAGCGCGGCGGCGCAAGTCGAAGAAGAAGCGACCCTCAACCGAACGATCGTCGATGAATTGACTACCACCACGTCGCAGGCGGCCACCGCCGCAAGCGAGCACGCAACGTCGAGCGAATCGGTTACCGCGGCCGCCGAACAGCAGAACGCCGCCACCGAAGAGATGGCGGCGGCGGCGAGTGAGTTGTTGGCGGGAGCGAATCGGTTGACGGCGCTGGTGGCGGACTTCAGAACTTAGGCGGTAATGGGCGGTAATGGGCGGTAGTAGGCGGTAATGGTCGGTAGGAGGAAACTGCGTCATCAACACGAAGGGCGAGCATCATCAAGAAGTTCGCCCTTTTCCATATCGTCTACTACCGCCCATTACCGCCTATTACCGCCTTCTCGCTTTGGCAGCTTTCTTCGCCGGCTTGGCCCGAGGCTTCACCTTGGCGCGGTGCTTCGTTGCCTTGACTCGCTCCGCCGCTTTTTCCAGCTTCCGGCGCTGCGCCGCCTGGACCTCAGCGAGTACCCGCTCACCCTCTTCGTTCCCCACCAATCCCCGGCGCACCGAGTATTTGATCAGCTCCTCGGCGTCGGAGAGCGCAAACTCGCTCAGCCGGGCGGCTGCCCGAATAACGTTGACGAGGGCGTCTGCCACCGGACTGCGGAGGACGTTGGCTATCCCCGGCAGGGTTTCGAGCAGAGTCGAGATCTGAGATCCACCTAGGTCCGTCATCGGCGGCAACGTAAAGGAGCCCCCCGACGGAGTCAAGCGGACCGACTCTTTGGAGGGCTCGGGCCTGGGTTTGATCACACCGCGTAACCTGTTATGAATCAATTGTTTTACTCATTTCCGATTCTCGTAGTCAGATTTCATACCGAACAAATAGCGAAGCTCCCCATCCGGTAATATTGTGCTTCGAGCCGTCGGTGAATTCATACTTGCCGAGGTCGAACCTGGCTGCCGGGGAAAGAGTGAATTTCTCGCCCATGGGGATCTGAAGGGCGGCCCCGCCACCGAACAGGCGGCCACTGCCCTGGTCTGGAGACCAGAACCGGGCTTCGAGCAGCGGCTCGATCCGCATTTTCCGACCCATCGGCCAGGACCCGTTGGCACCCAGGGAAAAAATGTTCTCCTGGTTGGCGGAACCCGTTCCGCCGGCCTTCTGGCGGTAGAAGTCCCACATGTACCCGGTCAGAGTTCCGTTGCCCGCCAGGAATGACATGGACAGCTCGCCGATATACCGATTGCCTGGCTGGTAGGTCCCGTTGCCCCCACCCGACAAATTCGAGAAATCATCGTTCCCGAAGGTACTGAACGTGAACCCGGCAGCCAGTCGCGAGGTGCCGAGGGTGCGGTCGACACCCAGCTTGATCCGGCCTTCGGTTCCGGGAGCGTACTTGAGATTGTCGTCGGTGAAGGGAGTGTACTCTCCGCTCATGCGGAGGCTTCCCGCGAGGCCCAGGTTCCAGGCGCCGGCCTCGGTGGCAAACGCCAGCCCGCCGGTGACCGAGAGCCCGGTCCGATACGTGTTCACCGGGAAAGACAGGAAATTGGCGGCAGCAACGCCGAGCACACCGGACTCCGCGGTCGTCTGCTTCTTTCCGGTGGGGATATTCACCATCACCGTGGCGACCAGTGCGTCACGGCCGAACACGTAGGACCCGCGGACCTGGGTGTCGGTCAGACCTGACACCGTCGTGGCCGCACCGCTGACTTCGCTTCGGGTCGAGGCATAGTAGGTGCCGATGTCCACCGACAGCCGCTCGTTCACCGGCATGATCAGCGCAATCGGAAACGCGAACTGCCGGGTATCAGGTCCATCCTTCACCGAGTACCCCCGCCCCTGAATGCCCGTGATGAAGGAGGTCGCGGTCACCAGCTGGTCGTCCTGCGCCTGGGCGCCGCGCGCAGCTGCCAGCGCGGCCACCATAGCCAGTGCGGCTTTCGTCGAGGTTCTCATGGCCGGGTGATAATGATGATGATCTGACCGGTGAGGCCGCCGGTCCGCGGATCATCGGTCTGGATGGCTTCGGGGAGCGGCGGCCGCTGCAGCGGCGGTTGGCCCCCGACCTGGCCGGTGATGAGGCCGCCGTGGCTGGGAACCGACCCGGTGATCACGTTGCGCAAGGTGATTACCCGCGGGGTCGGCGTGCCCGGCTGCTGGGGCCGATCCGCCCCGGTGGGAACGCCACCCTGGATTCCGGCCAGTTGGGCGGGCGTGGTTCCCATCGCGGCAGCCATCCGCTGGTTCTGAGCCTGCTTGTCCTTCGCGGTCCGGAAGTTGGGATCCCGCGCGACGGCGGCATTGAACTGGTCGGCCGCAGCCTGGAAATCACCCCGGTCTTCGGCTTCCAGTCCCCGGCTGTACGCCAGGAACGCCTGAAGATCGGCCGTGGGCCGCTCGCTGATCGCGCGGCGTTCGGCGGCCGAGAGGGTGATCCCCATCTTCTGGAGCAGCTGGAGAACCACAGTTTTTTCCACTTCAAAGAGCTGTTGCAGCCGGTCGGTCGCCGCGCCGCTGGCGGTCACCGAGGCGTTGGTCGCATTGATCACGTTGGCATCGAGCCGCAGCTGGCTTCCGTTACCCGGCTGGTCCTGCAGGGTGCCCTGGACCACGCTGGCGGCCCGAAGCATCCGTCCCGACCGCGCGCCGGTAGCGCTCTGCACCCGGCCGGAATCGGTCAGCTGCATTTCATCGAGGAGGGCCTGCACCCGTTCCCGCTCGAGCAGCCGGAGCCGGGCGACTTTGCTCAAGTCGGTCACGATCAGCTGGGACAGCCCCCGCTCCAGCGGCCGCAGCTCTTCGTTGGCACCGCGATAGCGGAAGGGGAACACCGCGATGGTGTTCTCGACCGGGGCCGACTGGGTGAGGACGGCTTCCTGGGCCAGCGCGTTGCGGGCGTCCTGCTGCAGCTCTTTCCTGGTGAGCAAGGTCAGCCGAGCGGTGAGTTCCTCCCGTTGACCGGAAGTGATGCGCATCCCGGCGGCGCGGTTATAGCTGACCCGGGCCGAGTCGAGATTGCCGAGCTCTTCATAAGAAAGCCCGAGGTAGACCGCGGCGGCGTAAGAGGTCGGCTCAACGACCAGCGTGGCGCGAAGCGCGTCCCGGGCCTTGGTGTAATCCTTGGCGTCGAAGTAGGCGATGCCGAGCCGGGTGAGCACCGACGCATCGTTGGGTCGTTGCTGCCGGGCCGCCTCGAGCGCGGGAATGTCCGCGGGGGTCGGAGCAGGTGCCTGCACCGAGCGGGCACATCCCGAGACGACCGCGGCGAAACCCGCCAACGCGAGCGCACGCATCCTGGTCATATTTGGTCCTGGAACCGGGAAAGGAGGTCCCGGCAATGTACCGGCCGCTCCCCGGCTCGGCAACCGTTGGGATTGAGGGAGTTAGGGATTGTGGGATTGGGGCATTAAACGGGGGTTACTTGACCTCCAACTCCAAATCTTCATCGTAAGCCCGGTGCGGAAGGCAGAAGATCCGGTATTTCCCCTTCGGAACCGACCGGGGAACCACGATTTGGTAGCTGTCGTTCTGGCGCATCAGGGGCCCCCGAAGATCCCCCACCCGGCGGGGGAGCGCGACGTTCCAGGCCTCGTGGATCGCGGGAGTCATCCCCTCGGGATCGACTCCAAGCGCATGGGGTGCGCCGCTCTCCACGTGGAAGGCCAGGGTGTCCCCGGGGTTCACCGTAAGATGGTCCGGGGACATCTCGTGACCGCCATTCGTCCCACCGGTCAGAGCGATGCTATGCGACCGGACCACCGGAACGGGGCGAGGCAGCAGGGCGATCAGAACCGCGGCGGTAATAGCGAGAAGCTTCATGAGGCACCCCGAGGATTTGCCGAAGGCTCAAGAGTCGGATAGATTCGAATCGGGAAGCTGCCACCACCTTGTAGACCGCTTCCCGGGAAGGTCAGGACCGGTGGGGCGACGCGGCATTAAGGAGTATCGGGCTGCCGAAGCTCTCATGCTGATCGCGGCTGATCGCGACCATAAGCCTCTGGTCTGCCCCAGCTGCGGATCCACCGACATCGAACGCACTCCCCGGCGCCCGCCGCGCGGCGCGCCCGAACTGGGACGGATTACCCTGCACTGCTCTGCCTGCGGACGTTCCGCCGTCTACCTCGCCGTCTCCACCCCGGGCACCCTGCCGCAGGTCGAAGGATCGAAAGAATAGGCTGAAGCTGAATCAGTCCGGCGTCGTAAACAGCCGGCTCCAGCGTATCGCCGAGAGGAATCTCAGCGGCTTGTAGCTGCTCTTGTCGTAGCTGTAGTACACGATGAGCGGCGTACCGCGGACGTTGAGCCGCGGGAGGAATCCCCAGTAGCGCCCGTCGTAGGAACTGTCCCGGTTGTCTCCCATCATGAAAAACGAGTCCCGCGGCACCACGATCGGCCCCCAGTCGTGCAGGTCGGGCTGGTAGGTGGCAGGATCCCGGTTCACCAGGTAGCGGGTCTGCCACTGCCGCATCTTGGCCCGCTGGAAGGGATCCTCGCTCTTGGCGGGATCCGATTTTACCGCGTACGGCTCATCCATCTTCTTGCCGTTGACGAAAAGCTCACCGCTCTCCATCGAGAGGGTGTCCCCCGGCATGCCGATCAGCCGCTTGACGATCTTCATCCCCTCCTGCTCCACCGAGTCGAAGACCAGGATATCGCCGCGCTTGGGTTCCCGGATCGCGGGAAGGTGTTTGCCGGTAAACGGCACCTCCGCGCCGTAGAGCGCCTTGTTCACGAAGAGGAAATCACCCACCAGCAGAGTGTTCTCCATGCTTCCGGACGGGATCCGGAACGCTTCGATCAGGAAGGTCCGCAGCACCAGCCACACCACCAGCGCGATCGCGATGGACTTGGTCCAGTCCCACAGCCAGGCGCTGAAAGTACGATGGGGAGGCTCTACCCTGGGCTGGGGCTCCTCGACCGGCTCAGCTTTCTTCTTGGCCATCATGAATCCTTTGAGTTACTCGATCCAATCCGCAATGAACAGATTGGTCTCCCCTTCAACCTTGAAGTTACGATTGGACGCCCAGACGAGTTTCCGGGCATCGGGGCTGAACATGGGAAAGCCGTCGAAAGTCCCGGCGGTGGTGATCTTGGTGAGTCCGGTCCCGTCCAGGTTCACCAGGTACAGGTCGAAATTCCCGCTCCGCGGGGTCTCGTAGTTGGAGGAGAAGATGATCCGCTTGCCGTCCGGATGGAAGGAGGGAGCGAAATTCGCCCCACCCAGATGAGTGATCTGCCGGGGATTGCTGCCGTCGGCGTTCGCCACCCAGAGCTCCACCCGTGAAGGGCGGACCAGGTGCTGCGCGAGCAGGTTCAGATAATCAGTCGAATCGGCCGCGGTGGTGGGATAGCCCGCCCGCCAGACGATCGTCTTGCCGTCCGGGGAAAAGACCGCTCCGCCATCGTAGCCCACCCGGCTGGTGATTCGCCGGAC
>Ga0070699_100001543_pt1 | contig 21054 bp, 15 predicted proteins | sample KBSK1503metaG_FD_65473 | JGI IMG/M metagenome (GOLD analysis project Ga0070699, IMG submission 65473) | Corn, switchgrass and miscanthus rhizosphere microbial communities from Kellogg Biological Station, Michigan, USA - KBS K1-50-3 metaG | ecosystem: Host-associated > Plants > Roots >...
CGGTACTCTCAAGTTGGCCAAAAACTCTTCGGCTTGAGATTGATGGGCTGGGCGAAGTCCTGTTTTGCCATGGCACTCCACGAAGCGAAACAGAACTCTTCACCCGTTTAACCTCCGAAGAGCGCCTGATACCACTCTTTGAAAGACTCAATGTGTCAGTGGTAGTTTGCGGTCATACCCACATGCAGTTTGACCGCATGATCGGAAGGACACGCGTAGTGAATGCTGGAAGCATAGGACAGACCGATGGGAAGCCAGGGGCTTATTGGCTTCTGCTTGGGCCGGAGGTTCAATTACAGTATACGCCTTATGATCTCACAAAAGCGGCCGAGCGCATTCGACATACGCATTATCCGCAAGCACAGGAATTTGCACATGATATTCTGGAACCTCCTTCCGAGAGCGACATGCTGGAGCTATATACCAGGTGGGAATTGAAATAATTAGAAATACCTTTGGTCAATCACAATATGAGTAGTCCATCTTTTTGTTTTGAAGTATGATTGTCTGCATGACCGACCAACCCATTCCCTCGAATAATCCCGATCTCGTTGATTCCCTTCTGCACCCTCAGGCTCTTATCATTCGTCAACTGCTCACACGCCCTAGCAGAATCGAACTCAATAAGATTCTTATCGACGATGAAGAGAACATCCTCCAGGCCGTAGACGCTGGTGTAGATATTGAAACTGTCTATTATGCGGGCGATGAAGTTGTTTCGGAGGAACTAAAGAAAAAGCTTGCACCCGAAGTAAAAATCTTTGAAGTAGCCAAACGCACCACCAAAAAGATCTTCGAGAATGACAAGATCACGCGTATTTTCGCGATAGCCAAAACGCCCAAACCCATTAGGCTGGATGCGATCACCAAAATCCAGAAAGATATGGTTGTACTGGAAGATGTGAGTATTTCTGGCAACATTGGGGCGATCACCCGCACTTCCCTGGCTCTCGGTGTTGGTGGCATTGTCCTGCTCAACACCGAACATGTGGATATTTACGATCGCCGCCTCATCCGCGCCAGTCGCGGATATGTCTTCGCCTTACCCGTAATTGCCACTACAACCCAGGCCTTCATTCAATTTGCAAAACAGAACAATCTGCAAGTTCTTGTCGCCAACGCTCATGCTGAGAAACTTGTGCAGGATATTGCCTCCCTTCCCCAGCGTTTGATGATCGTCTTCGGCAGTGAAAAGGACGGCTGCTCGCAAGCCATTACTGAGGCCGCCACGTTACAAGTCCGCATTCCGATTGACTCACGCGTCGAGTCGCTCAATGTCTCTGCCGCGGCGGGGATTACGCTTTACAGCCGGGTGACGTTTAATCAAGGGAAGCAATAACCATATCCATCTGGTGGTCTCGATACAGGATACGCCTACTCGACCGCCGGAGTTGAATAATATGAATATCCGTCTCACTCACGTCAGCACTGCAACCCTGCTCATCGAAATTGGATCGCTCCGCCTCTTAACCGACCCGGTTTTTGATCCTGCGGGCGGACACTATTTCTTCGGCTACGGCACAAACTCCATCAAGCTGACCGCGCCATCCATACATGTGGAAGATTTGGGGAAGATTGACGCCATCCTACTGAGCCATGACCATCATGAAGATAATCTGGATCGCGCTGGGCGTGCTCTGCTTCCGCTGGTCAGGAAGGTGATCACCACATCCACAGGTGCAAAAAGATTAGACGGCAATGCTATTGGACTGAAGGCATGGCAAAGCACAACTGTTGAAACAGCTGATATCAAAATCACAGTCACAGCCGCGCCCGCTCATCACGGCACGCTGGGCAGTCACATCATTGTTGGCGAAACTACTGGATTCGTTCTGGAATGGACTGGACAAAAACATGGCGCGCTCTATATCTCCGGCGACACGGTTTGGTTTAATGGATTAAACGAAATTGCACAACGCTTCAAAATCGGGACAGCCATTCTGCATATTGGTGCAGCACGATTCCCCATTATGGGACCGATCCGCTTCACGCTGAATGCCAGCGAAGCCGTAAAAATTTTCCATGCGCTCAAACCGCGCACCGTGATTCCCATCCACTATGAGGGTTGGAAACATTTCAAGGAAACCAGAGCAGCCGCAGCGAAGGTCTTTGAGGCGTCTGATATAAAGGAACGTATCCACTGGTTGCCACTGGGGAAAGCTGTCGAAGTGGAAGTCTAAATTACTTAAATAAAAACAGAGCTGAGAATCTCAGCTCTGTTTTTATGAACTCTTCACTGCACTTACAATTCCACTTTCACTCTCGACGTTTTATAACGCTTTAAAGCTTCCCAGCCTACCATCATCTTTTCCTTCTCATCCCACAATCGTAAAAATAATCCCTTAAAACTATCAGCAAAAGTTAATGGTGCAATCTGAAATTCCGGATTCTCATTGTGACATTGCTCCAGCTTATAGTTCGGAATCTTTGGGCTCAGATGATGGATATGATGGAAACCGATGTTGCCTGTGAACCACTGCAAAACCTTCGGTAGTTTATAGAACGAACTGCCATCCATCCCCGCACGGAAAAATTCCCAATTTGTATGGCGCTCCCAGTAAGTGGGATCAAAATTATGCTGCACATAAAACAGCCATACGCCTGCTGAACAAATGAACAACCGCATTGGGATTTCCACCAGCAGGAAAGCCTTCCAGCCAATTGCATAAATGACCCAGGCAACTATAGCCACAATGGCAATGTTCGTCCAGATCACGCTGTTCTTTTCGCGCTTCCCCGCCTCCGGCCCCCAGAAGCGATGAAACAAAGTAAACACCATGAAAGAACTGATCGTAAACAGGAACAATGGGTTGCGCAAAATACGATACCCAACTCTTTTATGCCAGGGCGCCGCGAGGTATTCCTCCACCGTCATGGTATACACGTCCCCCACGCCACGGCGGTCCAAATCGCCTGCCGTTGCATGATGGATGGCATGCGTGTGCCGCCATTCATAGAAGGGCGTTAAAACCAGCACACCGATCAACGTGCCTAATCTTTCATTCGTTTTCATATCCTTGAAAAATGATCCATGACAACAATCATGAAAGATAATGAACAACCGCGTCATAAACCCGGCCGTTGGGATGATAAGCAGGAGGGTCAGCCAATAGCCAACCTCCAAACTGCGGTATGCGAGATACCATAGAAACAGAAACGGGACGAGTGAATTGATCACCTGCCACCAACTGCGCCAGGTATCGGGGAATGAATATTTCGCCACCACCGCCTGCCATTTGAATTTTTGAGTTGCCATTGTGCCTCCAGATATCTGCCTATTTTACCGCATCCAGGAATACAACCAAAGGCAATTCTGATAAGGGACTCAGAATCAGATTTGCATCTTTGATAGCCAAATGGGACGATCTGAAACACCGCCTCATGCCTCCCTGCTTGCTGCTTCAGCCTCAGTTTAATCTGCTACGCACAGCAACCCTGGGAGCCTAAAACAAAAACGGAAGCAACTCACGCTGCCTCCGTTTTGACAAATAAGTCTCTTTACCCGCCGGTGACCTGATACATCTGGATCAAATTACCACAAGTATCGTTGAATAACGCCACGCTGGTCATTCCCATGTTGGTTGGCTCCATGGTAAATTCCACGCCCAGTTTTTTCATTCGCTCATACTCACTTTGAAGATCATCCACCTCAAAGGCTGTGAACGGGATGCCATCTTTCAACAGTGATTCCTTGAGTGCCTTCATGGCTGGGTACTCGGCGTTTGGCTCCAGAAGCAACTCAGTACCTTCAGGCTGATCAGGTGAGACAACGGTGATCCAACGGGCGCCATTTCCCAGAGGAATATCCCGCTTCGTTACAAAGCCCAGGACCTCGGTGTAAAACTTCAGGGCCTTGTCATAATCATCGATGGAGACACTGGTCAATTTTATTTTCATTTGGTTTATCCTTTCCTCAAGAGTTGGGTAGCCGCGCTACAACCCAGGGAGCGGAATTCGCTGGGACTGAGACCGAACTGCTGTTTGAATGCCTTACCAAACGCGGCGTGGGTATCATAGCCCGCCGCCAACGCCACTTCCGTGATATCCACTGCGCCCATACGGAGTTTTCGAGCGGCACGTTCCAGCCTCATACGGCGCACGTAGCCAGCAATGTTTTCGCCTGTTTGCGCGGTGAAGATGCGATGGAAGTGAGGTATGGAGAAGCCCGCGATCTCCGCCAATATCTCCCGATTCAGCGGCTCATTGATGTGTTCACGGATATAGAACTTGACGTTATTGATACAGTCCGAATAATCTAGCATGTTTTGGATGTAGGCGACCATGCGCCAAGTTTATTTTACCAGAACACCTGTTCGCTACTCCAAATGTATCATGACGCGAATAAACAGCAGGCCAAAGTGGAAAAGGGATAGGAATGTAGAATCAGCCATCGGCGTGAAAGGAAGCAAAGCAGGTTAAGACAAGACTGCGGAGGTAGCAAAGTCCTCCGCAGTCTTGTCTATGTATATCAAAATTGTTGGCTAACCTGTGTTTACTTGGGCTTGGCTTCCCAGTTGGCAATGGCACGGATTTGCCGAATTACATTATGGGAATAGGCGTACAATCCATACATGGGATGCGTCATCTCGTCATAGGGAATGGTTTCAGGAACCTCGGTTGTGTAAATGCCTGAATAAGTAAGAAGATAAAAGCGCACGCATCCTTTGGCAGGTAAAGGAAATTCCGTTGTCAATTCCATTTGCGAGATATGTCTTTCAGCCATTTCGATGAGAGTCGCTGCTGCTTGATTTACTTTTGAATAATCTCCGGCTCCCAATACTCCGGCTCCGGAACTAAAATACATATTGGTGGTTCCACTGGCCAGGGAAACCATGGTGGCGTAGCCTCCTCCCAATTCAAAGTCAGTCACAACACCCCATACATTCTGCCCATCAAAGCGTGTGATTCGAATATCCTTCGGATTTAAACGGAACGCCTGATTCCTCATATCCATGTAAAGTTCATCAGGTTTTGGTTTCTTAATCATAGACATTATTTTATTCAACATGGAAGCTCCTTGTTGGAATGTTCTTCATACGCTAAAGCATGGGCTTTTAGGACCAGAACAATTGTAATGAGAGGACCGGTTGATTTTGAGTGCTTTCCGCAGAAAAAAAGGCAGCCATTGGTCTCTGCGTTCAGTCAATCTGGCATTCAAAATTCCGCCCATGCAGAATTGACGGCTTGCCTGGGCCAATTTTCGTAAAAGAGGCAGTGGATTATCAGCTCTACTCCAAAATATTCTTTCTCTCCTTTAGAAGTAGGCAAATTATACATCCGTCTTTAACGGAAAAATATGCAAATTTCATGTGAAAAATGAAAGGTGGCGCAGGTTATGGCCTGAATTAGTGACTGATTTAGGCAGGGTCAGGGTCTCCAATACCATTTTTGGTTGGGAACAGGCTGTCAATACCTGGAATTCGCAATTATCAAATTCTTTGATATTTTAATGCGTTCATACCTTCGAGGACTGCCGATACTGTTTCATCGAGTCGATGGGTTTCAAACAAAACGGGCTTATTGCGGTCCTTGGGTGACATACCCAGATAATACTCAGTAAGGTATTTCAGCGGCAAAGCCAGCAGTGCATTTCCCTTACCACCATTTTGAAAATCTTTCCCAACGAGTTCACACAAATTTTGATCAGAAAGACTTTTGCTGTTTTCCAGCATGGCATGTGCCAATGAAGCGTCTGTGATGGAAGCCTCGAAGATCCGATACATCCTGACTGTGGGAACACCCTTCGCGTGGATATTTTGCGTCGGCGCCGCTTCATCCTCAACGAAAGTTGCCACTGGCTTGCTGACATATTGCTCTGGCTTCAAGTTGATCTTTAACGCGTCGGCAAATTCTTCAACCAGTTCCCGCGCCGGGTCGGTTTCGAGAATCGGATCGTCAACAATGCTCAAGTGTTGGATACAGAACTCTCGGAGCACGGACCAACTCGATGGTCGAATAAAGAGGCGGAAGTCCTGTTCGGAGCGTGAGCGTTCACTGTCAAAGTGAAAGTCCCCGATCAAGTTGTAGATAGAGTCCAAATCCAAAATGCGGATCGCTCCGCCAAAAGGTTGGGACTTAATTTCGACTTCGGATTCGCGCAAGGTCGCTTTGCGTTCGAGAGCCAACATCAAGTTGCCATCTTTGGGGTTTTTGAAAATAACTCTTACCAGCGTGGCGATACTCACACGCAGACTCAACTCCTCGGTCGCACCCACCCCGATTTCATCAGGCTTTAATTTCATTCAGATAGATCAGCCAAAAACACGCTGGCTTCTTTTAGGTCGGCTGTTGTGAAGCCTTCGGTTATTTTTAAATAGGCCTCGTTGAGTACTTTTCGAGCCTGTTCCTTCCTGCCCTGCTCCTGCCATAAGCGGCTCAATCCCATCGCAGCTCTCAGCTCAAGCATTGGGGTATGCATTTCCTGGGCATTGAGTATAGCTTGTTGATACAAATCTTCTGCTTCCGTTGCGTTATCAGGCGATAGTGCCAGGAGAAGTGCGGCCGTCAGGATGAGGAACTCTGACAGTGCTGTTTTTGCCGAACTTGAAGAACCAATTTCCAATGCTTCGTTCATCATATGCAGTCCAATCTCCGGTTTCGAGGCAAGACCATATGCGCCTGCGCAAAGTTGAAGCAACATGGGCCAAAAGACAGGAGGTGTCTTTAGGCCGCGATAGGTCTTTAGCCCCTGTTCGATCAGCGCAAGACCTTCCTCAATTGAACCCAAGCCCACCATTGAAGTGCCCAGGAGACACGAGCCAATTGCGCTCCAGATTTGAAACCCGTGCGCCTCCGCAAGTTCCAGAAGTGCCTGCGCACTCTCCCGTGTGATTTCATAATTCTTCAGCCATACATTGAGCAAACCATTATGGAACAGGGCGTAGGTGATGCTATAGGGGTGGTTCATCTTTCGCGCGAGCAGAATCGATTCGGCAGCGCGCTTGTGGGCGCGGTCTGGATATCCGAGCATCCAAAGGAATAAGGCGGATACTGTAAGGCTAACCACGGCTGGATAAGTGCCAAGTCCGAGACGCCCCACGCGCTGGCGTTGGAGATCGTAGGAGGCTATTGCTTTTTCAAGGTACTCGAGGCCGATCTGAGGATCTTTGAGAAATGCCAGGTTATAGCCCAAAATCATATTCCCTTCGATCTTAATGTCTACATCATTGAGGTGCTCCCCGAGTTGCAATATGCGCTCACCCATTTGTATCGATTTTTCATGTTCTGCGCGAAGGATGTAAAAAGCGGAGAGTCCCCGCAAGACCGGGAATAACTGGGGAATTTCACCTGCGCTATCGCAAAGCTCAAGGGCGCGTGCGTATGCCCGCTCAGCTTCTTCCGTGTAGCCTTTGGTCGCCAATAATGCGCGAGCCAGACTGATCTGTAACAAGATTGCCTGCTGGATGAGTTCGGGTGTGGAAGGAGTGGAAGCCAGGACATTCAGCAAATCATTCGTGAGGCTGACTGTATCGTGATACCAGCCCCGGGCATCATACAGCATCCACAAACTGTTGACGAACTTATTCAGTTTCTCCAGGTCTTTTTCTTTCACCCAATAACGCCAGGCGATTCGCATGTTCTCGATGTCGGCTTGCATCTCGCTTAATGCCATCTCCCGTTTATCGCTGTTCAACCGTTCCCATTGACTCTGTGTGAATTCCGCGAAGTAGGTGGCGTGCGCACGGCGCACGGCGGCGGCAAACTCAGAGTCCTTTTCCATCCGTTCCCCTGCGTATTCCTTGATCGTTTCCAGCATCAACAAGCGCGGCTCGCCTGTGACTTGGTCCGCCTGGCGAATCAGGCTTTTATCCACCAACGATCCAAGGTGATCGAGGATATCCATCTTCATTTCATCGAGTTGTTTGATGGTGCCTGCCACGATCTCAACCGCCTCAAACCTACAGCCGGCGAACACAGAGAGCAGCGCAAACAACCGTTGCTCTTGAGGGGCGAGCATTTCATAACTCCAATCGATGGTGTCTCGCAATGTTTGTTGACGCACAGGCAGGTCACGCGCTCCGCCGCGAAGCAACTGCAAGCGACTCCCCACTCGCTCGAGCAGGGCTTGAGGTGAAAACAGGCTGATTCGTGCGGCGGCAAGTTCGATGGCAAGCGGCAGGCCGTCCAAACGGAAGCAGATCTCGGCAATGGCTGGCGCGTTCTCGTTGGTCACTGTAAAGTCTGGCTTCACAGCCAGCACGCGCTCGATAAACAATCGCACCGCCTCATATTGACTCAATTGTTCGATGGATTGTTGTTTGAAATCAGCATTGGGCAACGCGAGCGGAGACACCGGGTGGATATGCTCGCCGCGCAAATGCAGCGCCTCGCGGCTTGTCACCAGCATCTTTAACTGGGGACAGTCTTGTAATAATTCGCCCATCTTCTGCGCCGCAGTTGTAACCTGCTCAAAGTTATCGAGTAATAATAGCATGGTCTGGGTCTGCAGCTGCTTTTTAAGTTCATCGAGCAGGGAGCGGTCACTGGTTTCCCTTACGCCGATCGTTCGGGCAATGGCGGCAAGGACAGCCTCGGGTTCGCGGATGGGAGCCAGGTCAACAAAATAAACTCCATCTGTGAAATGATCGAGCAGTTCCTGCGCCACTTGTAAGCTCAGACGAGTCTTGCCCGTGCCGCCAGGTCCCATTAGCGTAACAAGATGTGTATCCGCGTTCAGCAACAATTCCTTGATCGCAGCAATCTGCTTTGCACGCCCGATGAATGGCGTTGGTTGCACAGGAAGATTATTCTTTGATTGCTTTGCCTTGGATGAGCCTTGTGAATTTTCTTTGATTTGATTCTCATCGTAAAGCAATTCCACATTCGTTGGCATGGGCAATTTGAACGTTGCTGCATAACGCTTGAGATTGGCGGCGGCATAGATCAAGCCAGCAAGCCGTTGTTCATCAGACATGCCAACTTTGTGGCAGTAAGTCAATCCCGCAGCGACACCAGCCAGCCAATATTGTCCCCACAGATCGTCGTGCAAACTGGGATGATTCTTTTGAACCCATTCGGCAAATGCGCCTCGCGCCGACCCGATCACTGCACTCACACCCGATAGCTCGATCGGCACTTTATGTGGGTCCGGCACATCCGCCACGGCTAGCAGTGTGAGAAAGTTGACACCTTTCGCAAAAGAGATTTGCGACAGCGCATGTGTTAAATAAGACATTTCCAGATAGCGTTGGTCGTACAACAACGGCATCTGCTCTTTGAAAAGCGCGAAATCAATCAGGTAATAACCTTCAAGAGATTCCTTGTCATCCGCAAATTTGACGAGGATGTTATTGGCATTCAAGTCGCCATGAATGAATCCAGTAGCGACATCAATCGCGCGAGCCTTGCCCCACGCTTCAGGCTGACGCGCATGGAGTAATGGATTTGGAAAAACATGTCCGTTGATGAGCAAACCTGCGGCATCCGGGTTTACTCCGCGCGTCTCTTGTAGGAAGCGTTCGGTGTTGCCGCCAGAATCCAGCCGAAAGCCGAGCCAGTTATGCAACACCTTTTGAGGGTGGACGGCTTGTTCAAAAGTAGCATTGCTATTCCACTCATCGAGCAGAACTGTATTGGTTTGTGCAAAAAGGGTCTTGAGCTGACTTTGCCGTTCGTATTTCGATAAGGGAAGATATTTGAGCAGGGACTGACCAGCAATACGATAAAAGATCGCAATGACGCCGTCCTGCTCGACACGATCAAAAACCAATTCCGCAATATGATCACGAGCAAACTCAGGTGTAGACTTGCTCATCACGGTATTATGCCGCGTCACTTCATCTGACTTGGCATTTTTGCCTTTGCGATCCAGTTTCAAGATGCAATGTTCAACGCGCCGGATTTCATTGTTCGAAACGCTGACCAGATAAACGACCGCGCCCGACCAGCCTCCCACCAGTAACTGCAACGGAGCGACGGTTATTTTGTATTGATCCTGTGCGAGCCGAATAATATGCTGATATTCTTCTGGCAGGGATTGAAAATCGGTAGTCAATTCGGGCATGATATTAATCTTAACTCAAGATTTGTGCTACAACATCAGCAAGGTTTTGTTTTTGACCACGCTCCCATGCCGCTTGATAAAGGGAATGATCTAATCGAGACTCGATTTGCACCCGTAGCTTTTCCGCATCATCGCGTAAAAATCCTGGGCGATTCAGGGAACTCTGGTCACTGGCGGGATGCTTCAGTACGACTGCTAAAAGTTCCAAAGCATTATCCAGATTGCCCTGTGCCATGTGCACACTGGCAAGATCGAGTAAACCAGCCAGCATTTCCCGCGTTTGCCCACATTCCTGACTGATGCGCAGGCTCTTGATAAAGAACTGTTGAGCCTGCTCGACCTCGCGATCCAACAGCGCGGCGGTGCCGCTGCCATCATAAGTCCGTTGGAGCAGGCGCAGGTAATTGATCTCTTCTGCTGCCTGCCTGCTGCTTGTGAAATACGCTTTTGCGGCTTCCAGATCGCCAATCGCCAGTGTAATCGCTGCCATGACAATTCCCAAAGCAACGGACAAGCCGAAGGGATTGCCCAAGCTTTCGAATGTGGATACCGCCTCCTGCCCCGCTTGCAGCGCTTTATCGATTTGACGCTGCAAAACGAGAGCGTAAGCCCACCAGATATGTGCAAAGCCTCGTTCCCACTGATCTCCGCTTCGTTCGGCGCGGTCCATCATCGCCTGGCTGATCTGGATGACGATTTCAGACTTGTTCAAAAAAATTGCATTGATATTTGCACAATGATAGGTTTCCACTGCGATGTCGTTCTGATTGATCTGGCTTAGGATTTGTAGACTTTCCTGCGCCATTCGAAGTCCCTCATCCGGCTGGCCAATCAGGGCTGTGAACCACGCTTGCCGCGCTTGAAGTTGCGCCCGGGCCCAAACAACTTCAGGTTCTCTTGCGGTGAGCTTCAGCGTTGCATCGCTAAAGAATTGGATGGCAGGCATAAATGAGCCGCGCACCTCAAAGAACAGCCAAAGAGAATTAACAAACTCAAGGATATAGTGAGCGTTTTGCTTATTAACCCAGTAGTTCCAGGCAACCCGAATATTGTCAATATCGGCTTCAATTTCCAACAACCCATCGTTGTTGCGCTTGTCCTGTAAATGTGCCCAGCGTGCTTTCATAAAATCCGCAAAGTATTTTGCGTGCTCTTCATGTGCAGCTTGTTCCTCAGCAATCGAAAGCTTAAGTTGTTCTTCAGCATATTGGCGCAGCAATTCATGAATCGCGTAGCGTCCCGCCTTGGGATCGCGTCGCAGCAAGGCTTTATCCACCAATTGAGATAATCCACGCAAAGAGGCACCCGCCACCTCTTGTGCAGCGGCGCGTGTAAAACCTCCACGAAAGACAGAAAGTTGTTTCAACAAATTCTGGGCTGAAGCATCCACTTGATTCCATGATGATTCGATCACGGCTCGGACACTACGTTGACGTCCTGGCACATCTCGTTTTTCTGTTTCGAGCAAGTCAATGCCCTTTTCGATCTCAGAGGCGATCTCATTGACAGAGAGTGTGTCAATCCATGCCGCTGCCAAAACAATTGCCAGTGGCATGCCATCTACCAAGTGACAAATTTTTGTTACATCTGGCAGCACGGCCGCGTTCGGTTCAAATTTAGGTTCGTTTTGTTTAGCACTTTGCACAAACAGTTGAACAGCGCTGTCTTTTGCCGAACTTTTCTCTCCAACAGTCAGACCTTCGATGTTGAAGATTGTCTCTCCCGTCAAATTGAGTTTGACGCGGGAGGAGGCGAGAATCTGCACTTGAGGCGCAGCAGTCAAAATATCCTGAACGAACGTGGCTCCATCCAACACATGCTCGAAGTTATCCATCACAAACAATATCTTTTTGTCGTGCAAATAATCCCGTATGCGGGATTTCGGATCTTCGTTGGAAGACAGGGAGATTGGCAAAACCTCTGCCACCGACTGCACGATCAACTCTGCCGAAGTGATGCGGTCCAACGCGACAAAATAAATGCCCTGCCGAAACGATGGGATCATCTGCCGGGCAACTTCCAATGAAAGGCGGGTCTTGCCCATGCCGCCCGGAGCAACGAGGGTAATGAGCCGATTGTTGGAATCTGAAAGCAGGGTATTGAGTGATGTCAATTCCGCCTCGCGCCCGATAAAGGCGGTGAGTTGTGTTGGCAAGTTGTGATTCACAATCTCCAGCGTGTTTAGCGGCGGAAAATCGGCAGGCAAGTCTGGCGCAATCACTTGATACATGCGTACGGGTTGAAGGACATCCTTTAAGCGTCGTTCTCCCATATCTTTTAGTTGGACACTGGCTGGCAGTTTGTCGCTGGTCAGATCAACTGCGGATTGAGAGAGCAGGATCTGTCCGCCATGCCCGGCAGACATGACACGTTGTGACGTTGCCAGTGTGGTGTAACCAGAATAACGAGGGCGCTCTGTTGCGATTTCGACTTGTGCTGTGCCAGTGTGAATCCCCATGCGTACCTTGATGGGCGCAGGTGACCAGGCTTCTTTATGAAGAGCACGTTGAATTTCCAAGGCAGCTTCCAGCGCATCGCTCGCGTTATGGAATGCCACAGCATAGGAGTCGCCAACGGTTTCAAACGTGAAGCCGTTGTGGGTTACGATGGCTTGATCGAGAATCTCGTGATGCCTTGTCAGCAACTTCGGCATGGACTCGGGATGCTGTTGCGACAATTTGGTGCTGCCTTCAATATCCGTAAAAAGGAAAGTAACCGTCCCCGATGGCAATTTCTGTATGTTTACATCTTTGCCCTGGACTTTGATTGGTTTAAATGAGGCAGCTTGATTCTCATCGTAGAGCAGTTCGACGTTGGTGGGCAAAGGCAGATTGAAGGTCGCAGCATAGCGCCTTAGGTTGGCACAGGCATAGATCAGTCCCGCCAAACGTTGTTCGTCAGACATGCCCACTTTATGGCAATAGGTTAATCCTGCCGCGACGCCAGCCAGCCAGTATTGCCCCCACAGATCGTCATGCAGACTGGGATGATTCTCCGTGACCCATGTGCCAAATGCGCTTCTAGCGGACCCGATCACCGCACTGACTCCCGACATCTCGATCGGCACCTTATGCGGGTCTGGCACATCTGCCACTGCCAGCAACGTGAGAAAGTTGGTACACTTCGCAAACGAGATTTGCAACATAGCGTGCATCAAATAGGACATTTCGAGATAGCGCTGGTCATATAACAGCGGTATGCCTTCTTTGAAGAGTGCGAAGTCGATCAGATAATAGCCTTCCAATGATTCTTTATTGTCTGCAAATTTGACCAGGATATTATTGGCGTTCAAATCGCCGTGGATGAAGCCGGTGGCAACATCCATGGAACGAACTTTGCCCCATGCTTCAGCCTTGCGCGCATGGAGTAATGGATTGGGGAACACATGCCCGTTGATGAGCAAGCCTGCGACGTCTGGGTTGACGTGGCAAGTCGTCTGTAAAAAGGTTTCAATATTCCCGCCTGCGTCCAGCCGAAAACCCAGCCATTTCTCCAACACCTTTTGTGGGTGAATTGCCTGCTCAAAGGTTTGAGCGCTGTTCCACCCTTCCAAAAGAACCGAATTGGTCTTGGTGAAAATAGTCTTGAGTTGCGATTGCCGTTCGTAATTCGATAAGGGACGATACTTGAGCAGGGACTGACCGGCAATTCGATAGAAGATGGCAATTGCCCCTTCATGCTCAACCCGATCAAAGACCAATTCCGCAATATGCTCACGAGCAAACTCAGGTGTGGACTTGCTCATCACGGTATTATGCCGTGTCACTTCATCTGACTTCGCATTTTTTCCTTTTCGATCCAGTTTGAGGATGCAATGCTCAACGCGTTTGGTTTCATTATTTGAAACGCTGACCAAATAGACGACCGCGCCCGACCAGCCTCCCACCAATAATTGCAGTGGAGCGACGGTTATTTTGTATTGATCCTGTGCCAGTTGAATAATATGCTGATATTCTTCTGGCAGGGATTGAAAGTCGGTAGTCAGTTCGGGCATGACAGAATTATAAGCCATCCATTCAAAACAGAATCAAACATGATTAACCTCAAATCTAAAGATTCCGCCACTGATTGCACAGATTTTGAATTAATTTTTGCCGAAATAAGCCAAAGCTTGAAAGATTAAATTCGGGGTGAGTCATGTTTGAGCACGCCAGCTTCTACGGTGGAATTTTGCCGAGGAATGCCAGCATGGCCGCGTTGAATTGATCGGGTCTTTGCAATGGCGCGAAGTGACTTATTCCAGGTAGAAAAATAAATTCCGCACTAGGAATGCTCCGAACGAGATATTGGGCATGTTCCTGTTTGATAAATTCATCATGCTCGCTATGGACAATTGCAACAGGAACACTGATCCTGGCCAGATCATCCACAGAATAGTTAGGTTGCGTTCTCTGCATCAGACCCACTGCTTCGGAAAACGAATCGAATTGATCCGGCGTGGCTGATAGTTGTTTGTAGTCCCTCACATGGCGGTTGAAGCAACGCCCCACAACGGGAGTAAATTCGAATTCCTTTGTGCCGCTCGGATCCATGTTGCAGGCGAAGAAAAATACGCCTGCCACGCGTGCAGGAGCTTTGTCAGCCAGAATCAAGGCTGTGCATGCGCCATCGCTCCAGCCTACTAGGGCCGCTTTCTCGAGAACTAGTGTACCCATTACTGCTAAAACATCCGATGCCATCAGCTCGTATGAATAGGGTTGGGCGTCACGAGTACTACGACCATGACCTCGGCTGTCAATCAATACGGCGCGATAGCCATTCTCAACCAATGCTCGGATTTGATACCCCCAATTGCCAGCATGACCCAGTCCACCGTGCACTAGGATAACAGGGGAGCCAGACCCATACGCTGCATACCAGATCCGAGCACCCTCGTTTTCAATATAGCCTTGTTCATCTGTAATTGGCAAAGGGGTGGCACCCTCTGATTCAAATTTGATGAGTTCATCATCGTAAGTGTCCATGATTCTCCTTGATGTGGGGCAGATTGACAATCCGACCTACCTGTAGAATTTTACCAGAACATCCGTTCGGTTAAATTATTTACTATCGAACCAGATGCTTTAGTATCAATCCCCAATGCCTTGCTATAATAGATAAACACTTTTGCATTGGAGATCCCCATGCCCCATCCACTCGCTGGTCAACCCGCTCCGCGTGAGCTTTTAACGAACATTCCACGGCTTGTGTCTGCTTATTACACAGAACAACCTAACCCTGATGAATCCACACAGCAGGTGGCATTCGGTACTTCGGGTCATCGTGGCACCTCGACCCAAGGCAGTTTCAACGAAGCTCACATTCTGGCAGTGTGCCAGGCTCTTGTAGAATATCGCCAGCAAGCTGGCATCACCGGGCCCTTGTTCATCGGCAAGGATACGCATGCGCTTTCCGAACCCGCAGAGTCCACAGCCATTGAGGTTTTCGCCGCGAATGGCATCGAACTGCGCATTTCAGAGGAATTCACACCCACGCCTTTGATCTCATATGCCATCCTAACCTACAATCGCGGGCGTACTAATGGTCTCGCTGATGGCGTGGTGATCACGCCCTCGCACAATCCGCCCGAAGATGGGGGCTTCAAATACAATCCGCCAAGCGGTGGGCCTGCGGGACCTGAGATCACGAATGTTGTACAGAAGCGTGCCAACGCGATCTTGAGTGATGGTCTCAAAGCCGTGAAGCGGATATCTCTCAAAGAGGCGCACGCGGCCAGCAACACACAAAACTATGACTATGTCATGCCATACATCTGTGACCTGGGCAACGTCATTGAGATGGATAAACTCGGCGGACTGCGTATTGGCGTTGACCCGATGGGCGGGGCGGCGATGCATATGTGGGATGTGATCGCAAATGTCTACAAACTCAACATCACGGTAGTGAATCGCGCCGTTGACCCAACCTTTTCTTTTATGACCGTGGATCATGATGGCAAGATTCGCATGGACTGTTCGTCGCCGTATGCGATGGCGGGATTGATCCGCTTGAAGGATGATTTCGAGATCGCCTTCGGTAATGATCCCGATGTAGATCGCCACGGAATCGTCACACCCTCTGCTGGGTTGCTGAACCCGAACCATTTCCTCGCTGTGGCGATCCATTATTTATTCCAGAGCCGCTCCGGCTGGCGCCCGGATGCGCAAGTTGGCAAGACGCTCGTTTCTTCCTCAATGATTGATCGCGTGGCGAAAGCGCTTGGGCGGACGTTGAACGAAGTCCCTGTAGGATTCAAATGGTTCGTGGATGGACTCATAGACGGCTCGTTCGGCTTCGGGGGCGAGGAGAGTGCGGGCGCATCCTTCCTGCGCAAAGATGGCACCGCGTGGACGACCGATAAGGATGGCATCATCCTTGACCTGCTCGCGGCGGAGATCACCGCTTTGACCGGACGCGACCCTGGCCTGCATTATCAAGACCTCGCTGCGAAGTTTGGCGCGCCAGTCTACCAACGCATCGATGCCAAAGCCAATTCTGCCCAAAAAAATGTGTTGAAGAATCTCTCGCCGGAGGATGTTAAAGCGGACACCCTGGCCGGGGAGAAGATCATTGCCAGACTCACAACAGCCCCGGGTAATGGCGCTTCGATCGGCGGATTAAAGGTCATGACAGAGAACGGATGGTTCGCGGCGCGACCATCTGGAACTGAAGAGGTTTACAAGATCTACGCAGAAAGTTTTGTGGATGAGGCACACTTGAACCGCATCTTTACAGAAGCGCAGGAGATCGTCAGCGCGGCATTCAAAGCTGCAGGCGCTTAGTTGACGTTTTCATCACTCGAATCAAAAACGGGACTACGATTTACACAGTCCCGTTTGGTTTTCACCCATCCACATACTTCGCACGGACCGCTTTATACGCCAGTAATTCACCCAACAACCCCAGAGTGGGGCCAAGTACTTTCTGCATTGTCATGGATGGACTCGCCACATAATTCCCATGTTTGATGGCAGTTCGAATCGTTGCGGATTGAAACAGTAGTTTGGCAAATCCCTTTAGTCGGATGCCATCGCGCGCCATGCCTGTGCGCGTGGCAAAGATGCCCAAAATATCCTGCACCGCGGCGGGACTAGGTTGTCCAAAGTGATCGCGCTGACGATAGACCAGTTCTTCTTCGGTGGCATTCCACGGGTGGACGTGGAAGTGATTGGGTTGTACCACAAACGACTCGCCCGCCTGCACAATTTTTTCATTTCCATCAAGCTTGTATTTGGCAATGCCTTTGATGATTTCGAAAGTTTCTGTCCAAGTGAGGTGGAGGTGTTCACCTAAATCAGAGCCGAGTGGGGAATAGCGGGTGACCTCCAACAACCAGCCCATACCGTTTGTCTCTGCATCGCTTTCCAGAACCACGGTACGGGTTTTGGTGGCAGGATGTTCAAAGGTAAATCCGGCTCGTATCATGAAGGATGCTCCTTGCTTGGGATTATACATTTACTTTTGATGTGGTGACGATTTATGGAATCAAAAACGGGATCGCAACTACAAACCCCTCTCCCGTCTTTCCCAAGGGGGAGAAGCTCAAACCCTTTTCGCACGAAACATAGACTTGGAAACTCAACAACCCCATCACGCAGAAAAGGACTCGTCACGATGCCATCTCCTTTAGGACGTGTGCCCGTAGGGTAGAGGGGCAAACCCACACGCCGATTAATCGTCACAATCGGGGTGAGTCGAATTGCGCTTCACGCATAATCCCTTTTTGTTGGGTTTTCATTACTTTGTATGTAATATGAACCACATTCCACCAAGAAATATAAAAAGCCCCGCAAGGATTTTACCTCTTATATTCGAATAAAGATTGGTTAAGAGTTTTTGTTCGTCCCCATCGGTAATTTCTAATGGATGACCTCCTGAGGGTTTGATTACGGCTAGGTCATCCTGTCTTTCCACATGACCATATATGAAAAGATCTTCTTGAGGTTGAATGATCCGCTCTGTTATATGTAAACGACCCAGGCTGTTTAGCCATTTTGTGTTGCCTTGCGGTAAGATTGACTTGATCTTTGAGTCAAGAGTATCCCAACGACCCCTGGCTTTGGTGATATTATCCTTTCGTGCAATATTAAGCGACGCCCACTCACCAGTTAATATTTTTGCCATACCGGTCTTATCATGTATTGATATTGGCTGGCGTGATTGCTCAAATAAAACAGATTCCCAACTGCCGATTGTTTTAATACCGCTGCGATAGTACTTAATTTCCACATCGCAATATACACATTTTTTGTTGGTGATGGGGCTATTCTTTACCTCCTCATTCACAAAAGTGCGACCTCTAATTTTGACCGTACCTGCTTTTGGTAATTTGGCAATGGGAGTAATTGGAGTCCGTCGAATACGAAGGATACGACGGACAGGAAGATATAAAAGGAAAAACATGATTGCCCAGAAGACAACATTAAACAATATTGCATTAAGGATCATTGTTAGTCCTTCTTAATAAGTCGAGAATTTCCGTATAAATGATTATCAGAGGAATTATACGTCTGCTTATATAAAATAGTAGCAAATCTCACCAAATCAAAAATAGGACTGGGTAAAGCCCAGTCCTATTTTGTTATCGCCATGTCACTCGGAACGTTGCGATTTGTCACGCATTCCGAACCGGGCCCTTGTGGCATTTACCAAACGTTCAATACTTTCTGGGACCAAATTAAACGAAAAAATTGGCTCGATCAGTTCGACTTCAATAATGGAAAGGTGACCATCCACTCTAATGAAATCAAGGCGGGCTTGCAGAAGGTCGAACGGAAGTTTTGCCATCACAGCTTCTGCTTGAAACAGATCGTCAGGGTGGGGTTCGGCAGATTGAATCGTTCCGCCGTAGATGCCTTGCACGCGATAATCGTTGGGTGCGGGCTTCTTCAGCAATACATGACTCAGTTTCTGGTTGAAATAGATGAAGGACCATTCGCCTTCATGGACAACAGATTCGATAAAGGGCTGAATCATGAATTCCAGCTGGGGGTGACTGGTTTTGAGCGTTAGTAATGTACTCTCCAATTCATCCAAAGTAACCTTATGGGTGTAGGAGGCCGCCAAGCCGACCATGGGTTTAATAATGGCGGTTTGCCAGCCATGATCGGCAAAAATATTGTGAAGTGCATCCATCTCGATATGCGACGCCAGATACGTTGGGATGATAGGTACTTTCCATTTCTCCAGGTCAAATAGATAATGTTTATCTATATTCCAGCGGACTGCCTCTAAAGGATTGAAGAGTTTACAGGTGGTCGCTTCGATCTGTGCCAAAACGCGTAGAAAAAGGTCTTGTTGATCAAGGTAATCCCACGTACTGCGAATCAACGCGACGTCAAACTCGTTCCATTCCATATCTGGATGGTTCCAGACAACTACTTCGGCTTCAAACCCCTGGGCTTCGAACCCACGTTGAAGTAATTTATCCTCTTCAAATAACTCATCAAAGTTTGGGATGTCCCAGGTTACGAAGCTTGGAAGTTGTCCACAGCGCAGGATGGCTATCCGTATCATTTCATCTCCTTGAACGGTATGTCCTGTAGAAGAATTGCCATCGAACCACTTGTCAGTGAAATTTTACTCCTCTCTACAGAATCAAAACGGGACTGTGCCTCACCCACAGTCCCGTTTTGATTTCATTGCATGTCGTTATGATCTATCTACTCCAACCATTCTATTCCATACTTTAAGGATATTTTTCTGTGCGTTGCGTCATCGAGAGTACCAGCTTCTTGCGCTATAGCCAACTCATCAAAGAAATTCTCCATCCCGCTAGGGATTGCCATCCCCAAATATCGCGATGGCGTCTTTAAGGGATTATGAAGCGCATGCGGAATATGTTTCGGCAGGTGTGCCACACCGCCTGTGACAGCTTGTAATTTCTGATTCCCGAATCTGATCTCGGTGGCACCTTCCAAAATATAGACAACTTCATCTTCGTAACTATGCACATGTAAATGATTCCCGCTTTCGGGATCAAACTCAAATTCAAAAAGATAATATGCACCACTACCAGTTTGTTGTTGCGTAAGTTTGTGTGTTATCCCCAGGAATTTCAACACTTTACCCGAATATGGCGGAACGATAATAGGTTGAGGTTGGTCACGTTTCATGACCTTCTCCTTGTTCGTGGAATAATGCGCCCGCTGCTCAAAACCAGATCAATACTTATTCCGATGTTTCGATAGGATGCAGTCGCAAACGCAGAGCGGCACTCCACACCGCCAGCGGAACGAGACTGCCAGCTGACAGAATGAGCACAATGATCCGCGGGGCAAGATGAAATTCATCGGTGATGAAACCAGTCAGCCAGAGGGACATGGAGACCGCCAGTGTAAATACAGCGAAATCAAAAGCGAATACGCGTCCCAGCAAATGATCGGGCACGGATATTTGCAACAGCACCTCGCTATACGTCCAATTGATCGAGCCGCCGATGCCGCGTAAGACGCATCCGAGAAGTACAACGAAGAGCGATGGAGCAACGCCCACGATAAACCATGCAATCGGCATGCATAAAAATCCGCCAAGGATGGCGCGTCGTAACCAGGTAACGCTTGAATTGCCGAGTCGATTTGCGATGAGCGGTCCGATGACCGCGCCCACGCCAAAGGCTGTAAACATCAAGCCCAGGGTGGTCGCGCCCTCTTTCCCGTAGTGAAAGATGCGGGCGGCATACAGCGCGGAGATGATGTCGAAACTGCCGACTTGTCCCAAAGCCTTGACGAGCGTCACCAGTCCCACATCCAGATTTTGACGGACGTAGTTCAAGCCGTCCACAAAATTTTTCCAGCCGCTTTCGAGCGCGTGAGCCGCTTGTGAACGGAACTGACCAGTAATACTGAGTACAAGAATCGCTGAGGCGAGAAAACTTAAGGAGTCCACAATGAGAGAGACGCGCACGCCAAAAAACGCAGCGGTCAAGCCTCCGATGGCACCCCCGAATGTGAGCATGGCAGACCAGGTGACACTTGCCAGCGTATTCGCGTTGAGCAATTCATCCGCCTCGACCAACGCAGGAGTGAGCGCGGCGCGTGCCGGTTCGAAAAATGACGAGACGCTGAATTGCA
>Ga0070699_100001544_pt1 | contig 21051 bp, 20 predicted proteins | sample KBSK1503metaG_FD_65473 | JGI IMG/M metagenome (GOLD analysis project Ga0070699, IMG submission 65473) | Corn, switchgrass and miscanthus rhizosphere microbial communities from Kellogg Biological Station, Michigan, USA - KBS K1-50-3 metaG | ecosystem: Host-associated > Plants > Roots >...
CTTCGACAGCGCGTCCGACTCTGCCACCCTCATCCCACAGACCGAGGGCGATGCCACAGAGGCCGTCCGCCTGGAAGCAGTTTGCGTCCTCCGGGCCGACGACAGCACGTCCGCGACCGGATCACCCGTCAGGATCCTGGCTCTCGCCTCCGGGGAAGCTTTCACTGCGACTCTGCAGCACGCGTACACCCTCGCCCTGAGCGACACGGATCACCGGACTCGGTTGGTTGACGACTACCTCGAGCTCGTGGCGACTACACCCGTGTACGACGTGAGCTTCGAACCCGGTCTCGAGCACCTCGACGTCGTCCTCGACGCGATCGAGCAAAGGCTCGGCCTCGAGCCGCCGCCAGAGTGACCACTTGGCCCCGCGACCTGCTGTTGGCGCTTCGGATGCTCGGCTGGCGCCTGATCCTTCGACCGCTCAAGCGGTTCGTCCCGCTGTCTCGACTGGTGCCTCTTGTGTGCCGACCACGAGCGTCCGAACCTCGGCGGCCCGCCCGCGAGGCCCGCGTCTTGAGCCTTGCCGACCGGCTCTGCCGAGGGAGACTCGCTCGGGGAACCTGCCTCGAGCGGAGCCTCCTCGCCTATCGGTTCCTGACGGAGGCGGGGGCTGACCCAAAACTCATCATCGCCGTGCGCCGAGAGGATGATTCGTTCCAATGGCACGCGTGGGTGACGCGCGACGGTCAGCCGGTCCACGAGCGCGCGGAGTCGTTGAAGGCCTACATCCCGGTCGTCGTCTTCGACGGCCAGGGGAGCATCGAATGGAGCGATCCGGCAGCGAGTTCCGCGAACGTGTTCTGAGCTAGCACTTGGCTCTCCCTAGCTCGGTGCACGACGCCGGGCGACCTTCTTCGCTTTTCTCCAGGCCAGGTACCCGGGCACCGCGTTCAGTAGAAGCCACAGGGGACGCCAGGCATAGGCAGCGGCCAGGCCGACCCGGCCCCGACGCGCCAGCGGTGACCAGGCCCGCAGGAACGCCGGTTGAGGAACGAGCTTGCGACCGACAAGCATCAGCTTGGGTCGGAATCCGCTCGTCTGGGACAACCACGCGAATCCGAGAGCCATCTTCGGCTCGTTCCAGGAACGGAGTAGCGACTCGGCCGACGTGTGCTCAGGAATCTGCAGCCGGGCTGCAAGTGTGCGACCGCTCGGTGTGAGTTGGAGGCCCGTAGCAAACGCAGGTAGCGCATCGAGTCGCTCGGCGAGCCGCGCTGCCGTCTCCCAGCCCCCGAGCGGGAGACGCTCAATCGCGCGATTCAGATCCTCTAGGGGAGCTGCAAGCACCCCGTGCTGCGCAGCATGAAGAGTGACCAAGAACGCCCGGGCGGGACGCGAGAGCACCTCTGCCTCGCCTACGGCGAGTTGCATCCACTCGGTCTCCTCGGTCAACGCACGCCACGCAAGTTCGCTCGAGGCTCCAATGCCGATCAGCGTGTGGTGGAGATCGACCGCCGCCCCGCCCGGGCGCACCCAGGTGCGCGCGTGGTGCGGTCGATCGTGAGGCAGGATGTCGAGCGCCACGAGCTCGAATCCGAGGTCTTCGAGGAGCCGTTCCGCTTCGACCCTGTCCGCGCGAGCGATCATGAGATCTACGTCGGAGTACGCACGGGGTTCACCTCCGTAGAGCCAATCCGCAAGCGCGGGTCCTTTGAGGAGAATGGCCCGAATTCCCGCGTCGGCGAGGGCTGCCGTTACGTGAGTCGCGAGAGCGTCGAGTGCCAAGCCGACGCTGATCCGGCGAAGACCGTTTGTATCTGGATCCTTGAGGGGCGACGTCTGGTAATTCTCGCCGAAAGTTACGAGCGTGCCGAGCCAAGCAACGATCTTCAACTGCGGCTGGAATCGAAACTGAAGCCGAGTCGGTACGGGTAGCCGGCGCCCCGGCAGCTAGCGAGCCATGTAATCGAGCTCCAGAAAGTCGCGCACCTCGGCCAGCCAACGCTCCTGAACGAAGCGCACGTGATCAGGGTGCTCGTTGTAGCCGTCGTACGCGGCCCGGTCGGCGAACTCCATCGAGATCCCGAAGCGGTAGCCGTTCTTTGGGCTGACCTCGGCGAGAAGCTCGAAGACCTCCACGCCCGGGATCGCCGCAAGCCGCTCGGCCGCTTCGAGGAAGTCCCGCTCGGCCGCCGACCCTTCGGGATGAGCCAGCGTGAACGCAACGGTGTGCCGGATCCGCCCTGCGATCATCTGCGGAGACTACGCGGAACCAGCTTCAGCACGGATCTCAGAAAGCGTCTGTCGCGGCGTGATCGCCTCAGGGTCGACCCTGAGCTCGAGCAGAGCCGGCCGGCTCTGCGCCACGGCGCGCTCGAACGCGTCCGGAAAGTCTTCCGAACGAAGCACGAGCTCGCCGTACGCACCGAAGGCGTGCGCCCAGGCCACGAAGTCCGGGTTGACGAGGTCCGTGCCCACTACACGGCCCGGGAACTGGCGCTCCTGGTGCATTCGAATCGTCCCGTACATCCCGTTGTTCACGACGAGCACGACAATCGGCAGCTCTTCCTGGACCGCCGCTGCGAGCTCGTGCCCGCTCATGAGGAAATCGCCGTCGCCGGAGACGCAGACGACCGTCCTCTCGGGATGGACGACCTTGGCCGCGATCGCGGCCGGGATGCCATAGCCCATCGCGCCGGAGCATGGAGCGAGCTGGGTCCGGTAACGGCGGAACGCGTAGAAGCGGTGGCACCAGACCGTGTAGTTGCCGGCGCCGTTCGTGAGAATAGCGTCGTCGGGGAGGTGTTCGCGGAGGTGCCGCATCACATCGCCTAGGTCGAGCTCGCCCGGTCCGCGTTTGTGTTGCAGGCTCGCGAGAAACTCTGCGTGCGACGACTCGGTCCAGTCTGCTCGGTGGGAACCGTCGATCGGCACGAGCGCACGTGCTGCTGCAAGGAACTCTGTCGAGCCGGCGGCGATCGGGAGATCAGGCTGGAAGACGCGACCGAGCTCCTCCGGGTCGGCGTGTACGTGCACGAGTGTCTGCGGTGTCCGCGGCGGCTCCAGCGTCGTGTAGCCGCGCGTCGCGATGTCGCCCAGGCGGGAGCCGATGACGAGCAGCAGATCGGCATCACGGAGCCTCCGCGCGAGCGACGCGTCGTGCCCGATCGTGAGCGCGCCGGCGTACGAGGGAGACGTGTTGTCGATGTAGTCCTGGCGACGGAACGAGGCCGCAACGGGTAGCGCCGAAGCCTCGGCGAACGCCTGCAGATCCGTGGCGGCTGCGGCACTCCAGCCGCCCCCACCGACGACGATCAGGGGTCGTTCTGCAGCCGACAGTAATTCGCGCGCGCGCGCGAGGTCCTCGTCAGAGGCGGCGGCCCGTGCCGCCGAGAACTGCGCCGCGTCCTCCACATCGGCCGTCTCCGAGAGCACATCCTCGGGGAGTGCGACCACGACCGGGCCCTGCCGTCCAGAGACCGCTGTCCGGAAGACGCGCGCCGTAATCTCCGGAAACTGCTCGGCCGCCTCGACCTCGATCGCCAGCTTCGTCAGCGCGCCGAACGCTGCGCCGTAGTCGAGCTCCTGGAACGCCTCTCGCCCGCGATGCTCCAGCGGTACCTGACCGACGAAGAGGATCAGAGGGGTCGAGTCCTGAAACGCCGTGTAGACGCCGGTGGCGGCATGCGTCGCTCCGGGCGCCCGCGTCACGAAACAGATGCCCGGCCGTCCGGTCAACTTGCCGTAGGCCTCGGCCATGTTCGCGGCGCCGGCCTCGTGCCGGGCGACGATCAGGCGGATCGGCGCATCCCGCAGCGCATCGAGAACGGCGATGTAACTCTCGCCCGGAACGCAGAAAGCGGTGTCGACGCCGTGCACAACGAGCTGGTCGACAAGGATCCTCGCGCCGCTACGACTCACAGCTCGAGCGGCTCGTCGAAGAAGACCGTGGCGCGCTGAAGCTTCGGCTTGTCCTCGTCAGCCGGGTCGACATAGCGGATCGTCCGCCGGCCCGCCCACGCGCGCGGGACGAGCATCGCGCGTACGAAGGCCGTCTCCTCGGCCTCGGAGGCGACTGCGAGCACCGGCTCGGGCCCTGCCTCGAACCACGGCTCGTACTGGTGGTACACGTGCGCCTCGCCGCCGCTTTCGATACGGATCGACCCGTGCAGCAGAAAGCGGATCCCAGGGCCTGGGTGCGTGTGCCGATCCGCAATGCCTCCGGGAGGAAAGTCGACGCGATCACAGCGGAGCAACCACTCGACGTCCCGGTCGAGGGCCACGGGCGCGGCGAGCCTCTCGCCCACTCCGCGCTGCTCCCCGAGCGTCCAAAGCAGCGCGCGGCCGGCGACCGAGGCCGCGCCGAAGTGCGCCGTGTTGCGGTCGAAGTCGTAGACGGCGACATTGCCGCCATCGGTCTCGACGCCTTCCGGATGCTCGTAGAGCGCCAGGATCAATGAAAGTACTGGCCGCCGTCGATGACGATCGTCTGGCCGGTGACGAACGTGGCTCCGGGACCGCAGAGGAAGACGACGGCTCCGACGACGTCCTCGGGCTCCTGGTCCCGCTGCAGCGTGCGCGAGGAGACGGAGACCTCGCGCAGCGCCTCGATCACCTCCGGATGCTCGCGGACGCCGTCACTCATCGTGAAGCCCGGCGCCACGCAGTTGACGAGGACGTCGTCGCGTCCGAGTTCCTTCGCGAGCGCACGCGTCAGCGCAACGATCGCGCCTTTGCTCGTCACGTAGTGCAGGAGAAACGGGACACCGCGGAACGGCGTGCCGGACGAGATGTTCACGATTCGACCGCCGCCCTGCTCGCGCATGCGCGGCACGACGGCCCTCGTCGTCAAGAACATGCTCAGGACGTTGACGTCCATGACCTGCCGCCACTCGTCGACCGGGATCTCGGTGAAGGGGCGCATCTGGAGCGACGCGTACAGGCCGGCGTTGTTCACGAGGATGTCGATGGTCCCGCAGCGCTCGACCACCTCCTGAGCCATCCCCTCGACCTGAGCTTCGTCCGCGACGTCGACAGTAAGCCCGATCCCGCCGTCGAACTCCTGGGCCGCTTCCTCCGCACGGGTCAGGTCGGCGACCACTATTCGCGCGCCCTCGGCGGCGAGGCCTTTTGCGATCGCGTTGCCGATTCCCTGCGCAGCGCCGGTTACGACCGCGACCTTCCCGTCCAGTGACCCGCTCATCGGATCGGCGAGAACGACGTCGGCACGAGAATCCGGTTCTGCTGCGTGTGGATGAGCGGCTGGATCCGCGCGAGGAAGTCGCGCCACCGTTCGTCGGCCTGCAGTCTCGCGCGCCGTTCCTCCCGCTCCGCGAAGTTGTCGTATCCCCACAGACTGGTGTACGTCGAGAGCGCGCCGATGTCCGTCGTGAAGACGCCGATCAGGCCGCCGAGGAACTCCTGCTGGAGCGCGATTCCCTCCTCCTCGTAGAGCCGAACGAGCTCGACGAGCTTGCCCGTGAAAACGTGGTAGTCACGCTGCTCGACGATCACCGGTCGACTCCGCCCATCGCGAGGTACTTCAGCTCGAGCCACTCTTCGATGCCGTACTTCGAGCCCTCGCGACCGATGCCGGACTCCTTCATCCCACCGAAGGGAGCGACCTCCGTCGAGATGAAACCGGTGTTGATGCCGACGACGCCGTACTCGAGGGCCTCGGAGACGCGCCAGATGCATCCGACGTCGCGACTGTAGAAATACGCGGCAAGGCCGTAAGGAGTCGAATTCGCCACCTCGATCGCTTCCTGCTCGGTCGCGAAACGTCCGACTCCGGCGACCGGCCCAAACGTCTCCTCCGAGGTCATCGCCATCGACGCCGTTACACCCGAGAGCACCGTCGGCTCGAAGAATGTATGGCCGCGCTCGTGCCGATCGCCGCCGGTCACGAGCTCGGCGCCGCCGTCGAGCGCGTCCGCGACGTGTCGCTCGACTTTCGCCAGAGCCTGGTCGTCGATCAGCGGGCCGACGCCGACATCGGGCTCCGTGCCTGCGCCGACCTTGAGCGCGGTGACCCTTTCGGTCAGGCGGCGGAGAAACTCGTCGTGCACCGAGTCCTGCACGAGGATCCGATTCGCGGAGATGCACGTCTGTCCGGAGTTGCGGTACTTGCAGAGCACGGCGCCCGCCACGGCCTCGTCGAGATCGGCGTCTTCGAAGACGATGAACGGGGCGTTGCCCCCGAGCTCGAGCGACACCTTCTTCACCTGGCGCGCGCACTGCTCCATCAGGAGCTTTCCGACCTCGGTCGAGCCGGTGAAGCCGAGCTTGCGAACGATCGGATTCGACGTCAGCTCGGCACCGATCACGGGTGCGTCTTCAGCGTCGCCCGTGACGACGTTGAACACGCCGGCCGGCAGGCCGGCTTCCTCGGCCAGCTTCGCGACCGCCAGCGCCGACAGCGGCGTCTGCTCGGCGGGCTTGAGCACCATGGTGCAACCGGCGGCGATCGCCGGTGCCGCCTTGCGCGTGATCATCGCGGAGGGGAAGTTCCACGGCGTGATCCCGGCCGTGACGCCGACCGGCTCCTTGGTCACGACGACGCGGCGGTCCTGCATATACGTGGGAATCGTGTCTCCGTAGACACGTTTGGCTTCCTCCCCGAACCATTCGAGGAAGGAGGCGGCGTATTCGATCTCGACGCGCGATTCGGCCAACGGCTTACCCTGCTCTGTTGTCAAGAGCAGCGCCAGGTCGTCACGGTGCTGGAGCATGAGGTCGGCCCAGCGGCGCAGGATCCGCGCGCGCTCGTTCGCGAGGGTCGCGCGCCACGCTGGATACGCATCCTGTGCGGCGTCGATTGCCCGTCGCGTCTCGTCTGCGCCCATGCGAGGGACCTGCGCGAGCTCTTCGCGCGTGGCTGGGTTGAGGACCGGGAAGGTCGCACCCGAGTCGGCCTCGACCCACTCTCCCCGGATGTAGCCGCGGTCGAGCAAGAGGCTGTGCTCTCTCACGATCTGCGCCATTCGGCGCGATTCTACGCGGGTGATCGCGCGATCACGCCGCGCTCCTCGAGCGAAGCGAGCCGCTCGTCATCGACGCCGAGCTCTCCGAGCACCTCCGCCGTGTGCTGCCCGAGGAGGGGCGGCGGCGTCGCTGCTCCGAGCGTTGCGCTCTCGAGGTCGAAGGGAGGCCCGACCAGTTCGACGGTGCCGGCCGTCGGATGATCCACCCGCCGAGTCGTGGCCTGCCCCGTGCGCAACGCCTCACCGACGCCCCGGATTTTTCCCGCAGGCACGCCGGCTGCGAGCAGCAGACGCTCCCAGTCGTCGGTGGAGCGGCCCGCGAACATTGCTTCGAGCTCGGCGATCAACGGTTCCCGATTCAAAACGCGCGCCTCGTTAGTGACGTAACGCTCGTCCGCGGCGAGATCAGGTCGCCCGATCGCCGTGCAGAGTCTCGCGTAGAGGCCGTCGTTGGCTGCAGCTACCGCGATCCACCCATCGGCCGCGCGGAACGGCTGGTAAGGGACGATGCTCGGGTGCGCGTTCCCGTAGCGCAGCGGCTCTTCTCCGGTGAGCAGGGCGTTCGCGCCGACGTTGACGAGTGCGGCGAAGGCGCTGTCGAGCAGCGAGACCTCCACCAAGTCACCTTCCCCGGTGAGATCACGGCGACGGAGCGCGGCAAGAATCGCCGTTGCCGCATGGAGGCCTGCCAGCACGTCGACGATCGCGACGCCGACCTTCATCGGCTCACCGTCGGGCTCACCGGTGATCGCCATCAAGCCGCTCTCGGCCTGGACGGTGAAGTCGTAACCCGCCCGGTCCCGCGGCTCGCGCGCACCGAAGCCGCTGATCGTGCAGTAGACGACCCTCGGCCGACGCCTCCGCACAGCCTCGTAGTCGAGCCCCAGCCGCGCCGCCCCGCCTGGGCGAAAATTCTCGATCACGACGTCCGCTCGTGCACACAACTCGAGCGCAAGCTCAAGACCCTCCGGATCTTTCAGATCCAGGGCGACGCTTCGCTTGCCCCGGTTGACAGAGAGGAAATACGCGGACTCGCCGCCTGCGAACGGAGGGCCCCACGTGCGAGTCTCGTCTCCACCGGCCGGGTGCTCGATCTTGAGGACGTCCGCTCCCAGGTCGGCAAGCGTCATCGTCGCGTACGGGCCGGCGAGCACGCGAGAGAGATCGACGATCCGCACGCCGGCAAGCGGCGGGGCATTTGCCGGCTGCGACACGGTTCGAGTCTAGGCCGCGCTCATTGGCCCGAGCGCTGCATCGCCGCGTCGAAGGCGATCGCCGACGGGGCGAAGTCCGTGCGGCGGACGAATGCGAGCGCGTCCGGTGCGCCCCAATCGCGGTCCATTCCCGAGTCCTCCCACTCGATCGAGAGCGGCCCCGCATAGCCGATCCTGTTCAGCGCCCGGAAAAGCGACTCGAAGTCGACGTCGCCGTGACCGGGAGACACGAAGTCCCAGCCGCGCTCCGCCTCGCCGAAGTTGAGATGGCTCCCGAGGATGCCCTTGCGTCCGCTCAACGTCTTGCGCGAGTCCTTGACGTGCACGTGGTAGATCCGGTCGGCGAATTCCTCGACGAACGCAGCGGACTCGAGGAACTGGTGCGCGAAGTGGCTCGGGTCGAAGTTGATGCCGAACTCCGGCCTGCGTCCGATCGCGTCGAGGGTCTTACGTGTCGTGACGAAGTCGTACGCGATCTCGGTCGGATGAACCTCCAGCCCGAACCGGACGCCCTCGGCTGCGAAGACGTCCATGATCGGCCCCCAACGTTCGGCGAAATCCTGATAGCCCCGCTCGATCTCGGCGAAGTCGTTCGGTGGGAACGAGTACAGCATGTGCCAGATGCTCGAGCCGGTGAAGCCGTTGACCTGCTCGACGCCGAGCAGCGTGGCCGCGCGCGCCGTGTCCTTCAGCCGCTCCGCTGCACGCCGGCGCACGCCTTCGGGCTCGCCGTCGCCCCACACTTCGGGGGGCAGAATCGCCTGATGCCGCTGATCGATCGGATCGCAGACACATTGGCCTACGAGGTGCGCACCAATCGCGTGGACCTTTAACCCGTTTCGGTTGAGGACCTCGCGCCGCGAATCGACATAGCCCGGATCGGCGAGCGCCTTGTCGACTTCGAAATGGTCGCCCCAGCACGCAAGCTCGAGGCCGTCGAAGCCCCACGTACCCGCCTTCGCGGCGAGCTCCTCGACCGGGAGATCGGCCCACTGGCCGGTGAAGAGCGTGACCGGTCGCGCCATCAGGCCGCCGCTAACACCGGAACGGCAAGGCCGGCGGCGCCGAGCTCGGACATCGTCGGCTCGTAGCCGGAGCGGGCGAGCAGCTCGAGACCGAGCCGTGCGCGGCGGACGCGCTCGCGTGACAGGGCCACGGTGGTCGCTTCGATGTGGGTCCCGGCCGGATAGACATCGGGCGCATTGCGAAGACCAAACTTGATGTAGACCGGCGCCGCGATCCGGATGAGCTCTGGGATCTCGTGCAGCCGCACGAAACCGCCGATGTTGTCGGGCGCCTCGACGTAGAGATCGAGCGGCACGTCGACGGCGGCACGAATCGCGGCGATCTGGGCCAGTGTCAGGTCGGTGGGCAGGTTGAGCGTGCTTGCGCCGAGCTGAGCGAGCACGCGCGCCGCCGCGGGGTTCGCGGCCGGCAGCATCACTGAGATCTTGGCCTGCATGTCGTCGGGCAGCTCGCCGGCCGCACGCATCGCGCCGAAGACGGAGAGCAGCCCGAGATCGGCAATCAGGACACTCCGTATGCCGTGCGTCGCCGCCCGTCTCACGTCCTCGATTCCCTGGACGATCTGCTCCTGGCCACGTGATGCCGGGGCGACGACCGAGCCTGCCGGCGCTCTTGCCATTGCCGACGTGTCCCAGGCGGCGTTGGGCCGGGCGAAGAGGCTGATCTCGACACGCGCCTCGGCTGCGGTGCGTGCCATCCGGTCGAGCTCCTCGTCCGTCTGGAGAAACACCCCGCTGCCCTGCGAGACACGGTGGATGCGCACGTCGAGACGTTCGGACTCCTCGAGCACTGCGTTCAGGCACGACGGGCCTTCGACGCTCGGGATCTCCACCCTGAATTGCGCACCGTCGGGGAACCGCTTGTAGGAGGAAGGCAGATCCTGCAAGTCGCTGCGCGGCAGCCCGATCGACTCCAGGAAAGAGCGTGTGGCTTCGCTACCGCTCATGCGACCCCCGCATCGGCTCAGGTCTCGGCGATGGGCTCGACGCCGAGGTAGCGACGCTGGGCTTCGGGATCGTTCAACAACTTGTCGGCCGTGGTCTCGACGGCGATCGACCCGCCGATCATGACCAACTGCCGATCGGCGAGTGCAGTCGCCACGCCCAGGTTCTGCTCGATGAGCAAGAGAGCGACCCCCTCTTCCCTGAGGCTCTTGCAGGTCTCGACGAGTTTCTCGACAACGATGGGGGCGAGTCCCTCCGACGGTTCGTCCATGATCAGCAGCGTCGGATTGAGGAGGAGTGCGCGGCCGATCGCGAGCATCTGCTGCTCGCCGCCAGAGAGCTGGGAACCCCCGTTCCGCTTTCGCTCGGCGAGGCGCGGGAACAGCTCGTAAACCCGCTCGGGAGTCCATCGGCCCCCGGCCCCGTTGCGTCTACTAATCATGCGCAAGTGCTCGTCGACGCTGAGAGACGGAAAGAGTCGGCGCCCCTGCGGAACGTAACCGATGCCCTGATTGGCGATCTTGTACGAAGGTTGTCCGAGCAGCTCCGTGCCCCGGAAGCGCACAGAGCCCGTTGCGTCGGGTGGCTTGATGCTCATGATCGCCGCACAGAGTGTCGTCTTGCCCATCCCGTTGCGGCCGATGATCGCCAGTGGCTCCCCTCGAAGCTCGAAGCTCACGTCTTGCAGGACGTGCGCCCGCCCGTAGTAGGCGTTCAAGTCACGAATCGCGAGCAGCGGGTCCGAGTCCGAATCCGGGGAGATAGAGCCGGCGTTCTGCGGTTCGCTCACGACTCATCCTCCGTGCCGAAGCGGCTGCCGAGATAGAGCTCGTGTACGACGTCATTGGCGCGAATCTCGTTGGGCGTCCCCTCGACGATCACTCTGCCCTCGTGCATCATCGTCACCTGTTCCGCGACGCGGAGCGCGATGTCCATGTCGTGCTCGATCAAGATCAGCGTTATCGATGGGTCAAGTTGGAGCAGGAGCTCGGTGAGTGCAACCCGCTCGACTCGCGAGAGGCCGGACGCTGGTTCGTCGAGCAGCATGAGTCTGGGTTGCGACACGCGCGCCATACCGACTTCGAGCTGACGCTGCTCACCGTGCGACAGCGACCCGACGAGCACGTCGAGCTTCTCCCCAAGGCCGACCTTGCCGGCCATCACGCTTGCTCTTTCGCGGAGCCCTTGTTCGCGCTTTGGCAGCAACACCGGGCGGAAGTGTCCACGCTCGACGCCGAGTGCAGCGAGGTAGAGATTGTCCTCAACGCTCAGGCCGATAAAGAGCCGTGACTTCTGATAGGTGCGCGCGAGGCCGAGCCTCGCCCTCCGCGAGGCCGACAGCAAGGTCACGTCGCCGCCGAAGAGTTCGATTGTGCCAGCGGTCGGCTCCATGTCCCCCGAGATGACGTTGAAGAGCGTCGTCTTTCCTGCGCCGTTCGGGCCAAGAATGGCACGCCTTTCACCGGGCGCCACGACGAGGTCGACCCCGGCTACGGCGTGGAGACCGCCGAAACGCCGGCCGACCCCCCGCAAGCGGAGGGCCGGCGCGACGCTTTCGGCGTTTATTGCCGTTTCAGTTGCTCCTTCTGCCACCTACTACTTGATGACTCCGTTCACGACCGGCCGCTCCTTGCCCGTCCAGGGCAGCTTCTTGTGTGCACATCCCGGGGACGTGCGGCTCGGAGCCTTCGTGATTGCGCCGCCGAACGACTGCGCGACCTTCGGGATGAACTGGACCGTCACGATGCTGAGCGCGCCGGCCTTGACGTCCATTCGGTACGAGTACTGGTCCTGGATCGCCTGGCGGTTCTTGTCGAGGGTGATCTTCCCGTACGCAGCATCGAGGGTCGTCGTCCCTAGAGCCGCCTGTAGCTTCTTTTGCCCACCGGAGATGTCACCGTTGACCGCCTTGAGCGCCTTCACCAGCGCCCAGGCGCCGTTGTAGTAGTTGTAGGTGAAGCCGTCGGCCGCGTGATCCGAGGCCTTCCCGGCGAGCGGCGGGTACTTCTTGTACCACCTGTCGAGAATCGCCTTGTATTTCGTCACGGCCGGGCCCTTGAGATCCGGCGAGCTGCCGAAGCCGCCGACGTACGCGCCGTTCAATCGCGGACCGAGCTGCTTGTCGGCACCCGATGCGAAGAAGAACAGGTTCCCGATCACCTTGTTCGCGGCGATCTTGCCGTGGGCCTGCTCGAACGCCTTCAGCGACGGGATCGTTCCTGTTCCGCCTACGGCCCAGAAGTAGCCGTCCACTTTGCTCGGATCTGGAAGCTGGCGGGCATAAGACGAGAAGTCCGTCGCGTTCAGCGGCGGGAAGACCCGCTTGACGATGTTGCCCCCGGCTGCGCAGAAATCGGCGATCATGCCGGCCCCGGACGCGTAGCCGAAGCTGTAGTCGTCCATGATGATTGCGGCCTTCCGCCACTTGAGCTTCCTGTAGGCGAGATCGCCGATCCCCGCGTTCCACTGGATGCCGTCGCCGTTGAAGCGGAAGAAGTTCGGCGCCTTCACCGCGGCCGTGGTGTCCCACGCACCCGCGGTGCCGTTCACAATTGTTTTGTTGCTGTGCTGCTTCGCATAGTTCGCGACGGCGACCGACTCGTCACCGGACAGCGGCCCGACCATCACGTCCGCTCCGAGTTGCTCCATCAGGCGCCGTGTTTCCTTGATCGCGGTATCGGCCTTGTCGTTCGAGCAGCCGATGCCGACGAGCTTGAGGGGATGCCCGCCGATCTGCCCGCCGGTCCACCCGGCAGACGGTTTGTTCGGGTTCTTCGGCTTCACGCCGGCGAACTGCGCGAACGCGGTGATCGCCCCGCCGATGTCCTGCTCGTAGTTGGACGCGAACGCGCCCTGGCAGTCCGAGAGGATCGCGATCTTGATCGGTGAGGCCGCGGACTTCGACGCCTTGCCGGCCGGAACCGTCGCCGCCAGCGTCGCTGCGAGCACGACCAGCACCGTGAGAGCGGCCGGAAGCCAGAACCGGCGGCCCTTCCTTCTCACATTCGTCATCTAGTGCCCTCCTCCGGTGATAGGAGACCGAGTCGGTCAGCAAAGCCAAGAACCTTGTGCCTTCCTCCTTTCGCTCCTAGCGCTTTCGTCCCGGTCTGAACGAGAGTTCCGAAGGGACGAGTCTATGACGTTGGCAATCGCGAGTCATCCTCTTTCATCCGCAGTCAACTTTTGCCGCCCTGGCACGAGCCGCTCGATGACCTCGCGCCCCTTCTCCAGGATCCCGATCAAGCCCCCCGGCGAGAGCAAGACGATGACGAGGAAGATCACCCCGATCACCGTGTGGAAACGATCCTCCGAGATCCCGATGTGGCCGAGACCCGGCACACTGCGGATGTAGTTGTTGATCAAGACAAAGACGAAGGCTCCGAGCCAGGCGCCCTCGAGCCGGTAGAGCCCGCCGATGACGGCGACCACGAGCAGGTCGATCGTGGCCGACAGATCGATCGAGGCCGGATCGATGTGGCCGTTCCACCAGACGTACAGCACTCCAGCGAGCGAGGCGATGAAGCCGGCGAACCCGAAAGCGAGCATCCGATGGAGGGCGACGTTGTACCCCAGGGAGCTCATTCGCACCGGATCGTCGCGCACGCCCTGGAGGGTGATGCCAAACGGTGTTCGGACGAGATATCTGATGGCGGCATACACGAGCACCGCCACGATCAGCGACACGTAGTAGAGCCTGTTCGGATGAAAATCGACCTGGCCGAGGAACCCGGGTGTCCTGACGCCGCTGATCCCGCCGAAGCCCGAGAACGTGGTCACCTGACCGAAGAAGAGGTTTGCGATCACAGCGTAGGTAAGCGTGATCATCAGGAAGTAGATGCCGGCGCTGCGGCTTGCGAGCGCGCCGAAGAGGAAGGCCACTACGGTTGTGATCACGATTCCGAGCAGGACGCCCAACCAAGGGTTCCAGCCCAGATTCAGTCCCTTCGAGTTGCCCGTCGTGACGACGTTGCCCAGCACGAAGCCCGCGATTCCGTAAAGCGCGACCTGAGCCAGTGAGACCATGCCGCCGTAGGCGGAAAGGAAGATCAGGCTGGCGGCCGCAACGCCGAGAAGGAAGACCTGCGTGAGGATGAAGCTGATCCAGTAGGTGCTGAAGAGCAATGGGCCCAACGCGGCGAGGACCAGCACCCCGAGGCCGATCGCGACCTGGAACGCGCGCCCGATCTCATGGGACGTGAAGCTCACGCCGGCCTCCCGAAGAGACCGAGGGGCCGAAACGCAAGGACGACCGCGAGCAGAACGAACGTAAAGATGATCGAGTAGAAGGTGTCGTTCCCAGGGAGGTAGGCGGAGGAGAAGTTCGACACCAGGCCGAGCAGAAGCGCGCCGACGGCAGCGCCCCCGAGCGAGCCCATGCCGCCGATGATCACGACGACGAGCGAGTAGAGCAACCAGTTCCCGTCGACGCCAGGGCCGAGGCTCGCGAAGGATCCGCCAAGGGCTCCACCAAACCCAGCGAGAGCTGAGCCGACGGCGAAAGCGATCGCGAAGGTCCTCTGGATGTTCACTCCGAGCGCCGCCACCATCTGGCGATCGTCGACGCCGGCGCGAATCACCATTCCGGTGCGGGTCTTCTTCAGCCAGAGCCAGAGCGCCAACCCGATGCCGACTGCAACGGCGAGGATGAAGAGGCGGGTAAGCGTGTAATGGACGCCCGCGACGCGCAGGTTGAGTCGACGGTCGAGGACGCCTGGCCAGGCAATGTCCTCGGCAAACGCACCAAAGTGGGCGACCATCTGGTCGGCGAGAATGATTGCGATCGCGATGGTGATCAGAGCCTGCCGTAGCTCCTGCCCCTGATTCCAGCGGAGGAAGATTTGCTGCGTCCCAAGCCCGAGGATGGCGATGCATGCGGCAGCGATCAGCGACGGCACGAGCCACTGCCAGAAGTGGACCTGTGAACTCAACAAGCCGAAAGCAGAGTCCTCTCCCACGAAGGCGCGCTGAAGCTTGAGCGTTATGTAACCGCCAAGCAAGAAGAACGCCCCGTGCGCCATGTTGACGACGCGCATGAGGCCGAAGATGAGGGTAAAACCACTCGCGACGACGAAGTAGACGCCGGCGGCCGTGACGCCGTCGAGCAAGGTGGCTAGGAAGTCCTGCGGGTCGTGGACGGCAGACCCGAAGTTCGTCTGGGCCCCGACGCAGCCGTTGGCGCCGCAGGCCGGGGCGAGGAAGCCGATCCAGAGGACGGCGAACACGACGGCTGCTGCGGAGAGGGCCCATGGGATCCGACGGGCAAAGCGCGCGAAGGCGACCTGCTTCCGCAGCCGGGGAGCCATCTCGACGTCGTTCAAGAGCTGCGCCGCCAGTTGTCGGCACCTGAAGCGGGGGTCGGGCTCACGATGACCACGACGTAGAGGACCGCGAAGAGCACCGCGGCCGCCACAACGGCCGTGGGAAGCCGCCGGATCAGCGGGGCTGATCCGCGGAGCCCTCTGACGCGAGAGGCCAAGACGACGAGTCTAAAACGGGTTCGGCACTTCTCCAAACCGCGACGCGACCACCCGCCACATCGGCTGACGGGCGTCAACAAGATGTCGCCTCGCGGCTTTCGGCCAGTTAGCGCAGAGCCTTGCCGGCCGCGTGATAGAGCGTCGCGGAGGCCGCCTCGCCCGATTGGGGACGCTCGTCCGCGACGCGGCTGATCGTGGTGACGACCGACCGATCGAGCGTGGAGACGTCGGGCTTGTGGTTGTGCACCCGGAGCCGGACCACCCTCGGGAAGGCGCCCGGGGCGCTATCAGGACTAAATGGCCGAATGGCGTCGCTCTCGTCTCCTCGACTTCGTGACGGACTACTTCAGCTCCGCCACGAACTGGGACGAGACCCGGCCGAAACTTGCTTAAAGATCTCCCGCACGACGAGGGCGAGCTTGTCCATCGGGGCTCACATGCGGTCTATCAGGCCGACCACTGCCTTCGGACGGTCAAGCCGTTCAAGTTGCTCAATCGGCCACAACGCAGACCCGCCGCGAGGTCAACCCAGCGGTCGTGGAATGGCGCGTGGACGTTAACCGATTCCGAGTTTGAACTGGTTCCAGAGGTCGAGTCGCCTCTGAAGGTTCTCGACGTCTTGGAAGAAGATCATCTTCTCGAAGAACGGTTTGCCGAGCTTCGTGAGCGGGATCAGCGTGAAGCCGAGCTTCTTCTTGTTCAATCCTGCAGCCCGAGCCTCTGGGGATGTGGCGCGCGCGTAGGTCAGAACGCCGTTGTTGCCCGTGACCGCGGCGAGACGCGCCTGATACGGGAGGCTGTATGTGTAGTTCATGAACTCATAGATCGCGTCGAGCTTCTTGGCCCCCGCAGCCTTCGTAATCGCGTAGTTGTCACTCCAGGCAGGGACGCCTTGCTTGACGAGGTGGTTCATTTTCACGGGGACACCATGCTGGTTCGCCTCGACTGCTACCTGGGCGATGTTGATGTACCCCAGGCTTGCCTCGTGTGACACGAACGCGTTGATCTGATCGTTGAAGCCACTTGTCAGGCGCTTGACCTGGTGGCGGAGCCCAAGGAGCTTCTTCTGAAACGCTTTGAACTGCGTGCTGTTCAGGTGGTAGGGGTCCTTGAATCCAAGAGCTAGCGGGATCATGGGCTCGACTGAGGTGGGATCGTCGAAGATCGTGACCTTCCCCTTGAATTGCGGGTCCCAGAAGATGTTCCAGTCGTTGGGAATGCCGCCCTTCATGTATTGCTTGACGTCGTAGCGTCCTGGGATCAGCTTTGCGTTCCATCCGAGCGGCTGGTCGCCCCAGTTGTAGAGCATGCCATACAGCGTGCCGTTGACGGTCGTCGCCTTCTTCCAGGCGAATGCGCTCGAGATGTACTTCGCGTTGGGCACCTTCGAAGGGTCCATGGGGATCAAGAGCTTCGCGTTCGCGTAGTTCTTGAACCAGCCGGCGGTGTTGAGAATGAGGTCGTATTGCGACGGATTGGCCCTCACCTTCGCGAACATCTCCGCGGGCGACCCAACATTCACCGCGTTCACCTTGATGCCGGTCTTCTTCGTGAACTGATTCAGCCACCCCTGCTCGTGGTATCCCTGCCACGTCAGGACATTGATCGTCTGACTCGCCTCTGAAGCAGAGATGCGCTTGCCGCCCGCCGGAGCCGCCGCCGCTTCGCGAGCGAGAAGCGCTGCGATCGACGATGCGCTTAGCGTCGCTCCGGCGGCTTGCTGTAGGAGCCGCTTACGCGTATAGGGGTTTGCGGGCCACTGCGTCTCTGGTGCTTCCCGCGGGTCAATGTCGCTATCGCTCATCGTTCCTCCTTGACGCATTGCGTTCGATGCGGCTGTCCACTTTTGTCACGATACGCCGTGAGTGTTCGATCATTCGGGACGGATCGACCCTACAACGGCCCGTTGTCGTTTGCAAGATCGAACCTCAGCCACGCCCCGATCTGCGGGTCAGAGGCGCGGCGGCCCCGCCTCGATTCGCTCGAGGGTTTCGGCGACGCTGTAGCGCCGATCCGGGTCGATCCGTTCGAGCCACCAGGTAAGCCCGGCGTCGGCATATGGCCCCACGGTTTCGGCGGCCCGAGAGGGATCGGTGTCCGTATAGCCATTGAGTGCAGCGTCGAACGGTTTCGACGATTCTCGATGATCGTGGACGTACGCCAGGATCTCACGCAGTTGATCTGGTGTTGGCAGGCCGCCCATCACGAGTTCAGAGAAGACACCGTCCCAGCGGGCTGCGCGCCGAAGTGGTGGTTTGTTCGGCCACCAACCTGCGATCCACACGGGCGGCCGGGGTTGCTGAAGGGGTGGCGGGAGAAACCGTGTCTCCTCGAGGTGGAAGTGCTCGCCCTGGAAGCCGAACGGTTCGCCGCTCCAGAGCCCGTCGAGGATGGCAAGCCCTTCGTCGAGTTTTTGCGCACGAATCCGGTCGTCGGATTCTTCTCCGAACAGCTCGAACTCGGCATGGGGCGGAAAGCCGAGACCGGCCCCAAACGTCAGTCTCCCACCCGACAGGCGGTCTATAGAGACCGTTTCCCGTGCGACTTTCCAGGGCCTGCGTCGCGCGAGCGGTGTCATCAACGCACCCATTCGAAGCCGCTCGCTCCGCAGAGCGATCGTCGTCAGGGCAACCCAGGGATCGACCACGTCCTGCGATGGGTGTTCCTGAAAGAGGATGTGATCCCAGATGAAGAGCCCGTCCCAGCGATGCAGTTCCGCAGCAGCGGCCAGATCGCCGAGAACGCGCGCGTCGCCGAAGGGCCCGAAGTTTGGCAAGAAGAGTCCGAAGCGGATCATTCCATCACCATCCCGCCCGTGACGTTGATCGCCTGACCTGTCATCTCGCTGGCGTCATCCGAAGCGAGGAACATTGCGACGCGCGCGATGTGCTCGGGCTCCTGGAAGCGACCCATCGGGATTCCTGACATCCAGCGCGTCTGAATACTCTCCTTCGGTTCGCCCGTCATCGCCTGTTCCCAGGCATATTCGCGTTCCATCATGTCGGTGTTGACGATTCCCGGGCAAACGCAGTTGATCCGGACATGAGGGGCGACCTCTAGCGCGACGCCTTTGCTGAAAACGATTACCGCTGCCTTCGACGCGCAGTAATGTGCAAACAGCTTGTAGCCGCGCTTGCCGGCCTGTGATGCGATGTTCACGATCGAGCCCGACTTTCGCTCGAGCATGTGCGGCAAGATCGCGCGGGTGCAGAGAAACACGCCTTTCGCATTGACATCCATGACGAGGTCCCATTCGTCCTCGCCGAGGTCGACCACCTGGCGCATCGTGATCGTGCCGGCGTTGTTGACGAACACGTCCACTGCACCGAGATGGTCGACCGCACTCTCGACGAGACTCGTGACGTCCTCCGCCTTCGTGACGTCGCACCGGACGGCGAAAGTATTTCCATTCTGGCCGAGCTCTCCTGCCGTCTTGACGACTCCCTCTTCGTTCAGGTCGGATAGGACGACGCGTGCGCCCTCCGTAACGAATGCTTCGGCAATCGCCCGCCCCATACCCTGCGCGGCGCCCGTGACGACGACGCCTCGGCCTTCAAACCGTCCCATTGCTCCTCCTCTGTCAGGCTTTGTCGACGAACTGCCTCACTTTGATCTCCACGGGCACTGTCCGAAGTTCGTCGAGAGCTTCCGCGAGATACTGAGCGAACCGATTGAAGATCTCGTGGCCTTTCGCGGCAGTTGCGCGCATCGGGTTACCGATCACACCGTGGTCCGCGAACTCGTCGTGGTCCATCGGGAAGTAGAAATACTCGTAGCCTTTGAACTGGGCATCCCATGCTCCGTCGCTCTTGGCAAAGGCGGGAGGCATCCACTCGGGTGCGTGCGCGCGGGCTTCGACGGCCCGTTCCATGCGAACGTTGCTTTCGTCGTACGCCATCATGATCGACGTCTCTTGCTCGCTCGCATGCCACCCCGGCGTTTCTTCCGGCGGATTCTCGAGGATGTCCTCGACCAGCCCCAGATAGCGTTCCCCGTAGGGCTTGTACATCGCGATCAACGCCCCTGTCTCGTAGCGCAGCTTTCGCATCACTGGATCGACGACCTTGACGTTGGAGGTGTGACCGTTGACGAACACGAGCCGGTTGAACCCGTGGTGGATGAGCGACTTCGCGACGTCGTAGATGAGAGCACTGAGCGTCGCGGCGCGAACAGTGATGGTTCCCATCCCTTGCTCCGCACCGCGTAGGTGCTGAGGGCTGTAGCCACTCCAGATCGGTGGGGCGTAAAGGGTGTCGGCGAGATCCGCTGCGCGGCGACAGACCTCGATCGCGTTGTAGATGTCGGTGCCGAGGGGCATGTGGTCCCCGTGCATCTCCGTGCTGCCGAGCGGGATGAGTATCGAGTCGTCGTGCTCGAGATGGGCACGCAGGTCGGGTGGTCCGAGATCGAGCAGCGAGCGCGAGTGGAGTTCGGCCAACGGGAGTCCCCTTTCTGTTGTCAGTCGAGGCCGGCGCTTTCGCGCAGACGCTCGATTACACGGAGGTTGCGCACAGTCTCTGCCGGCGCGATGAGCTGCTCCTGGTCGCCACGGATCGCTGCGGCGAGATCCTCGATCTCGAGCAGGTACGCGTTCTCGCCGGGTGTAGGGATCTCTGTGACGTCGTCGCCCTTGTGCAGGTAGACGCTGAGCGGATCGAGATGGGCGTACCACGGCATCGGGACGTGAATGACGCCGTGGGAGCCAACGAGCGTCGCGCCGAAGTTCAGCGGGCTGTTCAACCCGCAGTCGAATTGCGCGACCGCGCCTGCGGAGAAGGCGAGCGTTGCGTAGAACCGTTCGTCGACATCCCCCTGCGTGAGCGGCACATACCCGTACACGGACTCGGGTTCGGCATCCGCGGCGAACGTCGAATAGCTCACGCAGTAGCACCCGACGTCTCGTAGCGCACCGCCTGCCAGTTCGGCGCTGTAGCGAATGTCACTCTTTGGGTCGACGACGCGAAATGAGAAGGAACAGCGGATCGTCTGCAACTCCCCGATCACGCCATCGCGCAGCATTTCTCGCACGCGAAGCGTCTTCGGGTGATGGCGATACATGAACGCTTCGGCGAGGACGAGCCCGCGTGACGAGGCAACGTCGAACAGCTCGGCGGCCTCCGAGGACGTCGGAGTGAGGGGTTTCTCGCAGAGGACGTGCTTACCGGCTTCGAGTGCCGCCCGGATCCATTCGCCGTGGAGCGCATTCGGCACAGCTATGTACACAGCGTCCAGCTCCTCGTCTGCCAACAGCGACTCGTAGCCCGCGTATGAGCGAGGGATCCCGTGTTCCTGCGCGTACGACTTTGCGCGCTCGGGGTCACGACTCGCGACTGCGATCAGCTCGCTTGCTGCAGCCCTATGGAAAGCAGGCACGAGCTCTGCGCCGATCGCGGCCGTCGAGATCATTCCCCATCGAAGAGACGTGGTTCCCCGCACGGATTCGGCGCCTACACGACGGGCTTGA
>Ga0070699_100001546_pt1 | contig 21040 bp, 19 predicted proteins | sample KBSK1503metaG_FD_65473 | JGI IMG/M metagenome (GOLD analysis project Ga0070699, IMG submission 65473) | Corn, switchgrass and miscanthus rhizosphere microbial communities from Kellogg Biological Station, Michigan, USA - KBS K1-50-3 metaG | ecosystem: Host-associated > Plants > Roots >...
ATCAACCGATCCTTCGGGGCAAATGGACGATCTCAGAAGAGCGGACCGGGGGTGGAGACAGCATCCTCGCCGCGACACTATTCCAGCCCTCGGTGATGATCGAGTTTTCGCGCCCCACAGGGCGTTAGTCGGAGGCTGCGAAGCCGTCTCGCTCCCAACCGAGCGCCTCTCCAACAGAGGCCTGGAACTCGATCGTCCGACCAGGATCTATGCACTCGAATCGAGTCCCTTCCCCGTCAACGGTCTCGAATCGAGCCGCAGTGCCGATGCGCTCCAGCAGCAATTCTCGGACCCGGTCCCGCGAGCTATCGCAAACCATGATCTCGTTCTGGCTCTTTACAGTGCACACGGGTCTTGCTTCTCCTTTAGCCGCCGAAGAGGCTCGGCAGCGCAGCTGACTTCTCAAGCACGAACGCGGCACCGACCCCGATGCTGGCCAATCCGGTCAGGACGCCTAGCGCCGCCTGCCCGAACGGGACACGAGCTGAGCCCAGCCTGCCGCTGAGCCAGACAAACGCGACTCCTAGATCGGAAGTGACCAGGCCGACGACGAAGGCGACCAGCACTAGCAGCGCGCCGCTGGTCGATCCGGCCGCGGCGGCAGCCCCGAAGAGGACGACCTGGGTCGGTGTCTCGGCCCCGGTCCCGTGAAGCAGGCCGATGCCGAAGGCCGCAGGCCGCGAGATCGCGTCACCCGGCCGGTCCCACTCAACCTTGCCGCGGCGCCGCAGCCAGACTCTGCGGATAAGGTCGAGCAGTGAGGCGCCAGCGGCTCGTGAAGCGATAGTTCCGACCCTGGCGGCCGACCTGCACCAGGACTACGAGACCAAGCCCCACCAGAGTCAAGCCAACCACGACCTCGAACACCCTGTCGAGGCCGCCCGGCAGGCGCACGCCAAGCAGGCCCACCAGAGCTCCCAAAAGCACGATCACGGTGCCGTGGCCGATGCAGTACCAGAGCGCAAGGCCGAGCGAGCGCCGGTTCCGCGTGCCGGGACTGCCGACCAGGTCGGCGATGGCCGACAAATGATCCCAGTCGAGGCCATGGCGGGCACCCAGCAAAAACGCGGTGCCAGCGGCGAAAATCAGGGCTAGGGTCAAGACGGATCCTCCTTCAATACGACGGGGAGCCCAGCGACCCAACAAGTAGACGCGGGCGGCTGCAGCGGCAAGGGCCTGGTTGACTGTGCCCAGAGCGTCGGAGAATGCGCGGCCGGCGGGGGTGAGCGGGACCAGGGATAGCCCGACCTCACTGCTGACGGCGACCACGTTGGCCGCCCGGTCGCAGAGGCCTTGGACTTGGACAAGGCATTCGTCCGGGTCGATGCGGTGAGCCAGCCAACCGTCGATCGAGTCGAGGAGGACGACATCGGCAGATCCGGCCGGCACGACAGAGCCGACCGCCTCGGTCTCCTCGTAGACCGTCCAGTCGCTTGGCCGCGCGCGCCGGTGGGCTTCGATCCGCGCTCGCATCTCCTCGTCGGAGGCAATCCCCGTCACTACCACCGCGACGCGCCGACCCACATCAGCCGCAAGCCGCGCCGCAAAGTCGCTCTTGCCCGAGCGGATCCCACCCAACACCAGGGTGAGCATCAGGTCAGCTCCAGCCGCGTGAGTCCGCCGAGCTCGAATGGAAGACCCCAGGCGGTGGCGATCGAGGCGCCGGACAGCTGGGCGTAGAGGACGGCGAGCGATCCGCGATGCGCGACCACGAGCGCGTCGCCGCGACGGGGCAGCCCCGAAGCGAACCGACTGATCCGGGATTCGAGCTCGTCGAACGTCTCTCCGAAGCTCGCCGGCATCCTCCGGAGGTCCGCCTCCCAGTCGCCGGCCTCCGCCGGACTTTCATTCCACAGGTCCTCGAGGCGGCGGCCCTCCCAGGCGCCGAAGTCCAGTTCCCGGAGGTCTGTGGTCACCTCCACCGGCAGCCCATGGTTGGTCGCGACCGGTTCGGCGGTCTCCCGGCTCCGGCGCAGATCACTGGCGTAGACGCGGGCGAGCCGGACTCCGGCCAGCCGCTCAGCCAGCGCTCTTGCCTGGCGTCGACCGGCAGCAGCCAGCAGCACGTCTGTCCGGCCGATCGCCACCCCGGATGGCGCTGCCGTCTGACCATGTCGTGCCAGCCGGGGGTTCACAGTCCGACCATCCGGTCAATGGCGGCCACGTCCAGAGAAGCCTCAAGACAGTCGGCCAAGCGGTCGAACGGATCTGCCGGCTCGGAGCCCTGAGCCGGGAGGGTGACACCTTTTCGCCGGGCCAGCGCCTCGAGCAGCGAACGGCGGAAGGGCCCGCTGGCCAGAAGGCCATGGAGGCTTGTCCCCACCGTCCAGCCATCCTCGGAGACCGCCCCTTCGGGACCACCCTCAAGGTCCAGGGCCGGGCTTACGCCGCCTGATGTGCGGCCCATGTGAATTTCGTAGCCCGTCACCGGAACGCGATCGGAACAACTCAGGAGACCGGGGCGGCCGATCACCCGCCCCTGGCGGCGAGCGGTGACCTTGGTCGTCTCGAAGGTGGTGTCGACCGGTAGCAGCCCCAGGCCATCAACGAGCCCCGCGTTCTCGACGCCGTCAGGGTCTCGGATCTCTCGCCCGAGCATCTGGTAGCCGCCGCAAATGCCGAGAACCGCCGCGCCCGCCGCTCTCGCCGCAAGCAGGGCATCGGCCAAGCCGGATTCCCGGAGCTGGCGTAGATCGGCGGCGGTGGTCTTGGTTCCGGGCAGCACGACCAGATCGGGCCTTCCCATCAGCAGCGGATTCGAGACCAGCCGAACCGAGACGGCCGGGTCCAGAGTCAGTGGCTCCAGCTCGTCGAAATTGCTGATGCGGCTCAGTCCAATAACGGCAACATCCAGTACCGCCTCCGGTCGCGCTTGCGAGAACCGCTCGAGATCAAGCGAGTCTTCAGACGGGAGCCTGGCATCCAGGTAGGGCACGACTCCCAGAACAGGAAGCCCCGACCGCTCCTCCAGGAAGCGCACGCCGTCAGCGAAGAGGTTTGGGTCGCCGCGAAAGCGGTTGACGATCAGACCCGTCACCCGCCGCCGATCGGCGGCTGGAAGAAGGTCGAGCGTGCCCAACAGGGCGGCGAAGACTCCGCCCCGCTCGATGTCCCCAACGAGGATCACCGGCGAGTCGGCCGCCGCCGCCACCCGCATGTTCACGATCTCGCCCTCCTGCAAATTGACCCAGGCCGGGCTGCCGGCGCCTTCGATGACGACCAGGTCGAAGCGCCTGCCGAGGTCGTCAAGCGCGTCCCGCACGCGCGGCCAGAGGGTTGCCCGAAGGCGGCGATAGCCTGAAGCCGAGAAGCTTCCGAGCGGCTGCCCCATGACCACGACCTGGCACGAGCTCTCGCCCTCCGCCTTCAGCAGAATCGGGTTCATCGCAGCCTCAGCCGGCACCAGAGCGGCCTCTGCCTGCACCGCCTGGGCCCGGCCGCTCTCGGCCCCGTCGGGCGTGACCGCCGAGTTGAGCGCCATGTTCTGGGACTTGAAAGGGGCGACCCGCAGGCCGCGGCGCGTGTAGAGCCGGCAGAGGCCCGCCGTCAGATAGCTCTTTCCGACCGAAGAAGAGGTGCCCTGGAGCATCAGGGTTCGGGCCAAATGCTCAGCCACCGATCGCCTCCAACACAGCGGGCAGGTCGAGGGGCGCGGGGGCTGCCAGGCGGACCCAACCGGGCAGACCGAAGGAGGCGCAATCCCGCCCCTCGATTCCTCTATCCGTCAGCTTCTCGAGCAGCGCAGGAGCGCGGCAGAGAAGGTAGTTGGCCGAGCTCGGACAAACCTCCGCGCCGGCGCGAGTGAGGGTCGTCGTCATCAGCTGGACATGCCGGCGGCCGGTCTCGGCACCGGACCGGATGTGGTCGAGGTCCGCGCAACCGATCACTGCCGCCGCCAGCGCCGGGGCCGAGAACGGCCAGGCAGGCAGGATGCCGCGCAGCTCGGAGGCCAGTCCCGGCGCGGCGACCAGGTAGCCCATCCGGAGCCCGGGCAGCCCGAGCTCCTTGGTCAGCGAGCGGACGACGATCACGTTGGCCGGGGGGACGGCTCCCTCGATCAAACTCGTGTCCGGCGGCGCGAAGGCGGCGAAGGCCTCGTCGACGACGAAGAGGGTGCCAGGATGCGCCTCGCAAACTGCCCGCAGTCGCGTGCCCGGAATCGCCCCTCCACCTGGATTGGAGGGGTTGCCGAGGACCACGAGGTCGGGTTTCGCGAGGAGGGCCACCTCCAATTCGGACGAGGTTTCCTCGTAGGCAAAACCCGCGATCTCCGCGTTCCTCCGATACTCACCGAAGCAGGGGCCGAGCGCCAGGCAGCACCGCCCGGGCGCGCCGTGCGCGACCAGACAGAGCCAGAGGCCCCAGCTGGCACCCGGGACCGGGACGATGGTGTCGGCGGGAAGGCCATGCCGAGCCGCAGCGGCTCTCGCGAGCGGCGCTGCGGAGGGATCCGGGTAGCGCCCCAGGTCAGCTCGGCGGGCAGCCTCCAGAGCAGCGGGGCTCGGTCCGAGCGGATTGAGGGATGCGCTGAGGTCGATCGGTAGCCGCGCGCCGCCCCCATGTTGAGCAGGCGGGCTGGATTGGAGACGCATTTTCACCGCTTCGCACCCGCGACCAGGGCCGCCGCGACCAGCAAGCCTGCAGCCAGGCCGGCAATTCGGACAGCCGCACGGATGTCCTCGGCACCCGGCTCAGGGAGGCCCTCCCCAAGGACGTAATGGCCGGACTTCTCCAGGCGGCGGCCCAGGGCTCCCGCCATGGCCGCCATCGGGCGACCCGCGTTCGGGCTAGCGGTCCGGCCAGCGTCGCGACGCCAGATTCTCCAGGCTCGAAGGGCCGGCGCCTTACCGCCGGAGATGAAGGCGGCTCCCGTCAGCGCCAGCGCCGAGAGCCGGCTGGGCAGCCAGTTGAGGAGGTCGTCCAGGCGGGCCGCCGGCTTGCCCAGCCACTCCGTCTCCCCCCGGTATCCGAACATCGCATCGGCCGTGTTCACGACGCGGTAGGCGGCGGCGCCCGGCAGGCCGAAGAGGAGATAGAAGAGCAGCGGCGCGGCAACCGAGTCGGCCAGGTTCTCCGCCAACGACTCAATCGCGGCCGCAGCCGCCAACTCGGGAGTCAACGAAGCCGTTGGGCGCGAGACCAGTGCTCGAAGCCGCTCGCGGGCCTCGTTCAGGCGGTCCGCCTCTAGAGAGTCGGCCACGCCCCGACCCTCGTACAGCAGTCGCCGGATCGAGAAGGTCGGCTTGAGGGCGAAACCGACCACCGGGGCGCGAGTCGCGGCGCGTCCCGCGCCTCGTTCCACAGCCCAAGCGAGGCCAGCAGCCAGCGCCGTGACCGCCATCAACGCGCCGGCGCCGCCGGCGAATTCGATCAGAGGTGCCCGTCCCCGCCACGGCCGATAGGACTGTTCCAGCAAACGCCCGACGATCGCTACCGGATGCCACGACCCACCCAATTCGCCCATCGAAATGTCAGTGCCTACCGCCACCGCCAGGGCGGCGGCCCGCTCAGCCACAGAGCGCCTCCCGCAGCGCCTGTCGAGTGGCAGCGGCAGCCGCCCAGCCACAGGGGGTTGCCGGGCCGCCGTAGGGGAGCGGGACGCCCGCGGCGGGCCAGGCGACCACGACCGCGTCGGTGGCCGTATCCGAGGCAGATTGGCCGTCCGGCGTGCGGATCCGGGCTTCAAACAGTCCCAAAACCTTTGCCTCGGTGACCGTGGCGATGACGTTCAGAGCCGCCGCCGGCGCCAGGGCGCGGTCGAGAAGCACGACGGTGTTGATGGTTCCGGCGAGCGGGTGCGGTCCCGAGCTGGAACCCGCCGCCCAGGGCCGCGAAACCTCGGCCGTGACTGCGGCGACCGCGGTGACCCCTCCCGCGGAGGCAGCGGCCAGCCGTGCCCGGTCCGGATCGACGGCTGTCATGAGTCCGACGTCCGGTCGCCATCCTTCCGCGACGGCGGCGGCCGGAATGTCGGCGGCCGGGTCGTCACCGGCGTATCCGCTCGGGACCTTGAGGGAGACGATGCAGCGGCCTCGGCACAGACCGCCGCCAAGAACCGCAGTAGAGGCGATGCCCAGCTCCTCATCGGATTCGAAGACGAGCAGCCTCGAGCCGATATGGATACGCACACCTGTCGCCTCCAGCGTCGTCACAGGCGCACCGCGAATGCGAGCAGCTGGGCCACCTCGCTGGCGGCCCCGTAGACGTCGCCTGTGGCGCCTCCGATCCGCGACCGCGCTAGGGCGGCCACAGCCACCGCACCAGCCGCTGCCCCGCCGGCAGCCATCAGCGCATGCGGCCACTCGATTAGCAGGACCGGGGCGGCGAGCAGCGCCCCCAGCACGAGATCTCGGTGCCCGGTCCCCTTCGCCGCCTGGCCCAGTCCTTCCTGCCGGACGTAGGGGAGGGAGACCAGCACCGCGAGCACCGCGAGCCGGGAGAAGGCGCCGGCCGCGACCAGGGCCGCGAGCATGGCCGTCCCGATGTGCGCGAGGACGGCGGCATCGGCCAGCAGCAGGAGGACCAGGGCCATTACACCGAAGGCGCCCAGCCGGGGGTCGCGCATCACGTCCAGGCGCCGCTCACGGGTACTGGCGATCAGGAGTCCGTCGGCACAGTCGGCCAGCCCATCCAGGTGCAGTCCGCCGGTGAGGACGGCGAGCACTGTCAGGGCGGCGACGGCACCCAGCAACGGTCCCGCCAGGAGCGAGCCCAGCCAGAAGGCCGCGGCGGCAAAAAGCCCAACCAGCACGCCCACTGCCGGGAAGAAGGCCCTACCAAGGCGCTCGCCGGGAGCTCCGTCGCGAACAGCCACAGGCAGCACGGTGAGAAAGGCCAGAGCGGAGCGCATCGATGCCGTGCTCAGATCCGGGCCTCGCCGCGGAGGGTATAGAGCCAGGGACCATGCCGCCGCGTCCGGCTGGAGCCGACGATGACCACCGTTTCCATGTCGATCTGGAGGCCACCCAGGCCACCCACATCTGTCAGCTCGACAGCCTGCCCATCGCGGTAGGCCCGGCGCACGGCCGCGGCCGGGGTGCCGGCTGGGCGGTGTCGCTGGAGAGCCTCGACCGCCGCCCCCCACGGCTCCCGCCGGGTCCGGCTGGCGGGGTTGTAGAGGACCAGCACGATGTCGGTCGCCGCCAGCGCTTCGAGTTTGGTGAGCAGCTCCTCTCGGGGCAACAGGAGATCGGAGAGGCTGAGGCAGGCGAAATCGACCGCCAGCGGGGCTCCGAGCAGAGCCCCCGCGGCGGTGGCCGCCGTCACGCCCGGCACCACGACCAGCTCGGGCGCGCCCTCGCCCAAAGCGGCCGCCCGATCGATGGCGAGCGAGGCCATGCCGTAGATGCCGGCGTCTCCGCTGCTCACCAGGGCCACCCGCGCGCCCTCGGCGGCGGCGGTGACCGCGCGAAGGGCGCGCTCCCGCTCGTCTCCGATCGGGGATGCCTCGCGCCGGCCGGGTGCGACATCCGTCGAAAGCTGGTCCAGGTAGGCGCTGTACCCGACCAGAAGGTCGGCGGCACCCAGCTCCGCCGCCGCCGCGGCGGTCAGCTGGTCGACAGCTCCAGGCCCGATACCCACCACAGCCAGCCGCCCCTTCATTCGGGTGGTCATCCGACCCGCTCCGCGACCGCGATGGTCACGGATCGACCGGCTCGCTTCGGCAGCAGGAGCCGGCCCCCGCTGCCCAGGAGCGCCGCCGCCTCGGCGACGCTGGCCGTACCGACCGCGGCCTGGACCCGGCTCGATCCGTTTGGCACCGGCACGCCATCCAGCTCGGCCGCGGTGAAGCCGACCAGCTCGGCTCTCAGTTCCTGAGCCAGGTGCTTGGCGGCGGGATGTTCCAGCCTCCGGTCGATCGTCGCCACAGCTCGCACCGCAGTCGGCGCCAGGCCCGCTTCGCCAAGTGCATTCAGCGCCATCTCCACCGCCTCTTCTGGCGTGGCGTCGGTCGAGCAGCCGAACCCCAGAACCAGCCGTCCAGGCCGGGCAAGAGCCCAACCCTCCGGGAGATCTGCCAGCAGCCGATCGCTGACGGCCAGGCCGGCCCGGTGGCGAGCGCCTGCGGTCAGGCTCCGGACGGTTCGAAAATCGAACCCGGGCGGAGCCTTCAGGCCAGGCCCGAAAAACCCGATCGGGTCGCCGTCGACGACGGCGGCCTCCAGCCTGGCCAGCGCGCGGGGATCGTCGAGGCTCCAGCCGAGGTCCAGCAGCGCTACGTCGAGAGCGGGCAGGCCGAGGCGCTCGGCCGCGGTGGTTACGACCGCTTCGGCGCCGAGCACGGCCGCCACGTAGGCCGCCAGCCGGTTGGCACCCGCCGCGCGGCCGCCCAGCAGGCTCACCGCGAAGCGACCGGCGTCGTCGACGGCCACCACCGGGGGCTCGGTGCGCTTGTCCCGCACCACCGGCGCGAGCAGCCGGACGGCAACGCCAACGGCCATGAAGGCGACGATCGGGGTGCCTTCGCTGAAGAGATCCGGGAGTGACCTCGCTCCCTGAACAACCCGGGCACCGGGCACGGCTCGCGCGAGCTTCTGCGCCAAACGCTCACCCGGGCGGGCGACCCAGACCAGGGCGGGTGGCTGAGCCAGGGCCGGCGCCGACGCCGGACTGCGACGCCGGAAGACGTGGACGTGCCCGGAGTCGTAGAGGCGCGAGCGGGCCGTTCCCGGCTGGAGGGCGTCGCCGACCAGGATCAGAGTGTGCCGAATCAGCCCCAGGCGCCGGACGCACTCCTGGATGCCCGCCACCGTGGTCCGTTCCACGATCTCATCCGGCCAGGAGACTTTGTAGGCCACCGCCGCGGGTGTTTGGGGGTCCAGGCCCGCCTCCAGCAGCTCCAGCTCCACCTCTCCCGCCGCGGCGGCGCTGAGGAAGATCGCCAGCGTGGAGCCATGAGCGGCCAGCTCCCGCAGGCGCTCGCGCTCAGGCGTCGGCACTCGGTTTCCGTGGCGTGTGAGGACGAGGGTCTGCGACCCCGCCGGCTCGGTGAGCTCCACCCCCAGCGCCGCGGCGGCTGCGAACACCGAGCTCACTCCGGGCACCACGTCGTAAGGACAGCCTGCGGCTCGCAGCAGCGCCACCTGCTCAGAGACGGCCCCGTACAGTGACGGATCGCCACTGTGGAGGCGGACGACCAACCCGCCCCCGGAGGCAGCCTCGATCATCCTCGGCACGGTCTCTTCCAGGGTCAGCTTGGAGGAGACGACAACCTCGCCCCGGGCCAGTGCGATCACCTCCGGCGCCACTAGCGAATCGGCCGCCACCACCAGGTCGGCGCGCCGCAGAAGGGCCAGTGCCCGGCGCGTCAGGTGGCCGGCGCCGCCGGGGCCGGCACCGACGAAGTGGACGCGACCGCGATCGCGGGCGGCGGCCCCGGCGCGGACCAGCCAGGCTGAGAAATAAGGCGGGCGCTCGCCGGCTGCAGCCTCGCCGCGCAGCACCCGCTCGGTGGGGCCACTCGCCTCGCTGACGAGCGCCGAACCCTCAAGCAGGCCGAGCCCCCGCAGCCGCTCGGCGAGGTCGCCGCCCATGCTCGGTTTCAAGAGGACGGTCGTGTCGAAGGTCGAGAGCACGTCCTCCAGGAGCCCCGCTGGCGCCGAGGCCGGCAGCACCGCCAGCGACTCATCCCCGATCCCAAGCCTGAAGCCCGCCGATGCCGCCGCCGCGGTGACCGAGCTGACGCCGGCCACGGTCCGCACCTCGAGGTCGGGGGCAACCTTCGCCAGGGCGTCGACCAGCAGGCCGAAGGTGCTGTAGAGGCTGGGGTCGCCCTCCGTCAGGTAGACGGCGACGCCACCGGCCGCCTCCCGGGCGACGATCTCGGCCGCCGCCTCCAGGGCCTGCTCGCGGTCGCCGCGCATCTCCATCTCGAGCTCGATGACGCGCTTGCCCTCCAGATGCGAGCCGGCAATCGTCCTCGCACGCCCCGGCTTTCCGGCCGGGCAGAAGACCACGTCCGCCTCTTGGATCAGGCGGACGGCCTTCAGCGTCAGCAGTTCCGGATCACCCGGCCCGGCGCCGACTCCGTAGAGCACGCCCGTCATCTCGGCACCCTGGCCGAGAGAATCTGGACTGGGTTCAAGGCGTCCCAGCCGAGACGGCCGCCGAGGTCGCGCCCGCGCGCGATCGCCACCTGACTGAGGCGCCACTCGAGGCCAGCCCGCCGTAGCTCCGCCACCGCCTCGGCGAGGGATTCAAGGGTCGTCAGATTGGCCACCAGCCGACCCGCAATCGGGGAGGGTCGCTCCGCGAGCCGGCTGAGGCAGAGCTCGATCAGACTCCCGATGCCATCACCGCCGCCGCCCAGGAAGACGGCGTCGGGCGCAGGCAGCGCGGGCACCAGGTCCGACGCCTCGCCGGTCAGAACCTCGACGTTCCAGCTCCAGGCGGCGTTGCGCCGCGCCTGCTCCGCCCTATCAGGTCTCCGCTCGACCGCGTAGACAGCTCCGCGCTGCGCCAGCCGGCCGGCTTCGACGGCCACCGAGCCGGATCCTGCGCCCAGGTCCCAGACCACGTCCTCATCTCCGGGGTCCAGGGCGGCGAGCGCGATCGCCCTCACCTCCGACTTGGTGATCTGGCCCGCCTCGTGCTCGTACTCGGTCTCCGGACGGCCAAGGCCGGGTCCCGGTGCCCCCCCGCGGTCCAGCACGACCACCGAAAGCGCGTCAAACGGCCCGGGCAGGGGTTCCGCCAGCCTGCCTGCACGTACACGCTCGTCCGGTCCGCCCAGTCGCTCGCAAACCACGAGCCGGGCCTCCGGCTCGACTCCGGCCTCGCGAAGCGCCGCCACTAACGCCGCCGGGTCGTTCTCGGGGTCGGTCAGGATCGCCGACCGGCGGCTGGCGGCGGCCTGGCCGGCGGCTGCCTTGAGCGGGCGGCCGTGAGCGCTGAGCAGCGCCGTGCCTGCTACCGGGACCCCGGCTCGGGCGAGCGCCAGCTGAACGCTCGACACCGAGGGCTCGATGTCGACCGATTTCTGCCCCAGGCGCTCGACCAGGCTGGCTCCGATCCCGAAGAGGTTCGGATCACCCGAGGCGAGGAGGACAGTCGGCGCGGTGGCGTGGCCGGCGAGAAGCTCGCCCAGGTGTGCGGGCACCCCATCCCAGCGCACCCGCTGGGCGGGGCAGCCCTCCACCATCGCCAGGTGCCGATCCGCTCCGACGATGACCTTCGCCTGGGAGAGCAGCCGACGGCCGCGCGGACTCGCGCTGGCCAGGCCCTCCAGCCCCAAACCGACTACGCCTATCACCGCGGCGCCCTCCCCAGCAGTCTGCCCTTGAAGTCGAAGAGCAGGGCCCGAACCTCAGGCTCAGCGCCGACCAGCTGGCTGCAGGAGCGCACCACATCGGTGCAGAGGAGGTCGAAGAAGCCGTCCAGGCCGGTGGCCGTCACCAGCTCCTGTGCGTGCCGCGCCGTATTGGCGCCCCGCACCGCCGCGACCAGGTTCGGCTCGCCCCCGGCCCGTTCGGCGAGGTCGGCGAGGTAGGCGGTGTCGACCTGGTTGCCGGCGACGTGGGTCATGAAATGGCCGCAGGCGATCTTCGAGAACTTGCCGACCATCCCCGAGAGGTGGACCACCCGCAGATCCCGGTCCCGCGCCCGCTTTAGAAGGTGGCCGGTGAACTCGCCCATTTCGACAAAGGCAGCAGCGGCCAGGTTGGGGAACAGCCGACGCGCGTAGGCCTCGCTGCGCCCTCCGGTGCTCGCCACGATCTCGGTGCAGCCGCCCGCCGCCGCGACATCGACGCCCTGCAGGACGCTCGCCTTCCAGGCCGCGGTCGAGTAGGGACGCACCACGCCGGTGGTGCCCAGGATCGATAGGCCGCCCTCAATCCCCAGCCGGCCGTTGAGCGTTCGCCTGGCCAGCACCTCGCCATCGCGCACGCTGACCGTGACGGTCACCATCGGCGCCAGCGGCCGCAGCGACTCTCGCACGGAGCGGGCGATCATGCGCCGCGGCACCGGGTTGATCGCCGGGCCGCCGACCGGCAGTCCCAGGCCCGGGCGAGTCACCACACCCACCCCCGGACCGGAGCGCAGCTCCAGCGTCGACCCCTTAGCCAGCCGGCGGGCGACGGCGCCGCGACCGCTGACCGACCAATCGCGTCCGATCGCGGGCGGAGCCTACTCGCCCACCATCACCTCGGCGCAGATCTCAGCCCCGTGCGTGACGTCCGGGTCGTCCCCGGCGTCCTTGATCACTGAGGCTCGAGCATGTGGTGACGAGGCCGATACGCCCAGCAGCTGAAAGGTCGCGCTGAACCCCGCCGGCAGTGGTATCGAGACCGCCTCGCGGATGTCGCCACCGAGCGCCAGGCAGGCGCCGCGAGTGGCCGCGGCGGCACACGCCCCAGTCGTGTACCCGGTCCGGAGTCCGCGCCGCTTGGGGGCTGGCCCGTAGCCGCTCTCATCGTCCACCAGGCTGCCTCAGGAGCACGTTGGCGGCCGCCGCGGCCAGGCCTGAACCGCCTCGAGTCCCGCGCACGACCAGATGCGATAGCCCGGATTCGGCGAGCGCCGACTTGGCCGTCTCGGCAAGCGTGAACCCGGGACAGGTCGCGATCACGAACGCCGGTGGAGCTTTCGAGGCCAGGTCGAGCGTCGCCAGCAAGGCTGTCGGCGCGTTGCCGATGACGACCAGGCCGTCCCGGCCGAACTCGTCCCAGAGCAGGCGCATCCCCGCCGCGGACCTCGTCGTACCGGTCTGGTGCGCCAGTTCCGCCGCCCCCGCTGCCTCGACGGCGACGGCGACGGCGGCGGCGCCGCGGAGACCGGCCCGGATCATGCCCACGTCGGCGATGACTCGCTCGGCCCCCGTCGGCACCTGACCGCCGATCGAGATCGATTCCAGCAATCCCGGGTCGCCGCCCGCGTACACAACGGCCGCCGCCAGCTGAGATTCAACTCCCGACCACCTGGCCGCTGCCAGGTCCGCGGCGATTCCGCGGCTGCGAGCTTCGATGACTGCCGGCCCAGCTCCGAGCCGCTCCAGCCAGCCTCCGGGCACCGGCCAGGTCATGAGCACGCGCTCACGACCCGCTCAGCCAGGCCCGGACGGGAGCCGAGGTGGAGGTGGATGTGGGAGGCCAGCAGGTGCGGCGATGCCCAGCCTTCGGTGCGGCCCGGCTCATCCAGTACCTCCCAGGCAGCGCTTGCGGCCGCCGCCGGACGTCCTAGCGGACGCGAGTAGTGGAACTCGTGAGCGCTCACCTCCAGTGGGTAGAGGAGATTGCCGGCGGACGCTCTCACCGATCGGTAGCCGAGCTTGAGCCGACGCCGGCGCAGCGTGGTCCAGCCCGGCCAGAGCCCGGCCATACGATGCCGGCGGCCATCCGCATCCTCGATCCCGGAGCCCGTGTACATGGCGCCACCGCACTCCGCGATCACCGTCGCACCCCGGCGCAGAGCGCCGCGCAGCGATCCCAGCATCGATCGGTTCGCCGCCAGCTCGGCGGCATGCAGCTCCGGATAGCCGCCACCCAGATACACCCCGCCCACGCCCTCCGGCACCGCCGCGTCCGCGAGTGGAGAGAACGGAACCAGCTCGGCACCCCAGGCCTGGAGCAGGTCGAGGGAATCCTGGTAGTAGAAGTTGAACGCAGCATCGCGCGCGATCGCGATCGCGGTCCGCGCCGGTCGACGGCGCCCAGGGAAGAGGGCCGCGGTTCCAGCCTGTACCGGCGGCCGGGCACGGGCCAGGATTCCGTCCAGGTCCAGTCCCGCGGCGGCGGCCTTGAGGGCTCTACGCACGGCTGGGCTGGGCTCCCGTTCCTCAGCGCCGACCAGCCCTAGATACCGCTCAGGAAGAGCCAGCCCGGGCATCCTGGTCAGGTGGCCGAGCAGGGGCAAGCCCACCGCTTCGACTCCCGATCGGCAGACCTCCAGATGGCGGTCGCCGGCGATCCGGTTCAGGACCACGCCGGCCGCCTCCAGGCGGGCATCGGCGCTCGCCAACCCCAGCGCCACCGCGCCCACCGTTCGGGCCGCCGCCTGGGCGTCCACGAGCAGTAGGACCGGGAGGCCGAGAAGGCGGGCGACGTGCGCCGTGCTGGCGTGATCGGTCTCCCCCGAGCGTCCGTCGAAGAGGCCCATCACGCCCTCCACCACCGCCACGTCGGCGCCCGCGAGCGCGCGCTGGAAGAGCTCGAGCAGCTGCTCTTCCGGCACCATCCAGGCGTCCAGGTTCCGGCAGGGACGGCCTGAGGCCCAGGTCAGAAGGGATGCGTCCAGGTAGTCCGGTCCAACCTTGAAGGTCTGGACCCGCAGGCCCCGCCCTCGGAGCGCCAGCACCAGGCTGAGGGTGAGCGTGGTCTTGCCCGAGCCGCTGTGAGCCGCCGCCACCACGAGACCGCGCATGGCTAGAGGAGGGCCTCGAGGCGGTTGGCAATCAAACCCACCAGCTCCGGGCCGTTGCCGATGTATGGCAGCTGGACCGACTCGACTCCGCACTCCCGGGCGGTCGCCGCGGTCAGCTCTTTGACGCGATCCGCCAGCACCCCGGTGTGGATCAGCCAGGGCAGGACGATCACGCGTCGTGCGCCCCGCGAGGCGATCCGCATTCCTCCGACCGGGTCCGGCTTGCTGATTCCGGCGTGGCAGACGACATGCGGAAGTCCGGCCTTGGCGGCGATGTCGGCAGCGACCTCATCCGTCTGCCGCAAGGATTCCGCAACACTGCTGCCGCGTCCGACGAAGAGAAGGACGTCGCCTTCGACGGGAGCGTGGTCTGCGAGCCGCTTCAGCGCCAGGTCGATCAGGACGGCATCCGCGCCGATAGGTGTACCCAGCCGCACTTCCAGGCCCAGCTGCCGGGCGGCGGCGGCGGCCTCCCTCGGCATGTCGTGACGACCATGCAGGCCCTCGAAGAGCACCAGCGGTTGAGCGGCGACCAGCTCGGTCGCGCCCAGCAGCGCGAACGCCTTGTCCAGCGCGGGGAGCTCCGGGGCCGGGAACTCGAGGACGCCGAGCGCCACCGTCCGGCGAAGGCGCCCTCCCACCAATTGCCGGAGCTCCAGAAGCTCCCGTTGCGCGGTCCGATTGGGACTTCCGTGACCCATCAGCAGCAGAGAGGTCACGACACGCCGACCGATTCGCGGGCTTTGAGGAAGCGACCGGCGAGTTCGACGACGGCTCCCACCACCAGCAGCGCCGGAGCCGCCAACCCGGCCGCTTGAGCCCGCTCGTCGATCTCCCCCAGGTGCCCCTGCAACTGACGCTGGCGGCTCGTGGTCGTGGAGCTGACCAGCATGGCCGGCGTGCTCGCCGCCCAACCTGCCGCCAGCATCGCGGCCGAGATGGCGCCCAACCTGGTTCCGGCCATCAGCACGATCACGGTGTCGGCTCGCAGCCGGTCCCAGTCGAGGCCGCCTTGAGGATCCTGCTGATGGCCGGTCACAATCAGCACCGAGCGGGCAACCCCGCGATGGGTGACGGGGACCCCGGCGGCAGCCGGTCCGGCCAGCGCCGAGCTAACGCCCGGAACGACCTCGCACGGCACCCCCTCGGCCAGGAGTGCCTCGAGGTCCTCGCCGCCGCGTCCGAACACGAAGGGATCACCGCCCTTGAGGCGACACACGATCTGCCCGCGCCGGGCCCGCTCCGCCATCGCCACTGCCACGCCGCGCTGGTCGCGTTTGGCCTGGCCCGCCCGATGACCGGCCGCGATCAGCTCGGCGCTGGGCCCCGCCAGCCCGAGCACCTCATCGGAGACCAGTTGGTCGTGGAAGACCACGTCGGCGGCGTTGAGAATAGCCGCGCCGCGGAGGGTCAACAGCTCCGGGTCGCCGGGGCCTGCGCCGACGATGTAGACGCGCCCGGACTCTATCGGCCGGCTCAAACGGACTTCTCCTGACGGTTTTCGCGCCATCCCTCGAGGTACGCGTCGAGTTCCCAATGGAGGCGCCGGAGCTCGGCCATCAGGTCGTCGGGTGGGTGCTCCCACATGTCCCGCTGGGCCGCTTCGAAGAGCCTTCGGATGATGCCCATCAGGGCCCATGGGTTCTTCTCACGCAGGAAGGCCTGGACCTCGGGATCGAGCGCATAGGCGCGGGCGATGCCCTCGTACATCCAGTCCTCGGCAACGTCGGCGGTGGCGTCGTAGCCGAAGAGGTAGTCGGTGGTCGCGGCCATCTCGAAGCCGCCCTTGTAGCCGTGGCGCATCATGCCCGCGATCCATTTCGGATTGACGGCCCGGCTTCGAAAGACGCGCCGGACTTCCTCTCTTAGATCGCGCACGCGCATTCGAGAGGGGTCTGAGCTGTCGCCGTGGTACTGGCGCGGCGCCTGGCCGGTGAGTGCTCTGACGCTGGCGATCATGCCGCCGTGGTACTGGAGGTAGTCGTCCGAGTCCAGGATGTCGTGCTCGCGGTTGTCCTGGTTCTTGACCGCCACCTTGATGGCGCCAAAGCGCCGGCGGAACTCCGGCACCGCGTCGGTCCCGTACTCTGCGCGGCCATAGGCGAAGGCGCCCCAGGCCTCGAAGGCGCGGGCCAGGTCCTGGACGTCGTTCCAGTTGCCGGCATCGATGAGAGGCAGGATCCCCGCCCCGTACGAGCCTGGCCGGCTGCCGAAGATCCGGTAGAGCGAGGTGCGCTTCGCGACCTCGGCCGCCAGCCCGGCCTGGAGTTTGCGCGCCCGCTCCTCGCGGAAATGCTTGGCGATGAAGTTCGACTCGTCGGGCTCGTCCAGCTCGGCGACCAGCTCGAAGGCGCGGTCGACCAGGTGCACGAGGTTCGCGAAGGCGTCGCGGAAGAAGCCCGAGATCCTCACCACGACATCGATCCGCGGCCGGCCCAGATCCGTCAGCGGGATCACCTCGAGTCCGGTGACGCGGCGGTTCTCGCCATCCCAGAGCGGCCGCACCCCGAGCAGCTGCAGGATCTCGGCCACATCGTCGCCGTGCGTGCGCATGGCGGCAGTTCCCCAGACCACGATGCCTACCGTCTCCGGGTAGGCGCCCTCGTCCTGAAGGTAGCGATCGAGCAGCGCGGCCGCCAGCTCACCACCCACCTCGTAGGCGATCGGTGAGGGCAGGCTCTTGGGATCGACCGAGTAGAAGTTGCGTCCGGTCGGCAGCACGTGGGCCATCCCGCGAGTCGGCGCTCCGCTCGGACCCGCCGCCACGAACCGGCCATCCAGCCCGGCGACGACGCTGTCCATCTCTTCGGTCGTGCGCTCCAGTCGCGGAGCCAGGGAGCCACCGATGTACCGAATGGCGTCGGCGACCTCCGGCCCGGTGGCGGCGAGCGCCGCCTCCACCCCCTTCTCGATGGTGAGGCGGACCACCTGCCGCGCCTGCTCATGGGCCGCGTCCAAGGCCTCGCGGGAGTCGCCCGTCTCGAGCGCGGCGCGGAGTCCCGCCACGCCTTCGTTGCTGCGCCGGGTCAGCTCCACCAGAAGGTCCACAAGCTGCTCGCCGCGAGGGCTCGCGCCTAGCACGTGCAGGCCACCCCGAATCTGGGCGTCCTTGAGCTCGCAGAGGTAGCCGTCCATGTGGAGCACGAAGCTGTCGAAGTCGTGCGGCCGCTCCTCCTCCCCGAGGTCACGGTGCAGGTTCGCCTCCTGCACCAGCTGCCAGATCTGGTCCTGCAGGCGGGGGAGCTTGGAGGGATCCAGCGTCTGCAGCTGGTAGTACTCGTCCATCAGCTGCTCGAGCTGCGCTATTTGACCGTAGGAGTCGGCGCGGGTTATGGGCGGGATCAGGTGGTCGACGATCACGGCGTGGCCGCGTCGCTTGGCCTGGACGCCCTCTCCCGGGTCGTTGACGACGAAGGGGTAGATGACCGGCATCGCTCCCAGGAGTGCATCCGGGAAGCAGTCGCGCGAGAGCCCGACCGACTTGCCCGGCATCCACTCCAACGTCCCGTGCTTACCGAGGTGGACTATCGCATCGGCCTGGTAGTCCTCCTCCAGCCAGCGGTAGAAGGCGACGTAGTGGTGGGTCGGAGCCAGGCCGGGATCGTGGTAGATGGCAATCGGGTTCTCCCCGAAGCCGCGTGGCGGCTGGACGGTGAGCAGGACGTTGCCGAACTGGAGGCCTGCGAAGTAGAGCCTTCCGTCGCTCAGGTAGACCTTGCCGGGGGCCGGTCCCCAGCCCTCTTCGACCGCCTCCCGGATCGAGGGCGAGAGTCCGGCGAACGCTCCGGTATAGGCTGCAGCTGGCTGGGCCGCCGGAGACATCCGCATCTGGGCGGAGCTCAGGTATTCACGGTCATAGGCGCCGGCCTCGATCAGGTCGTGGATCAGCTCGTCGCCGCCCTCCGGCAGTTCTCCGACCGAGTAGCCCTCGTCGCGAAGGCGGCGGAGCAGCGTGAGGGCCGATTGCGGGGTGTCGAGACCGACCGCGTTGCCGACCCGGGCGTTCTTGGTCGGGTAGCTGCTGAGGACGATCGCCAGCTTCTTGTCCTTGCTCGGTTTGGAGCGCAGCCGTGCATGAGCCACGGCCAGCCTCGCCACCGCCCGGCACCGCTCGGGATCGGCCACATAGCGGACCGTTCCGTCGACCTCCTCCTTGAAGCAAAACGGCGGCCCGACGATCCGGCCGTCGAACTCAGGCAACGCGACCTGCATAGCGACGTCTAGCGGGGCCAGGCCAGCGTCGCTGGCGGCCCAGGCCGCCCGGGGCCCGGTGCTGGTCACCGCCTGGATAACGGGAATCCCAAGCTGCTCGAGCCAGCGCGCGGTCCAGCCGTCGGTGACGGTGCCGCCATCGACCTGGACTTCAGCAACTGAGAAGCTGAGTGTCATCAGGAGGCAGTCGGCCATTGGCCGGCCGTCACTGAGCAGGCACTCGACAATCGCCGCCGGGACGCCATCCGGGCCCTGGTCACGCAGGCTGTAGCAGAAGAACGCATGCGGCTCGCCGCCTGCAGCTTCGATCGCGTGGCAGAGCGCGTCGATGAACTCCAGGTTTCCACTCATCCAGTGCGCCCGATAGAAGGCGATCGCGACGACCGGCCGATCCGATGCTGGCGAGGCGGCCCGGTACATGCCGTTTCGGGGCACCGGCTTGGGCGGCTCAGTGGGGTAGTTGCTTCCCCGCAGGCTATTACTGAGTGCGCGAAGCAGACTCCCCACGTTTTCCAGGCCGCCCTCTTCCCAGTAGCGACCCGAGTCGATCACCAGCTGCCGGGGCGCCGTCGATGCAGCCTCCAGCTCGAGGTCTTGACCCCGTTCTCCGGGCCACGCCATCAGCGGTACCCCGGCCTCGACGCAAGCGTTGCGGATCGCGTCGAAGCCGTCCGCAAATGCGCGGCGGCCTCCCAACAGCCGCAAGCCCACTGCCCAATAGGCTCCTTCGCCAATCCCCTCCAGCAGAGTGCGGAGCTCGTCGTCCGCGACCCTGGCCGGATTCAGCGCCTGTACTGGGCCATAGCCGTCGGGTGTGGAGTGGCTCAAGGCGAGCAGGTCAGTGTCCGCGGTGGACAGGATCAGCAGCGCGCTGATCAAAACTCAATGCCCCGCTGAGCTGGGATCCCCGCCTTGTAGTGGTGCTTGATCTCCGTCATCTCGGTCACGAGATCCGCCGCCTCGATGATCGCGGGGGTGGCGCCGCGGCCAGTCAAGACCAGGTGGAGGTCAGGGGGCCGCGAGCGTGCCAGTTGCAGCACCTCCTCCTCGCTCACCAGCCCGGCCTTGATCGAACCCAGGATCTCGTCGAGAACGACCATCTTGTAGCGTCCGGAGGCGATCGCCTCACCGGCCATCTCGAAGGCCGCCCGGGCGGCGAGATGGTGCTCGGGGATCGCGATCTTGGGGTCGCGAAGACGCTCGATCGTGAACCCGCGACCGCCTACCTCGACTTCGATTTCCGGCACTCCGCGTTTGATGGCGTCGCGCTCGCCGGTCTTCCAGGCGCCCTTGATGAACTGGATCACCTTCACCGGTAGCCGGTTACCGGCGGCCCGGAGCGCCAGCCCGAAGGCGGCCGTACTCTTCCCTTTGCCGTTACCGGTGAATACCAGCAGCAGTCCGCGTCGGCGGGCCTTGGCCTCGCGCCGCTTCTTCTTCTCTTCCTCTTCTCTTCCTCGTCCAACCTTCACCTCCGCGGGTAGCGGGAAGAGAGGTCTAGGCGGGAAGGTTTCTGTCCTGGTTCTTAACGCGGCCAGGGCCCGTCCGCGCGTGCCTCTGCTCCCTTTGGAGTCGAGGCAGGTCTCCTGGCTTCCAACGCTCGTACCCCGGCCTACCTTCCCAGGCCTCTCAGTGAGGCCCAGTGGCGCCCCCTTTCGGGAGCACGGCCAGGACGCTGGTTACAGTGGCGGGACCGCTCCGGATTTCAACCGGATTCCCTTTTGAGCCCTGATGGGCACCCCGACATATGAACTTGTCCTGCTGCTGGCAGAGACTCTAGCACCGCCCTGCCAAGAACATTTGGTCAGTCGGGATCGGGCAATTTGTTCATTCGCCGCCCTCCTGTCGGTCCGACACCCCGGCCTCACCGAAGGTTGCCATTTCGTTCAAGGTGCGCACGGCCGCCTCCAGCAACGGACTTCGCAGACTCCAATTTCCTGGCCTTGACTTTTATCTGCATACAGTTAGACTTGGGCGAGTAGTTCACTAGTTAACCATCGCGGCTCGAGGTGATAGGCCAATGTCAGAAGCGGTTCTCGATCAGCGCTCGGCGTCAGCCTTGGCCAAAGAGCTCACGCGTTCGTTCAGCGGCGATGTGCTGACCGCCGGCGAACCCGGCTACGACGAGGCGCGGACCATCTGGAACGCCATGGTCGACAAGAGGCCCGCCCTCATCGCTCGGTGCGCGACTTCGCGCGACGTCGCCGCCTCCGTCAACCTTGCCCGGCGGCACGAGCTTCAAGTCTCCGTGCGGTCCGGTGGGCACGGTGTCACGGGCAAGGCTATCGCTGACGGGGGATTAACCATCGACCTCACGCACATGCGCGCGGTTGAGGTCGATTCAGACAAGCAGGTCGTCAAGGTGCAGGGCGGCTGCCTCCTCGGCGACGTCGATGCCGCCACCGCCGCCCACGGCCTTGTCGTTCCGGCCGGGATCGTTTCGGAGACCGGCGTCGGCGGGCTCGCGCTT
>Ga0070699_100001548_pt1 | contig 21023 bp, 20 predicted proteins | sample KBSK1503metaG_FD_65473 | JGI IMG/M metagenome (GOLD analysis project Ga0070699, IMG submission 65473) | Corn, switchgrass and miscanthus rhizosphere microbial communities from Kellogg Biological Station, Michigan, USA - KBS K1-50-3 metaG | ecosystem: Host-associated > Plants > Roots >...
TCGCCTCGCTGGGCCGCCTGGCGCGGGTCCTCGAGCCCTGGCGCCGGCTGGACCAGGTGCTGCTGGAGCGTCATCCGCCCACCCTGACGCCGCTCCCGGCCACCGTCGACCTGGTCTGGTTCGCGGGGCTGTTTGCGGCGGCGATTGCCGTTTGCGTTGCGCCCTCGCTGCGCGCGGTCTCCCTGGCCACGATGATCGTCGCGGTGACCGGACATGTTCTGCTTCGACGCCGCGGCGCCGGGTCGCCGGTGCCGTTTGCCGCGCTGCTCGCGCTTCTCATGATTCCGGTGTTCACCTACTTCCGTGCCATCTCGGGCGACCCCAATCCCAATCTGGCCGAGCTGATCAGCGCACCGTTCAGTCCCGCGGCCGAGATCAAGATTTTCCCCTGGGTATGGCTGATCGCCTGGGGGCTTGCGGCCCTGTGGCCGCTCCACGGCCTGGTCTTTCCGCTGACGGCGCCGGTGGGCGCGATCCTGTTGCTCCGGCTGGGCGCCCATCCGCTTCCCAACGGGGCCGAGCACTGGGCTCCGCTCTTCATGCCGCTCACCTTGCTGGGACTCTGGCATGCCGCGGCTACGGTGGACGATCCCTCGGCACATCGGCGCCGCATCCTGGGGTTGCTGACCGCGGGGGCTTTCTTCGGCATCGTCACCGGCAGTCTGGGCGAGGCCGGTGCCTGGTGGCTGATCGGCTCAGCCCTCATTGGCCCGTGGTTCGCCCCGGCGTGCGACCTGTTGGGAATCCGGTGGGGACTGAGCCGGCTTTTCTGGGTCGTCCCGGCCTATGGCGGATACCTGGTCGTGGAGGCTGGTCTCGGCCGGCAGGTGACCTGGACCGTATTGCTTGTAGCGGGGGCGGCGGTGGCCGGGTGGAGGGCGACGATGCGATTATATTTGCCGCGCTGACGAGTAGAGCGTCAATTCATTGAGACCGGCCGGAAGCCGGCCGCTACCACAGGAGTCGCGTCATGCCGTTTTCCCTTCCTGCTCTTCCCTATGCCTACAACGCGCTGGAACCCCACATCGACGAAGAGACGATGCGGATCCACCACGACAAGCACCACCAGGCTTACGTCAACAACCTGAATGCCGCGCTGGAAAACCAGGCCGCCCTGCAGTCCAAGCCGGTCGAGGCGCTGCTCTCCAATCTCGACGCGATTCCGGAAGCGATCCGGACCGCGGTGCGCAACAACGGCGGCGGCCATTACAACCACACCATGTTCTGGGAACTCATGGCCCCCGGCGGTGCCCGGGAGCCGATCGGCGCGCTGGCGTCCTCGATCGACAACACGTTCAAGGGATTCGACGCCTTCAAGGAGGCGTTCAACAAGGCCGGAGTCGGGCGGTTCGGCAGTGGCTGGGCCTGGCTCACCATGGACAAGAGCGGCACCCTGGCCATCGAAAGCACCCCCAACCAGGATACGCCGATTTCGGCCGGCAAGATGGTGATTCTGGGCAACGACGTGTGGGAGCATGCCTACTATCTCAAGTACCAGAACCGGCGGCCCGACTACCTCGCCGCGTGGTGGAACGTGGTGAACTGGACCGTGGTCGGCAAACGCTTCGACGCCGCAAAGGGCTGAGATGGCGCCTCCCGCCGTGGGCGCAGCGGCGCCGGACTTCACTCTGCCATCCACCGCCGGAACCCAGGTCAAGCTGTCCGACCTGCGAGGGCGGAAGGTGCTGCTCGCCTTTTTCCCGCTCGCGTTTACCAGCACCTGCACCACGGAGCTCAACGCGTTCAGCAATGACTTCGGCCAGTTCGGCGACACCGTGGTGCTTCCGATCAGCGTGGACTCGGTGCCGACCCTCAAGGAATTCAAGGCCAAGGAACACCTGACGTTCGATCTGCTGAGCGACTTCAAGCGCGAGGTGTCCCGGCTCTACGGCATCCTGCTCGAGGAGAAGTTCTATTCCAACCGCGCCTACTTCCTGATCGACCGGACGGGCGTCGTGCGCTGGGCCTTCGTCGAGCCGACCCCCAGCAGCCGGCGGGAGAATGAAGAGATCCTGAACCAGATCAACAGTATTGAATGAAGATGTTCTCCACCCGGTTCCTGGTGATTGGACTGGTTCTCCTCGCCGGCTGCCGGCTGGAAGATCACACCCCGGCCGGCAGCCGGCGTGATGAGGCCCAGATCCGGGGAGTGATTACGGAGTACTACCGGAGTTTCTCCGATCGCGACTGGGTCGGCAGCCGGCGGTTTTTCCTGAGCCGCGGCATGATAAGCTTCGGGGGCGGCACCGGCGACACGTCGCATGTGGAGGCCGAGGTGGTTCCTGCGGATTCCGCCTTTCAATGGCTGGCGAGGATGCAGGAATCCGGTGCCTTGCCTCCGCCCCAGGCCCAGGTCATTCGAACCGATCTCCGCCAGGCAGACGGCTTCGCCGCCGTCTGGGTCACCGTGCGCCAGGATGTGCCCCGCAATGGAGCCCCCAGCGCGCCGGGCGAGGACCTGGAGCACTGGGTCCTGCGGCGCACCCCGGACGGCTGGCGCGTCATCCTGCTGACCCTTCCCTGGCTGTCGCACTGACCGCTCAAACCCGGGCCGTGCTTTTCGGCGCCGCCGGCGCGATCCTCATCGCGGGCATGCTGGAAATAGCCGACCGCGCCCGCCGGACTGAGTTGCTCACCGCCAATGTCATGATCGCCAGGGCGGTGGCCGGCTATCTCACCGTGGTCGCGCCGGTCGATGGGGCCTCGGAATACCAGTTGGTCGGCCTGCTCTCCGCGGCCCACACCCTTGCCGCTTCCGCGCGCTGGCACCGAGGCATCCAGGTGGCGTGGGGCAACTCGCCGCTCCTCTCCGATTCGCTGAAGGTCGCTCCCCTCGATACCGCTACTCGCCGCATCCTGGCCGCCCCGGGCGGAACTGGCGTCGTCGAGCGCAGCGGCCGCAGCGTCGCGCTGGTGCCCCTGCTGGACGGGAACCTCGCGCATTCCATCGGCTGGGTGGCGGCGTGGGGCATGCTGGCGCCCGGGGGCAAGAGACTGGTGTACCTGGGCATCCTGGCGCTGATCGTGGCTGCGGCCGGGCCGGCGCTGTTGCTCCCGGCGGCGCTACTGCCCCAGCGAACCCGGTGGGGACTAGTACTCATTGCCGCGGCCGGCGCGATCCTGCTGGCCGTTCACGAGGACCACCGGGTACAGGAACTCGCGGTCCGCCGCGAGGCGATGGTTCAGGGCCGGGTTCAACAGCTCACCGAGCGGGCGCTCAGCATGCCGCGGATCGATAAGCAGGTGCTGGGACGAATCGAGGTCGGTCCGAGACAATTGAAGACCGGATGGGGGCGATTGGAGCGGTTACTGGCAACCGGGGCCGGTGGCTTTGGGCTCCTGGTCTGCCTGGGGGCGTGGTCGCAAGGCAACGGGCGTCGGAATGAGAAGGCAGAGGACGCCGAGAACAGCACACCGCTGAGAAGCTGAGTTCCGCAGAGGTTTTCGCTGAGACCGAACCAGTAGTACATGGCATTGGATGTCAGCCACCGGCATACCAATCCCGTTTTGTGACCGCATCCTTGAACCGCGGCAGCCCTCTGTGATGACCTCTGCGGTAATCTGCTTCTCAGTGGTGTGCAGTCCTCTGGGCCCTCAGTCCGTCCTCACTTCTTGCCGCTGGTCAGGATCTTCCGGGTGATTCCATCGGTCAATCTCTTGACATTGAAATTGACGAGGAGACCGATCTCCTTGCCGGATAGCTTGAGATAGGTCAATAGTTGCGATTCATGCACGGCAATGACTGTGTCGACGGCTTTGACCTCTACGATCACCAAGTCCGAAACGATCATATCTACCCGGTAACCGACTTCCAGTTGAACCTCCCCGTAGGCCAGTGGAAGGCTAACCTGGGACCGCACTTCCAATCCCGCGTTAACCAGTTCATAGGCGAGACACGCGTGATAGGAGCTTCCAATAGACCGGGACCGAGGCCTGGTGTGCACCTTCATGGCGCAACCTATGATCAACCCGGTCAGTCGCGATTGCGGGTAGTCGGTCCTAGTGGCGCTTACGGGTGGGATTGTCATGCCGTCACGTTAGCAGAAGGGCCGGCCGTCCACATAACCATTTTGTTTCATGCCGACATCTTTATACCGCGGCTTGCCTCAGCGAAGGCCTCAGCGAACCTCTGCTTCTCAGTGGTGTGCCGTTCTCCGCGTCCTCTGACTCCTCCGTGCTCTCGCGCCCTCCTGACAAGGCCCCCGAAATCCGCTAGCTTCTCTCCCAACCCCTATGACCTCCCAAGCCGGCGCCCTGGCCCTGATCGGGTCTATCGCGAAGTTGCTGAAGGCCGGAAACGCCGCCGAGTTGACGGTGACGTCGGTCGCCCGGGCGTTGCGGGAAGGGATGGCGGCGCGCGAGGTTGGAATCTGGTTCCGCGAGGCGCACGCGACCACCTTCTGCTGCGTCCGGGCCGCGGCCGGCGACCCGGCTCCCCTCCGGCAGCAGGTCCAGGTGCCGGAGCGGCACCCGGAGGCGGAACGGATTCACCTGGTGCACGAAGCCGAGTGGCTCGGCGTGCTCGATGTGCTGCGCGACCGTACGGCCCACCCGGACGATGAGCCGGTGCTCCAGATCGTCGGGGACATGCTGGCTCCCTTCCTTGGCTCCCTCGAACTGTCCGAAGATCTCGCCTACGAGGTGGCGGTTCGCTCCCACGAAATCGAAGAGCAGCGGCGCTTCATCACCCTGGTCGTCGACTCGCTTCCGGTCGGCCTCTACGTGGTGGATCGGGACTACCGGATTCAGATCTGGAACCGGAAGCGGGAGATGGGCACCCAGGGGCTCCGGCGGGACGACGTGGTCGGCCGCCCGATCTTCGACGTGCTTACCCGGCAGCCCGCCGATGAGCTCAAGGGAGAGTTCGACCGGGTATTCGCGTCGGGTGAGATCCAGCAGATCGAGCTGGAGACGGGCACCGAGGAGGAGCGGCGCTCCTACCGGATCAGCAAGATTCCCATGCGCCTGGACGGTGACGAGATCACCCATGTCATCACGGTGGGCGAAGACGTTACCCTCTGGCACAGCGTGCAGCAGCAGATTCTGCAGAGTGAGAAGCTGGCCGCCATCGGCCAGCTGGCCGCCGGGGTCATGCACGAGATCAATAACCCGCTGGCGACCATCGGCGCCTGCGTGGCCGCCCTGGAAGGGCGGCTGGACGAGGTGTCCGAAGCGGCCCGCTCGGCGCGGAAGGAGTACCTCGAAATCATCGATAAGGAAGTCCAGCGCTGTACCAACATCGTCGATGGACTGCTGGATTTCAGCCGCCCCAAGGGCAAGACCAAGCAGCGGACCCGGGTGATGAACCTGGTGGAGGACACCCTCTTCCTGTTGCGCCACCACAAGACTTACCGCAAGCTCGAAGTCCGGCTCGACGTGGATCCCACGCTCCCCGACATCCACGGCAACGCCGAGCAGTTGATCCAGGCCTTCATGGCGATCTCGCTCAACGCGGTGGACGCCATGGAGAACGGCGGCGAGCTCCGGGTCCGCACCGCGCGGAGCGACCACCGGGACGACGAGATCGTGGTCGAGTTCCAGGACACCGGGCACGGGATTCCCCGGCATTCCCTGTCCAAGATTTTCGATCCGTTCTACACCACCAAGCCCCAGGGCCGCGGCACCGGTCTCGGCCTGTCGGTCTGCTATGGGATCGTGGAGCAGCACGGCGGGCGGATCGAAGTGGAGAGCCAGCAGGGAAGAGGAGCAACGTTCCGAGTGTTCCTGCCAATCACCGGTGAAAGTAGCTAACTACTAAACGCAAAGACGCTAAGGCGCAAAGAAATAGTCAAACCACGTAGGTCCTCGCGTCTTGGCGCCTTTGCGTTGGCAGTTCCGGTTTCCTACTAACAGAAGCCCCATGAAGATCCTCGTGGTCGAAGACGACAAGACGGTCGGCCAGTACGTGAAACGCGGGCTGGATGAGCAGCGCTTTCACGCCGACCTGGTCGCCGATGGGTTGGAGGGGCTCCGGCTCGCGTCGGGCGGCCTCTATGATCTCATGGTGCTCGACCTCCGGATTCCGGGGATGTCGGGCCTGGAGCTGGTGCGAACCCTGCGTGACCGGGGCAACACGACGCCGATCCTGGTGCTGACCGCGCAGGACTCGGTGGACTTCAAGGTCCAGGCGCTGCGGGCCGGCGCCGACGACTACGTCACCAAGCCATTCTCGTTCGAAGAGCTGCTTGCCCGGGTCGAGGCGCTGGGCCGGCGGCCCAAGCAGCTGGCCCCGCCGGTGCTCAAGGTGGCCGATCTCGAGCTCGACACCGGGACCCGCGAAGTGCGCCGGGGCGGCAAGCTGCTCGACCTCACCCCCAAGGAGTACGCGGTCCTGGAGTACCTGATCCGCCATCCCGGCCGCGTCATGTCCCGCACCCTGATCACTGAGTACGCCTGGGACTACCATTTCGATCCCGGCACCAACATCGTGGACGTGGTGATCAACCGGCTCCGCAAGAAGGTGGACACCGGGTTCGCCCTGAAGCTGATCCACACCGTCAGAGGGGTCGGGTACGTGGTGAAACCAGGTGAGAAGTGAGAAACCGGGTGAAGGGTAAAGAGTGAAGCGTGAAGCGTGTCGTGACAGCCAGCGGCGTCGCCGGGCAGGTCGGATTCGCACGGTTACCCTTTACCCTTCACCCTTCACGCTTCACGTTGTTTTGCAATGAAAACCATCAGGACGCGGTTGACGGTCTGGTACACGGTCGCCATGGCGGTGGTGATCGTGGCGTTCGGCGCCGCCCTGGTGATCGAGCGCCGGCATCCCAGCTTCGACGAGCTGGACGAGCGGCTCCAGCTGGAGTCCGATGTCGCGGTTGGGTGGTTGAGCGAGTCGCAGCGGGTGCTGGGCGGCCAGATCACTATCGTCGACTCGGTGCCCGGCCGGGAGGGTTCCTGGGTGCGGCGGACCATCCTGGCGCCCACCGTCAGCACTTACCTGGAAAGCATGCGGGATCCGCTGGTGGTCGTGGATACCCAGGGGAACCTGATCTACGCTTCGCAGCAGTCGCGCTCCCTGTCCTACAATTCCCTCGAAAACCTGGTGGCGCTGCTGCGCCCGCGGCCCAGTGCGCGGGTGACGGGGACCGTCAACCTGGATCCCCATCTGGGCGCCTACCGGTACTTCGCCACCCGGATCCCCGTCGGCGGCCTGCTGATCGCTACCCCGGCCCTGGTGTCCTCCTTCGAGCCCCGGGAGCTCATCCGCTCGATGGTCGTCATCCTGCCCATCGTGCTGCTGGCCTCGGTCGGCGTGGGCTATTTGCTGGCCGACCGGTCGTTGCGTCCGATCCAGGACATGATGGACGAGCTGGAGGCGATTACCGACGGCCGGGGCCTGCACCGCCGGCTGATGGTGCCGCGGTCGGGCGACGAGCTGGCCCGGCTGGCCCTCAAGGTCAACGGGATGCTGGCCCGGCTGGAACAGAGTTTCTCCGGCCTTCGCCGGTTCACGGCCGATGCCAGCCACGAACTCAAGACGCCGCTCATGGTGGTGCGGGCCGGCGTGGAGCGGGCCCTGACCAACCCCAGCGCGCCGACCGACAGCATCGAGCAGCTGGACGAGACCCTGAACCAGATCAACCGGATGAGTGAGCTGGTGGAAACCCTCCTTACCCTGGCTCGCGCCGACGAAGGACGGGCGCCGCTGGCGCTCCAGGAAATGGACCTGCGGGAGCTGGTGGGAGAGGCGGTTGAAACGGCGGGGATCCTGGGCGAAGGCGCCGGCATCACGGTGAACAGCACCCTGCCGGAAAGCCCGGTGCTGCTCGCCGTGGACGGAGGGCGTATCCGCCAGCTGCTGCTGAACCTGGTGACCAACGCGATCAAGTACAACGAGGAAGGGGGATCAGTGGCGCTGGACCTGGTCGACCAGGGCAACTCGGTAGTGATCACCGTGCGTGATACCGGGATTGGAATTGCCGCCGGCGACCTGCCTCACGTGTTCGACCGCTTCTGGCGGGCTGACCTGGTGCGCTCCCGGGTCGCGGAGCACTCGGGCTTTGGACTGGGACTCGCGATTTCGCGCTGGATCGCGGAGGCGCACGGGGGGAAGATTGCGGTGCAGAGCCGGCCGGGGCGGGGGACCGGGTTTACGGTTACCCTGCCGCGTAATCCTGAGGGTGCTTCAGTGCCCGAAGGATCTCTCCAGGGACTCTGAGAAGGCCGAGGGCGCGGAGGACTGCACACCACAGAGAAGCTGAGTTCCGCAGAGGGTTTCGCTGAGGCAAACCGTCGTGAGGGCCATGAGATGCTGCACTCCGTTTCACCAATTCGCTAAGCCGCCCTCCGGATATGACACTGCGTCGTAACCGTCCTGTAACCCCCCTCCCCCGCCCAGCTTAATCTGCCAAACCTCTCTTTGTATCGGCACTCACAAGAGAGGCATCGTGTTCGAGTCCTTCGAGAAGCAGCCGCAGCGGAAGTCTGTCGTGCAGCCCGTCCTGGCCCTGGTGGTGCACGCGGGGCTGATCTCGCTGGCGCTCCGGGGTGGGCCGAGTGTGCCGTCCCGCCCTGCTCCGGCAGGGCTCGACACCATCCCGATCTTTGTTCCCCGGAGCCCGGTCACCAGTGGGGCTCCTCTGGATGGTGGAACCGGGGGCATCGCACCCGTGTCTACCATAGATATGCCACCCGGCCTGCCACCCCTCACCCCGATCCTTCCCGGACCAATGGTCCCGAGGGTCCATTTCGATCCCGGGCCGTACCGGACGCTCGGGACTCCTGATACCACCGGGATCCCGGGGATAGCCGTCCTGACCGAGAGCGACCTTACGGATCCGCCACGGGCACTGCATCTTGCTGAGCCCCGCTACCCCGAGGCGCTCCGCCAGGCCGGAATCGAAGGGTCGGTCACTGTGACATATGTCGTGGACGCCGCAGGGCTTGTGGAGCCATCGTCCATCAGGATCGTCTCCAGCGACCATCCCGCATTTGCCGCGGCGGTCCTGGCCTCGGTCGGCGCGGCCCAATTCACCCCGGGACGGGTTCAAGGCCGTGCCGTCCGGGTGCTGGTCCGGCAGATCATCCGGTTTGCCACGCGATCCTGACCGGCACAGATTCGGCTAATCTGGTTGTAATCGAATTGTCATCTTCGGGCTACTGCCTGGAAAGCCCGGTTGCTTTACCTTAACGCTCCACCAACATCCAGCTCCGCTGGGAGGTCTCGTGTTCGATACCCTGATCGAGTCCAAGCCCAAGAAACAAAGAACCGCCGGTCAGACGGTCTTCTCGCTTGTGGTTCACGCCGCTCTGATCGCCGCGGCGGTCAAGGTGACGGCGGGAGCCGCGGATCGGGCGGACGATAATGCGACCGACACCACAATGGTGTTCCTGGAGGCCCCCAAGGACATCCCGAAGCCGGTGCCCCCGCCACCCGACCAGGTGGTCCAGGCCAATCCGCCTCCGAAGGGGTTCCAGACGGTCATCGCGCCGACCGATATTCCCAAGGAGATTCCGCCGGTGGACTTGAACCAGCGGGCGCTGGATCCTCGCGACTTCACCGGGAAGGGTGTCGAGGGCGGCATCGCGGCCGGCGTGGTGGGAGGCACCGGTCCGGTCATCGGGGAGACCTTCCTCGAGGCCCAGGTGGACGATCCGCCGCAGCTGATTTCCTCGGGTCCCCAGCTGTTTCCGCCTGCCATGCGGGCCGCCGGGATCCCCGGCAAGGTCACCATGCAGTTCGTGGTGGACGTTACCGGCCACGTGGAGCCCGGTTCGCTCAAGGTGTTGAGCGCGTCGCACCAGGCCTTCGTGGAGCCGACCAAGCAGATGCTGCTCAAGAGCCTGTTCAAGCCCGGCAAGGTGCACGGTGAGCCGGTGCGGGTGCTGGTCCAGCAGGTCATCAATTTTGCAATCACCTGATAGCACGTTTTCGCGGCCATCTAACCGGGAGAATCTGAAACATGGATCTAATGAATCTTTTCAAGACCATGGGCCCCTTCGCGAAGGGCATCGTGGTCGTCCTGGCGATCATGTCGATTTATTCGCTGACGATCGTCTTCACCAAGATCGTCATGTTCACCAAGAGCGCCAAGGGCACCCGGAAGTTCATGCCGGAGTTCTCCCGCGCCATCCAGGAAGAGCAGCTGGAGCAGGCCATCAAGCTGGCGGAGACCCATAAGAAGAGCCATGTCGCCCGGGTACTGGGTGAGGCGCTGTCCGAAGTGAAGCCCCTCCTGCGGGACCGTGCGACCATCACTTCCGCCGACATCAATTCGGCCGAGCGGGCGGTGGAGCGGCAGATGCTGCTGACCCTGTCCGAGCTGCGCCGCGGCCTGTCGGTGCTGGCCACGGTGGGCGCCACGGCGCCGTTCGTCGGACTGCTGGGCACCACGATGGGTATCGTGAACGCGTTCGTCGGCATGGCGGCGGCCGGAGCCTCCGGCGGCCTGGCCGGGATCTCGGCCGGTATCGCCGAGGCGCTGATCACCACCGCGTTCGGCCTGATCGTCGCGATCCCGGCGGTGTGGATGTTCAACTACTTCACCACCAAGCTGGAATACTTCACGGCGGAGATGACCTTCACCTCGAAGGAACTGATCGACTACCTGATCAAGAGCGTCGGCAGCGAGTTCGGGCGCTCCATCTTCACCAAGGAATTCCAAGCCCAGAAAGCGGTGAGCGGCAGTGGCCATATCCACGGCTAACAAAGGCGGGGTGACCTCGGAGATCAACGTGACGCCGATGATCGACGTCATGCTGGTCCTGCTGATCATTTTCATGATCGTCACCCCATTGATCGCCGCGGGGTTCAAGGCCACCCTGCCGCGAGGCGCGAACCTGGACAAGGATCCCGAGGGCAAGGACGAGGTCATCCTGGGCATCGACGCGGCCGGCAGTTTCTTCCTCAATGGCCGCCCGATTCCGGACGATCAGCTGAAGGACCAGCTGGTGGCGATCTTTGCCGCGCGGGACACCAACAAGGTGCTGTACTTCAAGGCCGACAATCAGATCAAGTACGGCCGGGTGCAGGAAGCGGTCGAGATGGCGCGGACCGCCGGCGTCCGGGTACTGGCTGCCGTAACGGAGCCGCAGAACAACGTGATTTTCGGGGACGACAAGAAAAAGAAGAACTAGCGGGATAACCGCGCCCTCCCGCTCAGGGAGGGCTTCCGGAGAGCGATACGCATGGGAATGGCAACCAGTACCCAGGGCGCCCACGAAACCGTGTCTGCGCCCAATGTGACGCCGATGATCGACGTGCTCCTGGTGTTGCTCATCATCTTCATGATTACCCAGCCGCTGTCGCGGATGACTCTGAAAGTCCAGGTGCCGCCGCCGCCGCAGCCGACCAATTCGCCCCCGAGCCAGTCGGACCAGATCGTGCTCGAGATGCCGGACAACGGCAGCTACCTGATCAACGGCCAGCCGGTGCCCAAGGACCAGCTGGATGCCCAGTTGCACGCGATTTATGATCCTCGTCCGGCCAAGCTCCTGTTCGTGAAGCCGGGCGCCGGCCGGGTGTTCCAGGAAGTCGTCCAGGCCATGGACGTGGCCCGGGGCGCCGGGGTGCAGGTGATTGGATTTACTCCCAAGGAAGCTGACGCAGCAGTCTCGGTCCCAGCGGCCGGCGGCTGAGTTCGGGCAATAGCCCGCTGGGCGTGGAGGCCCATCGTGGACAGAACACCGACCGGAGCGGGACATGATCTCGCTCCCCCTCCAACATCGAGCGGGGTGACGGGCATCAATGTCACTCCGCTCATTGATGTCCTGCTGGTGCTGTTCATCGTCTACCTGGTCATCGTGCTGGTCGGCCGGCAGTCCCTGCCCGTCGCGGTCCCCGCAGCGGAAGGCCAGGGGGGCGTGACCCCACAAATCCTGCTCGACATCACCCCTTCAGGCGGCTACCAGCTGAACGGCCAGCCGATCCCGGGCAACATGCTGGCGCCCGTGCTCGGAGCCGCGCTCAGGGACCGTGCGGTCAGGCTGGTTTTCATTCGAACCGCTCCGGAGCGGAGCTACCAGGACTTCATCACGGCAGCCGACATTGCCAGGGGGGCGGGGGCCAGCATGGTGGCGCTGGTGAATCCTTGAACTGCCTAACGCGAAGGCGCCAAGACGCGAAGGACAACTTGGAAACGGAGTTGTATCAGTTCGAGGCCCTTTGCGCCTTGGCGGCTTCGCGCTGAGCAGTTTGTGATTAGATTTGGAACGTTACCGAGCCTGCGTTCGTAGGAGTTTGGGCGTGCACCGTCCTGCGAACGGCACGTCCAAACAACGATGAGACCACCTGCGGTTCCGACCTTTGCGCTCTCTCGCCCCACTCGGGCCTCCCGGCCTGGGGGGGCGCTCGCATCCCTGCTGTTTCACATCCTGATCATCCTCCTGCTTGCCTATCCCGCGACCCAGTTCGTGAAGGTACGGGACCCGGGGGATAACCCCTATTCCGGCTCCGGCGGCGGCGGGGGCGGAGGTGGCGGAAGTGACGCACTCGCCTATATTTCCCTGCCCGCGTTCAGGCCTCCTCCGCCGCTGGAGGAGCCGATCGTAACACCCGTTGAAACGCCCCAGGTTCCCGTCGTTCCGGAGCCCGTACCAGCTGATTCGGTCGACCCCTCCGCCGTGGCCTCGGTGGACAGCTTGGCGCAGTCGGGGACGGGGAAGCCGGGGGATCAGGGTCCCGGATCGGGCACCGGCACCGGTGGGGGGAATGGCCCCGGTACCGGGCCGGGGTCTGGACCGGGGAGCGGGGCAGGAGATGGTGGCAACGGTACGGCTCAACCGCCGCGCTGGAGGCAGGTCCTGCTGCCACCGGAACACACGCCCCGGGAGCTCCGGGGCCAGACGATTACCATCAACTTCTCGATCCGCGCCAATGGCCGGGTCGATCGTGTCGAATTCAGCCCTGAAATACGGAACCGTGACTTCGCCAACAAATTCAGGGAAAAGCTACTCTCCTACCTGTTCATCCCGGCCCGCAGCGCCGCCGGGGAACCGATCGCGGCCGAGTACCCTATGGCCTTCACCTTCTGATCGTTCCAGCCGTACTTCATTCCGAACCACTGTGCTTTCCGCCTCTCTCCATTTGCCAGGAGTTCCTTGCGTATGTCCCTGAGTGCCCTGATCCCGTCCCTTCGTTCGCCCCGAACCGCCCGGCTGGCACGGTGGGCCGCAATCCTGATGCTGACGGTGAGCCTCGGGCTCTCCGTGGCCGCCCCCCTCATGGCCCAGGCCCAGGACGGAGCGATTTCGGCTCCGGTCCAGGAGCATCGTCCCGGCGGCGAGGTGAACCTGAAGCTGCCCGATCTCAATCAGGGCGACTTCCTGGGTTACACCGGGCACACGATCCTGCTCTCCGGGCTCGTGGTCTGCGTCCTGGGCCTGCTCTTCGGCATACTGAGCTACGCCAACGTGAAGCGGATGCCGGTTCACAAGGCCATGGCGGATGTCTCGGCGCTGATCTACGAGACCTGCAAGGCGTACCTGTTCCAGCAGGGCAGGTTCCTGCTGCGGCTCTGGGTGCTCATCAGCGTCGTCCTGGTCGTGTACTTCATGCTGACCGGGCTGGAAGTGCCCAAGATCGGCATCATCCTGCTGTTCAGCCTGATCGGCATGGCGGGAAGCTATTTCGTCGCCTGGTTCGGCATCCGGATCAATACCCTGGCCAACTCGCGCACCGCCTTCGCCAGCCTCAAGGGCAAAGGCTGGCCGGTCTGCGACATTCCGCTCCGCGCCGGCATGAGCGTCGGCATGATGCTGATCTCGGTCGAGCTGCTCTTCATGCTGGCCATCCTGCTCTTTATTCCCTCGACCGTCGCGGGAGCCTGCTTCCTCGGCTTTGCGATCGGCGAGTCGCTGGGCGCGTCCGCGCTCAGGATCGCCGGCGGCATCTTCACCAAGATCGCCGACATCGGGTCCGACCTGATGAAAGTGGTGTTCAAGATCAAGGAAGACGACCCGCGGAACCCCGGGGTCATCGCCGACTGCACCGGTGACAATGCCGGTGACTCGGTGGGTCCCACCGCCGACGGCTTCGAGACCTATGGCGTCACCGGCGTCGCGCTGATCTCGTTCATCGTGCTGGCGGTGACCGATCCCGTCGTGCAGGTCCAGCTCCTGGTCTGGATTTTCCTGATGCGGGTCATGATGGTGCTGGCCTCCGCCGCATCCTACCTGGTCAACAACGCGATCTCGGCCGGCAAGTACCGCGATGTCGTCAAGTTCAACTTCGAAAACCCGCTCACCGCGCTGGTGTGGCTCACGTCGATCGTGTCGGTCATCCTCACGTTCGTGGTATCGAAGCTGATCATCCCGAACCTCGCCGGTAATACCAGCCTCTGGTGGCAGCTCTCTCTGGTCATTACCTGCGGAACCCTGGCGGGCGCCATCATTCCCGAGATGGTCAAGATTTTCACCTCCACCCACTCGAAGCACGTGCGCGAGGTCGTCACTTCCTCTCGAGAGGGCGGGGCATCGCTGAACATCCTCTCCGGTCTGGTGGCGGGCAACTTCTCCGCCTTCTGGCTCGGCATCACCATCATGGGTCTCATGGCCGCGGCGTACGGAGTCAGCCTTTACGGGCTGAGCCAGGAGAGCCTGATGAAGGCTCCCGCCATCTTCGCCTTCGGCCTGGTGGCCTTCGGCTTCCTGGGCATGGGGCCGGTCACCATCGCGGTGGATTCCTACGGCCCGGTGACCGACAACGCCCAGTCGATCTACGAGTTGTCGCAGATCGAAGAGATCCCCAACATCCAGGCCGAGTTGAAGCGTGACTTCGGCTTCGATACCAACTTCACGATGGCCAAGGAGCTGCTGGAAGAGAACGACGGGGCGGGGAATACCTTCAAGGCGACCGCCAAGCCGGTGCTGATCGGCACCGCGGTGGTGGGCGCCACCACGATGATCTTCTCGATCATCATGGCGCTGACTCACGGCCTGACCGAGGGAATGGCGAACCTGTCCATCCTCCACCCGCCCTTCCTGTTGGGCCTCATCACCGGCGGCGCGGTGATCTACTGGTTCACCGGCGCGTCCACCCAGGCCGTCACCACCGGAGCCTATCGCGCGGTGGAGTTCATCAAGGCCAACATCAAGCTGGAAGGCTCGACCAAGGCCTCGGTCGAGGACAGCCGCAAGGTGGTCGAGATCTGCACGATCTACGCCCAGAAGGGCATGTGGAACATTTTCCTGGGCGTCTTCTTCGCGACACTCGCGTTCGCCTTCGTCGAGCCGTTCTTCTTCATCGGCTACCTGATCTCGATCGCGATGTTCGGCCTCTTCCAGGCCATCTTCATGGCTAACGCGGGCGGGGCCTGGGACAACGCCAAGAAGATCGTGGAGACCGAGCTCCGGATGAAGGGCACCCCGTTGCACGATGCCTCGATCGTCGGCGACACGGTGGGCGATCCGTTCAAGGACACGTCCTCGGTGGCGATGAACCCGGTGATCAAGTTCACCACGCTCTTCGGCCTGCTGGCGGTTGAGCTGGGTGTATATCTGACCGGCGAGAAGGGTGCCTCGCTGACTCGCTTCCTGGCCGGGATGTTCTTCGTGGGTGCGCTGGTCTTCGTGTGGCGATCGTTCTACGGAATGCGGATCGAAACCAAGGCCGCGTGAGGCCCATGAATCAGCTCTTCCTGCGGAAGTCCGTCGCCGACTGCGAAAACGACATCGCGGAACGCGGCGGACTTCGCCGCACGCTGACCAAGTGGCACCTGACGGCGCTGGGGGTCGGGGCCACCATCGGCGCCGGGATCTTTGCGACCACCGGCACCGCGATCGTGGGCGATCTCCATCGTCCCGGCGCCGGCCCCGCGATTGTCCTCTCCTTCATCCTGACCGCCGTCGCGTGCGGCTTTGCCGCGCTCTGCTACGCCGAGTTCGCGGCGATGGTGCCGATCGCAGGGTCGGCGTACACCTACGCGTACGCCTCGCTGGGTGAGTTCGTCGCCTGGATTATCGGGTGGGACCTGATCATCGAGTACGCGGTCGGTAACATCGGCGTGGCGATCGGGTGGTCAGGATACTTCCGGGAGTTGTTGAGCCATTTCGGCATCGCGTTGCCGTCCTGGCTGGCGACGGACTATCGATCCGCCCACCTGGCCGTGGACGCGGTGCAGGGTGGCGCCACCGACGCGCTCAACACCTACCTGGCGACGGCCAGCAGCACCGCGCCGCACCTGTTCGGCATCCCGATCATCATCAATCTCCCGGCCGCCCTCGTGGTGCTGCTGATCACCGTGGTGCTGGTGATCGGGATCCGGGAATCGGCCAATTCCAACAACGCGATGGTGCTGCTCAAGATCGGGATCATCCTGTTCTTCATCGCGGTGGGACTGTTCCTGATCAAGCCGCTCAACTGGACCAACCCCGCGACCGGCGGGTTCGCACCCAATGGATTTGCCGGGATCAGCGCCGGTGCTGCCATCATCTTTTTCAGTTACATCGGATTCGACGCCGTCTCGACCGCCTCGGAAGAGGCGATCAACCCGTCCAAGGACATGCCGTTCGGCATTATCGCCAGCCTGATTATCTGTACCGTTCTCTACATCGCGCTGTCCCTGGTCATGACCGGCATGGCGCCGTGGCCCAACCTGGGGACCGCGGAGCCGATGATCACCGCGCTGGCTTATGCGGACGGGCCGCCCAAGCTGCTGGCGGCGTCCCGGCTCATCATCTCACTGGGCGCGGTGATCGCGATGGGCAGCGTCCTGCTGGTGTTCCAGCTGGGCCAGCCCCGGATCTTCTTCTCGATGGCGCGGGACGGACTGCTCCCGAAGTTCATCGCCAAGGTGCATCCGAAATACAAGACTCCATGGGTCGGCACCATTATCACCGGAGTCTTCGTGGCGAGCTTCGCAGCGTTTGCCAACATCGCCGAGGTGGTGGACCTCACCAACATCGGCACCCTGTTCGCCTTCGTGCTGGTATCGCTCGGCGTGATTCTGCTGCGCTACCAGGACCCCAGCCGGGTCCGGCCGTTCCGGGTGCCGTGGGTGCCGTTCACGCCGCTGATTTCGATCGTGGCGTGCCTTTACCTGATGATTCAGCTTCCCAAGCTGACCTGGATCCGGTTCGCGCTCTGGCTGGTGCTGGGGCTGGCGATCTATTTCCTGTACGGGATCCGGCATAGCCGCTTGCGGCGGCAGGACGATGCGCGAAGCGGCTAAGGTACTGGGTACTGGGTACTGGGTACTGGGTGATATGAGGCGGGTCCAGCAATGGGTCCCGCGTTGTTTTGGTGTGTCCTGGCATTCTTAAGGTACATGGTTTCCTGCAGGCATCATCTAATTTATGCCCATGGCCAGAATAACCGAGTTCGAGGATCTCGAGGCATGGAGGCACGCTCGAGAACTCCTCTGCGAAATAAAGCATGATGTATTCTCAGATCCATTGAAGAGGGACTACCGCCTGGCCGCTCAAATGCGCGATTCGGCTGATTCCACTATGGCGAACATCGCAGAAGGCTTTGAAAGGGGAAGGCTGACTGAGTTCCGTCAGTTTTTATCGATAGCCAAGGGGTCGTGCGGGGAACTGCGGTCCCATCTCTATACGGCGCACGATTTCGGCTATATCAATCCCGAGCGTTTTGCTTACTTGCTTCAGAAGGCAAAGCGGACAGGCAGGATCATCGGAGGTCTGCGTCGCGCTGTTGACAAGAAATGCCGAAATCAAGCATCCCATTCATAGATTCCGCAGTACCCAGTACCCAGTACCCAGTACCCAGTACCCAGTACCCAGTACCCAGACCTACGTCTGCGCCAGACTCTCCGCCATATGAAGCGCGCCCAGCGCCGGCTCGATGGTACCGGCGATCACGCTGCAGCGCGGCTCTTCAGCCAGCCGCTGGTTGATCAGGGTGCGGAGCGGACGGTCGGGGCTGAGGATTCCGCCCGCCAGGGCTACTCGCACCGGCTCGGTCTCGGGGAAGACGGGCAGCAGGCTGCGGACCAGCTGGCAGAGTTCCCGCGCGGCGTAGTCCACGATACCCTGGGCGACCACGTCGCCGTCCGCCGCCGCCTCGAGCACGGCGGGCGCCAGGGCGGAAACCTGGGAGGTGTTGGCGTTGACCGCCCAGGAGATGAGCTCATCGAACGTCTCGATCCGGGCCGCAGCCAGTAGCCGGATGCTGAGCGTAGTGCGGGGGCCGCGTCCATCCGCCGCCCGGCTCAATGCGCTCAATCCGGCCCGCCCGATCGCGTAGCCGCTTCCTTCATCTCCCATCTGCCACCCGTAGCCGCCCCGGCGGTGGAGCTTGCCCTCGGCGTCCCGGCCGATCGCGATGCTCCCGGTGCCGGCGCTCACCACGATGCCGCTGCCCTTGCCGAACGCGGCGGCCAGCGCGATCTCGATATCGGTCGTGACCAGCACCCGCTTGACGATGCGTTCGCTCTTGAGCGACCGTTCCAGTTCCAGCCGTTCATGCTCCCGTCCGGCGCCCGCCGCGCCCACCACCAGCACATCCGCTTCGAGTACGTTCGCCGCCATAAACCCGCGGCGGATCGCGTCCGCTATGGCGCTGGCCGCCGCGAGGGCCCGCCCCGGCCGGATGGCCCCAGGGGAGCCATCGGCCCGGCCCAGGATCGTGTGGCCGTCACCGATCACGACCGACGTCTTGGTTCCACCCGCGTCGGCGCCCACCAGCACCTGGGTCATGCCGAAACCTCCGGGCGAGCCGGGCGCCGCGCGCTGGCAAGCCACCCGATTGCCAGCGTGAGCAGGGTGCCGATCGGCACGTACCAGGGCCAGGCCAGTCGGCCGATCGGGGCCAGCCCTTCGAGGCCATGGACCAGGGCCAGTTTCTTGGCGAACAGCACGATGAGCATCAGCGGGATCGTAATGGAGATGGCGAGGATGATATCAGGCCCGGTCGCTCGGTTGGAGCGGGCGGCCAGGATATAGGTGCCCAGCAAGGCGCCGTACGTGACGGAGGCGATGGAAAGCGCGAGCACGACGACGGGCGTGTCGTTGTGACTGGTGTAATAGTGAAAGAAGAGCGCCCCGCCCATCAGGATGACCCCCCAGAATGCGGACACCAGCTTGCCCACCCGGAGCAGGTGGCGCGGGTCGTTGCGGCCGGTCCAGCCGGCGTACAGGTCGTGGGTGACCGACGAGGCCATCGAGTTGATCGCCGAGCTGTGGGTCCCCATCGCCGCGGCCAGGATGCCGGCGACCACCAGGCCGGCCAGGCCGACGGGGAGATGCTCGATCACGAACTGGGGAAACACTTTGTCGGCCGGGATGTCGGTGCCTGCGAAGCCGGCCGCCCAGATGGCCGACCCCACCAGCAGGAAGAGCAGGAACTGGAAGATCACCATGACGCCCGACCCGATCAGTGCCCGGCGCGCCGACTCCAACGACCGCGACGCCAGCAGTCGCTGGACGATCAGGTGATCGGTGCCGTGAGATGCGGCAGAGAGCAGTGCCCCCCCGACGAGGCCTCCCAGCAGGGTGTACGTCGTGGTGAAGTTGATGCTCGGGTCGATCAGCTTGAGCTTGCCGGCATGGGCCGCCAGGTCAAACCAGGCTCCGGTGCCGCCCGCCATGTGCCAGGCCACCAGCAGGGCCCCGATGCCGCCGGAAAGGTAGACCATCAGCTGCATCACGTCGGTCCACACCACCGCCTTGAACCCGCCGAACCAGGTATAAATCATCGTGATCACCCCGACGGCGAGGATCGACGCCGGCACGCTCCAGCCGGTGACGAGCGCCATCGGGATTGCGCTGGCGAACACCCGGACGGCATCGCCCAGCGCGCGGGTTACCAGGAACACGCACGAGGTCAGCCGCCGGGTGCCGACGCCGAAGCGGGACTCCAGCCGGGCGTACGCGGTCTCCTGGTTGCCGCGGAAGTAGCCGGGGAGCAGCCAGTAGGCTACGCCGATCCGGCCGATCAGGTAGCCGAACGACAGCTGAAGAAAGGTCAGGTCCCCCCGGGCGCCGATTCCCGGTACCGAGATGACGGTGAGCGCCGAGGTTTCGGTGGCGACGATGGACAGCAGAATGGCGATGGTGGGGAGGTCGCGCGAGCCAAGGAAATAGTCGCCCGCTGTCTTCTGGTGTCGCGCTACCCACAGGCCGATGCCTATGGAGAGCGCGAGGTAGACGATGACGACAGCCAGATCCAGCGAGGACAGGTTAGACCTCGTGCGCTAGAAGTGACAAGTGACAGGTGACAAGTGACAAGAAAAAAGAGAGTGAGAAGGAGATAGACTATCTCGCCTCTCACTCTTTCAGGGTCGCACAGTGACCTTCTTACTTGTCACGTGTCACTTGTCACTCTTAGGCGGTAAAGCTGGTGCCGCAGCCGCAGCCGCCGGTCGCGTTGGGATTGTTGAACGTGAAGCCGGAGCCCTGCATCGAAGAGGTGTAGTCGATGGTCACGCCATTCAGATACTGGGCGCTGAACCCGTCGATGAACACCCGGGTGTTGTTGATCTCGAGGACCATGTCGTCGTCCAGGGCCCGCTCTTCGATGTTGAGGCTGTATTTGAAGCCCGAGCACCCGCCGGGAAGCACGCTCACCCTGAGGCCGGCCGTTTCAGCCGGGACCTTTTCGGTCTCCATGAACTTGACCACTTCCTGCGCGGCGCGGTCCGTCAGGTTGACCAGGAGGCCGGTGGGCTGAGTTGTCTGCTCGCTCATGTTGCGTATCTCCTTGTCGTTACGGCCCGATAGCGGGCCGTAAGTCGGTTTCTGCTCTAAGCATAAGTGGTTGTGGAGGTTAAGTCAATCTTAATGGCCTCCATTCCTCGGGGAGCGCGCGGAGAACGCAACATCCAACGCCGAGCCGCATTGTACGCGGAGGTACGGCAGAGAACCGCACTGGCCAGGCCTTACTGAGGCGATCTCTATTCAAGGGTTTTTCACCAGTGGTTTCTCTGCGTGGTCTCGGCGATCTCCGCGGCTCGGCGTTGAAGCGCCCCGAAGTTCACCGGCAAACCAATGTTACCGCACTACTTCCTCTGCCCCTGTCTCGGGTTTGCCTCTAGGTCCCCGATAACCCGGTCCGCCACTCCTCGCCGTACCGCCCCCATCCGATTGTTCTCCCGGCTTGGGTGCACCCGGTTGCTCAGGAGAACAAT
>Ga0070699_100001549_pt1 | contig 21022 bp, 20 predicted proteins | sample KBSK1503metaG_FD_65473 | JGI IMG/M metagenome (GOLD analysis project Ga0070699, IMG submission 65473) | Corn, switchgrass and miscanthus rhizosphere microbial communities from Kellogg Biological Station, Michigan, USA - KBS K1-50-3 metaG | ecosystem: Host-associated > Plants > Roots >...
GCCCCATGGGCTGCCCCTATGCCGAGTTCCGGACACCGGGCGTCCCGCATGGTGGACAGTCGGCGCGGTCTGGCCCGGCTTGGTAGTCGCAAGTCGCTGTCATATAAGGCACTACAGACATGGTCCGGGCAGCGGAACATGGCACCGCCCATGCAGCGAAAGGGGGCCAGTCGCCCTGACAGGCAGTACCGGAGATATCATGGTCCGTCTTTCCATTGCCCTCATGCTCATCCTCGTGGCGCCGCTTGGTGCGCAGGCGCGCGACACCGGGCAGGCCGTTCTGCCGCCGGGCGAATCGCCTCCGCCCGGGATGTGCCGCATCTGGATAGACGGGGTGCCGGCGGGCCGGCAGCCGGCGCCCACGGATTGCGCGACGGCGATTCGCCGTCGTCCGCCGAACGCGCGGGTGATTTTCGGGCAGGAACTGCGGGGCAGCAGGGCTACGGATCGCGGCAGGCAGGGTCTGGTCCCCATTCCGGTGCCCAACCTGGACAATGATCAGGTGAAACAGGCCGAGCCGCCACAGCGCGCTGTGGCGCCGGATCGCGCGCCGGAAGTGACGCCCGAGCAGATCCCGGGCGCGAAGTCACGCGGGACGAAACCGCCGGTGGTAAAGCCGCCGGAGCGGCGTGATCCGGTCGTGCCGCATCACGAACCTCGAACCATTCCGCAGCGCCCGCCGGCGTCGACACCGAATCCGCCGCCGCAGAAACCGAGGATCCCGCACCGCGGCATGTAGCGTTGTTCGATCCCGCGCACTGGTGACTCGCGCGCGGGCGCATAGCTTCCACAATGGGATTGCGAGCCTGGCAGACGAACCGTGTCCTGCCGGGCTCGTCGCATCCAGGACCTTCCTGCCCACGACACGCCTGATGCGCGACATCCGCGACCACTATCTCCCGCCTGATCGCCAGGCCTTCGTCGCGGCCGAGCCGCCGACGGGGCGCGTGATCGTCATCGCCCCCACCCGCGCGGCGTGCGAGACGATCGAGCTGGCCATGGGACTGCGCCTCGACACGCTACTCGAGCGCCTGCATGGCACCGAGGTCCGCGAGCTCGCCGCGGCGCTTAAGGGATTCGGCATCGTCGCCGGCACTGGCACGGGGAAGACGCTCGCCATCCGTCCCATTGCCGAAGTCATCCTGCGCGGAGCGGAGCTCAAGGTCGGCGTCGTCAATCGCGAGCGCGAGGCCACGCCCGACACACCCTCGTGGAACGTCGTCATTGTCACCACGGGAATCGCGCGGCGCTGGTTCCAGGACGGTGACATCCTGCCGCACGACACGCTCGTGGTAGACGAAATCCATCAGACGTCCGCCGAGCTCGAGCTCTGTCTTGCGCTCGGCAAGCGCGTGGGGTGCCGCTTCATCTGGCTGTCCGCCACCGTGGACCCGTCATTCTACGCGCGCTACCTGGACTCGGCGGCGGTGCTGGAAACGTCGTCGTTCGATCCCGCCAGAGCGGCGAAGGTCACGGTGCTGAACCGGCGTCCCATGGAGTTTCTCGACGAGCGATTCCTCCAGCGCGTGCAACGCGAGCGACGCGGCGTGGGTGTGTTCCTGCCCACGCGCGCGAGCGTGGAAGAGGTCACCGATTACATCTCACGCCGCCACACGCGCATCGAGGCGGCGTTCTATCACGGCGGTGAGCCGATCCGGGTGATCCGCCCCTTTCTCGAAGGCACCGTGGACAAGCCGTACGTCCTGTCCATGACGGCGGCCGGACAGAGCGCGCTCAACGTGCGCGACCTGGACACCGTGGTGATTGACGACACGCGCTTCACCAACATCATCGACGGCGGACGCAACGTGCTCACGCGACTGCACCTCGGCGCCAACGAGATTCTGCAGATGGCGGGGCGCGTGCATGGACGCGTGGAGAACGGGCGTGTGTTCATCCTCAGCGACCGGGACATTCACTTCGCCGCGCTGCGGCCCACGGAACCGGAGTTCCAGCTCGCGGGCGACTCCGAGCGTGTGGCGCTCACGTGCGCGGACCTCGGCGTGCGTGCGGACGAGCTCGACCTGCCGGTGGCGCTCGATCGCGCCGCCTACCGCCAGGCGCTCGCGCTGCTCGAACGGCGCGGCATCGTGGAGAACGGACGGCTCTCCCGCTATGGCAAGGCGGTGGAAGCGCTGCCCGTGGAGCGCGCGTGGGCCGAGCTGCTCGTGCACGCGGACGATGAGCTCGTGCCGTTCATCGCCATCATGGCGTCCATTGAGTCATTGCACCGGATGACGCGCGAGGAGCGCGATCTGGAGGGCGTGATCGTGCCGGGGAGCGACCATCTCACGGCGTACAATCTCTACGCGGATGCATTTCGCGAGCACGGCTACGTTGGGGAGGTGTACGGCCTGCCACGCCATCTCTTCGACGAGACCATTGACGAGTGGGCCGAGCGTCGTGGCGTACTGGTCAAGGCGCTGGAGGATGCGGCGCTGGGCATGGCCAGCATCTACCGGGCGCTGGAGCTGCGTCTGCCGGAGCGACTGACGATCGCGGGGCAGTCCGTGGAGCGTCGCTTTGCGGATGTGCTAGCGCGCATCATGCCGTTCGACCTCGTGATCGAGGAGCGCACGGCGAGCGGTGACGAGGCGCGCGTGTCGCGGACCAGCGTGTGCGGCAGTTGGGGTGCGATTGCGGGCGAGCTGCGCTATTTCGCGGACCGCTTCGGCGTGCCGCGCGCGGCCATCGAGGGCACGCAGATTCCATTCGATCTGATCCGGCGCTACGCGACACACAGCGCGCCCGTGCTGGAGTACGATCCGCAACGGAAGCGGAGTCCGCTCGTGCTCACGCGCGTCGTGGAGTATTACGGTTTCGAGCTGGGGCGCGAGCGGGAGCCGATTGACAGCTTTTCCGGCGACACGGGGCCCGCCGCGCGCCGTGCGCTCGCCGAGGCGCTCGCGCGATTCGAGGCAAAACACCCGGCGGTGAAGCGCAATCGAGCGGCAATCGAGGAGATCCGCGAGGTGTATCGGCGGTCGGGCGGAACCACGACACGGTTCGGCTTTCCGGAGCTGGCCGCGTGGTACGAGCGCAAACTGGACGGCGTTCAGTCGCTCGACGATTTCCGCGCGGCCGATCTCACGCTCGATCCGGACGCGATCGTGCCGCGCAGCGCGCGCATGACGTGGCTCGCGCTTCCCGATTTCGTCATGGTGCGCGACCGCGAGATTCCGCTGGAGTACGACGTGGAGGATGGCGCCGGCGGCGTTGCGCGCCTGCGATTGCCGGAGAAAATGGCGCGCACGCTCGTGGAGAGCGAGCTGCCGCCATTGGACCGTCCAGTGCGATTCGTGGTGCCGCGCGGCCAGCGCGGCGCCGTGCGCGCCGCCACGCTGGATGAATTGCAGGATCTGCTCGACCGGCCCTGGATGCCGGAAGAGGTGCAGCACGCATCCAGGCGGCACCCGAGGCATGAGGCGCGGAAAGGGAAGAGGCGGCGGAGGCGGTAGCAGGGGCAGCCCATGGGGCAGCCCCATGGGCTGCCCCTCTGCTGCATCGGCGCCACATAGGGGCAGCCCCATGGGCTGCCCCTAGTCGGGGAGGGCCACCTCGTACTGCTCCTGCCTGAACGGGGTGAACCCGCGCGCCGTGTAATTCGGCAGCGCGGCAGGGTTGTCGAGCGTGCAGGTGTGCAGCCACACGCGCGTCGCGCCGCCGGCCCAGGCGCGCGCAACGGCCGCCGTGAGGAGCTGCTTCCCCAGACCCTTTCCGGTGAAGGACGGCAGCAGGCCGAAATGGACGATTTCGGTGGAACGATCAGCGTCGGCGCGAAGCTCGAAGTACCCCGCGACGTCGCCATTCACGCGCGCAACCCAGAGCGAAACGTCCGGCAGAGCGAAATAGCTGGAGATTTCCCCGTCGGTCCAATTCAGCCGGTCGCGCCAGTGATAGTCGCGGCCCACGTCAGCGTAAAGTTGCCGATAGAATGACGGCGGGCAGAGATCACCACGCTCGAGTGTTACTGACCGGTCCAAAGGAGTACCGCGGAGCTGATCGGGGCTGGTGACCGCCAGGTAGGTTCGCGTGACAGCGACTACCGCCATTGGTCCACACGCATCTTGTTATACGCCAGTCTATTAGCCACGAAACCCGGCATCGGTTGACAATAGGACCGGTCGGTCATATATTCACCGTCGTTATGGACCGTCGCACTAGTATCGTCGATGCCGCGACAGCGGTGATGGCTCGCCAAGGCTATCAGCAGACCTCGGTGGATGATGTCATCCGCGAGGCCGGTCTCTGCGGTAAGTCACACTTCTACCATTACTTCAACTCCAAGGAAGAGCTCGGCTACGCCGTGCTCAAGCACCAGTTCAACCTGTTTGCTGACCGTGGCCTCGCCATGCTCCGCGATTCGGCGGTGGGCCCGCTGAACAGATTGAATAACTTCTTGGACTGGGTAGTTCAAGTCCATTCCGATTGCCACTGTGAAGGGAGCGCCAGCCCGTGCGGTTCGCTCGCGGCCGAGATGGCGGAACAGCGCGAGGGTTTCCGGCAGCACGTGGACCAGCTCTTCGAGCAGTGGGTCGCCCAGATTCAGACGCTGTTGCAGGAAGCAAGCCCGCGGCCCGGCGGAGCTGCGGCGGCTGACCGGATGGCTCGCTTCATCGTGGCGACGTTGGAAGGGGCGCTCTTCATGTCCCGTGTCAAGCGCGACGCGGCGGTGCTTCAGGACATCGCGACGGATCTCAAACGCTACATCACAGCAAATAGCGGCATTACGCCGTCGCTCGGCATTCGGGCGGCTATGACGGTGAACGAGGTGGCACAATGACGACGATGGCACTCAGACCAGGTCTGCTGCAGGGAAATTCGGGCCGGGCCGGCTTCGATAAGGAGATCCTCCAGCACCTCGATGCGTTGTACAGTTTTGCCCTCAAGCTCTCGCGCGCGAAGGATCAGGCGGAGGATCTCGTCTCCGAAACCATTCTCCGCGCCATCGAGCGTTGGCAGCAGTATCAGCTTGGCACGAATGCGCGCGCGTGGCTGTTCACGATCCTCTATCATGTGTTCGTGAGTCACAAGCGCCGGATCAGCTCGCGCGAGCTGCCGCTTCCCGAGGAAGCCGAAGAAGGGTCCGCGCGCCAGGTCGTGGGCGAGACGGATCCGGAAGGGCGCTTCTACGACTCGTTCGTGGATGAGGAAGTGATGCAGGCCATCGATGCGTTGCCCGAGGAGTATCGCATGGCAGTCCTCCTGAGCGATCTCCACGGACTCCATTACAACGAGATCGCCGCGGTGCTCGACGTTCCGGAAGGTACGGTGAAGTCCCGCCTCTTCCGCGGGCGCAAGATGCTGCAGAAGAAGCTGCGCGAGTATGCGACGGAGATGGGCTACATCCGGTAGCACGGAGCAGGCAGCTGGTAACGCCGATGGTGGGCGTACCGGCTGCCTGCTAGGAGTCGCCGGCTAGCTTCGACCTGAATCGTTCCGCCTTCGCCCGGTTGCCGCACGTCGTCATGTCGCACCAGCGACGGGCGGCGTTTTTTGTCGTGTCCTGGAAGACGCGCTGACAATTGCGCGCGGCGCACCGGCGCACGCGCGGGAGCTCGTGCTGTACCAGTGCGTCCGCCGCGGATTCCACAATCGGAATCATCAGCCCGGCAAAGGCATCGCCGCCGGGCACGAACGCGCGCGTGAAGCTGCCATCGCCGTGCTCCTCGAGGCGTCGCGTGCCCGCGCTGCGCCCCAGTACCCGGTTGATCTCGGCCACGACATCGCGGCGAACGCGTGCATCGCGCGCGCCCGCTTCGGCGAGCTGTCGCAATACGGTGCGGATGCGGCGGGCGTCGGCCAGCGCCGCGGTGGCGCCCGCGGGCTGCTGCTGCGCGCGGCGCAGCATGCCCGCGCTGCGTTCGGCGTCCAGCACCCCAGCGGCGTGAAGCCAGCGCACCAGCGCCCCGGCATCACGCAGCATCTCTTCAGGCGCATCTTGTGAGCCACCCAGCGTATTCACGAAGTCGAGCCAGAGTCGCTGCCCGACGAACACGAACGGATCGGCCCTGAGCGTGTTCATGGGCATTGCGCCCGCTCCCTCGCTTCCGCGGCCAGCGCGGCGGACGTGCTGGTGCCGTTCATGAACTGGTGCTCCATTTCCGTGTACACGCGCACCGCATTGCGGCGCATGCGCGAATGCCGGGAAATGGGCCGGTCGCGATCGGCGGGCGGCAGCGATTCGAGCGCCGTGCCCATGCGAACGCCCTGTTCCACGTCGCGGCGCATGATGTCGCGAAGCGACAGGATGTAGCAGCGGGTGCGCGAGACGAGTGCGGCGGGATCGGCCGGAATGCCGCCGTGCCCGGGCATCACCGCACGCGGTGTGAGCGCGGTGATCCGGTCGAGCGCGCCGAGCAGATCGGTGGAGGTGCCGTCCACGACCATGGTGACGCCATCTTCAACGAGCACGTCGCCGGAGTAGAGCACGCGATCCGCGGGGAGCCACACCATGAGATCACCGGCCGTGTGCGGGGTGCCCGGGTGGATGAGCGTGATCGTGCGACCGCCCAGCACGAGGGTGGTGTCATGGGTCACCGGAACGTCGGGCGTGTCGGCGAACACGAAGCCCTGCATTTCGCGCAGTCCCATCACGCCGGTCCAGGCGCTGGCGAGCGCATCATCGCCATCGGCGGAGGCAAGCGTGCTCCGGTCCGGGTGCGCAATGATCGTGGCACCCAGCCGTTTGAAGACAATCGCTCCGAAGGTGTGATCGGGATGATGGTGGGTGAGGATGAGCCACTTGATGGGAAGCGACGTGACCGTGCGAATGGAGCGCAGCAGCACGTCGGCCTGACCGGGGCTGGCGAGTGCGTCCACGACGATCACGCCATCGTTCCCGACGATGAAACCGGCGTTGGAGCGCCCTTCGGATCCCATGCCGGTGTCCCCCATGACGGCGTACGCCCCGGGCGCGAGCACACGGAGCGGGAAGGCGCGGACGGTGTCGAGTCGTTCACGCGGCAGGCGACTGGCGAGCGCGGCGCGCGTTGCGGAATCAGCGGTGAGCCAAGCGGGCACGAGCGAGTCGCGGGAAGAGGAGACGTGTGACCGGGACGCGGCCGTGTCCGTGCCCTGCGCCAGTGCGTTCGCGGCGCGAAGCAGGAGCAGCACAATGACCATGACAGCCGCGATCGCCGTCGCGAGCCGGACACTCGTGCGACCCGGCGCGTCGCCGTTATTGCGGCCCGACCGCACGCGCGGTCTACGCGCTGAATCTGACGTCAACCGTCTGATGAAAGACGCCGCCCTCGTTGTCCTTCCACGTGATGGTGAGCGGTGCTTCGCGCGTGGCACGCAGCGGGAAGGCGATGTAGGGGTCCTTGCTGATGCCGCTTGTCCAGGTGAAGTGCGCCACGTCCGCCTCGCCGTAGCGAATGACGACGTCGTTGATGAAATGCGGCTTGATGGGATGCCCGTCCGCGTCGCGCGCGAGTCCCGTGGCCATGGGGTGCGTGATGAGCGCGCGCACGTAGATCACCGCATCCTTCGTGATCTGCGCGGGGAGCAGCACCCGGGGATCACCGATCGCGACGGACATCACACGCATCCGTTGAGCGTGGTGTACACGAACTTCGTGACGCCGAACAGCTCACCGGAGTTCATCTCGGCGATGGCGCGCACGTGCGTGCTGCGGCGCAGCTTGATGCGCGTGTCGATGGATGCGGCGCCCATGGCGGGCGTGTAGTGGAAGCCCGCGAGGTAGATGTCGGGGTTGTGGTCCACGATGAGGTGAAGCGTCTTCACGTACTGCCGCTCCTCCATGGGAAGATCGGTCTCGATGAAGATGGGCACCTCGCGCGCGTCGGGCGCGACTTCGGGAAGATCGAGGCTCACGTGCGCGTTCCGGATCGTACGCGCGCCGAAGCGCGCCTTGAGCAGTGCCTTGACGGCGTCCGGCACGTCGTCGTCGCCGGGGCCGGTCGCAATGGGCGACGCGCCCAGCATGCGAGCGCCGAGGGTGGCGCCGGCCAGCGCAAGCGCGCCCGAGCGCATGAAGGTACGGCGCGAAATGTGTGGATCGTCTGACACGCGGGTCTCCGGGTACCATTCCAACCTAAGAAACGGTCCGCCGGGAGGGAAGCGCCGCTCGGTGCCGCGTGCGATCGAAGCCGCATCGGGTTATCCTGTCGTCTGTGCGCGCCGTGCCGGCGTCGTTTCCCGCTGCCGCAATCACATGTCCAGAACGCCATTCGTCATTTCCGAGTACGTCCGCTGGGGCGACATTGATCTCGCCGGCATCATCTGTTACGGCGCATACATCCGCTTCTACGAGATTGCGGAGACGGAAATCTTCCGCGCCGTGGGACTGCCCTTTCGCGAGATGTTCGAGACGCACGACATGTGGCTGCCGCGAAAGGTCATGCACACGGAGTTCTACGTGCCAGCACGGCTCGACGACCGGCTCAAGGTGATCACCTACTTCAGCCACTCGGGACACACGTCGCTGACGATCAACTTCGATGTGATGAGCGCGGACGGCGCGACGCTGCACGCCGCGGCGTACCAGGTGCTGGTGTGCGTGTCGCGCGCGACCTTCGAGAAGCGGCCGTTGCCGGAGGCCGTGCTGCAGGCCATCGAGCCGTACGTCATGGAGTGCGTGGAGGCGAGACAGGTAGTGGCCGGGAGCCGGTAGCTCGGACCCACGAAACCGGGGAGCGCCAGTCAGGAGCTGGCGGCCTCCGACTCCAGTGCATCCTCCCGGTACGTGATCCATCCCGTACTCTCCTCGGCGACCAGTTCGACGTCGGTGCCGAGTGGGACGGTAAGGTTGGGAACCTCGTGGCCGGCGGGAAAGTCGGCAATGACCGGGACATCGAGATCCGACACCAGGTCGAGCAGAAAGTCCTCGAACTCGTCTTCCTCGGAGCGGTCAATCGAGAGCTGGCCGAACACCACGCCCTTCACGCCGCGGAGCAGACCCGAGTGGCGGAGATGCACCAGGCGTTCGTCGAGGACGCTCATGGGGTCGCGCGTCTCCTCGAGAAAGAGAATCGCGCCGCGGGTATCCACCTCGTACGGTGTGCCAATGGTCTGCTGGACGAGCGAGAGGTTGCCGCCAATGAGGCGCCCCGTCGCGCGCCCGGGTCGCAGCACGCGGGCGAATCCCTTGCCGATCTTCGTGGCGGGGCGCGGGGTCGTGAGCGCGCTGATCAGCGACGCCATGGTCGGATCGCGCACGCTCGGAATCATGTCGTCCACCGTGGGGCCGTGGAACACGCGCAGACCGGCGCGGCGCATGAGCCAGAGGTGCAGCGCGGTAATGTCCGAGTAGCCGACGAACGGCTTGGGATTGCGGCGGAAGATCTCGGGTTCGAGATACGGGAGCATGCGCACCGCGCCATAGCCGCCGGTGCCGCCAATGACGGCCTTGACGCGTGGATCGAGCCACACGCCCATGAAATTCTCGGCGCGGCGTTCGTCCTCGGTGCGTTTGAAGCGGCGGCCGAGCCCGATTTCGGGGTCGAGGATGACCGTGAAGCCGACGTGTTCGAGTGCTTTCACGCCGCGCACGAGCCAGCCCGGTCGGGGAGCATACGACGGCGCGACCACGCCGATCGCGTCTCCCTTCGCGATGGCTCGCGGGCGCAGCAGCGGTGGCGGTGCCTCGCCCGGCTGGTCGATCATGCCTTTGATGGTAACGGGGCCGGCTTGTGACGGAAACCGGCTAACACGCACCGCCATCAGACGCTACATTCCGTACCCATGTCGGACGGCAACGCCAGCACGTACTTCCGGAAGGGATTCGGCCTCAAGGTCCAGGGCACGCTCGACGCGGATTACTCCGGGCGCCTCGTTGATGTGCTGCGCGAGAACGGGTACGCGCTCACGGCGGGGGATACGACCGTACACCTCGCGCGCGAGTTCGGATTCTGTTACGGGGTGGAGCGCGCCGTGGACTACGCCTATCAGACGCGGGCGAAATTTCCCGGGCGCCGCGTAGTGCTCGTCGGCGAGATCATCCACAATCCGCACGTGAACGCAAAGCTGCGCGCCATGCACGTGGAGATCCTCATGCCGGGCCCGGCCGGCTTCGATTATTCACGGGTGGCGGCTGATGATGTCGTGCTCATTCCCGCGTTCGGCGTCACCATTCACGACTTCCAGACGCTGCGTGAGATCGGCTGCGTACTGGTGGACACGACGTGCGGTTCCGTGCTCAACGTGTGGAAGCGCGTGGAGGGATACGCGCGCGACGGCTACACGTCGCTCATACACGGCAAGCACTATCACGAGGAGACGCGCGCGACGGCGTCACAGGCCATGAAGCACGCCGGCGGCGCCTTTCTCGTGGTGCGCGACATGGCGGAGGCGCGCCAGGTCTGTGACTACATCGAAGGACGCGGCGACCGCGAACGCTTCCTCGCGCAGTTCGCCCACGCGGCCTCGGCGGGGTTCGATCCCGACGTGCATCTGCGCCGCATTGGCGTGGCCAATCAGACCACCATGCTCGCGAGCGAATCGCTGGCCATCGCCGCCGAGGTGAGCCAGGCGATGGAGCGCGCGCACGGGGCGTCGTACCGCGCGGCGAACTTTCGCAGCTTCGACACCATCTGCAGCGCCACGCAGGAGCGCCAGGATGCGGTACACGAGCTGCTGCGCGAGCCGCTGGACGCCATGGTGGTGATTGGCGGCTACAACTCGAGCAACACGATCTCGCTGGCCGCCATCTGCGCCGAGCGCGTCACGACGTATCACGTCGAAGACGCGACCTGCCTGGATGTGGAGCGCGGTGTGATCCGTCACAAACCCGGTGGGCGGAGCGCGGAGATCGAGGTGGCGCACTGGCTGCCGGCTCACGGCGCGGTGCGGGTGGGCGTTACCGCGGGCGCGAGCACGCCGAACAACAAGATCGGGGACGCCATCGCGCGCATCTTCGCCACACGCGGGACGGATCCCGCGATGCTCTTGTGAGCGACGCCGCCGCGCCCCCCGTGGGGTCCGCGGAGCTGAGCGCCGGTGGGGCAAAGGTCGTCATCATCCCGGCGCTGGGGGGCAAGATCGCGTCGCTCGAATTCGGCGGACGCAAGTGGCTCTGGCAGAATCCGCACATCCCCTATCACGCGCCGGAGGACGGCGCATCGTTCGCCGAGGCGGGCGACAGCGGAGGGTACGACGAGTGCTTTCCGACCATCGCGCCGTGCACGCTGCCAACGGGAATCGGCACGTACGGCGGCACGCCGCTGCCGGATCATGGCGAGCTCTGGTCGCAGGCGACGACGTTCCTGCTGGAGACACGCCCGGATGGCATGTACGCCGAGAGTGCGTGGCGCGGCGAGCGGCTGCCGTACCGCTTCACGCGCGCCATCTTCGTGTCGAACGCGGGGCACGTGGAGATGCGCTACGCCGTCACGAACGACGGTGACAAGCGGATGCCCTTCGTGTGGAGCGCGCACGCACTGCTGCCGCTCACGAAGCAGACGCGGATCGTGCTCCCCACGAACGCGCGCACGCGGGTGTGGTCGCAGTACGGGATCGAGCTGGGCGGACCGGGCGCGGAGCTGCGCTGGCCCAGGGTGGCGTCGGCGGGGAAGCTGCTGGATCTCTCGGTACCGGAGCACGTGGCGTCGCGCTTCGCGTGCATGCTGTTCGTGGACGCGACCACCGACCACGTGACGATCGAGGAAGCGGACGCGCGACTCGAGGTGTACTTCGACCCGGCCCAGGTGCCCTGCGTCGGCTTGTGGATGAACAAGGGCGAGTGGAGTCCGTTCCGGTATCGGAAGGCGTATCGCACGCTCGGGCTGGAGCCGTGCATCGGTGGCGCGGGTTCGCTATCCGATGCGATAGGCGCCTGGCGGAGCGCGGCATGGCTGGAAGCGAGGCAGACGCGGGAGTGGACGCTGACGTGGCGGGGGAGTGCGCAGAGCGGGGCGGGGGAGGCTGGAGCGCAGGAATAGGATTCGAGCCCGGGTGGGTCGCGCACCGGCGCACTCGTCACTGCGTGGCGCCGGCCCGCTCGAGCATTGCGATCATCTCATCCCGTTCAAAATGCCGCGCCCAACCCAGCGGCGTCGCGTCAAATTCCGCATCACGCACCGCGAGATCGGGGTGCGCCGCCAGCAGCACACGCGCGAGCTCCACGTCGCCGCGCATGGCCGCCTCGTGCAATGGCGTTGCGCGCCAGGCTCCGTCGCGCCGGTTCGCCAGGTCGGGATCGGCTTCCAGTAACGCCGCCACGCGATCCTTCCCCCCCAGATCCCACGCGGAGAGCACGTCGAGCGTCGCGCCCGCGCGCACCAGCCATTCGGCGCTCGCCGGTTGACGCGCGGCCACGGCGAGCCGCACCGGAGTCGCGCCGCACAACAGTCTGGCGTCGAGCATGCCCGGGCGGAGCGTGGGAGCCATCGCCGCGAGCGCCCTGACGTCGCCGCGCCCGATCGCTTCCGCGAACGCGATGTCCAGTTCCCCGGGCGCCGGTGCGCCAAGTGCCTCGCGGTACATCCACCAGGTCTGGCCGTAACCGAGCGATGTGAATCCCACGCGGCGATACATGGGCTCGCCCATGTGCGTGGCGTTGAGTGTCGCGTAGCGGCACCCGAGCGCGCGCGCGTGTTCACATGCTGCAGCCGTGAGCGCCGCCCCGACGCCCCTGCGGCGGGCGGCGGGCACCACTCCGGTGCCATAGAGACCCGCCACGCCGAATCGGCCGGTCGTGACGTGCAGCCAGATCTGCCCTATCGGACGCTCATGGAACCAGGCGCCAAAATGCCAGATGCGTCGGCGGCGGCTCCGGAGATACGCCATGGCGCGAGGTTGGCGGGCAATGCCCGGCACGTGATAGGGCAGCTGGGAGAGATCGTGTGCATCCCAGGCCGCCTCGTCGGCCACGAGCGCCACGCGCAGCCCCGATGGGACGTGCGCATCGTGCGCGATATGGCGCAGGTCGAGCGCCATCCAGTGCGGCCGCCACCCCCACTCGAAGCCGCGCGCCGCGAGCCGAGCACCCAGGTCGCCCGAACGACCGGCGTCCAGTGTCCAGCACGCGACGCAGCGCAGTGGTCTCCAGCGGCAGTGATCGAGAATGCGGCCGAGCTCCTCGCCCGCATGCGCGCGCGTGAAGCGCGGAAACATGATCGCCGCCTCGCCGCCGCCCTGCTCCGGGCGCCAGATCCAGGTTGCGCCCTCCAGTCGGAAGGCTTCTCCGCCAGCCAGCCGCGCGCGCACGCTCATCCAGCGCGTGTGATTGCCGGCAATGCCGCGCAGGATGTCGGCGTGGCTGGCGCCTGCGCCGAGAAACGACAGGCCGGTTGAACCGCCCTCGAATGGAGTGCCTGGTCCCGCCTCTGCTCCGCTACTTCCGTACAAAGGTGTACTCGCCGGACGGATCCGACTGCTTGAACGATGTCGCCCGTCCGTTCTCCAGGGTGAACGTGAAGATCATGTCCGGAAATTCCTTCGTGCGGAACCGGTTCGGCTGCCAGGGGATGAGACCCTGGAACGTACCGCCCGGCGACCTGATGGCGAGTGTGCTGTCCGGACGCAGCACGACGTCCACCGTCCCTCCGCTCGGCGTCCGGTAGCTTCCCAAGTACTGGCGCAGCGTGGCCACCGAGGAGAGCGCGGCGGGTACACGCCGGGTGAACACGACTGCCGCCTCGTCCAGCGACATTTCGGCGCGGGCCACTTCACCCTGCGGATTGGTCAGGAAGTTCACCGACCACTTGCCGTTCTCCTCGTCGTCGGGTGTGTCGAAGCGATCGTAGTGAAAGTGGCTGAGCGGCAGCGTCGTGTTGTGGAAGTTGAACACGAGCCCGCTGTCACCGCGCGAAATGGTGAGCACGCCGTACGCGGGATTTTCGAACTCGCCAGCGTAATCGTCCAGCGGATGCGACGGGTGCGTGTTCGGCACGCGGCCTCCACCCGCTTTGGCGCGGGCGGACTGGTCGGCCGCCTTGTTCTTGAGGCGGATGGCATTCAATCGCTCGGACCATGGCGTGAGCGACAGGCCCAGCAGCCGCTCGTACACGTTGTACGAGATGACGTTGTACAGCGGCGCCGCATGATCGCCGATCACGAAGACGAGCACACCAATCGAGTCGTACGGCATCATCGAGACCTGCGAGTGGAATCCGTTGATATCGCCGCCGTGGTAGGCGAGCAGATGCCCGCGATAAGACGCCGTCCAGCGTCCCATGCCGTACGCGGCGTTGAGCAGCTCGCCATAGCCCCGCTCCTCGAGGCCGGTGTTCGGCATCGCGATCGATGGCGCGAGCGTCTCCTTCACGACACCGGCGGGCAGCACGCGGTGGCCATTGAACACGCCATCGTTCATCTGCGCGATCAGCCACTTCGACATGTCCTGGATGTTCGAGATGATCGCGCCGGCGGGCGCTATGCCGGTCTGGAACCGGTAGTACGGAATTTCGTACAGTACCGTGCTGTCACGGCGCTCGTCCCAGGCCACTCCGTGATCGGGGGACTTCACCATGTCATCAATGGTGAACACCGTGCTCGTCATGCCGAGCGGCGTGAGGATGCTGTCGCGAACGAACGACTCCCAGGGCTGTCCGCTCAGCAGTTGCACGATGTATCCGGCGCCGGCATACATGAGGTTGTTGTAGAGGAACGTCGTACGCAGCGGCGCCGCGGGCTCCAGGTAGCGGAGCCGGTCGAACAGCTCCTTCTGGGAAAAGCTCGACTTGTACCAGATGAGGTCGTGGCGTGTGATGCCCGTGCGGTGGGCGAGCATGTCGTGAATGGTCACCGTGCGATTCAGCTCATCGTTGTAGAACTGGATCTCCGGCACGTACTGTTTCACGGGTTTGTCCCAGTCCAGCTTGCCTTCACTGACGAGAAACCCCACGGCGGATGCCGTGAACAGCTTCGTGTTCGACGCAATGGGCTGGAGCGTCGTGGGCGTATAGGGGAGCTTCTTCCCGAAGTCGCGATAGCCATATCCCTTCGCGAACACGAGCTTGCCCTTCACGACAATGCCGACGCCGATACCCGGCGCGTCCCAGTCCTTCATCACCTTGGCCATGTACGCGTCGAAGCCCTTGAGCTTCGTGTCCACGGATTGCTGCTGCGCCCCGAGAGGGCACGGGGAGATGATGAACGCGAGAGCAAGGCAGGCGCAGGCGCGACGCAGGGAGGCTGGCATGGGAGGATTGGGCGGGAAAGGTGCCATCAGGCTGCCACGATGTACACAGGAATGTGCACAGCGCGGGCGGCGCGTGCAATCAGTCTCCGCCGTGCATATCGTGTACAGGGCGTGAAATCCTGAGCGCCGGATGGTTCGCCGGCGCGTGGATATCTTTCGTGCGGTCCACAACCTTGCCAGCCTGGAGGCCCCTGTGCGGCATCTCGCGCCATGAAGGAACCTGATCTGCGGGAAACGTTCGAGCAGATTGACCAGTTGCGGCACCAGGAACGGCGCGCCGCAATGGCGACGCTCGTCTCCACCAAGGGGACCACGCCCAAGAAGGAAGGCGCCAAGATGTGGGTGGGTGAAGACGGGCGCATCCTGGGTTCAGTGACGATCGGCGGCTGCGTGGACGCCCGCGTGGTGGCCGAAGCGGAGGACGTGCTGCGGTCATCCACACGAAAGCTGCTGGCCATGCAACTGGGCGACGAGGATGCGTGGGACATCGGCCTCACCTGCGGCGGCACCGTGGAGGTGCTCATCGAGCCGGTGGAGTTCGCGCACGCGGGCGATCCGGTGGTGAACGCCTATGACGTGATACGCGACGAATCCGATCGCGGCCGGCACTCGGTGGCGGTGCTTCCGCTGGATGCGTCCGCCGTAGCGGCCGATGGCGGGCGCCTCGTGGTGCGTGAGGATGGCAGCGTCTTCGGGACGCTGGGCGATGCGGCGCTCGACCGTGTGGCGCGTGAGCGCGCCATGGACGTGATGCGCCGGGCACTGTCGCGCACGGTCACGCTCCAGGCGGGTGATGCGCGAATGCCGGTGTTTCTCGAGCTGCACGGTCCGGCCACGACACTGGTCATCTTTGGCGCCGGGCACGTGGCCGTGCCGCTGGTGCGGTTCGCGAAGGCGCTCGGCTGGCATACGATTCTCGTGGATGCGCGCGAACGCTATGCCACGCGCGAGCGGTTTCCCGACGCGGACGACATTCGCATTGGCATGCTCGGTGACATCGCGGCGGAGCTGCACTACGATGCGTCCACCTTCGTGGTCCTGGTGGCGCACGACTACAAGTTCGAATTGCCGGTGCTGCGCACGGTGCTGGCGCGCGAGCCCGCGTATGTCGGTCTGCTGGGCAGCCGGCGGCGCGGCAAGGCGATTCTCGACTTTCTGGCGGAGGACGGCGTGAGTGCGGAGATGCTGGCGCGTGTGCACGTGCCGATCGGGTTGGACATTGGCGCGCAGACAGCGGCCGAAATTGCACTGGCGGTGGTGGCCGAGGCCGTATCCGTACGCAACGAGCGGCCCGGGACCCGGATGAAGGACAGGGCGCAGACATGAAGGCGCACGAAGTGCTCCGGAGCGGCGCGCGCGCCGAGCAGCTCGCGGGCATGGTGCTCACGCGCGACGTGCGCGGCGCAAACGGCCAGCGTGCCTTCGCCAAGGGGCAGATGGTACACCCCGCGCAGGTACCGGACCTCATGGCGCTCGACTGGACCATGCTGCACGTGATCGAGCCCGAACCGGGCGAGATCGGTGAAGATGAAGCGGGGCGCCGGATCGCAACGGCGGTGTCGGGAGCGGGTACCGAGGTGCGTGCGGTGTCGGGCGGACACTGGCTGCTGGCGGCCACGCACCGCGGCATGCTGCGCGTGAACGTGGAGCTGCTCTCCCGTGTGAATGCCATCGAGGGGGCGTGCGCCTATACCCTGTTTGACGGTCAGATCGTGGAGCCCGGCGAGATCGTCGCGCGCGCCAAGGTCACCCCGTTCGTGATTGCGGAGGCGCGCGTGGACATGGTGGAGCGCATCGTGCGCGATGCGGAGGGCGTGGTCCGGGTGGAGGCGTTCCGCCCGATGGTGGTGGCCGCCGTGGTGCAGGAAACGCTCGGTGAGCAGGCCATGGCGAAGTTCCGCGATGCGTTGCGCGAAAAGGTCGCCTGGTTCGGCTCGCGCCTGCTGGAGCCCGCCTTCGTTCCACCTGCGGGTGCGGCCGTGGCCGACGCGGTCCGGCAGGTTGTCGCGCAAGGTGCGAACGTGATCGTGATGGCCGGAACGAAGGCCATGGATCCGCTGGATCCTGCCTTCGTGGCACTCGACACGCTGGGCGTCGCGCTCGAGCGTTACGGCGCGCCCGCGCACCCGGGCAGCCTCTCCTGGATCGCCCGTCTGGGCGAGGCGACGGTGATCGGCATGCCGAGCTGCGGACTCTTTTCGCAGGCCACGGTGTTCGACCTGATTCTCCCGCGCGTGCTGGCCGGCGAGCGCGTGGACCGCGACGCGATCATCGCGCTTGGACACGGCGGGCTCATCACCAAGGATCTCGCGTTCCGTTTTCCGCGCTATCGCGAGGCGGCGCGGCGCGGCGAGATCGGCTAACGCCGCACGTGGCCGCCGCCGTGGTGCTCGCCGCCGGCGCATCCAGGCGGTTCGGCACCCAGAAGCTCGTGGCGCTGCTCGGCGGAAGGCCTGTCGTACGCTGGACGGTGGAGTGCGTGCTGGCATCGCGCGTGGACGATGTGGTCGTCGTGCTGGGGTATGAGCACGAAGCCGTGCGCCGCGCACTCCTGGGACTGCCACTACGCCTCGTCGTCAATGACCGGTGGCGCGACGGGATGAGCGCATCCATTGCCGCGGGTCTCGCCGCGCTCGCGCCGGCCACGCGCGGAGCCCTCATCGTACTCGGCGACCAGCCTGGCGTGTCTGCCGGCATGCTCGATGAGATCATGGTGGCGCACGAGGCGAGCCCCGACTCCATCATTGTCCCGGCGTATCGCGGGGTCCGCGGGAATCCCGTGCTCTTTCCGGCGTCGCTCTTCGGCGAGGTGATGGCGAAGAGCGGCGACACCGGCGCGCGCGAGATCGTCGTGCACCACGGCGATCGTGTCCGGCAACTGGACTTCGACGTCCCGATGCCGCTGGACATCGATACATCAGCGGATCTCCTGCGCTATGCCCCCTGAGACACGGCCGGCGGCGTAGCGACGGCCGTGAAACATTTCCCGCGTGTGCACCGTAGAGATCAACATCTCGCTCGGAGTGTCGCCATGCGTACGGTGATCAAGGTGCTCTTCTACGGCTTGCTCGGCCTCGTGCTGGCGGTGCCGGCCATGATTCTGCTGGCGGTGATCGGCGCGCCCGTGCTCGCGATCCTCGGCGTGCTCGCGCTGCCGGTGCTCATTGTGCTCGCCATCGTGGGGCTGCCGTTCATTCTGCTGTTTGCCGTGGCCGCCGCGGTGCTCGGGGTACTGGTGGGGCTCGGTGTGCTCGCCATCAAGCTCGCGATCTTCGTGGTGCTGCCCGTCATGTTCGTGGTCTGGCTGGTGAGGCACTTTGCTGGGCACGACCGGTACGAGCACACGCACGAGTGGGCGTAGCGCTCGCACACGCCACGCCGGCCCGGGCGGTCGCGCGAACGGGGCCACGGATCAGTGATCCGTGGCCCCGTTCTGTCATGCGGTCCTGCGTCACACGACCAGCCGTCAGGCGTCGTTGTTCAGGCACCCCGCGGGCGGTGAGTTCGGGTTGTTCTGCTCGTTGATCGGAATCGTGAGGTTCACGCCATTGCTGTACGTGCCACCCTTGAAGTACAGCCCCGTGGGAAAGACGCTCTCGGAGCCACGATTGTACTGGCGGATCAGCCGCCGCAGGTCGCCCAGGCGGTGCGACGTGAGATAGAGCCAGAAAGCCCGCTCGCGGAAGAGCAGATCCTGTCGGGCAGTGGCAGAGCCGGGGTCGGTCAGCGATGACATGCCATGCGACGTGCGCAGCCCGTTCAGCAGCGTCATGAATGTACCAGCGTTGCCGCTGGCCAGCGCGACCTCCGCTTCGATGAGTCGGGCTTCCGTGCCGGTGGCAAGTGGAATGAAGGACCCGCGGTCCGCATACTTCAGCGGAAGAATGAGCGGCGTGCTGTTGTCGAAGCCAATACCGCCATCCGCCGTCTGCACGCGTGGATCGTGCGCGGACACGAAGTCCAGCCCGTTGATGCCTTCGTGGTCCGCGACGCTCCACCGGCCTTCATTGAACATGAATTCCCACACGCCGTTGTTCTGGCGCGTGCTGTTGTCCGAGTATTCGATATCATACTCGAAATCATCCGGCACACCCGCCGCGGCCAGCGTGGCACCCGCGTCCGCGTAGCGGTCAAGATCCATGAGCGCGCGCGCCTTGCCCACGGCGGCCAGATCGGTCTGCACATCGCTGCCCACCGCGGCGGCGATGTCCGTGGCGGAGTCGAACTGCGCGAGCGCCGACTCGAGCGTCTGCTCCGTGGTGAGCGGATCACCGAACGTGATCGTGCCGTCCTCGTTCAGCGTGCTGAAGGGAACGCCCGAGCAGTAGTTCTCGGCAAACAGCACCTTCGCGAAAGCACCCAGGTTCAGCACTTCCGCGTGTCCCTCGTTGCCGGCATCGAACTCGGTGTACCGCGCCGAGGCGAAGTCGGCGAACGCGCGCGCGCGCGCCAGCTCGAGGAACACGTCCTGATTGTCCGCATTGTTCTGCGCGTGCGAGCCGATCGTCAGGCGACGGTCGAGCTCGATGCGCGTGGGGAACGTCTCGGAGTTCACGAGCTCGTCGGTGACGAGACCGCTGAAGCTGATCTGCCCCTCCTCGGTCTCGTTGCCGCTGCCGCCATAGGCCACGGCAAAGTCGCCGATGACACCGTTGCGCACGGTGGGCAGCGCCTGCTTGCTGTGCAGGGTGGCTGGGAGGGCCACGTCGGGGTCCTGCACCTTTATCAATTTGGACGGGTCGCACGCCACCAGTGCCGCGAGCATGCACGCGAGCGCGAGAGGTGACCGTGCTCCCCGGATGGAAATGGTCGGACGAGTCATTGTCAGTGCTCCATGCCAGGAGTCCGGGGATGCCATCAGAAGTTCACGTTGACGCGGGCGGTCCAGTACTTCGTGGGCGGCTGGCTGAGGAAGTCCGCCGTCGTGAAGTTGGTCGAGCCGGTGAAGTTGATTTCCGGATCGAGCCCCGTGTAATTCGTCCACGTCTTGAGGTTGCGTCCCGCGATGGTGAGGCTCAGCCCGGAGATACCGCGCTCCCTGATCCAGCTGTTCGGCGCGATGAGCGTGAGCGACAGCTCGCGCAGCTTCCAGAATGAAGCGTCCTCGATGTACCCCGCGTCCGTGCCGAGCGCGCTGGCGAGGCCGCGCGCCTGCAGCGCGAGCGGCGTGCTGGGATCGTTCGCGGCCTGACAGTTGAAGAAGCTGGCGCACCGGAATGCTTCCGTGCTGTTGTAGAGCTTGTAGCCGCTGCGACGATCCAGCAGGCCACCCACACGGAAGTACTTGAAGAGTGTGACCGACGTGTTGAACGAGAATTCATACTTCGGGAATGGCGAGCCCAGGAACGCCGGATTGTCGGCAATCAGCAATTCGCATCCATTGCCGTCACCCCCGAGATCCGGGCAATTGGCCACGTCAATCACGCCGTTGTGATTGAGATCCGTGAACGTGTACGGGCGCTGCCAGTAGCCGCCGAGGGGGAAGCCCTGTTCATGCCGCTGCGTGGCGCCGCCCAGCCCGAAGATGATCGGCGTGGTGTCCGCGCCGAGCGTGATGAGCTTGTTGGTGTTGCTCGTTCCATCCACGCGCACGTTCCACGTCAGGCGATCCGTCGTGAGCACGTTCGCATCCACGGAGGCTTCCCATCCCTTGTTGTTCACCTTGCCGAGGTTGACGAGCTGCGTGGCGGCACCGGTGGAGGGCGGAAGGTTCTTCGCGACGATCGCGTCGCGCGTGTCCTTGGTGTAGTAGGTCAAGACAAGCCCGACACGGTTGTCGAACAGTCCCGCGTCGAATCCGACCTCGTATTCCGAGGACTTTTCCGGCTTGAGTGCCGGGTTGCCGACGCCGCCAAGCGTGACAGCGGGCGAATCCGTCTCGTTGGCCTTGACCGCCACCGGATTGTAGAAGCTCAC
>Ga0070699_100001550_pt1 | contig 21017 bp, 18 predicted proteins | sample KBSK1503metaG_FD_65473 | JGI IMG/M metagenome (GOLD analysis project Ga0070699, IMG submission 65473) | Corn, switchgrass and miscanthus rhizosphere microbial communities from Kellogg Biological Station, Michigan, USA - KBS K1-50-3 metaG | ecosystem: Host-associated > Plants > Roots >...
CGCAAGGGTTTTTATGGGAGGCGTCGTGCCGCTCTCGGAACATGAGCAGCGCCAGCTAGAGCAGATCGAGCAAGCGCTCTACAGGGAGGATCCGAAGTTCGGGCGTTTCGTGCGCTCCAGCGATCCTCGCGTGCACTATAAGCGGAAGCTGGCGCAGGCCCTCATCGGCGTGGCCGTCGGTGCCGGCCTGCTCGCCGCCGGGGTGGTTACCCACCGTCTGTACCTTGAGGCCGCCGGAGCGGTGGTCGCGCTGCTGGCCCTGGTATGGGCGATGGTCAGCTGGCGGCGGCACCTGGCCAGGGTCAGGCCCGCCCGGGCCAAGGCGAAGACCAAGGGCGCGAAGGGCCAGGCCAGGCCGGGTCCCGGTCGCCCGGCGCAGACCAGGCGGGCCCGCATGATGGAGCGGATGGAAGAGCGGTGGCGTCGCCGGCAGGAGGGCGGCAGGATGTAGCGGCCGCGCCGCCGTCCCGCGGGACAGGCGGCGGGCCCGGACACGGCCATCACCTAAGACCACGCGCCCAGCGAGTACCGTTACGGCACGCCGGGCATCGCGCGCCCGCGCGGCGCGTCATCGCGTCCGGCGCCGGAACCTCAGCGACAGGACACGGTCCGGGATCCGCGCGGCGGCTTCGCACAGGGCGGTCATCATCGAGGCGGGGAAGACGGCCGCGCGCCAGCGGGTCGACCGGCGCGCGCTGGCGGCCAGGCCACGGCGAGCGGCGGTGCCGTCCCGGCGCAGGTTCTGCGATCCGGCGGGACGGGCGGCGTAACTGGCCCGCTCCTCGGCCAGGGCCAGGCGGCTGACGGCCGTGGCGGCGGGTTCGTCCAGCGTGGTGGTGACCCTGGCGGCCAGGGTGCGGGGTGGCTCGCTGGGGCGGCTGGTCACGCCGAAGTCGGCGAGGTCGTCGTGGAATTCGCGCCAGGCGGCGTGGGCGCGGCCGACGTCGTCGTCGGCCCGCATCCACCGCCAGCGGCGCAGCGCCAAGCGGAACACGGCGGGCGTGATCAGGGCGGCGGCGGCCGTGGCGCCGAACGCGATACCGACGGTGGCCCAGCCGACGCCGAGGTTCAGCCCGCTGGTGCGCGCCATCAGCCGGTACAGGGCCAGGGCGACCAGCGCGGCCGCGGCGACGACCACGACGGCGACGGTCGCGGTGCGGGGCCGGCGGCGGGGGAAGCCCGGGTGACCGGCCAGCAGTTGCTGGGCCGGTCCGGCGACGACCGAGATCAGCCCGAAGGCCAGCACCAGCGCGGCGATCACGGCCAGCGCGACCGCCGTCCACGGCGTGCTGGCCTTCCCGGCCGAGCCGGTCAGCCCGTTGTCCGTGGCGCCCGGCTGGAGGGGGCGGCCCGGCCCGACACTGGGCGGAGGCGTCTTGCCGGCACCCGGCGACACCGTCGCGGGGAGGACCGGGTTGGTGCCAGGCTGCCCGTTCCTGGCCCCGCCGGTCATGTAGTCCGGGGCGTTGGCGGTGCCCTGGCCGGCCGGGGTGGGCTCGAAGCGGATCCAGCCCAGGCTCGGGAAATACACCTCGGTCCACGCGTGCGAGTCGGTGTTCTTGACCTCGTAGCTGCCGTCTTTCAGCCGGGTCCCGCCCGTGTAGCCGACGATGAACCTGGCCGGGATGTCGAGCAGGCGGGTCAGCACAGTCATCGCGTACGCGTACTGTACGCAGAAGCCGCTCTTGCCCTTGGTCAGGAAGTTCACCAGGCTCCTCGCGCTGGTCAGCTGCGGCGCGGCGAGGCTGTACGTGAACGGCGGGCTCGACAGCCAGTTGGCCAGCGCGTTCACCTTGCCGAACTCGGTGGTCTGGCCGGCCGAGTTGCCGTCCGCGAGCTTCTTCAGGGCGGACGTCCGGTACGCCGCGGGCAGCTGCAGGTCCGGGGCCAGGCCGGCCGTCCGCACCAGCCCCGGTACGGCCTGCAGCTGCGCCTGGCTCGGGTCCACCACCACGCTGGCCACCGAGTAGGACTGGCCGGCGATGGAGTCGCTGGGGGAGTACACCATCCGGTCGGGGTCGATCAGCCACTTGCCCGGTGCGGTGACCTGGATGGCCGGGTAGGGCAGCGGCAGGAACGTCGGCTGCGACGACGGGCTGCGGAAATCCCTGCCGACGGTGACCCTCGTCCGCACCGTCTGAACCCCGGTGCCGACGGTCAGGCCCGCCGGACCGGAGATCGCGCTGACCGGCACCGCGTGGTCGGCCCAGTTGTCCACCGTCCAGCCGCGGTCGCCGAGCGTGTCGAACACGTACTGCCTGAAGTACTCCGCGTCGTTGACCTGCTGGGCCTGGGTGGCGTCGGTCGTGTACGTGAACAGGTCGCGCGGCTGGCTCTCGTGCAGCTGCGCGACGGCCTGGGACAGGGCGTTCGGCAGCGAGAGGGACTGCCCGCCGCTGCCGCCCCTGCCGCCGATGCCGGGGCCGGAGGAGAATAGCTTGCTCGCGTGCAGGCCGGGCACGATCAGCGGCGCGCACAAGGCCAGCACCATGGAGGCGAGCCCGACCCGGCGCCCCGCCGCGGCCAGCGCCCGGGTATCCGGACCGGGACCGCGCCCGCGGGCGCGGCGCGGCGTGGCCGGGAGTCCGTTCCCGTCGAACCCCTGGCCGTCGAACTCCTGGCCGTCGAACCCGCTGCCGTCGAAGGTCCCGCCGGAAGGCCGGCCGTACCGCGGCGCCGAGCGCCACAGCGACACCAGGCGGCCCCAGACCCGGATCCGCTCCCGGCCGTCGGCGCTGAGCATGGCCAGGTAGCCCACCCCGCTCAGGCAGAACACCAGAGCGGTGGTGAGCTGGTCGTGCGAGGCATCCATGGTGACCGGCACGGTGAACAGGACGAGCAACGGCAACCCGGCCAGCGCGGTGGACCGCAGTCGCACCGCGATGAGGTCGGCCAGCACCGCGGTGATGCCCACCCCGCCGGCGGCCAGCAGCAGCAGGCCGGGCAGGTTGGGGGCTGGCGGCGCGTACCTGTTCGCGTCGTGCAGCCCGGTGCCCGCCAGGTGCCACAGCCGGGTGAGCGAGCCCGGCGTCGGGATCACCAGCAGCAGCGAGTGCCGCACCTCGAAGATCAGGTTCAGGTACAGCAGCAGGCCCACCACGCTGGCCGCCAGGCAGACCGATACCGGCAGCGTGCGCAGCCGGGTCAGCGCCCCGGTCGCCGCGACGGCGATCACCGCGCCGACCCCGATCACGAACCACAACGTGTTGATGAACAGCGGCAGCAAGACGGTGGAGACCAGCGCGCAGGCCACCGCCGTCGCCACCGTCATCCGGCCGTTCAGCGTCATCGCGGGTCACCTCCTAGACCGCCGATCGGAGCCGGCCGGTCAGCCGGGCGGTGCAGCTGCTGCCAGGCGGCCGCGAGCGGCGTGCTCGCGCTGGCCACCGCGACCCGCCAGCCCGCGGCCGACAAGATGTCCGCCGTCCGCGCCGTATCCTCGCCTATCCCGTCGGTCGCCCACGCCGAGACGGCGAGCAGCAGCGCCATCGCGGGCGCGTTCCCGCGCCGGCTCGCGGCCAGCTGGCTGGCGTCGTCCGCGGACAGCCGGCCGACCACGGCGATGAGCTGGCCGCCCGCCCGGGCCAGCTCGGCGGTGCCGGTGCGGAAGCCCGCGGCGTGCGACGGGGTGATGACCGCGAGCATGTCGAGCAGGCTGTCCTGGAACGTGCCGCGCGGGGCGATCTCGCCGGCCTCGGTGATGAGCCTGGCCCGGAAGCCCTCGCCGGACAGGTGCGCGCCGATCGAGGCGGCCGCGCTGACCGCGCACTCGAACGTCGAGGCGGGCCCGGTCCCCGTGTGCGCCGCGCGCCGGGTGTCGAGGAACACCGACGCGCTGTTGCGCCACTGGTGTTCCTCGCGGCGCACCATCAGCTCGCCGTACCTCGCCGTCGATTTCCAGTGCACCCGGTGCAGCCCGTCGCCGTCCTGGTACTGACGCGGCGCCGCGTCGTCCTCGCCGATGGCCGAGATCGTCCGCATCCCGCCGTCGCCCTCGCCGAGCCAGCTGCTCTGCGCGGTGGCCCGCGGTAGCGGGTAGATCCTCGGCGTCACCACGAGCGTGCTGGTCGTGCTGAACGACCGGCTGATCTCCACCAGGCCGAACGAGTCCGCGACCCGGACCCGGAGCGGCCCGATGGTGAACTTGCCCCGGCTGTCCGAACGGATCTGGTAGCGCAGCTCCCGGTGACCCCCGGGCTCGATCTCGTCCAGCACGAACCTGGGCCTGCTGCCCAGCGTGTACGGGGTGATGTCCTCGGCCAGCAGCACGCCGGTGCGCAGCCGGGACACGTTCTCCACCCGCGCGGTCACCGTGGTGGGCTGGCCGGCCGGGATCCGCGGCGGGTCCAGCCTGCGGGCGCAGGACAGCCGGTACCGGGACCGCCGGGCGGTCAGCGCGGACACCAGCGGCAGGACGACAAGCAGCGCGCCCACGCGGACCAGGGCGGGTTCTGGTATGCCCAGTCCGCAGACCATGGCCGCGCCGCCTGCGGCCACGAACGACCGCCCCCGCGTGGTCAGTGAGCCGAACATCCCGCGCATGGCCTACCTCCTAGCGCCACGCCCCCCGCTCATCGCCGCGGCAGCGGGAGCTGGGCGACGATCTGGTCCACTACTTGCTCGGGCAGGTGCCGCTCCACGATGGCCTCGGCCGTGGGCAGCAGCCGGTGTGCGAGCACCGGCCTGGCCAGCCGCTGAACGTCGTCCGGGATCACGTAGTCCCGCCCGTCCAGCGCGGCCCAGGCCCGGCTGGCCCGGAGCAGGTGCAAGGTGGCCCGCGGAGACGCACCCAGGCGCAGCTGGGGCGACGTCCTCGTCGCGTTGGCCAGGCTGATGATGTAGTCCTTGACCTGGTCCGACACCAGCACCTTGCGGACCGCGGTCACCAGCTCCTGCACGTCGCTGGCCCGCGCGACCGGCCTGAGCTGGGTCAGCGGCGAGGCAGAGCCGTGCGTGCCGAGCATGTCCCGCTCGGCGGCGGGCGGCGGGTAGCCGAGGGAGATGCGCGCGGTGAACCGGTCCCGCTGCGCCTCGGGCAGCGCGTACGTGCCTTCCATCTCCACCGGGTTCTGGGTGGCGATCACCATGAAGGGCTCTTGCAGCGCGTACGTGGTGCCGTCCACCGTGACCTGGCGCTCTTCCATGCACTCCAGCAGCGCCGACTGCGTCTTGGGGGAGGCCCGGTTGATCTCGTCGCCGAGCACGATGTTGGCGAACACCGGACCAGGCTTGAACTCGAATTCGCGCCGCTCCTGGTTGTAAGCGCTCACGCCGGTGATGTCGCTGGGCAGCAGGTCCGGCGTGAACTGGACCCGCCGCACGGTCCCGTCGATCGCCCGGGCCAGGGCCTTGGCCAGCATCGTCTTGCCGACCCCGGGCACGTCCTCGATGAGCAGGTGCCCCTCGGCGAGCAGCACGGTGAGGGTGAGCTGGATGGCGTCCCGCTTGCCCTCGATGACGGCCTCGATCGCCTTGCCGATCCGGCGGGCCGCCGGGACTAGATCATCGATCGGGCTCTCCGTCTGCCGTCCGGTGTCTAGTACCACATGGCCTCCTTGAAGGCGCTGGCGCGCACCACCAGCCAAGCCGAACATCCTGTCAGGTAAACGCAGCCGGTCTAGATACAGTACGTCCTTCTTTGCCAGATGCGCGACGCTGGTCCCTCTACTCAGTCCAACGCCGCCGCTGGCCTCTTGGTTCATCCGGGTCCCCACTTCCCTCCACCGCCCCCTCCACTCCGCTCCACCGCGCCTACCTGCCACTTCAGTGGGGACGAGGGCGCAGTCACGGCGTTTGAGGCGTTGACCGTGGGGAAATGTGGGGTACAGTGGAGCGCAGTGGAGGATAAGCGTGGGAGGTGAGCACCCGTGTTCCTCGGTACTCACGCCCCCCGGCTTGACGAGAAGGGCCGGCTGATCCTGCCCGCGAAGTACCGGGACGAGCTCGCTGGGGGCGTGGTGATCACCAAGGGGCAAGAGCGCTGCCTGTACGTCTTCCCGCAGGAGGAGTTCGCCCGCATCACCGAGGCGCTGCGCACCGCGCCGGTGACGGCCAAATCGGTCCGCGACTACAGCCGGGTCTTCTTCGCCAGCGCCTCCGACGAGCTGCCCGACAAACAGGGCCGGATCACCGTCCCGCCCGCCCTGCGCACCTACGCGGGGCTGCAGCGGGACTGCGTGGTGATCGGCGCGAACACCCGGCTGGAGATCTGGGACACGCAAGCCTGGGAGACCTACCTCGCTGCACAGGAGGATTCGTTCGCCGAAGCCGCCGAGGAGGTGCTCCCGGGAATCCTGTAGCCCCGTGCGCCGGCCCCCATCCGCCGCTCCCTGCTGGCATCACTTCCCCGGTGCCAGCCGGCAGCGCGAGCGGATGGGGCCGGCCGGGGGCCAGCTAACGCCGTTTAAACATCAGGAGACAGACATGGACGGGGCTCAGCACGTACCGGTGCTCGCCGGCCGTGTCACCGCCCTGCTCGCGCCCGCCCTGGCCGCCGAGGGCGCCGTGCTGGTGGACGCCACCCTGGGCCGGGCCGGTCACGCCCGGGCGCTGCTAGAGGCCTGCCCGGGCCTGTTCCTGGTCGGCATCGACGCCGACGTGGCCGCGATCGAGGCGGCCGGTGAGCTGCTCGCCCCCTACGCCGAACGCGTCACGCTGGTGCACGCCAGGTACGACGAGATCCCGGCCGTCCTGGCCGCCTTGGGGGGGCCAGGGCCAGCACACGTCATGGGCCTGCTGTTCGACCTGGGCGTGTCGTCCCCGCAGCTCGACGATCCTGCGCGCGGCTTCGCCTACGCCCACGACGCCCCGCTGGACATGCGGATGGACCGGACCGCCGAGCGCACCGCCGCCGACGTCGTCAACGGCTACCCGCCCGCCGAACTCGCCCGCATCCTGCGCGAGTACGGCGAGGAGCGGTTCGCCCGGCGGATCGCCGACGCGGTGGTCCGCGAGCGCGCCCGCGCCCCGATCACCTCGACCCAGCGGCTGAGCGCGATCGTCAAGGACGCCATCCCCGCGGCCACCAGGCGCACCGGGGGCAATCCGGCCAAGCGCACCTTCCAGGCGCTGCGGATCGAGGTGAACGACGAACTCGGCACGCTGCGCCGGGCGCTGCCCGCCGCGCTCGACGTGCTGGCCGTCGGCGGCCGGGTCGTGGTGCTGGCCTACCACTCGCTCGAGGACCGCATCGTCAAGCGGGAGCTCGTCCGGCGGGCCGCCGACCAGACGCCGCCCGGCCTGCCCGTACCCGCGGCCGCGGCCGCGCCGCAGTTCCGCCTGCTCACCAGGGGGGCCGAACGCCCCGACAGCGAAGAAGTCACCGGCAATCCGCGCGCGGCCTCCGCCCGGCTACGGGCCGCGGAGCGCGTCAGGCAAGCAGCATGACCCAAGGGGGCATAGATAATGGCCACTGACACCATGCGGCGCACCCCCGCATCCCCCCGCCAGGCGCCCCGCCGCGGCACGCCCCCGGCTAACAGGGTCACCGCCCCGCGCCACACCCGGCCGGTGCCGGCGCCCAGAACCAGGCCCGCACCCAGGCCCGCCGGGCCGAGATCCCGGTCCCGCGCGCCGCGGATGCCGTTCATCCTGCTGCTCGTCGGGCTGCTCGGCGGCGCCCTGGTCTCGCTGCTGGTGATCAGCACCACCCTGGCCCAGGGGTCGTTCCGGATCACCAGCCTGCAGGAGCAGAACGCCGAGCTGGCCCGCCAGGCGCAGACCCTCACCAACCAGGTCGCGCAGGCGGGGAACCCGGCCGTGATCGCGAGGGAAGCCCAGCAGCTCGGCATGAAGCCGAATCCCCACCTGGGCTTCGTCGACCTGAAAACCGGGAAGATCGTCGTCGGCAAGCCGTCAAGGGCCGAGGCCGCGATCAACGTTCCCGGGTACAACCCGTGACCCCACAGAACCCTCCGCGCAGGCCGCAGGCCGGCCGCCGGGACCGTGCTCGCCCGGGGGGGCGACCCCCCGGAGCCCCCCGATCACGGGGGGGCTACCCGCCCCCCCGTACCCCCCCGGCCCCGCCGCCGCGCACGACTCGCGCCCCGGTCCGTTCGGTCCAGATAACCAGGGAAAGGCCGGCCGACCCCAAGCCCGCCCGCCCGCCCCGGCCCGCCCGCCGCCAGCCCTCCCGCGGCGATCCGAGGCGGCGGCTGGGCATCACCCTGCTCGCCATCATCTTCGTGCTGTCGCTGTTCGCGGGCCGTCTGGTCCAGCTGCAGGCCATGGAGTCGGGTAACTACCGCAAGCTGGCGTCACAGGAGCGGGACAAGACCATCCCGCTGCCCGCGCTGCGCGGCAGCATCACCGGCGCCAACGGGCAGGTCCTGGCGATGACCGTGGCCACCTACCTGGTGTGGGCCGACCCGACGCAGATCAAGGCGGCCGAGCTGCCGCAGGTGGGCGGCTCGCTGGCCGCCCCGCTCGGCATGACACCGGCCGCGGTCCTCGGCCTCCTGCAGCACCCCACCTCGCCGAAGTACGTGGTGCTGGCCAAGGGCGTGTCCGCGCAGGCCGCCAGCCAGATCACGGCGATGAGCCTGCCCGGCGTCCACCAGACCGCCAGCTACGCGCGGTCCTATCCCGAGGGCAGCGTCGCGGCTAACATCATCGGCTTCACCGGCACCCGCAAGGGCGTCCTGACCGGCGGGGCCGGCCTCGAACTCCAGCACAACGCGCTGCTGGCCGGCCGCTCGGGCAGCGAGCAGGTGCAGATCGGCACCGACGGCCAGCAGATCCCGCTCGCGGGCAGCCGCAACCAGCCGGTGGTGAACGGCAGCGGCCTGCGGCTCACCATCGTCCCGGCGCTGCAGTACGCGGCCGAGCAGGCGTGCGCAAGCCAGGTCAAGAAGACCAAGGCGGACAACTGCACCGTGGTGATCATCCAGCCGAAGACCGGGGCCGTGCTGGCCATGGCGCAGTACCCGACGTACAACCCGTCGAACGTCACCAACGTGGACCAGACCACCAACCTGGCAGTGCAGGCCCAGTTCCAGCCGGGCTCCACGGCCAAGGTGATCACCGCATCGGCCGCGCTGGAGCGCGGCGGCCAGACGCCGATGAGCGCCTACAAGATCCCGTACCAGATCCGCGAGGGCGGGCAGTTCATCCACGACGCGGAGTGGGCGCCCGGCGAGCACTACACCATCGCGGGCATCATCGCGCACTCCTCCAACATCGGCATGTCCCAGGTCGCGAAGCACATCAGCGAGCAGACGCAGTACGACTACCTCCGGGCGTTCGGGCTGGGCCAGCCAACCGGCGTCGGCCTGCCGAACGAGAGCGACGGCGACCTGCCACCGGTGTCGCAGTGGTACGGCGACACCAGGTTCACGCTGTCGTTCGGGCAGGGCGTGGCCGCGACCGCGATGCAGATGGCCGAGGTATACGCCACGATCGCCAACGGCGGCGTCCGGGTGCAGCCGACCCTCGTCGAAGGCACCACCAACTCAGCCGGGAAGTACACCCCGGCCTCGCCGTCGCCGTCGCACCGCGTCATCCAGGCCAAGACGGCGCAGGAGCTGCTGCAGATCCTGCAGCAGGTTCCGGGCATCGACGCGGAGGGCAACCAGCCGTGGGGGGTCATCCCCGGATACGCGGTCGCCGCCAAGACCGGAACCTCCCAGGAGTCCAACGGCAAATGCGCGCTGTGCATCTTCGGGTCGAGCTGGATCGGCATCGCCCCGGGCGACAAGCCGCAGCTCGTCGTGTCGGTGAACGTGCAGAACCCGCGCAAGGGCGGCCATTTCGGCGCCGTCGTCGCCGGCCCGGTCTTCTACCAGGTCATGAAGGACGCGCTCGCCACGTTGCAAATCCCGCCGGACGGGGCCACACCTGCGAAGGTACGCCTGAACGCCCCGTGATGGAGGTACCCTCAGCCCGTGGCGATCCGTCCCGCGTCCCGGCCGCAGCGGCCGCTGTCCGCGCTCAGCACGCTGCTCGGCGTCCGGCTGGTCGCCGCGGGCAATTCCGTTTCGCCGAACGAGCTGGGTTTCCTGTCCGGGCTTACCCTCGACTCCCGGTCGGTGAAACCCGGTGATCTGTACGTCGCCCTGCCCGGGGCGCGGGTGCACGGCGCGGAGTTCTCCGCGGACGCGGTGGCGGCCGGCGCGGTCGCGGTGCTGACCGACCCGGACGGCCGGGCCCGCGCGGTGGCCAGCGGCGTGCCGGTGTTCGTGCTCGCCGACCCGCGCGGCAAGCTGGGCGAGATCGCCTGCTGGGTATACGGCGACCCGTCGAGCCGGCTCCGGCTCATCGGCGTCACCGGCACCAGCGGCAAGACCACGAGCACCTACCTGATCGAGTCCGGGCTGAGCGCGGCCGGGCACAAGACCGGCCTGGTCGGCGGGGTCGAGGTCCGGGTCGGAGACGACAAGCTGGCCAGCTCGCTGACCACGCCGGAGGCACCGGACCTGCAGGCGCTGTTCGCGGTGATGGTGGAGCGCGGGGTCACCGCCGCCGCAATGGAGGTGTCGAGTCACTCGCTGGCCCTGGGCCGGGTCGGCGGCACCAGCTTCGACGTGGCCGTCTTCACCAACCTGTCCCAGGACCACCTGGACTTCCACCCCGACCTGGAGGACTACTTCCGGGTCAAGGCGTCGCTGTTCATGCCTCCGGTCATCGGCGTGGTGAACGTCGACGACAAGTACGGGCGCCGGCTCGCCAAAACCGCGCCGGTACCGGTGACCACGTTCTCGGCGGCGGGCCACCAGGACGCGGACTGGCGCGCCGCCGACGTCAGGTCCGGCGCGGACGGCAGCACGTTTCGGCTGATCGGGCCGGGCGGCGTCGAGGCGGACGTGTCGGTCGGCCTGGCCGGGGTGTTCAACGTGGCCAACGCGCTCGGTGCCCTGGTGGCGCTGGTCGAGGCGGGCATCAGGCTGGAGGACGCGGTGGCCGGCGTGGGCGCCTGCCCGGGCGTGCCCGGCCGGCTGGAGCGGGTGCCCGCACCCGGGCTCGGGGTGACCGCGTTCGTCGACTACTCGCACAAGCCGGGCGCGGTGGAGGCCGTGCTGCGCTCGCTGCGCCCGGTCACCCAGGGAAACCTGATCATCGTGCTCGGCTGCGGCGGCGACCGGGACAGGGCCAAGCGCCCGATGATGGGCGCTGCCGCCGCGTCGCTGGCCGACGTGGCCATCCTGACCAGCGACAACCCGCGCTCGGAGGATCCGCTGGCCATCCTCGCGGCGATGCTGGACGGCGTGCTGGGTGTGCCGATCGCCGAGCGCGGCCGGGTGATCATCGAGCCGGACCGCGCCGCGGCCATCGGGCAGGCCGTCGCGCTGGCCTCGCCGGGCGACGTGATCGTGGTGGCCGGCAAGGGCCACGAGACCGGTCAGTACGTGGGCGGCTCGGTGCTGCCGTTCGATGACCGCCAGGTCACCGCGGCCGCCCTGGCCGCACGGGCGCCGGCGCTTGAGCCGTGGGCGGTGAACCGGTGATCCCCCTGTCGCTGGCGCGGATCGCGCAGATAACCGGCGGGCAGCTCTGCCACGGCGACCCCGGTGCCGTGGTCAGCGGCGAGGTGGTGATCGACTCGCGGCGGGCAGGGCCGGAAGGGCTGTTCGCCGCGGTCGCGGGCGAGCGGTCCGACGGGCACGACTTCGCCGCCGCGGCGGTGGCCGCGGGCGCCACGGCGGTGCTAGCCACCCGGCCGGTCCCGGTGCCCTCGGTGCTCGTCGCGGACGTGCCGGCCGCGCTGGCCGCGCTGGCCAGGTCCGTGGTGGACGCGCTGCCCGCGGCGCGGATCGCGGGCATCACCGGGTCGTCGGGTAAGACCTCGACCAAGGACCTGGCCGCCCAGCTGGTGGAGCGGCTCGGCCCGACCATCGCCCCGGCGGGCTCGTACAACAACGAGTTCGGCCATCCGCTGACCGTGCTGCGCGCCGACGCCGCGACCAGGTTCCTGGTCCTCGAGCTGTCCGCGCGGGGCATCGGGCACATCGCCTGCCTGTGCCGCGTCGCGCCGCCCCGCTACGGCGTAGTGCTGAACGTGGGGCACGCGCACGCCGGAGAGTTCGGCGGACTTGACCAGGTGGCGCGGGCCAAGGGCGAGCTGGTCGAGGCCCTGCCCGCGGACGGCGTGGCCATCTTGAACGCCGACGACCCCCGCGTGCTGGCCATGGCCGCGCGCACCGCCGCCTGCGTGGTCACTTTCAGCGCCAGCCCGCACGCCCGCACGTCTGTAGTGTCCCACGTGCCCCAGCCGTCAGTCAGGGCCGCGGATATCCGCCTGGACGAGCTGGGCCGGCCGTCCTTCACCCTGCTGACACCCGAAGGTTCCGCGCCGGTAACGCTGCGGCTGCATGGCGCGCATAACGTGCCGAACGCGCTGGCCGCGGCGGCCCTGGCGGGTGAGCTCGGGATGGACCTCGACGGCATCGCGGCCGGGCTCGGTGCCGCGGTCGCGCGCAGCCGGTGGCGGATGGAGGTCCGCCAGCGGGCAGATGGGGTGACGGTCATCAACGACGCCTACAACGCGAACCCCGAGTCCGTCCGGGCGGCGATCGACGCCCTGGCTCACCTGGCTCACGGTCGCCGCGGGTTCGCGGTCCTTGGTCACATGGCCGAACTTGGCGACACCTCGCGGGCCAGCCACGAGGACATCGGCGAGTACGCCGCGCGGGCGTCAGATTCCGGGCTGGCCGGGCTGATCGCGGTGGGCGAGGAGGCCGCGCCCCTGCTGGCCGGGGCGCGCCGGGTGCGGCCCTGGACCGGCGAGGCGCTCGCCGCGCCGGACGGCGCGGCAGCGCTCGACTTGCTTGCGAACCGGTTGAAGCCCGGAGACGTCGTACTGGTAAAGGCGTCCCGCGCGGCGCGCCTGGAAGGCGTGGCCGCTGGTCTACTGGGGGAGGCCGGCCGGTGAAGACCGTCCTGTTGTCCGCCGCCGTGTCGATGTTCATCGCGCTGTTCGGCACTCCGCTGGCGATCAAGACGTTCAGCCGGCGCGGCTACGGCCAGGAGATAAGGTCGGACGGCCCGGCCGGGCACCTGTCCAAGCGAGGCACGCCGACCATGGGCGGCACGGTGATCATCATCGCGTCGCTGACCGGGTACCTGATCGGGCACCTGGTCACCGGCAACCCCATGTCCGCGTCCGGCCTGCTCGTGCTGTTCCTGATGACCGGCCTTGGCCTGGTCGGGTTCGCGGACGACTTCATCAAGCTGTACATGCAGCGCAGCCTGGGCCTGCGCAGCGGGGCCAAGCTGGCCGGGCAGGCCATCGTGGGCGGGGTGTTCGCCCTGCTCGCGATCAGGTTCCCGGACGGGTACGACCTCACCCCGGCGTCCACCCACCTGTCCTTCTACGCCGACTTCGGCGTCTCCATCGGGCCCGTGCTCTTTGTGGTCTGGGTCATCCTCATGGTGGCCGGGACCTCCAACGGCGTGAACCTCACCGACGGGCTCGACGGCCTGGCCACCGGCGCGGCCATCCTGGTGCTCGCCGCCTACATGATCATCGGGATCTGGCAGCTGCGAAACGACTGCACGGTCTTCCTCGCCCAGGCGTGCTACGCCGTTCGCGACCCGCAGGACCTGGCCATCGTGGCCGCCACCGTGCTGGGCGCCTGCGCCGGGTTCCTGTGGTGGAACGCGCCGCCCGCCAAGATCTTCATGGGCGACACCGGGTCGCTGGCCCTGGGCGGCGCGCTCGCCGGGCTGGCCATCACCACCAAGACCGAACTGCTGCTCCTCCTGCTCGGCGGCCTGTTCGTACTCATCACGTTGTCGGTGGTGATCCAGGTAGGGTCGTTCAAGCTGACCGGCAAGCGAGTGTTCCGGATGGCCCCGCTGCAGCACCATTTCGAGCTGGCCGGCTGGGCCGAGACCACCATCGTCGTCCGCTTCTGGATCATCGCCGGCATCTGCGTGGCCCTGGGCCTAGGCATCTTCTACGTCGGCTGACCCTGCCGCCCTCCCGCGTGCCCCTCCCGCCTCTTCCGTTCACACGAGCCACTCCCGCCACGCTCCCCCAACCACGACGATGTCACATCGTCGTGGTTGGGGCACGCCCTGACGGGCCCTCAGCGGGCGGGCAGGGTGGGGTGCGGGTCTACCGGAGGGACGCCATGCTGCACGATAACGCCCAGGCGTGGGCGGCGAGCTGGTCGTCCACGGGCGCGCCGGTGAGCCGGTTGGCCAGGGTGGACATCGTGTAGGTACCGACGCCGAGCACGACCTCGAGCGCGTTCTGGGTCGTGTAGCCGGCGGCCAGGAAGTCCTGCATGGCCTGGTCGCCGACGTCGCCCGCGGTGTCCAGGACCCGCAGGGTGAACACCCGGACCGCGTCGAGGTGCTCGTCCGGGAGCGGCTCCGCGCGATTCGGGTCGCGCAGCGCCGTGATGAGCCCGGGGTCGGCGCCGAGAGCGGTGAGCCTGGCCGTATGCATGGCCACGCAGATGTGGCAGCGGTTCCTCGTGGCCACCGTCATGACCACCACCTCGCGGGCTACCGGCTCGAGCGTGGTGTTCTCGAAGATCGCGGTGAGCTTGAGGAAACCGTCGATGAGCTGCGGCGATGCTGCCATGCGCGCCATGCCGGCCGGGAGGTAGCCCAGGTGGTTGCGGGTAGTGGTCAGAAACCGGCGGGCGGCTGGGGGAGCGGACTCGATGCTGTGCTCGGTGAAGAACCTGTGCTCGGCGAGGGTGCTGTGCTCGGCGAGGGTGCTGTGCTCGGCGAGGGTGCTGTGCTCGGCGAAGGTGCTGTGCTCGGCGGACGGGGAGCCTGACATGACGTCAGCGGACATGATGATCTATCTCCGGTAAGGTAGACAACTAGGTTGTCTAAAATAGTAAACAAGGTTGTCGATCTATGTCAAATGAGACCTACGGTTTCGAGTTGCCGCTGCTGCTGTTCGGCGGGTTCCGGTCGATCGTCGACGAACTGCACACGGAACTGGCCCGCCGCGGCCACCCCGACGTGCGCCCGGCGCACGGCTTCGCGCTGCAGGCGATCGGCCTGGGCGGGGCCACGGCCACCGAGACGGGCCGTCGGCTCGGCATCTCCAAGCAGGCGGCGGGCAAGACGATCGACCGGCTCGAAGAACTCGGCTACGTGCACCGCTCCGGCGACCACGCCGACCGGCGCCGCAAGCTGGCCCGGCTCACCCCGCGTGGCGTGAAGGTCCTGGCCCTGTCCGCGATGATCTTCGATGACATCCGGTCCCGGTGGGAGGCCACCTTGGGTGCCGACCACCTGGCGGAGGTGGAAGCCGGGCTCCGGACCATGGTGCCGGGTGAGACGTTCCGGCTCGACGTCCCGGGCTGGTTCGGTGCCTAGCCAGTGCGGGGTCACGGTGACGTTCGCCGGCTCCGGCGACGCGTTCGGCAGCGGAGGCCGCTTCCAGGCCTGCGTCCACCTCCAGCCGGCCGGACCGGCCGCGCCCGCCGCGCCCGCCGCGCCCGCCGGGCCCGCCGCGCCCGCCCCTGTGCTGCTGGACTGCGGCGCGACGTCGCTGCCCGCGCTGCGGAGGTGCGGCCTTGACCCGGGCGATATCGCCGCCGTGTTCGTGTCGCACCTGCACGGGGACCATTTCGGCGGGCTGCCATTCCTCATCCTCGACGCCCAGTTCGCCGGGCGCACCGCGCCCCTGGTCGTGGCCGGCCCGGCCGGCACCGGCCAGCGGCTCACCGAAGCGCTGGAGTGCATGTTCCCCGGTTCCTCCCGGGTGCGGCGCAGGTTCGCGGTCGAGGTGACGGAACTGGACCCGGGCGGCCCGGGGGGTCCGGGCGGTCCCGCCGTCGTGGCCGGAGTGCAGGCGCAGGCATTCCAGGCCAGCCACCCCAGCGGTGCCCCGGCCCTGATCCTGCGGCTGACCCTGGGCGGCAGGGTCATCGCCTATACCGGCGACACCGCCTGGACGCCCGCGATCGCGGAGGCCGCGGCCGGCGCGGACCTGCTCATCGCCGAGGCGTACTACTGGGACAAGGCCGTGCCGCATCACCTGCGGCACGCGGATCTCGCCGCCCGCCGGGAGGAACTCACCGCCCGGCGTACCGTGCTGACCCACATGTCCGCCGACATGCTCGGGCATCAGGAGCAGGCCTGCCACGAGACGGCATACGACGGGCTGGTCCTGCGGGTGTGACCAGGCGAGGCTCCGGTGACCTACGCCGCCAGCACGCTCGGGTGCAGGACCGGCCGGTACCCGGCCGCCAGCACGGCCACGGTGGCCCGCGGGGTGATCACCGTTACCGGTCCGTCCGGCGCCTCGACCGGGCGCTGCCGGTAACCACCCGGCGTCCAGGCCAGCAGCCGGCCGTCGTGCACCAGCCAGGGCTCCCCGCCGATGTCCACCATGGTCCCGGAAGGGAGCCCGGCCAGCGGCGCCTGGTAGGTGCGCCGCTCGCCGGGCCCGGCGAGCCGGTCGGCGTGCATGTGCGCGTCGATCTCCAGGGCGCCGGGCAAGCCGCCGCCGGGCAAGCCGCCGCCGGGCAAGCTGCCGCCGCCCCAGGCGCGCTTGAACGCCTGGTATTCCCGGTAGCGGCATTCCCCGCAGGGCCGGTGCCCGGCGGCCAGGCCGGTGGCCTCGTCGAGGAAGTACAACTCGGTCAGCCGCCCCGGCGTCCACTGCTGCCGGCGCCGGCCCTTGAAAGAGAGCACGCAGATGGCCCAGGCCTGCCCGCGGGAGTAGCGGGCCAGCCGGCCCTCGCGGTCCAGCAGCGGGCCGCGGTTACCCCAGAACATGCCGCGATCCGGCACGGCGATCAGCTCGCCGTACGGGGTCACCCGATTCTGCCGTGGCATGGCAAGAGACCTCCCTCAGCATCAGCTAACCCATTCTCGCGGCGGAACGTTGCGACGGCGGTCGAAGCACGCCCGCGGTACCGTGAGCCGGTGACCGGTGCGGCCTTCGACGCGGAAACGGCCGCGAGCTGGACCGGGACGGCGTGCTGGCCTGGGCGCGGGCGCTGTGGCGCGAGCCCGTGCACGAGCGGCGGACCGCGGCCATCGAGGTCCTGCGCTGGTACACCCGGCGCCTGAGGCCCGCCGACCTGGCCCTGGTGGAGGCGTGGGTCCGTGAGGCGCGCGGCTGGGCCTACGTCGACCCGCTGGCCGGGGACATCGCGGGCGCGGTAGCGCTGCAGCACCCGGACGCCTGGCCGCTGATCGACCCGTGGGCGACCGACGAGGACTTCTGGCTCCGCCGGTCCGCCCCGCTCACGCTGCTGCCCGGGATCAGGAGGGCGGCCTTGACCGCGAGCGGTTCGAGCGGTACGCCACGCCGATGCTGGCCGAGAAGGAGTTCTTCATCAGAAAGGCCGTTGGATGGGTGCTGCGCGAGACCGCGAAGAACGACCCGGCCTACGTCGCCGCGTGGACGCGGAGCCACCTGGATCAGATGTCCGGCGTGACCTTCCGGGAGGCTGTCCGCAGGCTGCCCGCTGAGCAGGCCGCCCGCCTGCAGGCCGCATACCGCAAACGGTCCGCGTCGTAAAGGGGCACCGTCGTTTTTCAAGGACGCGATTCAGCGTAGTTTCCGTGAAAATTCAGCCAATCCAGGGCGATATCTCCTCATTTGCCGGATCTACCGGTAAGTTACCGTTCGTCCAAAGGTCAGCTGCGCTGGGGAACGTAGGGTTGATGGTGCGGTCGAAGAGAGTAGCCGGGCTGGCGCTTGCCGCGGGCCTGGCCATCGGCGGGCTTACCGCGAGCACGGCAGGCACGGCGGCCGCCTCGCCGCCGGCGTGCGGTGGTAGCGGCTCGGTGAGCACGGTCGACGGGACGCTGGCCGACGGGGCAACGTACCTGCTCGAGTGCCCGGCGGGCACCTGGAACGGCACGTTGTACCTCTACAGCCACGGTTACGTCAGGCCGGGCGACCCCAATCCGCCGCACGACGTGGGCGACCCGCTCACCCGCCTCTGGATGCTCGACAACGGCTACGCCCTCGCGGGCTCGTCCTACGCCAGCACCGGCTGGGCCATCGCGCAGGCGCTGCCCGACCAGATCAACACGCTGAACGCCTTCGGCAGCCGCTACGGCCAGCCCAAGACGACGGTTGCCTGGGGGCACTCGCTGGGCGGCATCATCACCGCCGGGCTGGTACAGGATTACCCGAAGCGGTTCGACGCCGCCCTGCCCATGTGCGGTGTGCTGGCCGGCGGCGTGGCCACCTGGAACACCGCGCTCGACGCGGAGTTCGCGTTCCAGAAGCTGATCGACCCCGCGGTCCAGATCGTCAACATCACCAACCCCACGGCCAACCTGCAGGCCGCCGAGGTCGCGGGGGCCGAGGCGCAGCAGACCCCGCAGGGCCAGGCCCGTCTCGCCCTCGTCTCGGCGCTGGCCGACACCCCAGGCTGGTTCGATCCTGGCTCGACCGAACCCGCCGCCAGCGACTACGCCACCCAGGAGGCGAACCAGTTCGAGTGGGGTTCGGAGGTGACCTTCCCGTTCGTCTTCGCCTTCCGAGCCGAACTCGAGGCCAGGGCCGGCGGCAACCCGTCCTGGAACACCGGCGTGAACTACTTCGCCGATCTGGCCAAGTCCGCCGACCTCAAGGAGGTCAGGGCGCTCTACCAGGCGGCCGGGCTCAGCCTGACCAGGGACCTGCTGACGCTGAACAGCGCGCCACGGGTCAAGGCCAGCCCGAACGCCGAGGCCTACCTGGTCAAGAACATCTCCTTCAACGGCGGCATCTCGGTCCCGGTGCTCACCATGCACACCACGGGCGACGGGCTGGTCGTGCCGGAGAACGAGCAGGCGTACCGCAGCGCGGTCGACCGGGCCGGCCGCGGCAACCTGCTCCGCCAGGTCTTCGTGCACCGGGCCGGGCACTGCGCGTTCACCCCGGCCGAGACCGTCACCGCGGTCCAGACGCTGGAGAACCGCCTGGCCACCGGGCAGTGGCACGTACCCAGCCCGGCCGCGATGAACAAGCAGGCGGGGGATCTCGGCCCGCTCAATGTCTTCTCCACCGGCGGGCCCCCCGCCGCGACCGCGCCGGCCTTCATCAGCTACTCGCCGGCCAGGTACCTGCGGCCGTTCAACCTGTTCCCGCCGTTCAGGTAATTATCGAGCCGAACGGGCCTGGGTTTCCCGCCCTGGTCCTGCTGGCTCGCCACCCCGCCTCGGCCGCACCCATCGGGGTGCACGGCGGCCCCTGGACGAACGGCCAGATCTCCTCGGCGATGCAGCGCCAGTCCGCGGTCGCGGACAGCTCGCCGAGCAGCGCGAACAGGCCCAGGTTGATCCGCTGCAGGATCACGTAGGACCTGGGGATCTGCACGTAGGCGGCGAGCGGGCTGCGGAAGTCGAAGAAGCGCCTGGTCACCGAGGAGGCGTACGCCCCGGTCATGGTCCGCGGGCCCCGCTCGCGCACCGTGTCGTAGAACACCGCCATGTGCTCGACGATCATGTCCGTGGGCAGCGGCGCGCCGCGCATCAGGAAGCCCGCGTCCTCCATGGCGCGGCGGAAGCCCTCCGGGTCGTTGTCCACGCACAGGTGCTTGACCATCGCGACCAGCGGCCGGAGCTCGTCGGCGGTGAAGTGCTTGACCAGCCCGAAATCCAGGAACGTGACCCGCCCGCCGCGGTGGAACAGGTAGTTCCCAGGGTGCGGGTCGCCGTTGAACGAGTGCGCCCCGTACAGGCTGCGGAACACGAAGCGGTAGATCGTCTCGGCGGCCAGGTCGCGCTCGGCCTGCGGCCAGGTGACGAGCTCGGCGAACCGCGCGCCGTCGGCCAGCTCGCTGGTCACCACCCGGCGGGTGGACAGCTCGGGCACGATGCCGGGCACACCGATGGTGGGGTGGCCGGCGTAGTAGCGCGCGAACATCTGCTGGTTCCGGGCTTCCCGGCGGTAGTCAAGTTCCTCGGTGACGCGTTCCCGCAGCTCGGCCAGCAGCGCGTCGACGTCCTGCATCGGCGCGGTGATCTTGAGCATCCGGCGCAGCAGGCCGACGTTGCCCAGGTCGGCCTCGATCGTCTCGGCGATGCCCGGGTACTGCACCTTAACCGCGACGGCGCGGCCGTCCCGGGTGATCGCGCGGTGTACCTGCCCGATCGAGGCGGCCGCGATGGGTTCGGGGTCCCAGGTGGCGAAGGCGCGGTCCGGCGGCTGGCCCAGCTCCTCGGTGATGACCTGGGCGGCCAGTTCCGGGCTCATCGGGGGCACGCTGTCCTGCAGCCGGCTCAGCGTCCGCCGGGCAGCGGGGGACAGGCCGTCGTCGACGTAGCTCGCCATCTGGCCCAGCTTCATCAGCACGCCCTTCATCGTCCCCAGGGTGGCCGCGACGTCCTCGGCGGTCTGCAGGGCCAGGTCGTTGCGCAGCGCCTCCCGGTGCTCGCCCGCGCTGGCGAACAGCCGGGGCGCGCTGGTCGCGTAGCGCGCGCCCCCGCGCGCCGCGAGCCGCACCGCCGCCATGCCCCGCTCCACGCGCAGCCGCCCGGCCCGGGGCCGGGCGGAGCGCCTGCCCCGCAGCAGCGTCAGCGCGGCGACCGAGAGGCCGCCTATCACCGCGGCGATGGCCAGCCGCCTCGCCCTCACTTCTTCCCCGTCCCGCTCGCCGAGCGCATCCGCGCGGTGATCCGCTGCCGGGCCTCGAGCACGCCGGGTTCGCCCAGGAAGACCGCGTCCAGCACGCCGAGGGCCTGGCGGATCTCGGTCCGCCGCTCCGCCGTCAGCGGCGGCGGCTCGGGGTAGCCGTACATCTGCCTGGCCCACCCGGGCAGCGCCAGCACCGCGGCGTCCCTGATGTCCCGCCACAGCTCGGCGATGTCCTCGTCAAGCCCGGGCGGGTCGAGCAGGTAGCTCATCGACTCGGCGGCCGCGGGCGTGCGGCGCAGGTCCGGCCGGAGGCCGGCCAGGTAGCGCTCGAGGGCGGCCACGCTGTCCGGGATCATCTCGTGCGGCACGCCCAGCAGCTCGGCTGCGATGGTCATCTCGGCCACGTACCTGTCGGCGTCAGCGGCGGTCAGCGGCGTGCCGAACAGGGCGCTGGCGGCCAGGCCCGAATCCACCAGGGCGGCGTGCACCCACAGCAGCAGCACCGGGTCACCGGCCGCGTACGGCT
>Ga0070699_100001554_pt1 | contig 21005 bp, 23 predicted proteins | sample KBSK1503metaG_FD_65473 | JGI IMG/M metagenome (GOLD analysis project Ga0070699, IMG submission 65473) | Corn, switchgrass and miscanthus rhizosphere microbial communities from Kellogg Biological Station, Michigan, USA - KBS K1-50-3 metaG | ecosystem: Host-associated > Plants > Roots >...
AGCGTGGATTTTTCATGCACGTAAACGCCGAGGTGATTTTTTACGGCGGCACTGACCCGCGAGCGAAGGTAACTGTCGCCGGCCAACCGATCCAATTACAGCCCGACGGTACCTTTCGCTACCATTTCAAATTTCCTGACAACGACTTTGAAATTCCCATTGTTGCGGTCTCGCCGGATGGCATTGAAACTCGTTCTGCTGTGCTGTACTTTAAAAGAGATACCACTCGCCAAGGTGATGTCGGCGCTACCAGCCAGCCTGCTCATCTGGGCGATCCGATCGGCGCCAATCGTTGAGCGCCGATGGACAAAGTCTCCGAGATCGTCGCTGAGTTACAGATCTGCTACGCGACGGAAATCGAGATCATCCAAAATTACTTGGCGAACGCGATCGATCTGGAAGGTTCTCGTGCCGAACCGATCAAAGCATTGTTCGACGATGAAGTGCAGACCGCTTTAGCTCACGCGCGACGCTTGGCAAAACGCATCAAGGCGCTGGAAGGCCGGATTCCGGGATCAGTGGAATTGCCCAGAGTGCACAAGGGTTTGCTGCCGCCGGCGGACCCAACCAATTTGGATTCTGCGCTACTTCGCGCGATCAAATCGGAAGATGTCGCCATTGCTCAATATGAGCGAGTCATTCAGCTCTGTGACGGTCACGATTTCGTGACCCTTGATCTAGTGATTGAACTCTTAGTTGACGAGCGCGAGCGAAGGCGGCGCTTAGTCGCGTTGTTACAAGGAACCGAAATGGACCCGTCCCAAGGTCGGTAGGGATGGGCTCCCGCGCGTCCGTACCGATTTCCGCGATTGTTATCGGATGTCGACATGGGTTAGCATCGTCTCAATGGCGCCGCCAAAGAAGGATCGATGGGTTGACCAATTTATTTCTTACCTCGAGGTCGAACGTTCGGCGTCGTCTCGCACCGTGATGGCTTACCGTCACGCTCTGGAGCGGTTTCGAGAATTCCGAGACGGAGAGGTCGCGTGGCATGCTGTGACCGTATCCGAATTTCGTGAATTTCTGCTGGCCTGCATGAAAGAGGACATGGCCCGTTCCTATGTGCGGCTCACCTTCGCTGCTTTGCGCAGCTTCTATCGCTTTTTGACGGAACGCGCAGGATTACCTGCTAATCCGCTCAAAGAAGTCAGTCTACCAAAACTAGAGAGGAAGTTACCCATCGTGCTCTCCGTGGCTCAGGTCGGCGAACTACTCGATAAGCCGAACCAGATCCAGAAGAAGAATCAAGCGCCGGCTTGGGCCATCAGCCGCGACGCGGCTATTCTTGAACTGTTTTACAGCAGCGGTCTCCGGCTGAGCGAACTGGTTGCTCTGGATGTAGCAGATGTCGACGTCTATGCCGAATCGGTGCGGGTTCTGGGAAAAGGTCGCAAAGAACGCGTCGTACCAGTCGGCGATTTAGCGTTGCAGGCCATCCAGAAATATCGGCAGCAAGCCGGCGTCCACGCTGGACCGCTTTTTATCAGCAAACTGCGGAAGCGCATTTCCGCCCGATCGGTCTGGCTCATTCTCAAAAAGTATGTCGAGAATACTTCGATCCAACTACCGACAAGTCCACATAAGCTCCGCCACAGCTTCGCTACCCATCTACTAGAAAATGGGGCAGATCTCCGCAGCGTTCAGACATTGCTCGGACATGCCAACCTTTCGACCACACAAATTTATACGCACGTCACAGTCGAACGTCTGAAAAAGGCGTACAACGATTCGCATCCGCGGGCTTAAGCGTAGCATTCAAGTCATGAACATCGGCCAAATCATCGTGTGGATGATTGTCGGCGGCTTCGCGGGCACACTCGCGGGGCCCGCTGTCACTTTGAAAAAGGAGGGTTTGGGTCGCTGGATGAACCTCCTGATCGGCATGGCCGGCGCGGTGATCGGCGGCGAGCTGTTCAGGCTGCTTAGAATCGACTTCGGGCTCGGAGAGCTGAAAGTTACCTTCGAGGATCTCATCGCCGCCTTCCTTGGCTCACTGCTTGTGATCTTCGCATGGCGGATCGTCGCAAAAACCAAAGCAAAAGGCCCTAAGGAGAACCATCTCAAACCCAAGCCCTGAAGATCTGATGGATGTGTCGGTAGGTACCGTACGCTAGTTACTGCCATATCGAACCGAGTCATTCGTCCCATGTGAGCTCATTTATTGTGAAATTCCAGCTATAGCCTTCTTGCAACAAAAGCAGGTAATTTCGCTTTGTCGGTACGAAATTTCTCGCCATTTGCGTTCATTCTTCGACGTAACTAGTGCCACGTCTTGAACCTTTGGTGTGTGTTATTAAGCGCTCTGGCGCACGATATCAACACTATCATCCCCACAAGCGCGGAATTCTTCAGCCTAGAGCGCCGAGACATTCTCCACTTTCCGACCTGCTATACCGTGTTTTGGTAATCGCGGAACTAAAACGTTACCTTCAGTCGTTTAATATTTCCGCGAGGTGACGGAACTGTTCCGCCCTACTGGTTTACAATGAAGAAGACCACAGAGCGTTCGGTGCGACAGGTGTGTCAGCAGAATCAGTTTCCGTTCGTGAACCTTGGTCACCAATTTCTTGCTTGGTAGAAAAGACTTGTAGTATTCCTCTTGGTTTGCAGGTTCCCCCCTCCTCTGTGAAACTACAAAATCTCCGGTGCTTGGTCTGGCATAGTCTGCGTGTTAGTCTGATCGGGCTGGCCGAAGGTTGTGAATCTCTCGTTTAAGCAAAGAGAACACGCCATATCAAATATTAGAAAAGATAGTCGACTGGTATGAAACTAACACTTTGCGCAATCTGCGCGATGGGAATGATGGTTATTAATATCGGCTGCACCACCCAGGGCGAACGGGTCGCCACTTCCAGCCTTGTCACAATTCAGTATGCTGATCCAGGAAGGTTCAGAGATTTTAGCGTCCACGGTCGCGACGTCCGATATTCAGCGTCCGTTTTCACTCAGGAAGTAACCAGGACGCTCGAACCGGTAATGGGACGACGATTTCCCGGTTATCTGCTGACCCTGCGATTCACCGATATCGATCTAGCAGGTCGTCGCTCGTCATCGGTGAGAGTTGTTCGAAATCGTACGCCAGCCCGACTCTCATTTGATTATGCACTACGAGATAAGTCTGGCCGTACGGTAGCGAGCGGTTCGCAAAGACTCGTTGATACCGCGCACACGTCAATATCCCGTAACTCCTCTGGCTCGCTAAATAATGAGAGCCGCATGTTGCGAAGATGGCTAGAGTCACTATCAGTGCCTCATTGATTATCCGAAGAGATTGTTCCGGTGTCGCAGTTGCAGTCGTTAGATAAACTTTGCCTCCATTTCTAGGTGCGCGGGCGCACTGCTGGAAACTACCCTCGTTGCGAGTGTTGGAACTCGCCGGACGGAAACTGGCCTGACAAATCCCGGCCGTTGCGACCGGATAAACAAACACAGGGCCGGCACCCCAGATCCGCCCGCCGAGATCGGTTTTGCTGGCGCAAAAAAGATTCTTTGCAACCTGTCGCGTTTATTCTTGATTACTCTTGATAATGCGTCCCGCATCTTCTATAGGATTTAGTACTCTTATCGATTCTAGAGAGGCCATTATGCCGGAGGCACCGAGCATGGCGGTCGCTGTTGCAGTTCCACCCCGGGCGACTGCGCAGACGCCCGTAGCCGAGAATTCCGAATTGGAGCCAATTCGTGCTTCTGCTCGACGCGCACGATGCGGCCTTTACGAACCACAACCTCGATGGGGACGGCTTGCCTGTCAGAGAAAGCGACGATCACCGGCGGCGGTCCCAAGGAAATCTTCGAGGACATCTATCAGGCTCTCACTATTTCATTATGAAAATCCTTACATACTCTAAATGGGATGCAGTTTGTGTCATTTGCGGCCTGCTTCACTTCGCATACATCGTCACGTTTTTCTTCGTGTTTCCGTATGCCCCCTGGTGGGTGCTCATTTGTATGGGTTTGATCTATTCTGTCAGTGTTTCGTGGAACATTAACGGCGTTGCTCATAACCTAATTCACAACCCGTTTTTCAGATCGAGATTTCTCAATCGCCTCTTCAGCATCATGGAGTCGGTCACTCTTGGAATTTCCCAGACCTTTTATAAGCACGTGCATCACCGCCATCATATGGGGAACAGTGATCGTCCGGATGAAAATGGACAAACACACGACTGGATTTCGATCTATCGGCATGGACACAACGGCGAGGCAGAAAATCCGTGGAGTTACATCTTCTTGAGCTATTTGCGGGAAGATCCGAAAGCGATATACGCCGAAATGAAACGAAAAAACCCGGTCGACGCACGGTGGGGGCTTATCGAGATTGCGATCCTGGGAGCAACGATTGCGATTGGTTTGGTGCTGGACTGGAAATTTTGGCTCTTTTTTCTACCGTTCTACTATCTTGGGCACTGCTGTACGTACCTGAACGGTTATTTTCTTCATTACGGTGGCAATCCCGACAAACCGATCGCCTGGGGCGTCAGCTCATACGATAAATGGTACAACTGGCTTTGGTTTAATAACGGCTATCACGCTGAGCATCATTTTCGACCGAAACTGCATTGGACAAAAATGCGACCGTTCCACGAATCAATTGTCGACTTGCAGCGCAACGAAGAAGTTCGCGTCATTCAGCCGCCACACGCCCTAGGCTTTCTCGATCCGAACCTTCCGCGCCGGAATGCACCTACTTCCGAAAGCCCCCTTTCCTCTAGAACGTCGTCGGACGGGAAATAAGTCCGTGCCTCGGGGTTAATCTTCGGAAACGAGTATCGCTCCGACAGTAGATCAGGAAAACCCAGATTTTCGCGCGCGGGCATCAGGGTTCGGTCGCCGCAAAAAAACAATCTTTGCAACTGTGTCGCGTTTGTTCTTGCAATAGCGTCCCGCATTCTTTACGCAAAACATGACCTCTATGAACCGCAGAGACGTTCTTATCGCGGGGGCAGCGAGTATTGCTGCCGCTGTCTCAGGTCAACTCGCTGCGAGCGCGCAGACATCCGCAGCCGAGAATCCCGAGTTGGAGCCAATTCGTGCTTTGCTGGACGCGCATGATACGGCCTTTGCGAATCACGACCTCGATGGGGTGATGGCTTGCCTGTCCCAGAAAGCGGCAATTATGGGCGACGGCCCCGGGGAAATCTGGTCAGGTCCGGACGAAATCAGAGCGGCCCATCTGCACTTTTTTGAGGGATTCGAGATTGGAGAACTAAATATCGAATACGAGTTCAGCATTGGCGAAGTCACATCCGACACGGGTTGGATGATGACGTCCGGAAACGTCAATGGAACCAAAGACGGAAAAGAATTCACGTTCCCTGTCAACATATCGTTAACCGTCACGAAAGATGGAGGGAAGTGGCTTATCGCCGCCTTGCATTTTTCGACTCTGACGAGCGAAACTCAAGACGAGGAGTAAGAACCTCGCCTTCTATTACTATGGACGGTCTACCATCTTCTGAAATAGGAGGCTCCGAGAAAGAGCACGAGTCGCTGGACCGGCGCCTGTTTCTTCGGAGCTTGGGCAAATGGTCTGGTGCGGCGATTGCGGCGGTGGGGTTTGGCGGGGCCTGGCTTGCATCGGCGCCAGAGGCCAATGCTGGGATTTGGATCAACCGGTGGGGTCCTCGACGCGGGGGATGGATCAACCGATGGGGTTCTGGTCGCGGCCGATGGATTAATCGATGGGGTCCCCGCCGAGGTCGATGGATCAACCGGTGGTGAGTGACGCACTGGATGTATTTGCGTGTCCGCGGAAGTTTATCAGCCTCTGAGGATTCTACCGTCGGCTTTGGCGGAGACCCAAGGCGATCTGTCCTTCGTTGCCATTGTCCGGAGTCGAGAGGAACTCTGCCGATGGCTGCGCAATCCACTCCCCGGCTTGAAGTGGCTGCAGGTCGAAGGAATGTTGGGCGACTCGGATGCATGGACGGAGGCCGCGCACAGCGATTCTAGCGTTCCGCTTGACTTGGTCCTTTCTGACCCATCTTCCGAGTTCTCGGATCTTTACAAATTGGTGGATGCTTGCACCGTCCACGACTTCCGGGTGACGATACCGGCTCTGCCCGGTTTGCTTAAGGCAATCAAACTCGCTGCGGCGTTGTCGTTCCCAGTCCGGGTGTTACCAGGCCAACCTACAGCAGAGGTGCTTGCAGAACTTAAAGAAGTTCTGGACTTCTATCTTCATGAACCGACGGTCGAGGCACCGGTGGAGTTCTTTCACTCTTTGCTTGCTATCACGTACGGCGCCGACGCGGGCTCGCTGTGGATGATCCTTGAGGAAGATCCGGCTGCATTTCTCCAGTACGATATCGATGGACAGGCTAGGTTGCCCCCCTCCGGCTCGTTCAAGTTGGTCGAGTTCTCTCCCGCGGAATTTGTGGAGAATCATCTTAGGGGCCTTGTAGAACAGGGCGCCGAATGCGCGACCTGTCCGTGGCAACAGTCATGCCGCGGGTATTTCAAATGGCCGGATCCATCATACTCTTGTGCAGGAGTAAAAGAGCTATTTTCCGCTATTCAGGCGGCTGCGGACGAGATCCGTGGAGACCTGGCCAGTTGCGCCGCAGAGAACCGCTGACCCGACCTAAACGGAGCGACACACAATGAGTGGCCGAGTCTTTAGTGTTATTCTTCTTCCGACATCGGAATGCAACGTCGCTTGCGACTACTGCTTCGAGCACAAGGAGCCGCATCGTCTGTCATCAGCCCTGTTACCCTTGTTGACGAAGCGCTTGCTGGACCACCTCGAGAACGAACGTATCGAGGAGTGCGAGATCTACTGGCAGGGCGGCGAGGCCATGATAATGGGTCCGGACTGGTTTGCACGCGCTGGAGAGGTTATGGACTGTGCCGCGGCCAAGCGAGGGCGACGGTTTATTCACTATTTGCAAACTAATCTTATCAGTTACTCGCCCGCGTGGAACAATGTGATCTATGGGATGTTCAACGGTTCAATTGGAACCTCCATGGACTACCCCAACGTGTACCGCAAACTGTTTAGGGGCGGGGCTGAGGCATACACCGAACTCTGGACCCAAAGGCTTCGTGAGGCGAAAGCCGCAGGGATTGAGATTGGCGTGATTGCGGTGCTCCATCCGGCCAGTCTTGAAGCTGGCCCGGAAAAGTTCTACCGGTATTTCACAGAGGATCTCGGGCTCGGCGATTTCCAGGTCAATACCCCGTTTCCAGGTGGTCCCGCGAAACAGCTGGAGAACGATTTCAAGCTCGATTTGAGTGAGTTGGCCAGGTTTTTGGTCGGGCTTTTCGACATCTGGATAGCGCGGGGCTATGCGGCCGGAGTGTCGCTCGGTCCGTTTGACGGCTTGATCAATCATTTTACGGGCAAACCGGCGCGCCTGCCCTGCATCTGGAAAGAGAACTGCTCTAATCAGTTTATTTCGGTAGACTCCAAAGGGACGGTTGCCCAGTGCGACTGCTGGGTTACAAGCTATCCCGAATATTTTTTCGGCAACGTTTTTCAAGAGCCCGACCTCACGCGAATGTTAAAAACGAGCCGCGCGCGTCGGGATTTCGTCGAACGACCGAAGCGTCTAGTTAGGGACGAAGACTGCCTTTCCTGCCGCTATCTCTCAATCTGCCACGGCGGGTGCCCGGTGCGAACCTACAGCGCGCTAGGCACGATGATGGCCAAGGATCCCTATTGCGAGGTTTACAAAGCCGTCTTCGCTTGTGCCGAAGCTCACGGCCGGGAAATTCTGCGATGCCGCCGCGCCGCCGCAACATCAATGACCGAACACCATCAATGACACTTCATCCGATTAACATCCACATCCACCAATGAACACAGAGAATTATTCCAGACGCCGATTCGTGCGGCATGGACTTACCTTGGCCGGAGTGACCTTCGCTTGGAGCACATTCCGATCGAACAGTTTGGCTCGTCAGGCGAAAATCGGACAACCGGCGAGCCCGGCCGAAGCGCTCGCTGAATTGATAGCCGGGAATAAACGCTACGTAACGGGGCAGAACATTCACCATGACTTCGGGCCGGAACGCCCCGCACTCGCGCAAAGCCAGCATCCGTTCGCGATTATACTAGGGTGCGCCGATTCGCGTGTTGCACCAGAGTTGGCGTTCGACCAGACACGCGGCCGATTGTTCGTGGTCCGTCTGGCCGGCAACTTTGTCGACGACAATGGGCTCGCCAGCATCGAATTCGGGGCGGCCGTTCTGGGCGCCTTTGTGATCATGATCTTAGGCCACAACGAATGCGGGGCCGTAAAAGCTGCAGTCGATGTCGTCACAAAAAACGCGCAGCTTCCGGGACACCTGCCAGAGCTCGTCGCTCACCTGAAAGCGCCAGTTGAGAAGGCCCAAAAACAAGAAGGTTCGCTCGTAGATAATGCGATCCGCCAGAATGTTCTCCTTAACGTTGAAACTTTACGCAACTCCGAACCGGTCCTTGCTGATCTGGTCAAACAAAATCGTCTGCGCGTCGTTGGTGGTCTATATGATCTCGCAACCGGCCGAGTGGAAGTTCTGAGCTAGTGTAAAGCGAAGCGTACTCGCTTTGCCCCTTTTGCCTGGTCCGCCGGACCGGACTATCATCATGCGATAATTTGGCAAATGGGGACTCACTGCTGGGTCGCACTTTGTTCTGTGCGCTGCAATGGAGGTAGCCCGGATCGATCTCTTTCACGCGAAAAAGGTAGTTAAATAGGTAGCAAATGACGTGGTCAGATGGTTTTCACTGGCGCCGCTGAACCAATTCAAATCCGGGGCACGTTCTACTCTGGAGGAAAGATTTCTCCGAGATCTCACCCACAAGGACATTCTATCCGCCAGCTTTCAAAATGCAGCGAGGGGCACTAATATACCTATTGGCGAATCGCCTTCGTCTCGCTGCTGATCGGTGGCGCGACCATCGCTGTCTTTCTCTTCGAAGAGCATCGAGGTTATTCGATCGAAATGGCGCAGACCATGGCGGTGAACACCCTGGTGCTTGGGCAGGTGTTTTACTTGTTCAATAGCCGCTTCCTGCGGGAATCAAGCTTGCGGCTGGATTTGCTATTTACTAACCGCGTGGTTTGGATCGCAATCGGCGTGCTGGCCGTGCTGCAACTGTTGTTCGTTTATACTCCCTTTATGAACCTTTGGTTCCACTCAGCTCCGATCGCCGTCCGCGACTGGTTATTGCCAATTGGCATCGGTTTCGCCATCTTCCTGGCGGTCGAGGCTGAGAAGGCGTTGCTTCGGAAGCTGAAACCCTAGACAGAGGAGTGCATTTATTGCGTGCGCGCGGATTTCGCCTGCAAGACCTGTCGATCAGGCTGCGAACGCTTGGCCTCGATTAGGCGGCCAGCATTTAGAAGTTCGGCTTCGCTCAACCATGGCCCGACTAACTGCAGGCTGGTGACGGGAACGGTCTTATCATTCAGGGGAATCGGTATCGCCAGTGCAGGATTTCCTGCAAAATTGACCGCAACGGTGTTTTGCAGGTTCAACACGCGAGCTTCCAGAATGGCTATTCTCCCTACAAATGGAATCGTTGGCGGCAGCGTCTGAAGAGTCGGCAGAGCGATGAAATCAACTTTTTTGAAAGCCTTGCCGAGAGCGTGCCGCCACTCCGCCTGCCTCCGTAGAGCTCCCCGGTATCGCGTCGTGTATAAGATTCTTCCCAGAGCGATTGCTGCCTTGGTCCTGGCCCGTACTCCGGCTTTGTATAAGTATTTTCGATTGCTGAGCCAGGCGCCGGCTGCCGCCAAAGTGTTCCCATCCCTCGTAGCCTGGTCCCACTTCGCCTTGAAGGCTTGGTCCAGCGGGATGACTTGAAATTGTGCCCGGGCCAGAGCGTCATCAAGCGCTTGGTCGACTTTAGGGTCGGTGCCACTCAGGTAGAGCCGCCCGATCCTGATCCTTTTGGCCAACGGTTTGGCGGCGACGGCTGTTCGGTATCGTGCGGCAAACCCATTCTGCAAAAGATCCATCCCTTGCACGACATGGTCCACGTCTTTGGCCATCGGGCCGACGGTATCCAGATGTTCTGGCTCAATCGGAGTCACGCCCTTCAGAGAAACAAGGCCAAAGGTCGGCTTCAAACCCACGATGCCGCAACAAGCTGCGGGAACCCGGATGGAGCCGGCTGTATCCGTTCCAAAGGCAACGTCCGCGATTCCGCTTGCAACCGCCACTCCTGAACCACTTGACGAACCACCCGGGATAAGCTTGTGCCATTTACTAAATGGGTTCTTCGGAGTTCGGAAGTATTCGTTTAGGCCGGAAGGAGCCACCGCAAATTCGCTGAGATTCGTTTTCCCCACGATCAGCACCTTTCGCTGCCGTGCAATCGCTAGGCACTCCGCATCCCTGGTAGCCGGCGAACTGGTCTTGGCTAGATATTCGGAGCCAACCGTGGTCACCACACCTTTTACGTCGATGTTATCTTTGACTGCTAAGCACAACTGTTGATCGCTTTCAGAGTGCGGCCAGTAAACAATGAACGCGTGACCGTGAGAACCACTCGCCGAACGTCTCTGCGGAGTCGCGCAGCCGCTGAAACAAGTTATCAACCAAAGCCCAACCAGAATCAACTGAGCGGTGACAGAGCGACGCTCTTTCATTTGATTATACGAATATCACAAAGGGAATAGCGTAGTCATTCTTTTGGAAACGTGTTTCGCTCATCCTTCGATGGTAGGAAATCGGGAGAGGTAAAACAACAAAGCTATTACTGATACAAATCATGTTAGGTAGGTAAGATTTTTCAAGGATAAACTTGCTAGATTTTAAGAAAGATTTCGACAAATCTTTCAGAAGACAGCAAGCAATAAAGGATGATGTCTAGAGCTACGGAGAAGACAATTCCTAGGAAAAGCTGCCCGGTGAACCAACAGAGAAGAACGGTTGCCGAGTAGAGCAAAAAGGGCATCTGTTATCCGCGCGGATGAAGGACAATCTCAAAAGGCGCATCGAGACCTTTTTGCCGATCCGCATAAACAAATTCCCGCAAGTAATCGGTGGACTCATGCGAAGACGCTCTGCGCGCGTATCCATATCCAACGCTTAAACGATTGCGGCATAGAAAAGGAAACCGTCGTGTGTGGATTGAGGGAGCCAGATTCGGTAGCCCTTCGCATCATCTTCAAAAAATGGCGTTCCTAAAGAATCGTCATCGACGCTGACCAATTCTGCGTGCCATGTCCGTGGTCCGTACACTAAATGAAAGACAAGAGGGCTATGGTTCTGCAGGAGCTCCGTAGCCGCCTTTTTTCGTTTCCCATCTTTTCCTTCATCGCTATCTCCCGTAAACTGCACTATGCCTACGGATACTGGTGTCAGAGGTATTCCGTCGGCTGGCGACATTCGGCGACTCTCAACACGGTATGCCTGGATAAGCATGGGTCCTCACTTGGGCAGCGTATCTTTGTAGATTGCGCCATCCTTCATAATGACCAGGAAGTTTTTCCCGGGGTCTTCGACGAGCTTGATATTTTCCAACGGATTGCCATCGACCAGCAGCAGATCTGCGAGCGCGCCCTCTTCCACGACACCAAGCTTGCCGGGATAGGGGTTGATAAACCCGGAGAGGGCCATCAACTCGCCATTGTCTGCGGTGGCCATCTTGAGCGCTCGGCAGGCATGTACCAGCGGACCATCTTGGCGAGTTGCGCTCCCTGTCGGCTGGCAACCTTTGCATCAAACAGAAGGTCGGTGCCAAAAGCCGTCTTGATGTGGTATTTCTTCGCTAGCTTGTAGGCATTGTCCGTCCCGGCGAACACCTGCAGCGCCTTCTGCCGAGAAACCGGGTTCACTAGCGGCGATGCATCTTCATCATCTAGAAAGGGCTGCAAGCTCCACCAAATGCCTTTGTCCGCCAGCAACTTAGCGGTGGGCTCGACGATCAACTGGCCGTGTTCGATGCATTTGACCCCGGAGGCGACCGCTTGTCGGATCGCGCGCGGCATGTACGCATGTACGGTAACATAGGTGCCCCAATTGTCGGCCGCCTCCACCGCGGCACGAATCTCCGCTTCGGTGTACTGGGTTGATTCGATTGGATTGTAAGGTGAGGCGACTCCCCCGCCCGCCATTAGCTTGATCTGACTCGCGCCCTGTCTTAGCTGTTCTCTCGCGCGCAGCCGAACCTCATCGGGGCTATCGGCAATCGCTGCGACGCCTTCGACCTCTGAGCGGCTCAGAGGACCGCCCGGCGTCCGCGGAAGTTCGAAGGAGAACCGAAAGTCTCCATGGCCTGAGGTTTGTGAAATGAAAGCGCCCGAGGGATAGATCCGCGGACCAATTATGACGCCTTCGTCGATGGCGCGCTTTAGCCCGAAGACGGGCCCACCAAGGTCACGCACAGTGGTGAAACCCCTCATCAGCGTCGCTTCAGCCTGTCGCGCAGCTAACAGATGAAGGTAGGAGGAGTCGGCGGTCATCAGAAGCATCTGGGATGTCGCCGCCATGAACGCATGCCAATGCGCGTCAATGAGGCCTGGCATCCGCCCGTCTGCCGAAATCACGAGGACTTTAGTGTTCGTGTCGACGGTGATCGGGTTCGTAGATATGCGCTCAATGATGTTGCCTCTAACCAGCACATTGGAGGGAGCCGAGAGCGCGGCACTCTTACCGTCGAAGATGCGGACGTTCTGAAAAAGCGCTGCCCTGCCGCTGGCCAAAGTAGTGGAAAAAGGTGCTAAACCCAGCGCTTCTAAATCCGCATCACCTTGTCCCAAGCTCGCCTGGCAAAGCCCGACTAAGAGTGCCGCCACCACCGGCGATGGACATAGCACGAGTTTCAACTTCCGGACCATCCTACTCGGGGCGAAGACTGAGCAAACGGCCCCCACCACTAACACCGGCCCAATTTGTGCCCAGCTGCTTTTGGAGTTGATTCTGTATGCTCCTTTTCCGCCTTCTGAACTGCCGAATTGAATCTAGAGGCGGTGGCTATGTCGGCATCCACCATCGACATGAACAATGTAACGCTGTGGTGCATCACCGACGACGTAAAACGGATAACAAGGTCACCAGAGTGAGTCAAGAACTTGAACGATTCCGTAGCACCGTTACGTCGGAAGGTTGTGAATCTTTCGAAGACGTAGTGCCTTTACGGATGCCCGCACGAGGAAACACTTACACCGCTAATCTGGGAGCACATCAATCCGTACGGCCGCTTCGAGCTCGATGTGGAAACCCGGCTCGATCTCAGTCCAAACGACCCCTGATGACACGACTATTGGGAGAACCCCAGGTTGGCCCAGATCCACAGCTCCGGACTATCGCTCCTCTCAAATCGGATCGCGCCGCGCGCTACTTCCGTTTCCGTGCGCCGCTCTCTGCAGTCGCAAATGATCTTGATATGCGCGCAGTGCGCTTTGGTTGTGTTTCCGGACTAATCGTTCGACTTGGTCGGCATCGCCGCTCCGGATGGCGCGCAGTATCTGCCAATGCTGTTTCTGAGCAATCGGCAGATGACTCACAAAAACCTCTTTCAAAAAATGGCGGTGCAGCCGGTCCCAATGGTCCAGGACCTTAGTGATAAGGCTGGCCACGAGTTGGGTGCCGGCACGCGCACAGATGAACTCGTGAAAACGCCGATTCTCTTGGGACCAAGCTTCCGCGTCCGAAGTGAGTGTATCCATGCGTGCAACAATTGTTTGCAGGTCAGCCAGTTCCTCCGGCCCGAGCCGCCCGCAAGCCATTCGGCTACTGGTGACCTCCATCGCCTCCAGTAATGTGAACACCTCCACAATAGATTCCGCCGCTATTTCCGCCACTCGCGCACCAATGAACGGCTCGAACACGATGTAACCATCAGCGTGCAGTTGTTGGAGCGCCTCGCGAACCGGTATTGTGCTGACGCCGAGTTTTTCCGCAAGGTCGTCGATCACGAGTCGAACCCCCGGCGCAAGCTCGCCGTTCAAAATCGCTTCGCGAATTTCCGCGACTACCAGGTCTCTCTTGCTGCGTACAGCATTTAAGCGTCTCATCGATTCAGCTCGCTGTTACCCAAATGATCATCAGGAAAGAATTTCCTAAAACGTTCTCTGATCCGACTAAGTGCGGTCCGTCCGGCTAGTTGCCAAAGGGCTTGGTTAAAGATCTCAACTTCGATCGGACCATCGTAACCCGCTCGCTCAATCATCGAAGATATTCCCGACAGATCGATGTAGCCGTCACCCATCAGACCGCGCCCATTCAGGATATCTGGAAGAGGGGCGATCCAGTCACTCACATGAAATCCAAAGATCCGGCCAGCCGCTCGGCCAATTTCCCTTTCCAGGGCCGGGTCCCACCAGACATGATACGCATCAATCACGATTCCGACGACCTCGGCCGGGAAATGCGCCGCTAGTTCGTTTGCTTGCGCAAGGGTAACGATGACTGATCGGTCGGCCGCGAACATCGGATGTAATGGCTCTATTCCTAAGCGAACACCCCGCTCGACAGCGTATGGCACAAGATTGGCGATTCCCTCTGCAACCATTTCGCGGCTGGCGGTAAGACCCGCAGCCGCAATTCCTCCGCAGACCAGCACGACGAGCTGGGTCCCCAGTACGGCTGCTTCGTCGATCGCTTTCCGATTTTCCTCGATCGACTTCTGCCGTTGCACCGCGTCGTCATAGGGGAAGAAACCGGCTCGACAGAGACTGGAGATTTTTAGCTCAGCTTGAGCAATCAAGGCTTTCGCTCTTTCGATCCCTAGCTCGTGAACCTTCTCTCGCCAGAGCCCAACATACGAAATCCCTAGCTGCCGGCACTCTTCGACCAGCTGCTCAAGTGTTAGTTGCCGGACCGAGTAATGATTGATACTTAGCCGATCGCAGAGTTTCATGAACAGGAAAGGCTACTCGACTCCGGCTAGCTTCAGAAAGACTCGCATCCGCTCAACCGCCAGCTCCGGGTTCGACAGTAGTCCCGCGTGATCGGCCAAAACAAAGAGTCGACTGAGGTGCAGCACCGATCTTGCCGATTCCAATCCGCCGATCATTCGAAAATGGACCTGCCATCCATTCAAATAAGCCAAAAAAACCAACCCGGTCTTGTAGTAATAGGTCGGCTCTTGGAAAATATGGTGAGCCAGGGGCACTGTTGGCTTGAGAATTTCGAGGAACTGATCGTGATTCCCGCGATCTAACTCACCGAAGGCAGCCGAGGCGGCCGGTGCGATGCCGTCAAAAATCCCTAAGAGCGCGTGGCTGAAGTGGGTGTCGTTACCAGCGATCAGCTCCGGATAGGAAAAATCGTCTCCCGTGAATAATTTCATTCCCGGCGGTAACTTCTCGCGCAGAGCTATCTCGCGGCCTTTATCTAAGAGCGAGACCTTTATTCCGTCGATTTGGTCGGCCAATTCAAACAATAAGGTCAAAAAATTTTCCGTCGCTTCATCCAAATTATCGGCTCCCCAGTATCTGCTCAAAAAGGGATCGAACATTGGCCCCAGCCAATGCAGTAATACCCGATCGCGGCAGGCGCGAACGATTCGGCCGTAAATTTCGCGATAGTCGTCGAAGGACCGAGCGGTCGCGGCCAAGGCGCGGCTAGCCATCAGCACAATCTGTCCGCCACATTTTTCGATCCAGTCACACTGTTCCTGGTACGCCCCGGCGATTTCATTTAATCGGTGAGACTGTCCACTGGGGAGTTGGTCAGTGCCCGCTCCACAGACAATTGCATATTTTCCAGCAGCAGCGGCGGCGGTCGAGCGCCGGATCAGTTCTCGCGTGGAGTTCCAATCAAGGCCCATCCCCCGCTGTGCGGTATCCATTGCTTCCGCAACGCCAAAACCATGCAACCAAAGATGTTCGCGGAATCGAAGAGTTGCCGCCCAATCGACTACGGTTCCCATCTCCGATCCGTTCTCTGCCAGCGGATCGGCAACGACGTGCGCAGCCGCATACGCTTTCCGACTTTCGATTTTCGAGACTGTGGGAAAGCTTCTGCCCGGCCCGATCCGATATTGCTCTAGCTTACCGGGACCAACCGGAAGCCGAAGTGTGCTCAGCTTCATAGTGACAATGGGACCAGGTCGATCCAACGTCGTTCCTGCCACGATTTGAGTCCGGCTTCGGCTAACTGCACACCTTTCGCTCCTTCCAGCAAGGTGTAGGGAAAGGGCGCCCCCTCAACCACATGCCGGAGAAATTCTTCCCACTGCACTTTGAATCCATTTTCGTAGCTTTGGTTTTCCGGGATCTCTTGCCAGTCGTTAAAAAAGTCGTGTGAGTTAGCCAGATCGGGATTCCAGACTGGTTTAGGCGTATTCACGCGGTGCTGAACCTTGCAACTACGCAGCCCGGCCACTGCGCTCCCGTTTACTCCATCTACTTGTAAGCCGAAGAGCTCATCGCGATAGACCCGAACGCACCACGATGAATTGATTTGCGCAATGATCCCGTCTCCGATCTGAAAGATTGCGTAAGCGGCGTCGTCGGCCGTTGCGTCGTAACGATGACCCGCTTCGTCGTACCGTTCGGGAATGTGGTTCGCTCCCAATGCGCACACGCTTTGCGTAGGACCGAACAAGTTGTCCAGCACGTACCGCCAATGGCAGAACATGTCTAAGATGATCCCGCCTCCCGCTTCCGATCGATAGTTCCAAGAAGGGCGCTGTGCGGTTTGCCAATCTCCTTCAAAGACCCAATAGCCAAATTCGCCGCGCACGGACAGAATTCGCTCGAAGAATCCGCTTTTGATCAGATGCTTCAGTTTGCGAAGGCCAGGCAGGAACAACTTATCTTGCACGACTCCGTTTTTGACTCCTGCCTTAGCGGCGAGACGGGCAAGTTCAAGGGCAGTCGGCAGATCCTCGGCGATCGGTTTCTCACAATAGATGTGTTTGCCCGCAGCGACCGCCGCCTTGACTGCCGCAGCCCGCTCGGACGTAGCTTGAGCATCGAAATAGATGGAGATGTCAGGGTCAGCCAAAGCAGCATCAAGGTTAGTAGTCCAGCGGTTGAGGCCAAATTCGTCCGCCAATGCGCGGACTCGTGCTTCATTGCGGCCGGCCAGGATTGGTTCGGGCCAAAGATACTCACCGGTGGCAAGGCGAAGACCGCCTTGTTCGCGGATTGCGAGGATCGATCGGACCAGGTGCTGGTTACGGCCCATGCGCCCGGTAACACCGTTCATGAGGATATGGATGGGGCGAGATTGCATGGGGAAGAAAAGCGCCTTGACCATATATCATATATGATTTAGGAAAGTAAAGCGGTTGTTGTATCCGCTTCCCTCGATCCAAATGACTAACCCTCTTCGAGTCGTCGTTGTCGGTTCCAGTATCGGTGCACAACATGTCCGAGCTTTTCGTGCTGCCCCGGACCTCTTTGAAATTGCCGCCATTTGTGACATCGATCCCCAGCGCGCTCGCGCTCTCGCCGAAGAACACGCAATCCCTGAACTCCTCACTGATTTCGAAACTGCGATCCGTCGCGATGTCGATATCATTGATATCTGTACTCCGCCCAACCTTCATTTTGGCCAAATCCGCGCCGCCGTCGAAGCCGGTAAACACGTCATTTGTGAAAAGCCGATCGTCGGCAGTTTAGCTGAGCTCGATCAACTGGAAGAACTAGCCCAGAGGACCGGCCAACAGATTATGCCGATCTTCCAATACCGGTTCGGCCGTGGTCTGCAAAAATTGAAGTATTTGGTCGAACGCCAGCTCACGGGGGAAGCATTTGTATTCAATGTTGATGTGGCTTGGTGGCGCCCGCGTGGTTACTACTCCGTGCGGTGGCGCGGCAAACGCGCGACCGAATTAGGCGGCGCGCTGCTGAGCCAGGCTATCCATGCGGTCGACATGGTTTTCTACATACTGGGCCCGGTGCGGACGCTCTTTGCTCGGACCGCCACCCGAGTAAATCCGATTGAGGTCGAAGATTGCGTCGCGATCACGATGGAAATGAGCGATGGCTCGCTCGGAACCATTTCTGTTACGCTCGGTTCGGCAGCGCAAATTTCGCGCCACCGTTTTACGTTTCGCAACCTGAGCGCCGAAAGTAACACTGAGCCCTACGCGAACTCCGCCGAGCCTTGGGTATTCTCGTTCCCGGAAGAAAAGCAAGACGAACGGATCGAGCGGGCGCTGGCGGAGTTCACGCCGTCGGCAGAAGGTTACGAAGGACAGTTCCGGCGTTTCTATCACTCTTTCAGTCAAGCGGAATCCCTCCCGGTAAGCTTGGCGGATGCGCGCAGGGTCCTGGAGTGCATCGCCGCCGTCTACTATTCCGCTGAGAACGAGGAACGCGTTTCTCTACCTTTGACCAAAACCAACCCAAAATACATCCAGCTTTAGATCGAGACCCTCGCGGTGCTTAAGAGAAGGCATCGGCAAAACCAACGGAGAGCTATGGATCAATCGCAATCAGTCACGTCCGCACTACCTGGCGGAATTAGCGTCACTCATCTTCGAGTCTACGACTTCCCCGGCCCAGACACTTTGTCCGGTGGCAGTCCGCACCTGCACTTCGCCTGCACCGAGGCTTATTTCGTGCTCGCCGGCGAAGGCGCGGTACAAACACTCAGCAGTCAGGGATATCGAGAGACCCCGCTGCGCTCCGGGTCGGTCGTATGGTTCACTCCCGGCGTCATCCATCGCCTAATCAATCGTGATAGTCATCTCGAGATTTATGTTGTCATGGAAAACGAAGGATTGCCGGAGCATGGCGATTCGATACTCACCTTCCCGAACGAGTATCTGCGGAGCGAGGAGAAATATTTGCAGTTTGCTTCGCTCAGTCCGAAGGGATCGGTTTACACGGACAATCGAGAGGCAGCCACCCGGCGGCGTGATTTAGCAGTAAACGGCTTTCTGGCGCTTCGAAAGAAGGTGGAGGCGGAAGGAGTCTCTGCATTGCGGCCCTTCTATGAAACCGCGGTCAATCTAATGCGATCGAAAGAGCCGGTCTGGCGAAAGATTTGGCACAGCGGACCAGCTACCACGATTCGACGAACGGAAAATTATCTCGATTCGTTGGGTGCTGGTTCCAGCGATTATCTTGCGAAATCGAATCTGTTCGAGATTCCGATCAATCCCGAAACGGAAACACGAAAATTTGGATTTTGCGGTACGCTCCGACCTTACCTGCCGGAGGGAGTTGTTCTCGGTTGACCTGGCTCACACCCCGCTCGCAACATGAAGCCCTCTCTTTGCCGGCTGCTTCTTGTTGCTGCTTTGAGTCTATTTGCCGGTACTCTTCCGGCGAAAACTCTGAACGTCCTGCTGCTGGCGAATGCCAGCACGCAAGATGTCATTCAGAAACTGATCCGTGAATATCAACAGCAGAATCCGGACACGGATTTTAACGTCTCCATTGTTCAATCCAATTCCATTACCGCGAAGTTAAACACTTTGGTAACCGCCGGTCAGCCACCGGACATTGTTGAGATCACAACGGCTTTCATCCAGAACTATGCGGCTCAGGCACTGGATCTCGGCAAGTACACAAATAGCCAGGAACTTCTCCGACGCTATCTGCCTAGCTATCGCCCATTCTTTACCTCTGGGAACAAAGTCCTCGGCGTGCCGATCGAAGCCACGGCCAACGGGCTTTTCTACAACAAAAAGCTTTTCCAGAAGGCGCGAGTTCAAGTTCCGCGAGACGAGAGCGAGATCTGGACCTGGGACCAATTCAAACAGGCAATCGCGGCGGTGATGAGGCTGCCGGAATGTCGGATGGGAGTCGCTTATGATTGCAGCGTCCAGCGCTGGTCGAATCTCTTGTATCAGGCAAATGGAAGATGGATCTCGGTCGTTGGCAAATCGTTTCTTCCGGGAAAAAACGCGACCGAACAAGCCCTCAATTTTTTTCGGAGTCTAGTCGAGGCGAAATTAGTGCCGGCCTCTGCCTGGCCCGGCAAAACCGACGCGGGACAACTATTTAAGACCGGCGTGGCCGCAATGATGTGGTCAGGCAACTGGCAATTGAAGGGCCTGGTTGATGGAGGTACTGCGTTCGAGTTCGGCACCACTTATTTTCCAAAAGGCGTCATTCGCGCAACTTGTCCTGGCGGCGAATTCTTCTTTGGCTTCGAAAATTCGCCGAATAAGGACGAGGCGGCTAAATTTTTGCTCTGGTGGGCGCAACCGGAAACTACCCAGCACTATCTCGAAAGCCTGGGAGGATCGCTCTTGAGCCCGATGAGCAACTTGAAAGTTAACTACCGCAAATACACTGAGTATCTGGCTCCGATGCTGAGCGACCTCAACGCTACCCCGGAGTGGGTTTCGGTCGATCTGTTGCAGAATGATATTTTGACCGAACTGACTTTGTCCGCCACCGGGCGGGAACCGGCGAAACAAACGATCCTCAACCTCGACCGACTCGGCAGCGAGGCTCTGCGGTCTTCTAACCAAGCCCAACGATGAACGCGCTACAACCGGCCACCGCGACAAACCAGACCCCAGGGGCTAAGACAGCAGCCGGCTTTGGCCGAATCGGTTTTCGGTTAACGCCTTACCTTTTCCTCTTGCCCACGCTCGGAATGCTAACTGCCTTCAGCCTGATCCCATTGCTCTATGGCTTTTGGATGTCGCTTCACAACATTGACATTCTTCACGGAAAATCCGAGTTCATCGGCTTACAAAACTATTTCAACCTGCTCCATGATCCAAAGTTTGGTTTAAGCTTAGTGAACACCGCCGGTTACACGTTGGCGGTCGTTCCGTCGATCGTGGTAATCAGTTTGGCAATTGCGACCTTTCTTCGCAAAAGCACGCCTGCCCGGCTGTTTGCTCGGGTCGGTTTCTATATTCCGTTCGTCCTCTCGCCAGTAGTCGTAGCGACGTCGTGGAAGTGGCTACTGAACGAAGATCTCGGAGTCGTCGGTGCTTTTCTAAAATGGGCCGGCATCGCAACAGTTCCGTGGCTGACCGACGATACAGCGGCTCGCATTAGCGTGGTGGTCACCACGGTATGGAATCTGGTCGGTTTCTATATGCTAATGGTTTTGGCTGGACTCAGTCAGATCAATGAAGAGCTCTACGACGCAGCCAGAATTGCTGGCGCCAATGCTTGGCAACGCTTCTGGCGAATCACCTT
>Ga0070699_100001555_pt1 | contig 20992 bp, 22 predicted proteins | sample KBSK1503metaG_FD_65473 | JGI IMG/M metagenome (GOLD analysis project Ga0070699, IMG submission 65473) | Corn, switchgrass and miscanthus rhizosphere microbial communities from Kellogg Biological Station, Michigan, USA - KBS K1-50-3 metaG | ecosystem: Host-associated > Plants > Roots >...
GTCTTGACGCTGGAGACGTAGAAGTTCGCCGCGTAGCCGAAGATCACCAGCAGGAGCAGCGGCATCACGATCAGCATGGCCAGCGTGCGCCGGTCACGGACCAGTTCCCGGAACTCCTTGACCATCATGGCCCTCATGCCAAGCACGATAGAAAGGCTCCGGAGAAAAAGTCAACAACTGGTGAAATTTTCTCGGCATTGGCTAGCGGGCCCCCGATCTGGTGATCTGGTGGCATGACGGACTCGATACGGCACGCCGGGCGGTGGACGCTGGAGGACCGGTTCGCCTCGCCCTGGCACTACCTGCCGGTGGAGGTACCGCCCGGAACGCGCGGGCTGCGGGTGGAGCTGGAGTACGAACAGGCCGGGGGAACAGTGCTCGACCTGGGCTGTTTCGGCCCGGACGGGTTCCGCGGCTGGTCCGGCAGCGCGCGCGAGTCGTTCGTCATCGGCCGCGACGCGGCCACGCCCGGCTACCTGCCCGGGGAGCTAGAGGCCGGCACCTGGCAGGTGATGATCGGCGTGCACCGGGTGCCGCCGGACGGCGTGGGCTACCGGCTGACCGCGACACTGGGTCCTTCCCTGGGTCCGGCGCCGTCTCCTCTTGCGCCGCCGGCCCCGCGGGACCGGCCGCCGCGCCGGGTCCTGCCGGCCCGGCCGGGCCGCCGCTGGCTGGCCGGCGACCTGCACTCGCACACCGTGCACTCGGACGGCAAGCTGACCGTCCCCGAGCTGGCCGCGCTCGCCGCAGGGCGCGGCCTGGACTTCCTCGCCGTCACCGACCACAACACGATCAGCCACCACGCCGAGCTGGCCGCCGCGTCCCGGCGGTACGGGATCATCCTGCTGCCCGGCCAGGAGGTGACGACCGACGGCGGGCACGCGGGCGCGCTCGGCGACGTCGGCTGGATCGACTTCCGCGAGGAGCCGGACGCCTGGCTGGACGCGACCGAGGCGGCGGGCGGGCTGCTGTCGGTCAACCACCCGTTCGCCGGGCCGGTGAGCTGGACCCGCCCGATGCGCCGCCGCCCGCCGCTGCTCGAGGTCTGGCACTGGAGCTGGCTCGACCTGCGCTGGAACCTGCCGCTGTCCTGGTGGCTGGCCTGGGATCCGGCGGCGATCCCGGTCGGCGGCAGCGACTGGCACCAGGAGGGTTCCGATGCCCCGCCGGGCCGCCCGACCACCTGGGTCGAGTGCGAGGGCGACCAGCCGGCTGACGTGCTGGACGGCCTGCGGGCGGGCCGGGTCGCCATTTCAGCCGAACGGGCTGGGCCGGTGCTCCTGCGCCACGACGACGCCCTGGTCGCGATCGACGCCGACGGCCTGACCATGGCCGGGCCGCAGGGGCCGTGCGCCCGGGTCCGCGGCGACCGGGCCGCGCTGCCCGGCCACGCCGGGCCGCACCGCCTGCTCGACCACAACGGGGCGACGCTCGCGCTCTGTCCGTAGCGGCACCGGGGTGCTGACCCGGACGGCACTATCGGGCCGGCACCGCCGCGGAAAGATTCCACCCGCACCGGCACCTTCGGGTGACGCCGGCTCCGTCCCGCTTCCGTAGCGTTCAGGTCCACGGACCTAGAACGAAGGGACGGTAGACCGGCTTGAACTCGCGCTACGAGATCCGGGTCAAAGGCGTCCTCGACGGGCGGTGGGCCGCCTGGTTCGAGGATCTCCAGGTCACCAGCGACGGCGAGGAAACCTTCATCGCAGGCCCGCTAGTCGATCAGGCTGCCCTGCACGGGTTGCTCAACAAGGTACGCGACCTGGGGCTGTTCCTGATCTCGGTACGCCACCTCGATCCAGATGATCATGGCGAGGTTTCGGGAGGATTAGCCCGGCGCTTGCGAGTGAGGATGCGCTGCCGGGCAACCTCATACAAGATCGCGGTCGCCGCGGTCGCCGCGTTCAGCGAGCTGGCGGCGCCGGTGATGGGGATCCTGACGGTCAGGTCGCACAGGTCGCGCCAGGCGCTGCTCAGGCCGGTGGCCTCGGTCCCGACCAGGAGCAGGACGGGCCGGGTGAGGTCGGCGTCGAAGACGTCGACGTCACCGTGCTCGTCGGTGCCGGCCAGCACGATCGGGCAGCCGCGGGCGCGCTGGGCGCTCACCCAGGCGGCCACCTCGCGGTGCGAGGGAACGCGGACCACCGGCCGGGCGAACAGCGAGCCGGTGCTGGCCCGGACCGTCCTGGGGTCGTAGATGTCGGCCGCGTGACCGGTCACGATGATCCCGTCCGCGCCGAAGGCGTCGGCCGAGCGGACGATGCCGCCGATGTTGCCCGGGCTGGCCGGGCGGTCCAGCAGGACGCCGAGGAAGCCCGGTCCGGCCGTGATCCGGTCCAGGTCGTCCGCTGGCATCTCGACCACGGCGACCAGCTCCGGTGGTCCCGCGTCCTTCTCGCCGAGTTCGGCCAGCAGGCCGGGCGACATCGCGACCTGGAGGGCGGGCACGTCGCGCAGCATGGTCCGCGCCCAGCCCGACAGCGGGCGCTCGGCGTCGTAGAGCAGCGCGCGGAACGCCCAGCCGAACTCGGCCGCCAGCGTGATCGGCCGCACGCCCTGGACCAGGAACTCGCGGTTCCGCTGGCGCTTGCCACGGTTGCCGAGCAGCGCCTGGAACTGCTGGAACCTGGCATTCCGCGACGAGACCCGCAGCACCTGGTCAGTCCTGGACGGCGGCGGCCAGCAGGTCGAGGCGGGCGCGAAGCAGCGCGCGGTGCGCCACCACGTCATCGACCTGATCGGGCTGCTCGGGACACTCGCCCGCGCTGATCGCGTGCTCCAGCCGGAGCCTGGCGGTGGCGGCGTCGATCACCTCGAAAACCACCAGCGGGTCGCGGCCCGCCTCCCGTTCGGTGTCGGCGCGCAGCCCGGCGTCCTTGGTGACCCAGGTGTCCCTGATCCTGCCGCCGCGGCCGTGGTCGATCAGCACGCTGACCGCGTGCTGCCTGTCGCCGTAGGCGAAGGTCATGGTCAGCGACTCCTGGCGGCCGCCGACGTCGGCGTAGTGCCAGCAGTCGCCGACGCGCGGGGCGCCGATCGAGCCGGCCCACGGCGGGTCGGTCACGTCATGGGCGTGTAGCCGTCCGGCGGCCTGCCCGGCGGCCGCGCGCAGGGCCGGCGAGCCGACCGCGGCGAACACGCGCAGCAGGGCGAGGGCCTCCGGGGTGGACGCCGCCTCGGCCGCGGGCACCAGCGATCCGGCCAGGGTGCTCATCAGCGAGGCCTGCCCGGTGGCCGACGAGGCGAGCGCGCCGATCAGGTCGGATCCCCAGAGCTCGGCGTCCACCGGGTCGTCCAGGCCGCCCAGCACCTGACGCGCCTCGGTCAGTACCCCGTTGAAGGTCTCCTCGACGGCGATCGGCGCGAAAAGGCTGACGACGTCGGGCTCCCTCAGGTCGTCGGCATCCATGCCGAGCAGGATAAGCGAAGGACCCCGTCCGGGACGGGGTCCTTCGCGGTCCGGCGCTCAGGACGCCGGGGTGCTGCGTGCTGCCTAGCCGTTAAGGCCGGACAGCGGGGTGGTGATCGAGCCGCCGTCTGCAGACCGCCGGTGACGCCGCTCACCGCGCCGGTGACCGTGCCGAGGCCGGTGCTGGAGCCGGTGCTCGAGCCAGTGCTCGAGCCAGTGCTCGAGCCGGTGCTGGAGCCGCTGCTGCTGCCGTCGCCACCGAAGCCGGCCGGGATCGTCCCGGCCGTGTTGGCCACGCCGGGAGCCGCGTTGGCCGCGTTGCCGAGGGCGGGGATGGAGCCGGAGACCGAGTTCAGGCCGGGCAGGGCGCTGCTGGCCGGGCTGCTGGCCTGCATCGGGCCGTTGGCCTGGATCATGTTGCCGCCGGTCGTCGACGACGATGACGCGGACGCGGACGAGGACGTGCCGCAGGACGCGCCGATGACGTTGGCCGCGGCCGAGACCTCGCCGGACACGGGCAGGGAGCCCAGGCCGCAGAGAACCCCGCTGGCCGAGTTGAGCCCGCTCAGCGAGACCGGGGCGTCCTGCGCCTGCGCGAACGCGGGGGCGGCGACGCCCACCGTCAGGATGGCCGCCGAGGCGGCACCCCCGAGCAAAATTCGCCAGTTATACACGAAGCACTCCATTTCGATGTGGTGATAGCGGAGATTATGACTCGGCTGGTGAAGTTGACCGCGGAGTGTACGGCGGCCGACCATTCGGCGGGAATCTGGCGCCAGCGGGCCGGACGGGGAGACCGGTCTGCGCCCCCGAAAATGGCTATGCAGCTATGGCCGTGACGTAACCCTGACAAAACCGCGATTCCCGTGGTCAATTCGCCATTTGTTCACGATCGCTCCATTCCAGCTTGGGGTCTGGAAATTGACGTGGGCCGAGATTTGGCGGGCTGTTGATGAGCCGAGTCCCGACCTTAGCACACTCTGAGTGATCGATGAGTAACTCTTTGAGGTGTCCGCGCGCCGGCGGGTCGACCAGGACCGTGTCGAGCAGCCGCTCGTAGGCGGCCAGATCGATACGATCCCTTTCTCCCCCTTCTTCCCCTGCTTCCCGGTCTTCCGGGCCGCCGGGCTCCCTGGTCCAGGAGCCGGCGCCGCCCGCGGCCAGGGCCAGGGCGTGCCTCAGCCGGTCCGGCCAGGACCAGCCGAGCAGCTGACCGGGCACCAGCCCCGCCACCAGCGCGCCGCGGGCCGTCGGGTAATACGGGTCGGCCCCGTCCTCGTCCGCGGCCTCCAGGCGCGCCGTCCACTTGCCGTCCGCGGTCACCGCGTGGACCTGGCCGCCGACCGCGACAGCGGCCGCGGCCGCGCCCAGCCGGATCAGGGCGGTGCCCAGCTCCGCGGCATCCAGCGCCCCGGTTTCCGGCCCGGTCGCGCTCGATTCGGCCACCACCAGGTCGGGGCCGTGGCCGACCGCGTGCTTCAGCTCCTCGCCGCCCGCGTCGAGGATCACCGGCACGCCCGCCTCGGCGGCGTAGGTCACCAGCGACCCGTAGGTATCCGCGGGCAGGCTGTCGGGCAGGCTGCCGCAGAGCACGACGGCCGCGGCGCCCGCCAGCAGCCGCCGGTAGTCCGCGGCGAACCGGCCGAGTTCCTCGGTGGTGATGTACGGAGCCGGCTCGGAGAACCTCAGCGCCGGCTCCCCCGAGTCAGGGCTGGTGAACCTGAAGAACCGCCGGGACTCGCCGCGGATCAGCGTGAACGCCGTCGGCACCCCCGACTTGGCCAGGTCCTGGATGATCAGCTCGCCGGACGCGCCGCCCGCCAGCCCGGCGGCGACCACGTCGTGCCCGAAGGCGCGCAGCACCCGCGCCACCGTCACGCCGCGGCCGCCTGCCCGGTAGCCGGGCCGGGAGACCGGGACGGGGGGCCCAGGGGGGTATGGGGGGGCGGGCAGCCCCCCCATGAGCAGGGGGGGTCTGGGGGGGATCGTTCCCCCCGAGGGAGGAGCCAGCAGGGTGTAGGCCACGTGCAGCGCGGCGTTGAGCGTGACCGTGACGATCACGTCGCCGCTCAATGGCTCCCTGCCTTCCCGGTGACGTGGGAGTAGGACCGTTCGGCCTATTATGCGTGGCCATGCACAACGGATTCGACGACCTCGACCTGGACCGGCTACGGCGGCGGCGCAGCGAGAAGTGGCGGCTGCACCCGCCGGACGTGCTGCCCGCGTTCATCGCCGAGATGGATTACGACCTGGCCGAGCCGGTGCTGGCGGCGCTGCGCGCCGCCGTTGACCTGGACGACTGCGGCTACGCCGCCCTGGACGGCATCGGTGCGACGTTCGCCGCGTTCGCCGCGGCCAGGCACGGCTGGACGGTCGACCCCGGCCGGGTGCACCTGGTGCCCGACGTGATGGCCGGCTTCGACGCCATCCTGGCGCTCGGCACCGAACCCGGCGACGGAGTGGTCATCAACACGCCGGTGTACCCGCCGTTCTTCCAGCACATCGGCTTCGCGCGGCGGCGGGTGGTGGAGGTGCCGCTGGTCCCGGTCGATGGCCGCTGGGAACTCGACTTCGCCGGGCTCGAGGCGGCGTTCGCCGCGGGCGCGCGCTGCTACCTGCTCTGCAACCCGCACAACCCGACCGGGCGCGTGTTCAGCGCGGCCGACCTCGGCCGGATCGGGGAGCTGGCGGAGCGGTACGGCGTCCTCGTGCTGGCCGACGAGATCCACGCCTCGCTCACCCTGCCCGGCGCCCGGCACACGCCGTTCGTATCGTTCGGCGGCGCGGCGGCCGAGCGCGGGATCACGCTGGCCTCGGCGTCCAAGGCATTCAACGTGGCCGGCCTCAAGGGCGCGGTCGCGGTGGCGGGTTCCGCGGCCATGGAACGGCTGCTCGCCCGGCTGCCCGCCTCGTGCCAGTACGGGGCCGGGCTGTTCGGCGTGCTGGCCTCGCTGGCCGCGTGGAGTTCGGGCGGGGACTGGCTGGATGCGCTGCTCGGGCAGCTGGACCACGCGCGCGCCGAGTTCGGCCGGCTGCTCGGCGAGCGGCTGCCCGGGGCCCTGTACACCCCGCCGGAGGCTAGCTACCTGGCCTGGGTGGACTGCGCCGGGCTCGGCCTCGGCCCGGAACCCGCCCAGGTGTTCCTCGACCGGGGCCGGGTGGCCCTCGGCCGCGGGCTTGACTTCGGCGCGCCGGGCGACGGGTTCGTCCGGGTCACCATCGGCACCAGCAGCGCGCTGCTGGCCAGCATCGTGGACCGGATGGCGGCGGCCGCGGGGTGACCGGTCCGGGAGCAGGGCGGGCCGGGCGCTAGCGGTTCCGGCAGAAGCAGCCGGCCAGGTGGTCGTTGACGATGCCGCAGGCCTGCATGGTCGCGTAGGCGGTCACCGGGCCGGTGAAGGTGAAGCCGTGCCGCTTGAGCTCGGTGCTCAGCGCCTTAGCGGCGGGCGTGGTCGCGGGCACGTCGGCCAGCGTCCGCGGCGCGGGCCCCGGCTCGCCCGCGTACTTCCAGACCAGCGCGTCCAGGCCAGCGGCCAGGCCGAGCGCGGCGCGCGCGTTGGTGATCACCGCGTTGATCTTGGCCCGGTTCCTGACGATGCCGGCGTCGGCCATCAGCCGGGCCACGTCCGGCTCGCCGAAGGCGGCCACGGTCCCGGGCTCGAAACCGGCGAAGGCAGCGCGGAAGTTCTCCCGCTTGCGCAAGATCGTCAGCCAAGACAACCCGGACTGGAAGCCCTCCAGGCAGAGCCGCTCGAAGATCGCCGTGTCGCCGTGCAGCGGGCGCCCCCACTCCTCGTCGTGGTAGGCGACATACTCGGGGGCGCTCAGCCCCCAGGGGCAGCGCAGCTTCCCGTCCGGGCCCTCGGCCGGGCCGCTGTCGCTCACCAGCCCTGCTCCTCGGCCGCGGCTACGGACTCGTCGTCCTGCTCGCCGGCGGCGCGCCGCCGCTCCCGCTCAGCGCGCGCGGCTTGCTGCTGCTCGGCCCACCAGCCGTGCGTGTCGAAGGCACCCTGCGGGCCAGGCGGGTCGTCCGGAGCCGGGGTCGCGGCAGGCTGCGTCACGGCGGGCTGCGTCACGGCGGGCTGCGTCACGGCGGGCTGCGTCACGGCGGGCTGGGTCGCCTCGCGGGGTTCCTCGTCAATCTGCAGAGCCTCGGTGGGTTCGGTCGCGTCCTCCGACTCTCCGGGATCCTGGAGCGTCTGAGAGGGCTGGGTCGCTTCGTGGGGATCTGGCCTGGGCCCGGAGGCCTTGAGGACCAGCGCGGTTCGCGGTGGCTCGGGAGCCTGAGTGGTGGCCGCAGCCGCGGGAGGCTCCACGGCGGCAAAGGGTTCGGGAGAATCCAGGGGCTCGGGCGTGTCCGGAGTCTCTTGACGTGCATATGGCTCCGGGGACTGGAAGGCTTCTGAGGGCTCTGGGGGGTCGAGGGTAGCGGAGGACTCCGGGGGGTCGAGGGTAGCGCGGGGATCCAGAAGGTCGGGGTTGGTCGGCGAGCCCGAGGCCTCCGGGAAGCCGGAGGTACCGAGGACGCCGGGGGTACCGAGGACGCCGGGGGTACCGAGGACGCCGGAGGTACCGAGGACGCCGGAGGTACCGAGGACGCCGGGGGTACCGAGCGCGTCAGGTTCGAGGGTGCCGGCGGCCTGGCGGGCGTGGACGCCCCTCGATTCGGCGTAGGAGCCGTTGCGCTCGTAGGTCGCCAGCTGTTCCTGCAGGTAGGCGATCGTGACGTCGCGCTCCCGCATCGCCCTGGCGATCTGGTCCAGGGCCGCGTCGGTTACCTGCATGTTGTAGCCCCACATGGCGGTAGGGGGACGGAGCAGCGCGATATCCGCCGCGGATACCGGGCCGAGGTCGAGCGGAGCGTGGTCGGCATGCTCATAGGCCAGTTCGCCACCCCGGCCGGTCGCGGCGAAGAAGATGCCGACGAGAACCATGGCGATCGCGATGAGGAATACAACAGGCACATACGAATCGTGCCATGCTCGGTCCGTGATGTCGCATCCGTGGCGTAGCGAGCCGGGAATTGCGCTGCTCGCGCCGGTCACGACGGTGGAGCAGGCGGCCAGGGCCGCCGCGGCCGGAGCGCAAATGGTCGACGCCGGCCGCGACGGCGCGCTGGTGCCGGCCATCCGCCGGGCGGTCAGCGGAGTGCGCGTCTGCGGCGAGCACGAGGACGCCGACCTGGTGCGGGACGCCGACCTCGCCGCGCGCACCGGGGCCGCGCTGATCTGCCCGGGACCGGACGCGGCGGCCGCCGCCGTGCGGCGCGGAGTGGCGGCCGGGCGCATCCTGGTCCAGGCCGGCCCGGCCGGGATCGAGCCGGCCGTGCGGGCCGGCTGGACCGTACTTGCCGATCTGGAGGGGCTTGCCGACCTGGAGGGGCTTGCCGACCTGGAGGGGCTTGCGCACCTGGAGGGTCTGGAGGGCCTGGTGCGCACCGAGGCGGTCGCCGCGGTCTGCGCCTGGCTGGGCGCGAGCGTGCTCCGGACCCGTTACGTGGCCGAGGTCCGGCGCTGCGCCGACATGACCGAGTCGATCCTCGGCCGCCGTTCGCCGGCCTGGGCGGTCCGCGGCCTCGCCTGACCGGCCTAACCTGCTCCGGCCGGCCGCGAGAGCGCCGGTCATGTAGTATCGCTACTCATCGCCCGCCCTGGACGGCGCCCACGCCCCGTTCATCCCCTTTCACGCGATATGTCCGCAGATTAGGGTGGTTGATCCGGGCTATGCGGTTGATCCGGGGTACCGGGATGCACCGGATCAGCCACGAAGCCCCGATCCACCACGTTAACCGGAGGGGTCCTCCAGGCAAGCGATCCGGGCGTGATGGCAGGGACGCTGTGGTACCGAAGAGATTACTGTTACTTGGCCCGGCGCTCTAGACGCCTAGGCCGTTCCCGTCGTGGGCCTCGCGGATTATCGCCACCACTTCCTCCGGGTCGTCGGCCACGCTGATCAGGGAGAACTCGGCCGGGCCGATGTTCGCCCTGGCGAGCATGGTCTCCTTCAGCCAGGACAGCAGGCCGGACCAGTACTCCTGGCCGACCAGGACGATCGGGAACTTGGTGATCTTGCCGGTGGCGACCAGGGTCAGCGCCTCGAATAGCTCGTCCATGGTGCCGAACCCGCCGGGCAGCACCACGAACGCCTGCGAGTACTTGATGAAGACCGTCTTCCGCACGAAGAAGTAGCGGAACTCCAGGCCGACGTCGACGTAGTCGTTCAGCCCCATCTCCCTGGGCAGCTCGATGCCCAGGCCCACCGAGACGCCGCCGGTCTCGGAGGCGCCCTTGTTGGCCGCCTCCATGATCCCCGGGCCGCCGCCGGTGATCACGGCGTAGCCCGCCCGGGCCAGGCCGGCCGCGGTGCGCTCGGCGATCTCGTACTCGTGGCTGCCCCGCGCGATCCGCGCCGAGCCGAAGATCGAGACCGCGGGACCGAGCTCGGCCAGCAGGCCGAACCCCTCCACGAACTCGGCCTGGATCCGCAGCACCCGCCACGGGTCGGTGTGCACCCAGTCAGAAGGACCCCGCCGGTCGAGCAACCGCTGATCGGTCGTTGTCTGCGGTATGTTACTGCCACGCAGCGTGGCGGGTCCCTGGCGACGGACCCGCCGGTGCGGCTCGGAATTTCCGTTCATCGTGCTACCTAAGGTAGTCATCCCGGCCGGCTGGTCCGCGCAGCCACGCCCGGGGGGTGCGCGGGCCCGTTCCGGGGGTACGCGGGGGGGCGGAGCCCCCCGCGGATTATGCGTCGACGCCGTGGTCGCGGAGGATGGCGTTCAGGGTCGCTTTGTCGTGCCGCGAGCCTTCGGGCAGGCGCTTGAGCACCAGCAGGCACGGCATGCCGAACTCGCCGCCGGGGAACTTCCGCGGCCGGGTCCCGCTCACGCAGACGGACCAGGCCGGGGCCTCGCCCTGGGGCAGTTCGTCACCGGTCTCCACGTCGATGACGTGGGTGGTGGGGGTGAGGATGGCGCCCGCCCCGAGGGTGGCGCCGCGGCGCACCCGGGCACCGCCGACGACCATGCACCGGGACCCGACGAACGCCTCGTCCTCGACCACGACCGGCACCGCGTTCGGCGGCTCGAGCACGCCGCCGATCCCGACTCCGCCGGAGAGGTGGACGTTCTTGCCGATCTGGGCGGCCGAGCCGACCGTGGCCCACGTGTCGACCATCGTCCCGGTGTCCACGTAGGCGCCGATGTTGACGAACGAGGGCATCAGCACGGTCCCTGGCGCGATGTAGGAGCCCCACCGGGCGATCGCGCCGGGCAGCACCCGCACGCCGTCCAGCCGGGTCTTCAGCGGGACCCGGTCGTCGTACCTGAAGTCACCGACCTGGGTCCTGGCCATCGGCAGCACCCGGAAAGCCAGCAGGATGGCCCGCTTGGCCCGCTCGTCCACCACGACCTGATCGGTGACCGGGTCGACGTACGCCACCCTGGCCTCGCCCGCGTCCACCGCGTCCACCGCGGCGACCACCGCCGAACGCGCCTGGGCGTCGGCCGGGGACAGTTCGGCCCGCCGCTCCCACAGTTCGTCGATCACGTCGGCTAGGGGCGAGGGGGGTCTGGGGGGATTGGTCCCCCCAGGATCGGGGGGATCTTGGGGGGTCGCCCCCCCGGCTAGCACAGCACCTCATCGCTCATAACCGGCGAGCTTAGCGGGGCAGCCGGGTCGGCGGGACGTGCCCATCTGGGGTCTGTGTGGCGGTAGCTTCTGATTCTGTGCCGCACAATCCCGCTCGGGTCCGGGCCAGGGCCATCGTGGGGGGCACGCTTGTGCTGGTGCTGGTGGTAGCGGGCTACGCCATCTACCACAGCTTCTGGAACGTCACCTCTCGTCCCCCGCCGCCCGGCTGCCAGGCGGGCACCGGCGTGCAGGCCATCGACCTCGACCCCGAGCAGGCTCAGGTCGCGGCCACCATCGCGGGCGTCGCGGCCAGGCACCGGCTGCCACGGCAGGCGGTCACCATCGCCCTGGCCGCCGCGCTGCAGGAATCCAAGCTGCACAACCTGGACTACGGCGACCGCGACTCGGTCGGGATCTTCCAGCAGCGCCCCTCGGAAGGCTGGGGCTCGGCCAGCCAGCTCCAGGACGCGGTCTACGCCACGACCAAGTTCTACGCCGCCCTCGCCCAGGTGCACGGCTACGCCGCGATGCCCGTCTACCAGGCGGCTCAGGACGTGCAGCACAGCGCGGACGGTTCGGCCTACCAGCAGTGGACCGACATCGCCGGGCAGCTGACCGGCTACCTCACCGGGAAGTCGCCGCACGGCGTGACCTGCTGGTACACCCCGGCCGGGCAGGCGAACCTGGCGGGGGCGGAGCGGCAGATCGGCCAGACGTTCGGACCAGCGGGGCGTAAAGCCGTCGTGGTGGGGATCACCACGGTCCGTTCGGGCCAGAAAAATAAGGGAAGCACCGCGGTCCTGCACGTCCAGCGGGCCGCCGGCTGGACGGTGGCCAGCTGGCTGGTCTCGCACGCGCAGGCCTACCACCTCAGCCAGATACGGTATGCCGGTTTCTCCTGGAAAGCCGCGAATGGCAATATGGGCTGGCAGCGCGACCGCAACCCGACATCCCCGTCAGGGAAGAACGGTATCGTCGCTGGCTGAGGCGGCATCGTCCGGCGACCCGCCATACTGTGTTAGCAGGACGACCGACGACAGGAGTTCACCCGTGACCTACATCATCGCGCAGCCCTGCGTTGATGTGCTTGACAGAGCGTGCATCGAAGAATGCCCCGTCGACTGCATCTACGAGGGCGAGCGCATGCTATACATCCACCCCGACGAGTGCGTGGACTGCGGCGCGTGCGAACCGGTCTGCCCGGTCGAGGCGATCTACTACGAAGACGACGTACCTGACCAGTGGAAGGAATACTACAAGGTCAACGTCGACTTCTTCGAAGACCTCGGGTCCCCCGGCGGCGCCTCCAAGACCGGCAAGACCGGCAAAGACCACCCCGTGGTAGCGGCGCTGCCGGCCGGCATCAACGCGGAGGAATGACGCTCGCGAGCCGGCTTCCCCCCTTCACCTGGGACCGGATCGCGCCGCTGGGCGAGAAAGCCGGGCTCCACCCGGACGGCGCCGTGGACCTGTCCATGGGGACGCCCGTCGATCCGGTGCCCGGCTTGATCCGTGACGCGCTGGCCGCGGCGTCGGACGCGCCCGGGTACCCGGCGACGTGGGGCACGCCCCGGCTGCGGGCCGCGGCCGCGGGCTGGCTGGCGCGCGCGCACGGCGTTTCCGTGTCGCCCGGCGACGTGCTGCCGGTAGTGGGCACCAAGGAGTTCATCGCCTGGCTCCCGGTCATGCTCGGCCTCGGACCCGGCGACGTGGTGCTGCAGCCCGAGCTCGCCTACCCTACCTACGACGTCGGCGCGCGGCTGGCCGGGGCCGCGGTACTGGCCTCGGACAGCCTGCTCGGCGCGGGACCCTGCTTGCCGCCGGGGGGGACGACCCCCCCGAGCCCCCCCGAGCCGGGGAGCGTGCGGCTCGTCTGGGTGAACTCGCCGTCCAACCCGACGGGCCGGGTGCTGCCGGCCGAGCACCTGCGCAAGGTGGTGGCCTGGGCCAGGGAGCGCGGCGCGGTGGTCGCGTCCGACGAGTGCTACATCTCGCTGGGCTGGGATGCCGCGCCGGTCTCGGTGCTGCATCCTTCCGTGTGCGGCGGGTCGTACGACGGCGTGATCGCGGTCCACTCGCTGTCCAAGCGCTCCAACCTGGCCGGCTACCGGGCCGGGTTCGTCACCGGCGACCCGGCGCTGGTCGCGGACCTGCTCGCGATCAGGAAACAGGCCGGGATGATCATGCCGGGCCCGGTGCAGGCGGCGATGACGGCCGCACTTTCCGATGAGGCGCATGCGGCGGAGCAGCGGGAGCGGTACGCAACCCGGCGTTCCGTGCTGCGGGGGGCGTTCGCCGGGGCGGGCTGGACCATCGACCACTCCGAGGCGGGCCTGTACCTGTGGGTCACGCACCCGGCGCACGACTGCTGGTCGGCGGCCGAACTGCTCGCCGCCGAGGCCGGCATCCTGGTCGCCCCCGGCGAACTGTACGGCCCGGCCGGGAAACGGCACATCCGGGTGGCGCTCACCGCCACCGACGAGCGCATCGCCGCTGTGGCCGCGCGACTGCGGGCTATGCGTTCCTGATCGATTTTGTGATCATCGGGGCACCGGTCCCGTAACGGTCGACCAAGCGCTGGTCGCTGCCGTAGGGACGCCCTTCCGGGCGGAAACGGCACCGAGCACTTGTGCGGGTGCGGCATCATTTGAGAAATGTTCCGCAGGCGCACTTCCGAAGCAAGGCACGAGGCGTCCGGTCCTGGCGGCGGCCGGGGCGTCGGCCCGGCCGGCCACGGTGCCCGGCCGGATCCAGGCCCACGTTCGGCTAGCCCGGGCAGGTTGAGCAGCCCGGCTAGCCCGGCCAGCGCGCCCGGATCTGGCGGCGGGGAGCAGGGGCGTACGGCGGCCGAGCCGTGGGGGCCGCCCCCGGCCGGGCTCGACGTGAGCGTGCCGCACCCGGCGCGGGTGTGGAACTACTGGCTCGGCGGCCGGGACTTCTTCGCCACCGACAAGGCCGCCGGCGAGGAGATCGGCCGGGAGTTCCCGCATCTGGCCGAGATGGCCCGGGCCGAGCGCGCCTTCCTGGTCCGGGCGGTGCGCTTCCTGGCCGGGCCGGCCAAGATCCGGCAGTACCTCGACATCGGCGCCGGGCTGCCCGCGGGCGGCAACACCCACGAGATCGCGCAGCGCATCGCGCCGGACAGCAAGATCGTCTACGCCGACAACGACCCAGCGGTCCTGCTGCACGCCAAGGCGCTGCTCGGCAACCCGATGCTGGCCAGCACGCCGGACGGAACGGTCTGCTATACCGACGCCGACCTACGCGACGTGGCCGCGGTGCTGGCCGCCGCGGACAGCGCGCTCAGCCTTTCCGAGCCGGTCGCGCTGATCATGCTGGGTGTACTCGGCCACCTGGACGACTACGGCGCCGCCCGGTCGATCGTCAGTCAGCTGATGGACGCGCTGCCCGCGGGCAGCTACCTGGTCGCCGCCGACGGCGTGGCGGTGAACCAGGGCATCGCCAGCACGCAGCGGAGGTACGACGAGAGCGCCAGGCCGCGGTACGGCGCCAGCGCGCCCGCACCGTACGTGCTACGCCGACCGGACAAGCTGACCAGCTTCTTCGACGGCCTGGACCTGATCGAGCCGGGCGTGGTGCCGTGCCCGCGGTGGCGGCCGGACGGACGCGACCCCAGCGGTCCCGGCGGCGATTCCGGGGACGCGGCGATCGCCTGCTGCGGGGTGGCCAGGAAGCCGTGACGCCGGCGAGGCCGAACAGAGGCCGGCCTGGGGCATCCAGACAATAAACTGCCGTTTCGGCCCGCTATTACGCAATGATTCTCCGCCGACACGCATAGCCAGCGGATGTTTTCCCGTTCTCATAGCCCCTACCCTGGGCTCATGATCTATGCGGAGCGCACGGCCTGATGAGGGGAACGCGATGACCGAGACCACGACCGGCCTGCTCAAGCTCGGCGACGAGTACGGCGCACACAACTACTATCCGCTGCCGGTCGTCGCGGCCGAGGCCGCGGGCGCCTGGGTGACCGACGTCGAAGGCCGCCGCTACCTGGACATGCTCGCCGCTTACTCCGCGCTGAACTTCGGCCACGGGCACCCGCGGCTGATCGCCGCCGCGCGGCAGCAACTGGAACGCCTCACGCTGGTCAGCCGGGCGTTCCAGCACGACCAGTTCGGCCCGTTCTGCGCCGAGCTGGCCGACCTGGCCGACATGGACGTGGTGCTGCCGATGAATACCGGCGCGGAGGCGGTGGAGACCGCGATCAAGGTCGCGCGCAAATGGGGGTACACGGTCAAGGGCGTGCCCGACGGCCAGGCGGTGATCATCGCGTTCGACGGGAACTTCCACGGCCGGACCACCACGATCGTCAGCTTCTCCACCGATCCCGACGCGCGTGACGACTTCGGCCCGTACACGCCCGGGTTCCGCATCGTGCCCTACGGCGACCTGGACGCGCTGACCGCGGCAATCGCCGAACTGGGCGAGCGCGTGGTCGCCGTGCTGGTCGAGCCGATCCAGGGGGAGGCCGGGGTGGTGGTCCCGCCGCCAGGCTTCCTGGCCGGGATCAGGGAGCTGTGCACCGCGCAGGGCATCTTGATGATCGCCGACGAGATCCAGTCCGGCCTCGGCCGTACCGGGTACACGTTCGCCTGCGCGGCCGAGGGCGTGGTGCCGGACGCATACCTGCTCGGCAAGGCCCTGGGCGGCGGCATCGTGCCGGTCTCCGCGATGGTGTCGACGTGGCCGGTGCTCGGCGTGCTGCACCCCGGGCAGCACGGGTCCACGTTCGGCGGTAACCCGCTGGCCTGCGCGGTCGGCCGGGAGGTCGTCGCCATGCTGCGTACCGGCGAGTACCAGGCGCGGGCCAGGGCGCTCGGGGAGCACCTGCACGCCCGGCTGGCCGCGCTGCCGTCTTCCGTGGTGACCTCCGTACGCGGCCGGGGCCTGTGGGCCGGGCTGGAGTTCGCGTCGCTACCGGGGCGCGAGGTATGCGAGCGGCTCGCTGCCCGCGGCGTGCTGGCCAAGGAGACCCACGGCAACGTGATCAGGCTCGCGCCGCCGCTGATCATCAGCGAGGAAGACCTGGACTGGGGGCTCGACCGGATCGAGGACGCGGTCAGGGTCTAGCGCGGGCATCCTCGCGGCTCTGGCGGGGGCCTAAGCCCGAACAAACATGCTATTGCTTCAGGATTTAGTCCTCGGACGAGCACAGGCGGCGGTAGCGGCCGGCGTGGTGGATCAGCGGACCGCGGGCCGGCGGGCCGGCCGGATCGGCCGGGCCGTCCACCGCGACCACCCGGCCGACGACGATGCTGTGGTCGCCGCCGTCGTAGACGGCGAAGGTCTGGCATTCCAGCGTGGCCAGCGCGCCGTCGAGCAGCGGCGCGCCGGTGACCGGGCCCGGGTGGTGCGGTAGCTCGTCGAGCTGGCCTTCCAGCGGGCGGCCGCGGGTGGCCAGCCAGCGCGCGGTCTTCTCGCCGTCCTCGGCCAGGATGGACACCGCCCAGGTGCCGGACTCCAGCACGGCGTCGTGAAACCGGGCGATCTTCTCCGCGCAGAACAGCACGAGCGGCGGCTCTAGCGAGACTGACGTGAACGCGCTGACGGTCATCGCGTGGCCCGCGCTGGTCGTGACGACGACGATGCCGCCGGGGAACTGGCCCGCGGCCCGCCGGAAGGCGGCGTGATCGACGTCGCTCACTGGTCTCCGCTCGTCCTAGCCCCGGGCTCGCCCGGCCCAGCGGGCAGTGCCGACGAACGACGCGACCACCCCGGCCGCCACGCTGAGCGTGCCGCCGTACAGGTACCACTTGCCGGGCGTGGTGCTGGTGATGATGACGCTGCCATTGGAGACCGGCATAGACAGTACGAACGACGCGATGATCCAGCCGATTCCGGGCAGCACCGCGCCGCTGACCGAGCGGGTGGCCCAGGCGGCCAGCAGGCAGGTGGCCAGGATGACCGCACAGCAGACGAGCGCGGCCAGCGGCACCGGCCCGGACGCCCGGCTGTACTGGAAGCTGCCGATCAGCCCCTGCACCGCGCCGAACAGGAACAGCACGCTGTACACGCCGACGGTGACGGGCCATTGCGGTGCGCGCTTGCCGGTCGTGCCATTCATGCCAGCAGGTACGGCCATGGCAGCAGGCTACTGCGCGAACAAGTCCGTCTCGCGCCCGCCGGGGTCGTCGGGTCCGGCCGGGCCGCGCGGGCCGGCCAGCAGCGTGTAGCACTCCACGCCGAACGCCTCGTGCCTGACCTGGTTGGACAGCGCGAAGAACGGGGCGTCCACGGTGATCTGGGTGGCGTGCGCGCGCATCGCCGCCAGCTTCGGCCCGAGGTAGGCAGTGGCGTCGATCTCGGTGGTCACCTGGGCGGAATCCGGCGCCGCGGTGGCGTAGAACTTGGCAAGCCCGTATGCGCCGGCCCGTTCGAAGGCGCGCAGGGCGACCCGGTGTGCCTGGATGTGATCGGGGTGCCCGTAGAAGCCGCTGGCGTCGTAGGTCACCAGCACCCGCGGCCGGACCTCGCGGATGACGTCGAGCAGCGCCGCCGCCGCCTCGTCCACGTCGGCCTGCCAGAAGCAGCGCGGATCGTCATTGCCGTCGGTGCCCATCATGCCCGAGTCGCGCCACCGGCCCGCTCCGCCGAGGAACCGGTGGTCGGTCACGCCGAGCGCGGCGCAGGCCGCGGACAGCTCGCCGATGCGGTACTCCCCCAGCCGGGCTCCGTCGCCGTCGGCCAGGTACGCCAGCGACGGCGGGATGACCTCGCCGAGTTCGCCCAGCGTGCAGGTGACCAGCGTGACGTGCGCCTCTTCGGCGGCGTATCTGGCCATCGTCGCCCCGGTACCGATCGACTCGTCGTCGGGGTGCGCGTGCACCAGCAGCAGCCGCCTCGCCGAGCTCATGCAGGCGAGCCTATCGGCCGCCGCGAGGTCGGCCGGAACTGGCAAGATGCTGCACATGACCGAGAGTTTCCCGCGCCAGGAAGCCCGGACCAGGCGGTTCACGCTCGGCGTGCCGCGGGCGTTCCGCATCTCACCCGACGGTACCCGGGTGGCGTTCCTGCGCACCCAGAGCGGCGACGACGCGGTGACCTGCCTGTGGCTGCTGGACGTCGGCAGCGGCACAGAGCGGCTGGTCGCGGACCCGCGGGCGCTGGGCGGCGACGAGGCGGACCTGCCGCCGGAGGAGCGGGCCCGCAGGGAGCGGGTCAGGGAGCAGGCCGGCGGCATCGTGGCCTACGCCGCCGACGCGGGCCTGACGGTGGCGATCTTCCCCTGGTCAGGACGGGTCTACGCGGTGGACCTGACCCACCCCGGCGCGATTGCGCACGAGGTGGCGGTGCCCGGCCCGGCTCTGGACCCGCGCCCCGACCCGGCCGGAAAGCGGCTGGCCTACGTCCGGGCCGGCGCGCTGCGGGTCGCCAGCTTGTCCGACCCCGCCGACGACCAGGTGCTAGCCGCGGCCGCGGGCGTGACGTTCGGGCTGGCGGAATTCATCGCGGCGGAGGAGATGGGCCGGACCCGCGGCTACTGGTGGTCCCCGGACGGCTCGGCGCTGCTGGTGGCGCGGGTGGACGAGACTCCGGTGAACCGGTGGCACATCGCCGACCCGGCCAACCCGGACCGGGTACCCGCTGAGGTGGCCTATCCGGCCGCGGGGACCCCGAACGCCGAGGTGTCCGTGCTGCTGGCCAGGCTGGACGGCAGCACCGTGGAGGTGGACACCGACCACGCCGCGTTCCCCTACCTGGTGACCGCGTGCTGGACGGGCGGGCACGACCCGCTGGTGCTGGTGCAGAGCCGGGACCAGCGGACGATGCGGCTGCTGTCAGTCGACGCCCAGAGCGGCCGGGCCGGGGTGCTGCACGAGGACACCGACCGGCGCTGGCTGGAAATCGTCCCCGGCGTCCCGGCGTGGACCGCGGACGGGCGACTGGTGGGGACCGCCGACCGGGAGGACACCCGCCGGCTGGTGATCGGCGCGCCCGGAGCCCTGGCCAAGGCCGACCCAGTCACCCCGCCCGGCCTGCAGGTGCGCGCGGTGATCGACGTCGACGGCGACACCGTGCTGTTCCAGGCGTCGGATGAGCCGACCGCGATCGGGCTGTGGACTTATGGTCCGGACGGGCTGAGCCGCGTCGGCGATGGCACCGGCATCGAGACCGGTACCCGCGCGGGCGGGACCATCGTGGTGGCGCGCCGCGCGCTGGACGGCGACGGGGTGACTGTCCGGGTGCACCGCGACGGCAGCCCGGTGGCGAGCATCGCCTCGCTGGCCGAGAGCCCGGCGCTGCCGGCGCCGCGGCCGGTCCTGTTCGGCGCCGGGCCGCGGGAGGTCCGCACCGCGGTGCTGTTCCCGTCCTGGCACCGGCCCGGGCAGCGGAAGCTGCCGGTGCTGCTCGACCCCTACGGCGGGCCGCACGCGCAGCGGGTGCTGCAGGCCCGCTCGGCCTACCTGACCGGGCAGTGGTTCGCCGAGCAGGGGTTCGCCGTGGTCATCGCGGACGGCCGGGGCACCCCGGGGCGTGGCCCCGAGTGGGAGCGCGCGGTGGCCGGCGACCTGGCCGGGCCGGTCCTGGCGGACCAGATTGAAGCGCTGCGCGAGGCGGCGGCCCGGTTTGCCGACCTGGACACGGACAGGGTGGCGATCCGCGGCTGGTCGTTCGGCGGTTACCTGGCCGCGCTGGCCGTGCTGCGCCGTCCGGACGTGTTCGGCGCGGCGATCGCAGGCGCGCCGGTCACCGACTGGCGCCTCTACGACACCCACTACACCGAGCGCTACCTGGGGCTGCCGGATCAGGATCCGGGGCAGTACGACCGCTCCGGGTTGCTCACCTTGGCCGAACGGGCGGCCGAGCCGCGTCCGCTCATGCTGATCCACGGGCTGGCGGACGACAACGTGGTGGTGGCCCACACGCTGCGCCTGTCCGGCGCGCTGCTGGCGGCCGGGTACCCGCACCGGGTGCTGCCGCTGTCCGGCATCACGCACATGGCCTCGCAGGAGGCGGTGGCGGAGAACCTGCTCCTGCTCCAGCTCGACTTCCTCCGCGGCGCGCTGGGGCTACCCGTTTCATGATCGTGAGCAGTTTTGGGCGCTATTTGTCCCTAACCGCTCACGATCATGGTCCTGGGGCCTGGAAGGGGCGGGTTTCGGTCACGGCGTCTAGGTTCAGGGGGCCGTAGATGTGCGGGTAGGGGTCCGGCTGGCCGGGCACCTGCTCGTAGCGGAGCTCCGGGCGCACCCGTTCGGTGTCAATGACCAACAGCACCAGGTCCGGGGCGTCACGGTAGTACGCGGCGGCCACCAGCGGGACCTGTGCGGCGGTGGAGGCGTGGATGAAGCCCTCCTCGGCCAGGGTCCGGCCGCGGGTGGACATCGTGTACTGCCCGTCGCGCCGGGCTTGCTCCCAGTCCGCCGCCTCGGCGATGTGGTAGATGACCGTCACCCGACTGGAGTGTAGCCAGGGTCACATACCACGATGAGGTCTCGGTCACTGCATCATCCCGCCGACTGGAATAGGTTCTCGTTATCACGCGCAAAAGCCGGCATGTTCCGGCTGGGCGACGCGGGCGTTAACCTTGAAAGCAGCGAGGACGCTGAGAATGACACAGGTACCGGAAGCGCAGGCCAGGTCCCGGGCGCAGATTTCCGAACGCACATTCCGCAAGGACAAGTGGTGGCAGACGCCGCGGATTGTCGCGGCCGGTCTCACGATCTGGGTGCTCTACGCTACGGTCCGGGTGTTCATGGGCCACTGGTACTTCGTGCCCCAGTACCACTACCTGACGCCGTTCTACTCGCCGTGCGTCAGCGGCGAATGCGTGCCGGGCTCGAGCACGCTGGGCCAGTGGATCCCGGCGGTGCCGCCGATCATCCCGTACGCGTTCGTGTCGCTGGTGTTCGTGCTCGGCTTCCGGCTGACGTGCTACTACTACCGGGGGGCGTACTACCGGGCGTTCTGGCGCGCGCCGTCCGCGTGC
>Ga0070699_100001557_pt1 | contig 20982 bp, 11 predicted proteins | sample KBSK1503metaG_FD_65473 | JGI IMG/M metagenome (GOLD analysis project Ga0070699, IMG submission 65473) | Corn, switchgrass and miscanthus rhizosphere microbial communities from Kellogg Biological Station, Michigan, USA - KBS K1-50-3 metaG | ecosystem: Host-associated > Plants > Roots >...
GGCGGCCCTCCGGATGCTGATGAACAACCTCGACCCGGCCGTGGCAGAGCGCCCCGACGAGCTGGTGGTCTACGGCGGTACCGGGAAGGCCGCCCGAAACTGGGCCTGCTTCGAAAAGATCGTGGAGACGCTTCGCCGTCTGGACAACGATGAAACGTTGCTGGTGCAGAGCGGGAAGCCGGTCGGGGTGTTCCGCACTCACGACGAAGCTCCGCGCGTCCTGATCGCGAACGCTCACCTCGTCCCCCGTTGGGCAACGTGGGACGAATTCCGCCGGCTCGAGGCGATGGGCCTGACGATGTACGGCCAGATGACGGCCGGCTCGTGGATCTACATCGGCACCCAGGGCATCCTGCAGGGCACCTATGAAACCTTCGCCGAATGCGCCCGGCGCTATTTCGGCGGCACCCTGGCCGGACGGCTGATCGTGACCGGCGGATTGGGCGGCATGGGCGGGGCCCAGCCGCTTGCGGCCACCATGAATGGCGGCGTGCTCCTCGGCGTTGACGTGGATCCGGCACGGGTGGCCCGGCGGGTCGAGAGTGGGTACTGCGACCGGATGACCACCGATTTGGGGGAAGCACTCGACCTCACCCAGACCGCACGTTCGGCCAAACGCCCCCTCTCGGTCGGCCTGGTAGGAAACATCGCCACGGTTCTCCCCGAGCTGGTCCGGCGCGGTGTGCCGGTGGACGTGGTCACCGACCAGACCTCGGCGCACGACCTGCAGGTGGGGTACATCCCCGCGGGTTATTCCCTCGAGGAGGCCGCCGCCCTTCGCGCCCGGGATTCGGCGGGCTACGAGGCGGCGGTGCTCGACTCGATGGTGTTGCATGTCGAGGCGATGCTGGCCCTGCGAGAGAGCGGCGCCGTCGTCTTCGACTATGGCAACAATCTCCGCGGCCAGGTGGCCGACGGCCGCGGGATGACCCGCGCATTCGAGATTCCCGGCTTCGTACCCGAGTTCATCCGGCCCCTGTTCTGCCGCGGCGCCGGACCGTTCCGCTGGGCTGCTCTATCCGGCGACCCCGCGGACATCTCCGTCACCGACGACGCTGTGCTGGAAACTTTTCCTCGCAACGAGCCGCTGGGTCGCTGGATCCGGCAAGCCCGAAAGAAGGTCCAGTTTCAGGGGCTACCTGCCCGGATCTGCTGGCTCGAGTATGGTGAACGCGCGGAAATGGGGCTCCGCTTCAACTGGCTGGTGAAGAAGGGAAAGCTGAAAGCACCGATCGTCATCGGGCGAGACCACCTGGATACCGGATCGGTCGCCTCGCCGAACCGGGAGACCGAGGGCATGAAGGACGGGAGCGACGCGATTGCCGATTGGCCCCTCCTCAACGCCATGCTCAACACGGCATGCGGCGCCAGCTGGGTTTCTCTGCATCACGGCGGAGGGGTCGGGATCGGGTACTCGATTCACGCAGGAATGGTGGCGGTAGCCGACGGCACCGAGAGCTCGGATCGGCGGCTCAAACGAGTGCTCACGGCCGATCCGGGCACCGGAGTGATGCGGCACGCCGATGCCGGATACGAGCTGGCCATCGAAACGGCGAGGGAGCGGGGGATAGACCTGCCGATGGTGAACCGTGACCCGTGACCTGTGACCAGTAACCCGTGACCGCCCGCCATTTCAGGGCCTCATTCACCGGTCACGGGTCACCGGTCACGGGTCACTCCTTCTGATGCCCGTACTCGCCAACATCGGCACCCTCGCCCGCTGTGCCCCGACGGCGCCCGCCGATGACGCCGGTATCATCCGCGACGCCGCGCTGGCCTGGGACGGCGCCACCATCCGCTGGGCCGGTTCCGAGGCGGATCTACCGGCCGAGTTTGCCGGCTGGCCGCGACATGACGCGGGCGATCGCCTCGTCATCCCCGGGTTGGTGGACTGCCACACCCACCTCGCCTTTGCCGGGTGGCGTGCCGATGAGTTCGCCCTCCGGGCGCGCGGCGCGACCTACCTGGAGATCGCAGCCGCCGGTGGAGGCATCGCCTCGACCGTGGCGAAGACCCGCGCCGCGACGACCGAGGAGCTCGAGGCCCGCTGTGCTAGCCACCTCGCCGGGATGGCCCGCCTGGGCATCACGACCGTCGAGGCCAAGAGCGGATACGGACTCACGTTGGAGCACGAGCTTCGCCTGCTCGAGGTGTATCGTCGGCTGGCGGGGGGCTCCCAGCGGGTTGTGTCCACTCTGCTTGCCGCGCACATCGTTCCGGCCGAGTTTCGCGATCGCCGCGCCAACTACGTCGACTTGATCGAGCAGGAGATGATCCCGCTGGTGGCCCGCGAGGGGCTGGCGCGTTTCTGCGACGTCTTCGTCGAGGAATCGGCGTTCACGCGGGAAGAGGCCCGGCGGATTCTCACCGTTGCCCGCAAGCACGGGCTGCCGGCCAAGCTTCACGCCGACCAGCTCACCGCAGGCGGAGGTGCCGAGCTGGCCGCGGAGCTGGGCGCGGCCTCGGCGGACCACCTCGAGAAGGTCTCTGAAGCCGGCATTCGTGCCATGGCGGCGGCCGGCGTCGTGGCGGTGAGCCTTCCGTTCGCCTCGCTCTACCTGGGCGCAGGCCCCTTGCCGGCCCGGAGGCTCATCGAGGCCGGTGTGCCCGTGGCCGTCGCCACCGATTTCAATCCCGGGTCGGCACCCAGCTATCACCTGCCGATGGCCCTCACGCTCGCCTGTACCATGCAGCGAATGACACCGGCGGAGGCCCTGCGGGGAGCCACCGTGGTGGCGGCGCGTGCGCTCCAACTGGACTGGGAGATCGGGTCGCTCGAGCCCGGGAAGTCGGCTGATTTTGCGGTGATCGATGCGGATTCGGTGGAGCAATGGCTCTACCACCTGCGTCCCAACGCCTGCGTGCAGACGGTGGTGCGGGGACGCGAAATCTGGAGGGCGGCCTAGGCGAATTTCTTTTCGACGATAGCCAGGATTTCGGTTTCCTGCATCGCCGCCGCCTTATCCATTCGCTCCCCTTCTTCAAGGATCGACGCAATAGCGGCTTTGTTCTTGATGCCGCCCGCGTTGGTGCGGACGTTGAGCCAGGCTCCCCGAATGGCGGCGCGGGTACAGAGCGCTCCTACTCCGGCATCCGAGGCGGACGCGGGGTTGCCCTGATCGGCCATGGCCTTGAGCAACGGGAATGCACCGCTCGCCGCGCGCATGACCCGCCACGGCACATCCAGCGCGCCAAGATTGGCCGTTTCCAGCGCTGCGGCCCGGGCGGGTTTTTCGGCCTCGCTGTCCTTCGGCATCGCCAGAGCGGCCATCACCCGGTTGAACGCGAGCGTGTCCTCGTCCACCAGGCGAACCAGCTCGTCCTTGAGCCGCTGGCCCTGCTCGGCCCAGCGGGAGAATTCCTCCCACCGGGCATCCCAGCCGCGTTTGTGCGCCGAGAGATTCGCCACCATCGTGCCCAGGGCGGCACCGAGCGCGCCCACGGCCGCAGCGACCGAGCCGCCGCCCGGGGCGACCGACTCGGACCCCGTTTCGTCGATGAACTCGCGGAGCGACAGCCCGGCCAGGCGAGACTGCTCCGGGCGCTGGATGCGATACTCGATAATGCGTTCCTCCGGGTTGAAGCTGCCCAGGTCGTCGAGCCCCAGGGATGCCACGGCGATCCGGATCAGCTCCGTCTCGGAAACGCCGACGGAGCGCTGCTGTTTGCGAAGAAAGTAGCGGCCTGCCTCGACCATCGCGGCGAGCGGGATCAGCCCGACCAGCTCGGAGCCGGTAACCCGGAGTCCGCGAGCCTCGGCTCGCCGGCACACTTCATCGAATGCGACGTGCAACGGTGTGACCGAGAGGTCGGTCAGGTTCATCGACACCTGAGCCATACCGTACTCTTCGATGAACCACCCGATCGCCTTCACCGATTTGAGAGACCCCGGAATCATCACCGGCACGCCATCGGCGCCCTTGACCACCGTCCCCGTCACCGGGTCTCCCTCGCGCTTGGGGCGGCCGGTTTCCCGGACGTCGAACGCCACGGCATTGGCCCGTCGCGTGGAGGTGGTGTTCAAGTTGACATTGAAGGCAACCAGGAAGTCCCGCGCGCCGATCACGGTGGCTCCGCTCGCGGGGTTGAACTCCGCCGGTCCAAAGTCCGGCTTCCAGGCGGGATCCGCCACCTTCCGGGCCAACCCCTCGTACTCGCCGGCCCGGATCGTGGCAAGATTCCTGCGCGCCGGGTTGGGCTGCGCCGCTTCGTACAGGTACACCGGGATGCCCAGCTCCCGACCCACCCGCTCGGCCAATCGGCGGGCGTGACCGGCGGTTTCTTCCATGGAAATACCCGAGATCGGTACCAGGGGGCACACGTCGGTCGCCCCCATCCGGGGGTGGGCGCCGCTATGCTGCCGCATGTCGATTAACTGGGCAGCGGCGGTGATGGCCCGGAAGGCGGCCTCGACAACCGGTTCGGGCTCGCCGGCAAAGGTTACGACCGTGCGGTTGGTGGCCTTGCCCGGGTCCACATGGAGCAGCGTCGCCCCTTCAACCGATTCGATGCGGGCGGTAATTTGCCGGATCACCTCGAGGTCCCGCCCCTCGCTGAAATTCGGCACGCATTCGATCAACGCGGACATGAGTGGTCGCCGGTAGGGGTCGTTGGGGCTCTAATCTACCTGAGGACATGCAGATGCCGACACCAGACGCGCGCCGCTCCCAGAAATCCGGCTGAACCGTGCGCGACGGCTGGCAGCTCGACACCCGACTCCGGTATCTGGCCGCGCTGCTGATCGGCGCGGCCGGCGTCGCGGTGTTGCTGTCCTCGACGTACATCGTGAGAGAGGCGATCTACCTCCCTCTCTGGTGCGTGACGCTGCTGGCCCTCCTGTTCCTCGGCGTGGGCCCCGCGATCCTGGCCCAGCTCATCCTCCTGCCGGCCCTGTTCCAGGTCGGTTCAGGGCTGGCCGCTCCGCTGCTCATCCAGGTCGGCATCCTCGGGCTGGCGGACCTGCTGGGCTGGACGCTGGAGCGGGAACGCAAAGCCTCGGCGCGGCGGGAGAAGGAGCTGATCGAGAGCGAAACCCGCTACCGGCACCTGCTCGAGCAAGCGTCCGACGGCATCGTGCTGGCCCGGCCTGACGGCCAGATGGTGCTGGTCAACCAGCGGGTCTGCGAGATGATGGGCTACACCGAGGCGGAGCTGTTGCAACTGCCGCTGCGAAGTCTCTACGAAGCCGGTGAGCTCGACCGGTCACCGCCGGGCTGGGATGAGCTGCTGCGAAGCTCGATGGTGATCCGGGAGCGCCGGCTGCAACGCAAAGACGGGTCGACGTTCATCGCCGAGCTGAGCGTGCGTCGCACCGCCGAGGGACTGGCGCAGGCCATCGTCCGGGATATCACGCAGCGGCGCCGATCCGAAGCCGCGATTCGCGCCGAGCGGGACCTCCTGGACGGCATCCTGAGCACCAGTGTCGCCGGGATCATCGTCGTGAGCCCGGCTGGGCGCGTGATTTTTCTGAATCCCAGCGCCGAAGCCGTGCTCGGTCTCACCCGGGAGGAGCTCAAGGACACCGCCGAGCTTCCCCCCGGGTGGCGGCTGGTGAACCTCGACGGGACTCCGCTGGCCGATGAGGCTCGTCCGGCCCGTCGGGTGGCGCGGACCGGTGAGCCGGTGACCGACGCCCGGTTTGCGGTCGAGCGACCCAACCTCCCGCGGGTTATCCTGTCGGTCAACGCCGCGCCACTTCGCAATGCCGCCGGGATCATCACCGCCGTGGTGCTCTCCCTTTCCGACATCACTGACCAGTACGTCGCCCAGCAGGCGCTGCGCGAGCGAGAAGAACAGCTGCACCGGATCACCGCCGCGGTGCCCGGCGTGGTCTACCAGTATGTCGTGGGACCGGGTGAGCAGGAGCGCTTCGTGTTCGTCAGCGACGGCGCCCGCGAGCTGCTGGGCGCTACCGCCGATGAGATCCTCGCCGATCCCCAGCGCGCCTGGACCACCATGGACCCCGAGGACCGGGCGGCGATGACCATCGAGTTCGACTGTTTCGCGGCCACGCTCGAGCCCTGGAGCTTCGATTTCCGGGTGCGCGGGCCCGGTGAGCGGATCCGCTGGCTGCGAGACATCGCGACCGCGATCCCGCGCGACGATGCAGGCCGGGTGGTCTGGAACGGTGTGATCGTGGACATCACGGAGCGGAAACGGCTCGAAGAAGAGCTGCTCCAATCCCAGAAGATGGACAGTCTCGGGCGGCTGGCCGGCGGCGTCGCCCACGACTTCAACAATCTGCTGACGGTCATCCGGGGCTATGCCGACGTGCTCACCCGGGAGCTGTCCGACGGAGATCCTCGTCTGGGCGAGGTGCGGGAAATCCGCCGCGCCGCCGATCGGGCCACGACTCTCACTCGGCAGCTGCTCGCCCTGAGCCGGCGCCAGGTCCTGGTGCCCAGAGAGGTGGATCTCAACGCGCTGGTGCAGGAAATGGAGCAGATGCTGCGACGGGTGATCGGCGAAAACATCACCATCGTCACGGTGCGGGGCTCCGACACGGGATGGGTGCGTGCCGATCCGGGCCAGCTCGAGCAAGTACTCCTCAACCTGGCGGTGAACGCCCGCGATGCGATGCCGGGCGGGGGAACCCTTACACTCGAGACCCGGCGGATCATCATCCAAGCCGGCCGCGAAGATGCGGCGACCCGAGGCGTGCCGCCGGGCGACTACGTGGTCTTCAGGGTCACCGACACCGGCACCGGCATGGACCGGGAAACCCAGGCCAAGATCTTCGAGCCCTTCTTCACCACCAAGCCGCTCGGTGAGGGCACCGGGCTCGGATTGTCGACCGTGTACGGGATCGTGCAGCAGAGCAGCGGGGTGATCACCGTCGAAAGCGAGCCCGGGGCGGGGACCAGCTTCCGCATCTTCCTCCCTCGGATGAACGAAGTGGCTTTGCCATCGACCGACCCCCCGGTGCCGGGGACCGTCCGGACCGCGAATCGCCGCCGACGCAACACGGTGCTCCTCGTCGAAGACGATGAAGGCGTGCGCCAGCTGACTCGGCGCATTCTGGAGCAGTTCGGGTTCGGCGCTCTCGAGGCACGCAACGGAGCCGAGGCACTCGAGCTGCTTGATGCGGGCAGCCCCCGTATCGACGCGGTGGTATCGGATGTGGTCATGCCCGGAATGAGCGGGCGTGAGCTGGTGGGGCGGCTGCGGCTGCGGCGGCCGGAGCTGCCGGTCCTGTTCCTGTCCGGCTATACCGGCGACGAAGTCAGTGAGGAAGTCAGGGGACAGCCGCACCAGGCGTTTCTGCAGAAGCCGTTCTCGCCGGATGCGCTGGCCGCGGCTCTCGAGGAACTCCTGGCCGAAGGTGAGGCGGTGGCTCCCTCAGGGTAAGTCAGCGGGCCACTGCTGGGTCACGCAGTGGATTGCGCCCAGGCCCCAGACCAGGTCGATGCAGTCGATGACGGCGACGGGGCGGGTGGGAAAGAGATCCTGCAGCACCGCCTGGGCGCGCGCGTCCCGGCCGGGCTCGAATCCCGGCATCAGCACCGCGCCGTTGCCGATGTAGAAGTTTGCGTAGCTCGCCGGAAGACGCTGGCCCTCGCGATAGAGCGGCGGCGGCATGGGGAGCGTCACGACGCGAAGCGAAGCGCCGTCCTGGTCGGTCATCTCCCGGAGTCGCTCCAGGTTTGCCCGGAGTGGCTCGTAGTTGGCATCCCGCGGGTCCTCCTCGACCACGGTCACCACGGTCACCGGGTCCACGAAGCGGGTCAGGTCGTCGATGTGGCCATCGGTATCGTCGCCCTCGATGCCCTGACCCAGCCAGAGGATGTGGCGCGCCCCGAGGAAATGGCCCAACGCCGCTTCGATTTCCGCGCGAGTGAGCTGGGGATTCCGATTCGGGTTGAGCAGGCACTGCTCAGTAGTGAGCAGCGTGCCCGCGCCATTGACGTCGATGCTTCCTCCCTCCAGCACTATTCCCGGCGCGATCACCGGCAGCGCGAGCTCTTTGGCGATCCGGGTGGGGACCACATCATCCTGATCGTATGGGGGATACTTCCCGCCCCAGGCGTTGTAGCCCCAGTCGAGAATGACCGGTTCCGGGCCGGGACCGTCGCGGCGCTGCACGAAGATCGGCCCATGGTCGCGACACCAGGCGTCGTCGGTCGGATGGCGGTGGAAGAACACCCGGCCTGCCGAGACGCCGGCGACGCGGAGAACGTCCCGTGCCGAGGCCTCCAGCTCGGCATCAGCAACGTTGATGTGGACTTCTTCGTGGGGCACGAGGTGGCTGACGATCTGCGCGAAGATGCCGGGAATCGGCTCGAACCCGCCGGGCCACGAAGCCTCTTTGTGGGGCCAGCTGAGCCAGGTGCCGCGGTGGGCCTCCCACTCAGCGGGCATGCGGAAGGACGGGGAGTGGTTACCGCTCACCGTCCAGATACCGCTCGGTTATCCCGGCGTACGCGTCCACCCGGCGGTCCCGAAGAAACGGCCAGTGGGTGCGGACCAGGTCGACCCGCCCCAGCTCGCACGGCACGATCAGCAGCTCCTCGTCCTGACCGGCGCGCGCGAGGATGCGGCCATCCGGATCGGCGACGAAGCTCCCGCCCCAGAACTCGAGCCCTCCGGCCGGTCCCGCCTCGAAGCCGACCCGATTCACCGCCGCCACGAATACCCCATTCGCGATCGCGTGGGAGCGCTGCATGGTCTCCCAGGCCTGCTGCTGTCGCTCGCCGAATTCGGCCTTTTCCGGCGGCAGCCATCCGATGGCCGTGGGGTAGAACAGGATCTCCGCCCCCTGGAGCGCGGTGAGCCGAGCTCCCTCGGGATACCACTGGTCCCAGCAGACCAGCACACCGATTCGGCCGACCCGGGTGTCCCAGGCTCGGAAGCCCAGGTCTCCGGGCGTGAAATAGAACTTCTCGAAGTACTGGGGATCGTCCGGGATGTGCATCTTGCGGTACTTGCCCAGGTACCGGCCGTCGGCGTCGATGATGACGGCGGTGTTGTGGTAGAGCCCCTTCGCGCGTTTCTCGAACAGGGACGCGACGATCACCACGCCCAGCTCGGCGGCGAGCGCGCTCAACCGCTCCGTCGTCGGACCGGGAACCGCCTCGGCGAGCTTGAAGAACTCGTGGTCTTCACTCTGACAGAAGTACGGCCCCAGGAACAGCTCCTGGGTACACACGATCTGTGCGCCGCGCGCCGCCGCCTCGCGAATCTTCGCGATGGTGCGCTCCAGGTTTTCCGCGGCATCGGGCCCGCCGCGCATCTGCGGCAGTCCAACCACGACGCTGCGCGCCGGCGACTGAGTGGTCATGGCGGCGAAAGCTAATGATATTGCGGGCCATGTCACGGACTGCGCGCACCGCCACGATCCTCCTGCTGCTCGGCGCGCCGCGCGCCGCGCCGGCCCAGTCGCTGACCTGGGCCACCTCCGCCACGCTCTACGGCGACAACACCGAGTTCTTCACGCCGTACCGCGTTGGTGAGACGATTCTGGGCGGACAGTTCACCTCCGCGCTCCGGTTCCGGACCGGCCCGCGCACCGCCTTCCACCTCGGCGTGTTCGGAGATCACCGCTCCGGCAGCGACGAGTTTGTCGCGACCGTCCTGCCGATCATCCGCTTCCAGTACCACACGCGCACGTCCACCGGGGCGCTGGGGGCCCTCTTTCCGGAGCGGCGCCACGGGTTTCTGGAGCCGCTGCAGGTCACCACGCTGGAGCTCACCCGGCCGGTCGAATACGGGCTCCAGTGGATCGAGCGCCGGCGCTTCTGGACCGGCGAGGCATACATAAACTGGCAGAAACTCAACCTCGCGAACCAGCGCGAAGCCTTCGACTATGGCTGGGTCCTCGCGGTGAGGCCGGCGCCATTCCTTTCGCTCGAGAGCCAGCTGCACGGTGTGCACCACGGTGGGCAGCTGTTCGACGCGGGGGTGCCGGTCACCAACAACTCGGCGGCGGCGTTCGGCGCAGTCCTCTCCGATTCACTCGGGTGGCTGGGCCGAAGCTCCCTGGGTGGGTACTGGCTTCGGAGCTCGGGGAACATCGATCCCGACGCTCCTCCCGGGCGACCCCGGAAGGGACACGGATGGTACCTGCGTGCCTCGGTGGCCCCGCGGGGCTGGTTCGAGCTGTTCTCGATTTCCTGGTGGGGCAGGGACTTCCTGTCGGCCGAGGGCGACAACCACTACAACTCGGTGGGGGCAGATCCCTCCTACTATCGATCGAGGCGGAAATACTGGGAAGTCGGGGTGCTCCGGCGTACCACGATCGAAGGCCAGGTGACGCTCGATGGGGAGCTGCGGCTCCACCGGCTCGACAATCTCAGGAGCATCGCCCTCGGAAAATCCCGGTGGGAGTACTCCTACCGTCTCGTGGTCCGGGCGCCTTTCGAAGTTCCCCTCAAGTACTGACCGGTCCCTGAAGCTCGAGCGCGAACCGGGCTTCGCGGGTGGCGGCCGGCCAACCCAGCGTCAGTGATTCGCCCTGGACCGTGCGGTCCAGCCCCTTTTCCGATTTGGCCACGGTTTCGATGGGATAGCGCCACTCCGTGGCGCCCGGTGCGTTGACGGTGAGCGGCCGGAACAGCGAGAGCTCCGTGGTGAACCAGGCCTCGTCGGGCCACTCGGCGTTCGGCTCCCAGCGAAGCCGGACCGTGATGGAGCCGCTGGCCGCGATCGTGATCCACTTCTCGAGTGCCTCGAAGCGAAACGCCACGGTGATACTCTCCCGTGAGGCCTCAACATCCCACGAGGCCGGATCGGAAGCCCAGGAGCGAAGCGGCGTCCCGTTGCCGGCGACCCAGTCGGCGGTCGACACTCCTGGGGGCCATGCCCGTTCCTGGAGCACCGCCCGCGGCTCCGGGTCCACCGGCGCTTCGCCATCCTCCGATACCTCGAAGTGGTACACCTCGCGACGCCTGGTGAGCGTGGCGGCATGGTTCACCATCGTCCCGAGTGACGTCAGCTCCTCGATCGCCCCGCCGCGCGCCGGGCTCAGGACGATCGACACCGCGCCGCCGTGGATGCACAGTTCGTTCGCCCCGTCGAAATCGGCGTCACGGGCTTCCCAGGTGAGCTCCTCGCCGGCCCGCAGCTCGGCTTCCGCGCGGGCCAGCTCGCGCCAGACCGCCTCACGGAGATGCGGGAGGTAGAGGCCGCCGAACACGCCGTGCCAGTAGACATCGTTGCATTGGGCTCGGCCCAGGGCGCGCCGTGCGGACACCGGATCGCCGCGCTCGCGGCAGAGCGCCGAGAGTGCGAGCATCTTCTTGTGCATGCGGTTCGATTCGGGATACTTGACGAAGAAGTGCCGCCAGTGGGAGCCGCGGACCAGGCTTCCCACCGCGCTCTTGAGGCGCGCGTCGCCCAGCTCACGCTCGAGCTCTGCCAGAAGGGTGGCGGCCGGGACCGGCAGAGCCCAGCCCTCCATTTCGCGATAGGAGGCACTGGGCAGATAGGTCAGTCCAGCGGGCGCGACCTCCTCCAGCGCCTCGGAGAACGTGACCAGACGGGCGGTACCGGACGACCGCAGATCGTCCAGCGTGGACAGGAAGTCGTTGAGCCAGCCGCTCTCATAGACCCAGGCCCGGGTTCCCGGCCACCCGCCCAGCTTTTCCCCGTCATCTGCGAGTACGGCGAGCGGGTGACCCTCGGCCTGGCGGTCACGCAGATAGTCTCCCAGCTCGGCCGGAGGGCGGAACGGAACCAGGTATCGCAGCGACTCGTCGATCGCGAAAAGGGCGATGCTCTTGCCCCCGTGCTCGGTGCGCCACGGCCGATGCAATGCAGCGTGCTCGAGGCCGGTGATCAGAAAGTGCCGGTCGTCGACCAGCGCGTAACGGACCCCGGCATCGTGAAGATCGGCGACCAGGTCCGGCTCCCAGACCCGCTCGGTGAGCCAGAGCCCCGTGGCCTGAATGCCGAAGAGCCGTTGGAGTGCCTCCCGCATCCGGCCGATCTGCTCGAGGCGGTCCTCCCGTGACAGCACCGCCAGAATCGGCTCGTCGTACCCGGCCAGCAGCAGCTCGACCCGCCCCTCGGTCACCTGACGGCCCAGCTCGTCGATGAATGCGGCGTCGTGCGCGAGGAGCCAGTCCAGCAGGGGGCCCGACACGTGCAGCGTCACCGGGGCGCATCCGGCCCCGATGATCTCCCGGATCATGGGACGGTAGACCTCGAGCACGTGCTGCTCGAAGACCGAGTCGAAGTTGCCCACTGGCTGGTGCAGGTGCAGCCCGAACGCGAAGCGGATCGGCTCGGTCATCGCCGCCCGGGCTCGGAGATTCGGGCAAACCCGAAGCGGCCCGCCAGCGGCGCCAGCGCGCGGCGCACTTCTCGGGAGCCCTGGGTCACCAGGCGGTAGAACCGGGTCTGCGCGTCAAACGGGATGGTCTGCTCCTCGAGCCCCAGCAGATCGAGGGTGCGTACGATTCGGTCCAGGTCCAGTCCCTCCGGTGCGGCCGGGTTCTCGGGAAGCTGATTCACCAGCGCAAGTCCGATCGCCCGGCGGAACGGGAGTACTCCGTCGGCGACCCGCCGGTCCTCCTCCGCGCTCAGGACTCCGGGCCGGAGCTCGCGGCGAAAGGCCAGGTGGATGAGCTCTCGTTCCTGTTCAGGCAGGGCGCCTTCCGTCACGACGTGGTCGGTTTCGTCTCCCTCGATCCGGACCGCCACCCGCAGCCGGGCTGACTGGACGCGCTCGGCTCGCGCGGTCGCCGACCAGCTCCGACCGGTGCGGCGATGGCGGACCAGGAGCGCCCCATCCGCGCCGGGGCCGACCAGGAATGCCCCGATCGTCGCGCGGAGCCGCTCCGGGTCCACCGCCAGCAGCGCGGCATACCCTGCGGCGACGCGCACTTCGCCGGAATGGGTGGGACGGGCCCGATCATAGACGTCGCGTCCGTTCCCCAGCGCCGGGTCATTGCTCTGCGCCAACGCCAGGCGCTCGCGAAGGCCGGCCTCAAGGTCGGCCGCCCCCGCACCGCTCAGCTCGATGGCCCGCGCGGCATAGCGAAGGCACACGATCGTCTCCAGGCCGGCCACATCATCGAAGAACCAGCCGCACGATGTGAACATCCGAAGCGCGTTGCGCTCCAGTTCGAGCAGCTCCTTCGCCCGGACCGGCCAATGCGACGGCAACCCGATCCCTGCATAGGTGTCCCGCGCGGCCCAGGGGTCCGGGAAAAACGCCGCCGCCTCTTCGGCGAATCGGGCGTGCAGCTCGGTGGCCAGCCAGTCGAGTGCCGCACGCAGCGGAGCGCGCCATGCCTGGCTGGTTCCGGATTTGGTGCGGCAGCCACAGTCGGAGCGCCACCGTTCGATACCGTGCACGCAGCTCCACGAGCTGGGCTCGACCAGTCGTACCGGATGGGTCGCGGGATGGCGCGCCAGGAAGGAGGCGAAGTTCTCGACGCGGGTCTGCGTCTGCGCCGACAGATGGTGCAAGGCGGTCGCGAGCGCCATCTCCCCGAACCGATGGTGATGACCGTAGGTCTCCCCGTCGGTGGCGATGGACACCAGCCCCGCTTCGGTCCCCGGCAGCGGACGCGCGAGCATGACACCGGCCCACCGGTTTCCGTCGCTGATCAGGGGACCGAATGCCACGTCGTGGGAGAGCGGGCCATCGTAGAGGAACAGCGAAATGGAGCGGCCGTTCGCCGTGGTGTATTTGCCGGGATGACCCGCTGGCGGGACCTCCTCCACCTGGTGCGGCGCGAGAATCGTGAAGCGAATGCCTTCCTCGGCGAGGACGTCGAGCGTTTCATCATCGACGGCGGTTTCGGGCAGCCACATCCCCTCGGGCTCCCGCCCGAACCGGCGGCGGAAATCGGCGATACCCCAGCGCACCTCCGTGGATTTGTCCCGTCGGGACGCCAGGGGAAGGATGACGTGATGAAACGGCTGGGCGATGGCATTGCCGTGCCCGCCCAGCCGCTCGGCGCTGACCCGGTCGGCCGCCAGCATCGCCGCCCAGGTATCGGGCGCCTCGCGCTCCAGCCACTCCGCCAGCGTGGGTCCGACGTTGAAGCTGATCTGCTCCAGCGTATTCACGATGCGACCGATGCGCCCGTCCGCGGCGGGGAGCCGGGCGGCGACGACCGCGCGATAGCATTCGCGCTCGATCCGGCGGTTCCAGTCGTGGAACGGCGCGGCACTGGCCTCGCGTTCCACCAGCTCGAGCCAGGGCTCCTCGCGAGGCGGCTGATAGAAATGAGCGTGAATGACAGCGGAACGACCTGGTGTCATCGCGAGCGCTGCGCGAGCACCGTGGTCAGCACGGCAAGGATGCCGGGGAAGAGGTCGTCGCGCTCTTCGATGCTCCCCGCCCGCTCCGCCGCCGCGCGAAGCCCGCGCCGCCGGCGCGGCTCGAGGGCGTCGAGCAGCTCGGTGAGATCATGGGCGTGCCCCAGGAACCGCTTGGACGCGTAGTCCGCCGCCGCGCCGGTCGAAATGATGAATTGCCAGTCGCTGGACTGGAGCAGCAGCAGCTCGCGCGCCGCCTGGGCCAGCACCGGCGCCGCCTCTTCCTCGGCGAGTGCGGCCGGCGCGAGCGACCAGAACCGCTCCTCCAGCGCCCAGAGCCGTTCCCAGGTCCAGCGAGTGCCCGGATTGAGCCACATGCTGAAATCGCCGTTGGCGCCCCACGATCCCGCCGCAAACGCGACCGCCGCGGCCGGGCGGTGCTCCTCCAGATGCGCCGACGCGGTGCGCGGCGTGGGCCCGCCGTATTCGCCCAGCCGCCGGTATAAATCCGCGATGAAATCGACGCCCTCGTACCACCAGTGTCCGAAGAGCTCCGTATCGAACGGAGCCACGGTCACCGATTCGCCGGGAACCCGGGTTGCCGCCGCATGCTGCCGAAGCAGCCAGTGGAGGTGACCGGCGTGGCCCCAGGCACGGGCGCGCGCAATGTTCGGCTCGTAGGGCTCCTTCAGTCCCAGATCCGCGTCGGGGTGCGTTACCCGCCACAGTTTGAGCCCGCCGGGGTAGCGGATCTTGTGGAACTCCAGATAACCGCCGTCGCCGGGGTAGCCTCCGTGCCGGCTCCACACCTGCCGGGTGGTGTGCGGATCTCGCACAAATGCAATGACCGAGGCCCGGCCCTCCCGGGGCGACACCAGGTAGGTCCGGTGGGGCGACCGCCGGATCGAAACCGCCGACCACTCCTCCGCGGTGAGCGGAAGACCGTCAGGGCGGCCGGTTTCCCGGTAGAGCCCGAGCGGCTGCCCCGCTTCCGCGAGGTGCGCGTCGACGAAAAAGAACTGGAATCCGTGCGCCGCGAGATGTTCCTCGAGCCCGGGACGGTCCGGGATGAATGGCGCCGCGGGATCGGGATGCCAGTCTCCCCGGGGGCGGTAGGCGCATTCGGGAAGCCAGCATCCCGCCGGCGTCCGTCCGAACAGCCGCTGGTGCTCGGCGACGCCCACCGCGAGCTGCAGCGCGATACTCTCCTCGCGGGCGAGGAGCGGCAGGAATCCGTGGGTCGCTCCCGAGGAAAGCAGCTCGATCCGTCCCGCATCGGCCAGCCGTCGCAGCTCGCCAACCAGATTGCCGCCGCATCGCTCGAAGAGCCGGCGGAGTCGCTGGTATCGCTCCCGCCAATAGGTGAGCAGCGGGACGAGGTCCTCCTCGCCGGAATCCGCGAACGCCCGCTCGGCCTCGTCACAGGCCAAGAGCCGCTGCGTAAAGAACGCGGAGAGCTCCTTGGCGAGTCCCGGATGCGCGAGCTGGTTGGCCAGGACCGGGGTGACGCCCAGCGTGATCGGCGCGGCCGTGCCCTCGGCCGCAAGAGCATCCAGGGATTCGATCAGCGGGAGGTAGGTGTCGACCGCAGCCTCGCAAAGCCAATCGCTCCCGTGAGGCCAGCGGCCGTGATTCAGCACCCAGGGGAGGTGACTGTGCAGGGTCAGGACGAAATCCACGGTCAGGCCTCGTCCAACGCGAGCCGATACACCTGGAGGTAGCGCTCGACCGAGCGCTCCCAGCTGAAGTCGCGCGACATGGCGTTGTGCCGGAGCCGGGCCCACTCGGCGGCGTTGACGAAACAGTCGAGCCCCCGCAGCGCGGCGCCGAGCAGGGCCTCGGCCTGGTACGGCTCGAACACGAAGCCGGTGACGCCGTCGTCCACGGTATCGGCGAGTCCGCCCACCCGTCGTACCACCGGGATTGCGCCGTAGCGCTGCGAGCGCATCTGGGTCAGCCCACACGGCTCGTACTGGCACGGCATGAGCAGGAAATCGGCGCCCGCCATCAGCAGATGTTCCAGCCGGTCGGTGAAATTGGTGTTCACCGCGATCCGGTCGGGATGGAGCGCAGCCAGCGCGGTCAGAGCGTGCTCGAACCGGGCTTCGCCGGCTCCGATGAAGACGAACTGTGCCTTGAGGGAGAGCAGCGCGGAGGCCTCGGTCAGGAGCGCGATGCCCTTCTGGGTCACCAGTCGCGCCGCCATCCCGAAGAGCGGCAGCCGGTCGTTCTCGGTCAGACCGAAGACGTGCTGCACCTCGCGCTTGCACGCCGCCTTGGGCTCCGGGTGCTCGATGCTGAAGGGCTCGGGGATCAGCGGGTCTGCACCTGGATCCCATACCTGTTGATCGATCCCGTTGAGGATTCCGCTGAAGCGTGGACCCAGCGCCTCGAAGACCTCCTGCAGTCCGAAGCCTCCCGCCGGTGTCCGGAGTTCCTTGGCATGGTTCGGGCTCACGGTAACCACCCGGTCCGCGAAGGCGAGGCCGCCCTTGAGCAGGTTGACCTTGCCGTACCACTCGAGCTGGTGCCAGTTGAACAGCTCCCAGGGAAGCCCCAGTTCGGGCATCACCGTGGGAGGATAGTGGCCCTGGTAACCCGCGTTGTGGACCGAGAGCACCGAGCGGACGCCGTCGTACCGCGGGTTACCGGCGTAGCGGGTCCGGAGATACACCAGGGCCAGTGCGGCGTGCCAGTCGTGCACGTGAAGCAGCACCGGACCCTCGACCAGATGGGGCAGGGCCTCGAGCGCGGCCAGCGTGAACAGGGCGTAACGGAGGTGGTTGTCGGGATAGTCGCCCCGGGAATCTCCGTACAGGCGCTCCCGATCGAAGTACTGGTCGGCCTCGACGAAGTAGATCCGGCTTCCCGGGCGGACGTCGCGCTGCTGGAGGAGGCGAGCTTCCTGCTGAGTCCCACCGAGGCGGATCTTCAGAGGAGGTGTCGCCGGAACCAGAGGTCCGGCCGCGTGGCGGGCCGAGCGGTACAGCGGCAGCAGGGCCATGCTTCGCACCGACGCGCTCGACTGGAATCGCGCCAGGTTGGCCACCGCTTCGGCCAGACCGCCGCTTCGGGCATAGGGGTAATACTCCGCGGCCAGGTGGATGACCGTGACGGGCTCCCCCGCGGCGTTTTGGAGAGCGGAGTGCGGGTAGCGCGTGCGATCTTCGGAGCGACGTTCGTCCATGAGCCTAGCCGCCCGGCGGATCGTCGGTGAACGGATCACCGCGGATCGCGGGTACGTAGTAGTTCTCGGCGTACTCGATCATCATCCGGCGCGCGGTGAACGACCGCCCCGCCACCCGGATGGCGTTGCGCATCCGGTCGGCCCACGCCATCGGCACCCCGCGGGCGTCCCGCCGGTAATACAGGGGGACGATCTCCTCTTCCAGGAGGCTATAGAGGTGATCGGCGTCGTGCGCGTCCTGCACCGCGGTGTCCCCCGTGTCGGGCGGGAGGGGAATCGCCCACCCATTGCTCCCATCGTAGCCTTCTTCCCACCAGCCGTCGATGGTACCCAGCTGCGGCACCCCGTTCAGGGCGGCCTTCATCCCGCTCGTTCCGCTCGCTTCGAGCGGGACTCGAGGCAGGTTCATCCAGACATCAACCCCTTCGACCAGCGCGTGGGCCAGGTGCATATCGTAGTCCTCGAGGAAGGCCACCCGCCCCTCGAAGTAGGGATCGTGGGTCCAACGATACACCTCCTGCAGGATCTCCTTGCCCGGCTCGTCCGCCGGATGGGCCTTTCCGGCAAAGATGATCTGCACCGGGCGGCGGCGGTCGCATAACAGGCGGCGGAGCCGCTCCATGTCGCGGAAGAAAAGCGACGCCCGCTTGTACGTAGCGAAACGCCGGGCGAACCCGATGGTGAGCGCATAGGGGTGCAGGAGCGTTCCGGCCGCCACCACCTGGCTCGCTTCCTTCCACTGGTTGGAGAAGCGGCGGCGCGCCTCCTCACGGATGAATCCCATGAGCGTGCCCTTGAGCTCGAGGTGTACCGCCCACAGGGCCGCGGGATCGAGCTGTCGGAGCTGCTCCCAGAGCGACGGATCATCGAGCCGCGCGCCCCACTCAGGCCCGAAGTGCCGGTCCAAGAGCCCCATCATCGAGTTGGCCATCCAGGTGGCCAGGTGCACGCCGTTCGTGATCGACCCGATCGGGACCGAGTCCTGGGAGCGACCCGGCCAGAGGTCGTGCCAGATCTCCCGGGACACCTGGCCGTGCCGCTTCGACACGCCGTTGACGCGGGCCGAGAGGTTCAGCGCCAGGACGGTCATCTGGAACCGGCGGTCCTCGCTGCGCGGATGTTGTCCGAGGGCCACCATTTCCTCGGCCGATATCCCCATTTCCTCCCAGATCGGACCGGTGCATTCGATCAGGTGCTCGGCGTCGAACGCGTCATGCCCGGCCGGCACCGGCGTATGCGTAGTGAAAACCGTGGTCCGCCGCACTTCGGCGACCGCGTCGGCGAAGGAAGTTCCGTTGACGGTGAGCTGGCGGATCCGCTCCAGCATCATGAAGCCGGCGTGCCCTTCGTTGGCGTGCCACACGCCCGGATCGAGGCCGACGGCCTGGAGCACTCGCACCCCGCCCACGCCCAGCAGCCATTCCTGCCGGAGCCGCAAATCAGGGCCGCCGGAATACAGCTTGTTGAGCAAGGTGCGGTCTTCCTGGTGGTTCTGCTCGAGATTCGTGTCGAGTAGATACAGGGGCACCCGGCCGGCGCGCAGCGTCCAGACCCGCACGTGAACCGGGCGGCCGAAGGTGGTCACCACCGTGATCCAGGCCTCGTTATTGGGACCGCTCAGCTCGATCAGGGGAGTCAGGACCGGGTCGACGTGATCGTCGCTATCCTCCTGCCAGCCGTCACCCCGCAAGCGCTGGTCGAAGTACCCCTTCATGTACCCCAGCCCGACGCCCACCAGTGGCACACCGAGATCGGACGCCTGCTTGCAGTGATCGCCGGCCAGGACGCCGAGGCCGCCGCTGTAGATGGGAACTGAATTGTGGAGGCCGAACTCGGCGCAGAAGTAGGCGACCGGCCGGGCGGCGAGGTTCGGGTAGTGGCGCGCGAACCAGGTGCGCTCGTATTGGCGATCCGTCGCCATCCACTCCATGACGCGGTCATACTGCTGGAGGAACTGCGCGTCGCCCGCGAGCTGTTCCAGCCGCGACGGATTGACTTCGCGGAGCAGCCAGATCGGGTTGTGGCGGACCTGGCGCCAGAGCGGCGGGTCAATGGAGCGGAGCAGCTCGCGCGCTTCGCGGTTCCAGCTCCACGAGAGGTTGGTGACCAGCGCCGAGAGACCCTCGAGGCGCGGCGGGAGGACGGCGACCTTCGCCCTGCTGTGAGGCATGGCGTCGTCCCTTAGTGTACGAGCTTTTTGTAGCGGATCCGGTGGGGTTGATCCACCGCGACGCCCTTCCGGCGTTTGTAGTCTGCTGCGTACTCCTGAAAGTTGCCCTCGAACCAGAATGCCTCGCTGTCGCCCTCGAACGCGAGGATGTGCGTCGCGATACGGTCGAGAAACCAGCGGTCGTGGCTGATGACGACGGCGCAGCCGGCGAAGCCCAGCAAGGCGTCCTCCAGCGCGCGGAGGGTGTCCACGTCGAGATCGTTGGTCGGCTCGTCGAGCAGGAGGAGGTTCCCCCCGCTCTTGAGCAGCTTGGCCAGATGCAGCCGGTTCCGCTCACCACCGGACAAGGTGCCGACCTTTTTCTGCTGGTCGGCGCCCCGGAAATTGAAACCCGCGCTGTAGGCCCGGGCGTTGACGCTGCGCTTGCCGAACATGAGCTGGTCCTGGCCGCCGGAGATCTCCTGGTACACGGTCTGGTTCGGGTCCAGGGCATCCCGGCTCTGGTCCACGTAGGCGATCTGCACCGTCGATCCGACCGTCAGAGTGCCCGCGTCGGCCTGTTCCTGACCGGTGATCATGCGGAACAGCGTGGTCTTGCCGGCGCCGTTGGGTCCGATGACCCCGACGATGCCGCCGCGCGGCAACGCGAAGTTCAGGTTTTCAAACAACAACCGCTCGCCGAAGCCCTTGGCCACATCGGTCGCCACCACCACCTCTTCTCCCAGTCGCGGCGGGACCGGGATGAGGATTTCCGCGGTGCCCTCCTGCTGGCGTTCTCCCTCGTCCCGCAACTCTTCGTAGGCCGCGATGCGGGCCTTCTGCTTGGCGTGTCGGGCGCGCGGCGCCATGCGCACCCACTCGAGCTCCCGTTCCAGCGTCTTCTGCCGGGCCGAGGCCTGCTTTTCCTCCACCGCCAGCCGCTTGCTCTTCTGGTCGAGCCAGGACGAGTAGTTGCCTTCCCACGGGATCCCGGCGCCCCGGTCCAGCTCGAGGATCCAGCCGGCCACGTTGTCGAGGAAATACCGGTCGTGGGTGACGGCGACGATGGTGCCGGGGAACTCCTGGAGATGACGCTCGAGCCAGGCCACCGATTCGGCGTCCAGGTGGTTGGTCGGCTCGTCGAGCAGCAACATGTCGGGCTGCTCGAGGAGAACTCGGCAGAGCGCGACTCGGCGGCGTTCGCCACCCGACAGCGTCGCGACATCGGCGTCGCCGGGCGGCAGCCGCAGCGCATCCATGGCGATGTCGATGTGCCGGTCCAGCTCCCACAGCCCGAGCGCGTCGATTCGCTCCTGGAGAGTTCCCTGCTTGTCGAGGAGCTTGTTCATCGCGGCCTCGTCCATCGGCTCCGCGAACTTCGCGCTGATCGCCTCGAATTCGGTCAGCAGCGCCCGCTGCTCGCGCACCGCTTCTTCGA
>Ga0070699_100001558_pt1 | contig 20974 bp, 17 predicted proteins | sample KBSK1503metaG_FD_65473 | JGI IMG/M metagenome (GOLD analysis project Ga0070699, IMG submission 65473) | Corn, switchgrass and miscanthus rhizosphere microbial communities from Kellogg Biological Station, Michigan, USA - KBS K1-50-3 metaG | ecosystem: Host-associated > Plants > Roots >...
CGGTGAGCGGTGAGCGGTGAGCGGTGAGCGGTGAGCGGTGAGCGGTGAGCGGTGAGCGGTGAGCGGTGAGCGGTGAGCGGTGCAGAGTGCGCGATTGGGCTCCTTCCTGCAATAGAACTAGTACCAGCTTGGTTGCCCTCCCTTTAGGCTCCCGAATGCGAGATCACCGCTCTCTCGAAGCATGGCAGGAGGCTAGAGAGCTTTCCCTTTTCGCTATTAGAAGCGCGCGCCTTTACTGGAGGCCTTATGCCGCGGCGCTCTTCGGTCAGCTCCAGCGAGCGGCCCTTTCGATCCAACTAAATATCGCAGAAGGATACGCCCTAGGTACCGCGCCCAGTTTCGCGAATCATCTCCGGATTGCCTATGGCTCCGCAGTTGAAACAGGAGAGATCTTGGAGCTGGCATCTAAAGAGGGATTGTTACCGGTCGATGTCGGACGGCCAGCACTAATTCGGTGCCACCGGTGTGAGCGGTTGCTCCTGGGACTTCTCAAGCGCTATCGTCGTCGAGATTAGCATACCGCTCACCGCTTACCGCTCACCGCTCACCTAAAACGCCCAGCCGTTTCCCATCGTAAAGCGGAAGCCGTCCGGCCCGCCCGCGAAGTTGAGCAGCAGCGGCGCCGCTTGCAGCACCCGTACCCCCACTCCTCCGCCACCGCCGACCTTCCAGCCCTTGGTGGTCCACTGGAAATCCTGGGGACTGAACACCCGTCCGGCGTCCAGGAAGGCGATCAGCGTGACCGCGCCCAGGCCGCCCAGGTCCAGCAGGTTATGCCGCACCTCGAGGCCGCCAAGCAGCAGTCCCGTTCCTACGAAACGCCCGGGCATGAAGCTCCGGTGTGAGTCCGCTCCCCCCAGGACCGTTACGTCCCGTTCCCACCCTGGCAGCGTGTACCGCGCATCCAGCGGGGCCGACGCTCCCATGTCCCGAACGGCCAAGCGCCCGGCGATGACGGTTCCGGACCGAGGCGAGACGTAGCCGCGAAGGTGGACGTAGCCGCCCAGGTAACCGCTCTCCGTGAAAGTCGCCTGGAACTCTCCCGGCTGGGGCAGCGGAGGCAGGGACCTGGTCTCGAACCGGCCGCTGCCGGTGTACACGCCCATTTCCAGCAGGACGCCGTTGCCGGGAAGCAGCTCGTTGTCCCGGGTGTCGACGATGAGCGACACCCTCGCGGTCGCGTCCGCCCCGGTAAGCGGCGTGTTCAAGTAATCACTGTCGAAGAGCGACCCTTCGTGTGACGACGAAAACCGGAAGTGGGTATACCCGGCGGCGGCCGACACCGAGAGCGGCCCCGCGATGCCCCGGGTTACCTCTCCCCGCACGAAGTAACGGGTCCGCCTGACCCGGAAGAAATCATCCGAAAAGACATCGTCGGGCTCAAAATCCTCGTTGGAGCCGTCGGGTCCGAAACCGTAGTAGCCGAAGGTTCCCTCGCGGCCGGCGCCCGCGTCAACGGCAAAGCGCCATCCCGGGACCAGCCGCGGGGCGCGAAACGTCACGCCGACGAATCGGCTGTTGTTGGTGCTCCAGCCGCCCTCCGCCGAAAAGATGCCGTCGAACGGCACCCGCGCGTCGAAATCGGCCTGCCGGGCGTGGTGGTAGTGGCCCACCAGCATCACCCCGGTCGTCGGATTGCCGATCGGGTACGGGAAGTAGCTCGACCGCCACGGCACCCCCTCCTGGGCGGCGAGCGGTGTCGCGGCGAGGAACAACCCTAGCGCAAGGAGCCGCCGCACCGGCTAGGCCCGGTCGAACAGGTGGGCGCCATCGACCAGACGAGCCCCGTCGGCTTCGTCGCAGGCGGCGTATTTCGTCGGGAAGAGGCCCGCGCAACCGTAGTCTCCGGCCTTGTTCACCGCGTAGAACTGGATCTGATAGGTTGGCTTGCCGTCGGGACGGAGCAACCGCGGCGGCGTCATGGCTACGACGCGCTTGAGTGTGGCCAGGCAGGCGTCGGTGGGCTTCATGCCCTGCCGCATGTGCTCCACCGTCAGGAATCCACCGCAGACCATGATGTTCGCTTCGCCCAGGCCGGTGGAGCCCGCCGCGCCGATCTCGTTGTCGGTGTACTGGCCGGCGCCCACGATCGGTGAGTCGCCCGCGCGGCCCGGAATCTTCCACGCGAGCCCGCTGGTGGTCGTGATCGAAGAGATGTCCCCCTTGTCGTTGACCACGTTCATGTTGATCGTGCCGGTGGGCCGGACCATCATGGGCTCGGAGTCGGGGACATCGACATAGTCGTCCCGCGAGCCGCGATTGGCGCGCCAGCGCAGCCATTTTTCCCGCGACGCCGGCGTCAGCAGATCTTCCTCCTTGAAGCCGTACGACAGCGCGAACCGCTTGGCGCCTTCACCGACCAGCAGGATATGGTTGGTGTATCTGAGCACGAGCCGGGCGACCTCGCTCGGCGTCTTGATGCCTTCGAGCGCCGCCACCGCGCCGGCTCGCTTGGAAGGCCCGTGCATGCAGCTCGCATCGAGCTGCACGACCCCTTCCTCGTTCGGCAGCCCCCCGTAGCCCACCGAATCGTCGTTCGGATCCAGCTCCTGGATCTTCACGCCCTCGACCGCGGCGTCCAGCGTGTCGCGCCCGCGCTTCATCAGGTCCAGTGCCACCCGCACGCCGAGCAGCCCGTTGGTCGAGCTCACCGCGGCGAACTTGGAGGCGCGGCTGCGCTTGACCCAGGGACTCGCGGGCGTGGCGGCGGACATCGACTCGGGGAGCGCGGTCCCCGCGGCGGCGAGGGCGGCAGTGCCAAGAAAGGCGCGGCGGGTCACAGTGTCCGACACGGGATGCTCCGGGCAGGAGGGATCGCGGGCGTGGAACAGAGAATCAGGGGCAGGAGCGCACTCCTGTCAACTTGCCGGGTCCGGGGGCCGCCTCTACCTTCGGAGCGTGCCGTTCCTGCCTGAATCCCTGCGCGGCCGCGCAGAGAGCGTCGAAGCCGATCCATTCCGCTATCTGCGAGGCGTGCTGGCCTTCCTGGTGGGCGGCGGAGCCGTCGTGGCCCTCGTCCTGGGCCTGACCGGAATCTCCCCCAGGGCGCTGATCCTGGCCGGGGTCCTGTGGACCCTGCTTGGCGTGCTGTCGGGACTGGTGGACTGGCTGCTGGAGCCGATGATCGACTTCACCGTCAAAGTCCTCTCGAACGTCGGTTTGGTCCGCGCCGGCGGCGGGTTCTCCGCCGAAGAAACGCTCGCCGCACAGGGTCACACCGAAGCCGCCGCCGAAGCCTACCGGCTGCGCGCCCAGGTGCCGAAGGACCGGGTGGCCGCCCTGATCCGCCGCGCCGAGCTGATGGCCGGGCCCCTCAAATTGCCCCATGCCGCCGTCGGAGAGCTCGAGAAGTTGCAGCAGGAAGCCGATCGCCTCCGGCCCATCGAAGACATGCGCCTGGGGCTGGTGCTCGCCGAGCTCTATGAGCAGCGGCTCAATGATCCCGGCCGCGCGATGGTGGAGATTCGGCGCCTCATCGACCGGTATCCGGAGGCCCGGCAGACCTGCGAGCTCCGCGGCCTCCTGGCCGTGCTCCGGCGGCAGCACTTTTCCCCCACGGCCACATGACGCACCGTCCCCGTCTCGACCCCGCGATCTTCAACCTCCCCGTGGACAAGATGCGGGCCGGGTATTACTCGGACAAATACTTCACCCGGGCCCGGGAGATTCTGCGGGCGGACGGGTACCGGCCCCGGGTCACCATGCAGGTGTTCGGGAAGTCCGCCGCGAATCTGGGCGGCGTCGATGAGGCCATCGCCATCCTCAAGCTCTGCGCCGTCGAGTGGCCCGAGCTGGACGTGTCGGCGCTCCACGACGGGGATGCGATCGAGCCGTGGGAAACGGTGCTCATGATCGAAGGGCCGTACGACGCCTTTGCCCATCTCGAAACCCTCTACCTCGGCGTACTGGCCCGGCGGACCAAGGTCGGCACCAACACCCGCCGCGTGGTGGAGGCGGCCCGACCGAAAGAAGTGATGTTCTTCCCGGCCCGTCACGACCACTGGCTGGTGCAGACCGGCGACGGATGGGCCGCGCATATTGCCGGCGCCATCGGTGTGTCGACCGACGCGCAGGCCTCCTGGTGGGGCAGCGAAGGCATCGGCACGGTCCCGCACGCGCTGATCGCCGTCTACGGGGGCAACACGGTGCTGGCCACCCGGAAATTCGCCGATCACATCGATCCCTCGGTGCGGCTGGTGACGCTGGTCGACTTCGAGAACGATTGCGTGAAGACCTCGCTCGAGGTGGCCGAGGCCATGGGGGAACGGCTCTACGGCGTCCGGCTCGACACCAGCGAGATGATGGTGGACAAGTCCATTCTCCCGCAGATGGGTCACTTCCGGCCCTCCGGAGTCTGCCCGCAGCTGGTGTGGAACGTTCGCGAGGCGCTGGACCGGCGCGGGTTTGGAAAAGTCCGGATCATCGTGTCCGGCGGCTTCACCGCCGAAAAGATCCGTGAATTCGAGCGGCTGAAGGTGCCGGTGGACGCCTACGGCGTGGGCAGCTCGCTGTTTCAGGGTCGTTTTGATTTTACGGGAGACGTGGTGCTGCGCGAAGGGCATCCCTGCGCCAAGGTAGGACGAGAGTACCGGCCCAATCCGCGCCTCGAGAAGGTCCTGTGAGCATCGTCTTCTGGGACGTCGACACCCAGTACGACTTCATGCATGCCGACGGCAAGCTCTACGTCAATGCCAGCGAGGAGATCATCCCGGTCCTCAAGCGCCTGACCCAGCACGCCCATCGGCACGGCATCCGGATCATCGCCAGCGCTGACGATCACGTGCCGGGTCATCGCGAGCTCTCGGCAACACCGGACTGGAAGGAGACGTTTCCTGAGCATTGCATGCGGGGTACGCCGGGTCAGCGGAAGATCGCCGAAACCCACCTGCGGAATCCGCTGGTAATCGAGCCCGAGCCGGAGGACCCTGCCGCCCTCGCGGCCCGGGTCAAGGACCACGACGGTGACATCCTGTTCCACAAGCATTGGTTCGACGTCTTCACCAACCCCAATGTGCTCCCGGTCCTCGACGCCCTGGCCCCCGCGGGCATCGTGCTGTACGGCGTCGCGCTCGACGTGTGCGACAGATACGCCATCGAGGGCCTGCTGAAGCAGCGACCCGGTATTCCCCTCACTCTGGTCACGGATGCGGTGCGGGCCATCGACGCCGGCGCCGCACCGGCGCTGCTGGCCGAGTGGCAGCGGCGCGGCGTCCGGCTCGCCGGGAGCAACGAGGTGACGGCGTCGTGAGCGGCTTCGGACGAAACTTCCTGCCTGGTCCCACCGACGTGCGGCCCGAGATTCTCGCGGCGCAGACGCAGCCCATGTTTCCGCATCGTGGCCCCCGCATGAAGGCGCTCCTGGCCGGGGCGCAGCCCGAGCTCCAGGCCTGCTTCGGAACGAGCCAGCCTGTCTTCGTGGCAACCTGCTCCGGAACCGGACTGATCGAAGCCGCGGTGCGCAGCGGCGTCAGGAACCGGGTGCTGGTGCCGGTCGGCGGGTACTTCGGCGAGTACTTCGCGCGGATCGCGGAGGCCTGCGGGAAGGAGGTCATGCGAGTCGAGGTGCACCCCGGCACCGCGATCACTCCTGCGCAGCTGGACCAGTTTCTCGAAGGGCCGTCCGTCGACGCGGTGGCCGTGGTGCACTCCGAGTCCTCGACCGGCGCCCTGGCGGACATCGCCGGGCTGGCCGAGGTGGTGCGCGCCCGGAAGGACCTGCTGCTGCTGGTGGACGGCGTGACGTCGGTGGGGGCAATGCCGATCGAAATGGACCGCTGGGACGTCGACTACTACTGCACCGGCTCCCAGAAGGCGATGGCGCTCCCGCCGGGACTCGCGTTCGGCGCGGCGAGCGAGCGGTTCCTGGCTCGCGCCGAAAAACAGCACGATGCCGGATTCTATCTCTCGGTGAGGAAGATGGTCACGATTGCCCGGGAGCATCTGCCCTTCTGGACGCCGGCGGTCTCGCTGCTTGCCGCGCTCGAGCGCCAGCTGACCGACATCGCCGCATCGGGCGGCTGGCCGGCGCGCTGGGAGCGGCACCGCCGGATGCTCGGCGTGATGGAGAGCTGGATCGCGGGGCGGAGCGATGTGCGTCTTCTGGCCCCCGAGGGCGCCCGCTCTCCCGCGATCTCCACGCTGGTGTTGCCGCCGCCGCTCGATCCCTCGAAGGTAATGTCCGAGCTGGGCGCCGCGGGTTATCTGGTGGGTGGCGCGCTCGAAGCCCGGCAACAGGACGTGATACGCATCGGCCACATGGGCGATCTCGAGCCGGCCCATCTGCGCGCCCTCCTCGACGTGCTCGCGGAGGTCCTGTCATGAAGGCGTTCGCGCGGTACTTCCTCCGCGGCCTGGTCATTACCACGCCGGTCGCGCTGACGTTCTGGGTCGTCTGGTGGGTGGTGAGCACGGTCGACAACTTCCTGCCCATCGGAATTCCCGGTGCCGGTATTGTGGTCACCGTCCTCACCATTACGCTCATCGGTGCGCTGGCATCCAACCTGGTGACCCGTGGTGTAGTCTCCGGGCTCGACAAGCTGCTCGCCCGGCTCCCCTTTGTCCGGCTGCTCTATTCCTCCACCAAGGATCTCCTCAACGCGTTCGTGGGAGAACAGCGACGCTTCAACCGTCCGGTGCGCGCCCGGTTCGATGAAGCGGGGCAGGTCTGGACCCTCGGATTCGTCACCGCCGAAGGCTCCGACCGTTTGGGCATGCCCGGATTCGTGGCCGTCTACGTCCCGCAGGCCTACAACTTCGCCGGCAACCTCATCATCCTGCCTGGGGCCAACGTCGAGCCGGTCGACGGCGATGCCGCCGAGATGATGGCCTTCATCGTGTCGGGTGGCGTTTCAGGAACGGCCGAGCGATCACCCCATAAGTGACCGGGATCACAGCGGTTACCCTCACCCCGCCCTATCCTTAACAACACGGATCGGGCGGCGTCATTTCCGGTGGCCACTGGAATGATGAACCCTGACCGAAACACATTCAGTGAGGAGTGCGATGAAACCGTCAATTCGTTACGGTGCATTGGTTTGCGCCGTCATTCTTGGGGCCTGCAGCGAGAACGCCACCGGACCCGATGCCCAGACCCCGCTGCTCAACGCTGACCTAGCCGTCGTGATGGCGGATGCTGTCGGCGAAGACGTCGACATCATGCGCGAACCGGTGTTCTTCCCGGCGATGGGGCCCTCGTTTGGTCCCGGGTTCGGCGACATGAGCCCCGCCAACTGCGTATACAATCCACTGACTCAGCGCCTGGCATGCGTGCCGGTCACGCGCCGCTCGCTGGTCATCACCCGTTCTTACATGTTCTGGGACGCGAACAACGTCGTCCAGCAGGGCTTTGACCCGCAGCTGACCGCGAAGGCCAACATCAACACCACGATCGTGGGCGAGACCGAAGGAGAGAACTGGAGCGCCTCGGTCGACCGGTTCCGGGACATGACCGTCACCGGGCTCGTCGGGACGGAGACCGAGCGTACCTGGAACGGCAATGGTGAGGATCACCTCAGCCGCAGCCGTCACAACGAAGGTGGCGAACGCACGTACAAGATCGACTGCACGCTCGAAGTCGTGAACGTCGTGGTCCCGGTGCCCAATGGAACCGGCGAGCGGTTCCCCATCAGCGGCACGATCACCCGCCGCTGCACCGTGACGTTCACCGGCGGCCCGCGCGACGGCCAGACGGTGGAGCGGACCCTGGTGGTCACCTTCAATGGCAGCCAGACGGCCACGCTGACGGTCGGCGGGAAGAGCTTCGACATCGACCTGAAGCTCCGTCGCCGGTTCCAGCGCCCGTAACACAGACATCCGATCAACGGTGACGGGGGGCCCTGAGAGGCCCCCCGTTTCCGTTTATAGTTCCCCGGTGCGCGCCCGTCTCCAGCTCCTCCTGGTCTATCTCCTCTACTGGCTGGCGTTCTTCGCCACGGTGCGCGTGGTGTTCCTGGTCTACTTCCACACCAGCGCGCTGGCACTCCAACCGGGCACGCTCCTAGGGACGCTCTGGCACGGTCTCCCGCTGGACCTGTCGGCCACTGCCTATCTGTCGCTGGTGCCGTTCATTCTCATGGCGCTCACCACCTTCCGGCCTTTGATCCGGATCGCGGGGTGGACCACGCTCATCTGGACTTCCGTCGCCGTCACCGTGCTCTCGTTCCTCACCGCCGCCGATCTCGAGATTTTCCGGCAGTGGGGCCGGCGGATCGACGCCGCGGTCCTCCAGTACCTCAAGAACCCGAGGGAAATCTGGGCGGCGGCGGGAGGCGGCTCTCCCTGGCTCCTGCTCGGCATTTTCGCGGTGGTGGCCGCGCTCTTCCTGGTCCTGGCGTGGCGGATGTTGCGCCCAAGACTCCTGGCGCTTCCGCCGACGCATCCGCTCTGGGCGCTGCCGCTGCTGTTCGTCGCGGTGCTGCTGGTTATCCCCGCCCGGGGAGGCATCCAGCAGATCCCGATCAACCAGAGCAGCGCCTATTTCACCGTGGAGCCCTTTGCCAACCAGGCGGCCGTGAACGCCGGCTGGAACTTCTTCGATTCCTGGCTCAACGGTCTCAATCGCACCGACAATCCGTACCGGGTGATGGCCAAAGACTCGGCGCGGATCCTGATCGAAGTGCCCGGGCGGTCCGACAGCTCGTCGCCGGACCGGGTTGTCACGGTCGATCATCCCAACGTCCTGCTGATCGTCTGGGAGAGCTTCACCGCGCGTGCGGTGGAACGGCTGGGCGGGGTGCGCGGCACCACGCCGGAGTTCGACCGGCTGGCGGATGCGGGCCTTCTGTTCACCCATCTGTACGCCGCGGGCGACCGCACCGACAAGGGGCTGGCGGCGCTGCTATCCGGCGCGCCGACCGTTTCCAATGCCTCGATTCTCAAGGTGCCTTCCAAGGTGCGGACCCTGCCGATGCTTTCGCGGGATCTGCACGACGCGGGGTACGCCACAGGGTTCTACTACGGAGGAGAGCTCGGCTTCGCCAATATCAAGGGCTTTGCGCTGGAGGGACGCTTCGATCGTATCATCGGAAAGTACGACTTCCCTGCTGCGGCCCGCACATCCAAGTGGGGTGCCCACGACGAAGCGGTGGCCGAGCGAATCCTGGCGGACCTTCACGATACGAAGGAGCCGTTCCTGACCACCTGGCTCACCTTGAGCAGCCACGAACCGTTTGACGTGCCCGGTCCGGCACGGATCGGCGGAACCGATGGGGAGTCCCGCTTCCACAACTCGCTGGCCTACACCGATCACGTCGTAGGCGAGTTCCTCCGGCGTGCCTCGCGGGAGCCCTGGTGGGAGCGAACCCTGGTGATCATTGTGGCGGACCACTCCAAGAAACTGGAGCGGACTGACGCGGGCCTGCCCTACAAATCCGCCGAGGGCTGGTATCACATTCCGATGCTGTGGACGGGCGGCGCTCTCGCTCGCCGCGGTGCCGTTGTGGATGCGATCATGAGCCAGACCGACCTCGCGCCGACCATCCTGGGCCAGCTGGCCATCCCGAACGGGAACCGCTACCGGTTCGGGCAGGACATCTTCGCTTCGCCGGGAAGGTCCTGGGCCTACTATGGCTTCGATGGGGGCTTCGGACTGGTGACCGGACGCGGAAGCTTCGTCTGGGAACAGATCCCGAACCGGATTACCTCACAGACCGGGATCGTCGACCCGCGGGACCTTGCCGTGGGCCGGGCCATGCTGCAGATGACGTATCAAGACTACCTGGATCGGTGAAGTTCAGATCTCGCCCCGACTCGCCAGGCCAGCGATCCGCTCTCCCGCCCGAAACGCCAGCGCCATGATCGTCATGGTCGGCTGGCCGCGGCCCGACGTGACCATGCTGCTGCCATCGCAAAGAAACAGATTCCGCACGTCGTGGGTGCGGTGATCGATGTCGATCACGGACGTCTTCGGATTCTTCCCCATCCGGCAGGTGCCCAGAAGGTGCGCCGTGAACGTGGCGGGTTCTACGCCGTAGTCCACCCATTTCTTCTGCGCGCCGGCGGCATCGAGGATTTCCATCGACCGGTCCATCAGAAACTGGGAGATCTTGAGGTCGTCGGGGTGGTCGTTGTACGTCACCCGGATGGCGGGGAGCCCCCAGGCGTCCTTCACCTTGGGGTCGAGACTGATGCTGTTGCTCGGCACCGGAAGCGACGTCGTGTGCCCCGCGATCGCCATGGTCCGGTTGAAATAGTCTCCGACCATCTGCTTGAACGCGCTGCCCCATTTCGGCGCGTCTTGCGCCAGGCCGCCGAATGCCCAGGTGATAGGGTACTGCTGGAACCGCGCATCGATGCCGCCACCGCCATAAAACCCGCGTTTCGGGTCGCTGTCGTAAAAGTCATGGCTGAGCCGGGTGACTTGAATGCTGCGGTACTCGTTGAGGGGGTGCTCGAACAGTCCCATGACGCCGGCGCCCACGTTGAACATCAGGGTCTTCCCTATCAAGCCGCTCGAATTGGCGAGCCCCTGGGGGAAGCGGTTCGACTTCGACATCAGCAGCAGCCGCGGCGTCTCGGCGCCGTTCGCGCACAGCACGACGGCCTTGGCCCGCTGGAACTGCTCCTTCTTCTGCGCGTCGAAGTAGATCACCCCGGTGGCCCGGCCCCGCGCGTTGAGCTCCACTTTCCGCACGTAGCTGTTGGGCCGGATTTCGCATTTGCCGGTGGCTTCGGCCACCGGAATGACGGAGGCCAGGCTCGAGCTCTTGGCGTCGTACTCGCAGCCGAAGTTCATGCAGTAACCACAGTGCTGGCACGCATTGCGGCCGTTGAACGGGCGGGAGAGAATAGCCATCGGGGCGGATTGCGGGTGCAGGCCGATCTTCCTGGCACCCCGCTCGAAGAGGACGCCGGACGACTTGACCGGCATCGGCGGCAGCGGATACGGCCGGGAGCGAGGCGGATCGAAGGGTCCTGGTTCGCCCGAGACACCAACCTCCCAGTCCACCTTGGTGTAGTAGGGCTCCAGATCGGCGTAGGTGATCGGCCAGTCCTGCAAGTCGGCCCCCGGGATGCTGCCCAGGCGGCTCCGCTCAATGAAGTCGATCTCGTGCAGCCGCCAGAAATTCGCGGTAAAGTGGACGCTGCTGCCACCGACCAGCCGGGCGTAGAGGAGCTGACCTGCACCCACCCGGGCCACCTCCTTCTCGGTTTTCCGCCAGGACACCGGGCTGGGATTCGAGATGCCGTTCTGAAGCATGTACTTGAATTCATCGTGCTCGAACTGACTCGGCAGGAGCCGGGGCCCTTGTTCGAGTACGACGACCGAGAAGCCCCGGGTCGAGAGCTCCTTGGCCATCACACCGCCTGCCGCACCGGAGCCGACGATCACGAAATCCACTTCGGTCGATGTCGGGTAGGTGATCCGGGGACTCGCCTGCATCGGTCAGCCTCCTTTTCTGGCTTCGGCATCGTAGTAGCCGAAGGGAGACTGGTAGAGCCCGTGGGCTTGAAAGCCGAGGAGCTTCCATCCGACCTGGTTCTGATTCCCGCCGTAGGAGGGGTTGGCGAACATTCCCACGATGACGGCGCCGCGCGTAGCCCCGAAGAATTCTGACCCCTCGATGGACTTGAGCAGCTCGTCCTGCCGGGCCGGCGTCAAAGCTACGAATGATGTCGTCCCCGGCCATTTGGTCTTCGCGCGCTTGTTGAGATCGGCGAGCCCGGCCAGCGTCGCGGCCTTCTGGTCTGCGGCGAAGGTGGTGAGTGCTTTGTCCATGAAGTGGACGACGCCTGCCTCTTTCGCGCCCGGGCTCCCGTCGTCGGATGGAATGATCCGCATCGCGATGGCCTCGAGGTCCGCGGCTTGCGCCGCCGTCAGCGCTTCGAACCGGTAAGGCGGCGGGGCCGCGATCACGTTGCGGGCATGGACCAGCGCGGCCCGGACGAGCTCCGGGTCGGCGGCGAGCCATGCGGCACCTGCTCCGGCGGCGGCGAGGAAGGCCCGGCGAGTCACCTGGTCGGACATTGAGGCTCCGAGAGAGGGCTAAGGTTCCTACGAATACTACCGGGTTCCGTTTCGGCGGGAGACCCGTGCGGCCTATCCGGCGACCATGCTCTTCACGACAAACCAGACATTCGCCGGTCGCTCGGCCAGCCGGCGCATATACCAGGGGAACCAGGAGCTGCCGTAGCTGATGAGGGTCTTGACCGTGCGGCCCTGCGCCGCGAGGGTCCGCTGCTCAGCCATGCGAATGCCATAGAGCATGTGGATTTCATACCCGTCGTCCGGTACTCTCAGCGTTGAAGCCTTCGACACCAGCCGCTCCACCAGTCCCATGTCGTGGGTGCCGAAAATCGGCAAGGCCTGGCCCTTAGCCGCGGCGTTCAGCAGCTCGACCCCGAGATCAAAGTACGCCAGATCGGTGTCCCGCTTGGCGGGGAAGGCGACATGGGCGGCCTCGGCATAGGCACCCTTGACCAGGCGGACGGTAGGACGAACCGGCAACAGGGCGGCCAGGTCGCTCGGCGTGCGTCGCAAATAGGCCTGCATGGCCAGGCCGACCCGCTCGTGCCGAGACCGGAGCTCGCGATACAGCTCGAGGGTACGATCCACGTAGCTCGAGTCTTCCATGTCGAGCCAGAAGTAGACCCGGTGCGCCTCGGCCTTCTGGGCGAGCGCCTCGAGGTGCGCGGTGCAGCGGGACTGTGAAAAATCGAGACCCAGCTGCGTCGGTTTCACACTCACGTGGCCATTGAGCTTGCGGGCCGCGATCTGCTCGATCACGTCCAGATAATGGTCCCGCACCGCGTCGGCGTCGTTTTGGGAGGTGAGATTCTCACCCAGCTTGGTGAGCACCGTCCCCAGGCGATCCTTGGCCAGCACGCCGGCGGCATCCAGGGCGTCGCTCAGCTCCTCACCGGGCATGAATCTCTTGACGGCCTTCTTGGCAAAGGGGCGCGTCATGACCTTGTCGGAGAGCCAGCGGCTCTTGGACATTCGAAGCAGGGCGGTGCGGGCTAACGACTTGCCTGGCATGCGGGATAGATGGGAGATGGAGACGCTAAGATAGCCTATCTTTCACCCGTGCGCGCCATCACCGATCTGTCGTTCGATAATTCCTACGCTCGCCTCCACCCGGCGTTTTACGAAGTGGTGGATCCGACGCCGTTGCCCGACCCCTACCTGGTGGCTTTCAATCCGGACGCCGCCGCACTCCTCGACCTCGACCCCGAAGCCTCGAAGGATCCGGCGCTTCCCGCTTTTCTGTCCGGAGCCAGGCGCATTCCCGGGTCGGAACCGATCGCGGAAGCGTACGCCGGTCATCAGTTCGGTGTCTGGGTCCCCCAGCTCGGCGATGGCCGCGCGTTTCTGCTGGGTCAGGTGCGCCACGGCGACGCGATCTGGGATCTGCACCTGAAGGGTGGCGGCAAGACACGGTTTTCCCGCTTCGGTGACGGCCGCGCGGTGCTCCGCTCGGTGATTCGTGAGTACCTGGCCTCCGAGGCACTCCACGGGCTCGGCATCCCCACGTCGCGCGCGCTCAGCATCGTGGGGAGTGACTTACCCGTGCAGCGGGAAACCGTGGAAACCGCCGCAGCCCTGATTCGCCTGGCGCCGAGCCACGTGCGTTTCGGAACCTTCGAGTATTTCGCGTCCCGCGGCGAGTTGGACCGCGTCCGCGAGCTCGCCGACCACGTGATCGAGGGTCATTATCCGGATCTCGCCTGCGATCCGGATCGGATTCGCCGCCTGTTCGGCGTGGTGACCCGGCGCACCGGGATCCTGATGGCACAGTGGATGGCGGCGGGCTTCGCCCACGGCGTGATGAATACCGACAACATGTCCATTCTGGGGCTGACACTGGACTACGGGCCCTACGGCTTCCTGGACGACTACGACCCCGACTTCATATGCAACCACACCGACGTCGAGGGTCGCTACGCCTTCGGCCGCCAGCCGGGCATCGGAATGTGGAACTGCGCCCGGCTGGGCGAGGCGCTGCTGATCACCGATCCGGCGCTCGCGAATCGGGGGGCGCCGAGTGGCGAACCAGACCCCGCGCTGGCGGGCTGGCAGGAAGAGCTGGAGTCGTACTGGGACGCGTTCACGCCGGAATACGGCCGCCTGATGCGCGCCAGGCTCGGTCTCCTGACCGAAAGCGACGGGGACCCCGCGCTGCTCCGTGACCTCTTTGCCCTGCTGCGCGACCAGCGCACCGACTACACCGTATTCCTCCGGTCCCTGGGAAACTTCGACAGCACCCTGGGCGCATGGCCCGAGGGTGCGGCGCCCGACCCAGCCGGCGGCGACCGGGCGCGGCTCGATGCCTGGGCCTCGGCCTACGCGTCCCGGCTCAGGGCGGAGAACAGCGTGGATGCCGAGCGCCGTGAGAGGATGCAGCGGGTGAATCCCCGATACGTGCTGCGAAACTGGATCGCACAGGAAGCGATCGAGGAGGCGCAGCGAAAGAGATTCGGGAGGATCGAGGAGCTCAGGCGGTTGTTCGCGTCGCCGTACGACGAGCACCCGGGAATGGAGCGGTTTGCGGAGCCGCCGACCGCCACGGCACGGGAGATCAGCGTGAGCTGCTCTTCCTGAAGCGGCTCAGCGGGCGTCGAGCGCCAGGAGCGTTTGCAGGAGGACGTTAGCCCCGTTTTCGATGTCCAGCGGCTTGGAGAACTCCTTCGGCGAGTGGCTGATCCCGTCCTTGCTCGGGATGAAGATCATTCCGACCGGGCCGATCCTGGCCATCTCCTGCGCATCGTGCCCCGCCCCGCTTGGCATCTCCATCGTGGCAAGACCAAGCCCCCTGGCGGCAGTTGTGATGGTGCGCCGGATCCCCGAATCGGTCAGCGCCGGCACGCTGGCCAGCGTCTCCGCGAAGGAAATGGTGCAACCGCCGGTCCGCGCCAGCCGCTCGCATTCGGCCCGAATCCGCCGATAGAAGCCCAGCGTCTTCGCGTCGTTGAGCTCCCGCAGCTCCAGCCCGAACACGACGCGGCCGGGGATCACGTTATACGCTCCCGGCTCGACCCGGATCTTCCCCACCGTCCCGACCTGACGGCCTGGTACGCTCGTGACGATTCGATTGACCGCGTCGATGCAGCGAGCTGCCACCAGGAGCGCGTCCCGCCGCCCCTTCATGGGCGTGGTACCGGCGTGATTCGCGAATCCCTCGATGGTAACGTCCCAGTGCCGGATACCGACGATGCCCAGCACCACACCGATGGGAATCCCCGCCTGGTCGAGCCGGCCGCCCTGCTCGATGTGAAGCTCCAGATAGGCGGCGATGTCACCCCTGGAGCGGCGCACCGCGTCCAGCCGGTCGGGATCCCCGCCCAGGAAGCGGATTCCCTCCGCGAAGGTCTTGCCGCTCTGGGATGTGCGTGCGAGCTCCGCGGCCGGCAGGCCGTCGGTGATCGCGTGGCTTCCGATCGTGCCGCCTTCCTCGTTCGAAAAAATCAGGACTTCCAGCGGGTGCCGCAGGGAAGTTCCCGCGGCGGCGAGCGTCTCCGCCACTTCGATGGCGCCGGTGGAGCCGACCTGGCCGTCGTAGTTGCCCCCCATCGGCACCGAATCGATGTGCGAGCCAAGCACAATCGGCTTGAGGGACGCATCCGAGCCGGGACGCCGCCCGACCAGATTGGCAGCCAGGTCGATCGACACGTCGAGCTTGGCCGCGCGCATCCATCCCATCACCACCTCACGAGCCTGGCGGTCGAATTCGGTGTAGGCCACCCGGCTCACCCCGCCCACGGGGTTCTTTCCGAATTCCCCCAGCGCCGCGAGGTGCCCGTTGAGCCGGACGCCGTCGACCCGGAGCGCCTGCTGTCGGAACCGGAGCGGAACTGCGGAGGCGGCCAGCGTAGAGACGGCGGTCGCAGTGAACTCGCGTCGATTCATGGTGCTCCTCCGGGCTCGCGATGACAGGGGAACCGCAGTAACATGGAGCCTGGCTTCCCCGGAGGAAAGACGTGAAGATCATTCTCGTAATGGCGGCTATTGCGCTTCCGCCGACCGCCGCTGCGCGCACTCAGGCTGCCGACCCCCGCGCCGTCGTCACCGTCGGGACCGCGAGCGCCCGGCGGGGCGAAAAGGCCTATGGAGAGCTCGTGGTGCCCGCCGGGGTGGACTCGGGCACCCGCATTTCCGTGGCCGTCGTGAACGGCGCACGGCCCGGACCGGTGCTCGCGCTGGTGTCCGGAGCGCACGGCACCGAGTACGCGTCGATCGTCGCGGTGTCCCGTCTGGTGGACCGGATCGACCCGGCCCGTCTTGCCGGAACCGTGATTCTGGTGCCGCTGGTCAACGTGCCGTCGTTCGAGCAGCGCGTGCCTCACTTGAATCCGGTCGACGGCAAGAACATGAATCGGTTCTATCCCGGGAATCCGTCCGGAACCCAGACCGAACGGGCTTCCTGGCTGATCACCCGGGACGTGGTCGAGCAGAGCGACCATCTCATCGACTTCCATGGCGGAGACCTCGACGAGAGTCTCCGTCCCTACAGCTACTGGACCGTCAGCGGCCACGCGGGGCAGGACTCGATCTCGCGGGCCATGGTGATGGCGTTCGGGCTGAACCACGTCATCATCTCCAGCGACCGTCCCAAGGATCCTGCGGCCTCGCGCTATCTCGAGAACACCGCCACCTCGCGCGGCAAGCCATCGATCACGGTCGAAGCGGGGTACGCCGGCACGGTCCAGCCCGCCGACGTGGACGCCCTGGTGAACGGCGCGCTGAACGTCATGGGCTATTTGCGCATGATCAGCCGGCCGGCGCCTAAGCAGCAGACCTTCATCTGGTTCGATCGGCTGGTGACGGTGGCCAGCGATTCGGCCGGGATCTTCGTGCCGCTGGTCGACCGGGACACCTGGGTGACCGCGGGTATGAAGCTGGGATACGTGACCGACTATCTGGGGCGAAAGGTGGCGGAGGCGGTGGCACCGGAGGCCGGGCTGGTGCTCTATATCAATGCCCTGCCGACGATGCTGAAGGGCGGAACGGTGGCGAATATCGGGGTCCGAAGACGCTAAGACGCTCTGACGCTAAGTCGACAGAACCTCACCCCTCGTCGGGCGCGCCACCGGTCCGCGCCACCTGGTCGGGCCGTACTTTGCCGGCGTCGAACCGTTGAGCCGCTGCGAGCATCTTGTCGATCACCTCGTCGACGTCGGGCGCGGCGCCGCGGTGGAACCGGATTGGATTGATCCGTGCCAGCACGAACGCCTTGAGATAGGGACTCTCGAGGCCCCGTTCCTTGAGCTTCCCCACCGCCTCCACCACGACTGCGTCGAGCTCGGCCAGCCGTTCCGCGCGCGCCCGCCGCGTCACTAACGCATTGCTGAGCTTGGCTGCGCCGAATTTCTCGGTGCGCTTGAGCACCGGATGGTACGCGCCGCCGGAAAACCGTCCGTTCTGCTGATAGCAGAGACCCAGGGTCAGCAGCGACGGCTCCTCGAATTCGACTGCATACTCGCGCTCCGGCCGGTCATCGAGCTGTGACAGCGCCTCGGCCAACCGGATGACTTCCAGCGCGCGCCCCCGCACGTTGTGCGCCTTCTCCGTGTTGAGCACCAGAATCCGGTGGGCCACTTCGGGCTCCGGCACCACCAGGGCCACGACCGAGCGGGCACCCAGGCTCTTGAGCGCCGCCAGTCGGTGGTTGCCGTTCGGCGTGCGGTAGGTTCCGTCTTCTCCTCGCACCACCACGATCGGATCCACGTATCGTCCCAGCTTCTGCATGGCCTCGGCCAGGCGAACGACATGGGGCGCAGAGAGGTCCCGCTGGTACGCAGTCGGTTCCACCCGTTCGACCGGCAGCGCGGCCATGATCTGCCACAAGCCTTCCAGCGGCTCGCGGTAGGGACCGATCACAGCCCCGCCATCGGCTTCGACCGATTCCATCAGCCGCATCACCGCCGCGGGGGGTACGCCGGCGCCCACCTGCCGGGCGGTGAGCCCGCGCGGTTCTGGCGGTGCCTTGGAACGACGCTTACGCGGTGCCTTCTTGCTCGACTCATCCGCCATGGACCCACCCTCCCCGCGAGCGGGCCGCCAGCGGTACGCTGCCCGCCGACTCCTCCACCCGCTTGCGCTGCTCCAGCACTCTGGGCCAGACGGCGTCCTGCAGCCGGGCGAGCTCGCCGGAAAACCCCGGCGCCTCCCGCACCGGGTCGAAGACGCCGGATTGCACGATGCGTTGGTCCACCCCCACCGGGGAACGGCTGAAGGCCAGGCGAAGGTACTTGAGCGATTCACCCGCGTTCCCGGTCCAGGCGTAGTAGGTGGCCAGCTCCTGGGCGGGGAGCAGATCGGAATAGACCGCGTCGCTCTCTCCCTCGAGAGCGGCCACCGCGCGCAGCGAATCGACCATCGCCCGCGCTTCGCGCTCCCGCCCGGCCGCTCTGAGACACATCGCCTTGACGCCCGCGTACGGTGCCAGATCCATTCGGGCGCACTCGGCGCCACGCTCCTGGAGCAGCATGGCCAGGGCCTCGACCTGTCGGGAGCGCCGCAGCGTCGGTTCGATTTCGGTGGCGCGCTTGGCCTCGAGCCCGGCGACCGGATAGCGCCGGGCCCCCAGCGCGGCCAGCGCGTAGCTCAAGTGCCGCGCCGAAGACAGCGGATCCAGCTCCAGCGCGCGCCGGGATTCTTCCAGCGAGAGATCGTGCTTGCCCTCCCGGAGCAGCATGAGCGCATGCCATCCTGCCACGTCGGCCTCCGCCGGCCGCAGGCTGATCGCACGTTCGAAATCGGCGCGGACCGTGGCCGGTGGGGCATAGGCCAGATACTCGATGTAAGCACGGAACGCCACGGGCTCGGCCCGGTTCGGGTCGAGCTCCATGGCACGTTCTGCGAGGGCCACCGAACGCGCGGCTGTCGGGTAGCTTGGCAGCGTGGTGCGATACCCGTAGCTCAACTGGAGCGCCAGCGCGGTGGCGAGCCGGCCCACTGCTTCGGCATGGGTGGAGTCGAGCCGGATGGCGCTTTCGAAGAGACGAATCGCCTCGGCAATGCCCTCGGGAGTCCGGCGCCGCAGGGCGCGCTGTCCGGCCAGGTATTCCCCGTGGGCGCCCTCGCGGCGGGCCCGTGCGGAATGCGCGTCGGCCGGGAGCTGGGCGCCCTCACCGATCAGCGCGTGGGTCACCCGCGAAACCACCTCGTCGTTGATCTCGTCGAAGTTGGCCGAATCGGGCGAATACCGGGTGCGCCAGAGCTGCGCCTGGGTGGCGGCTACGATGAGCTGCACGCTCACCTCCGGTCCGCGTCCGGTGTGGCTGGGCACGAACAGGACGAAGTGATCGACTCCCAGCGCTTGTCCCATGTCCTTGAGCGGCGGCGTGGCACCGCGGCGGAGCAGCGCCCCGACGGACATGTAGTTCACCACTTTCAGACCCTCGACCCGGCTCAAGTCATTGCTGATGTGATCCACCAGGTCCGCGAGAGTCACCGCCACTGCGGAGTCCGGCTGAAAGTATTCCGGCGGCAGCACGGCGACCGATGCGGTGCGCCCGCTGGACACCGGCTGACCCCCGGCATCACGACCCCAGGGCCGCCACAGCAGAAGCCCGATGGCGGCCAGTACCAGCACACCCAGCACCGCCGTGCGAGGGGCTCGCGACTTCGCCATGGGCTCAACCGGCGTCAGGCCGCCATGGCTACCGCTGGGCAGGGCTTCCAGCGCCGTCAGCAAGGTGTGCGCGCTCTGGAAGCGGTCCTCGGGTCGCTTCTCCAGACACCGCATCACGATCGCGGCAAGGGCGGGCGGAACTTCGGGACGCAGCTCGAGCAGGGGCACCGGTGTCTTGACGGCCTGGGCGATCAGCAGCTGCTGAATCGTGGCGCCTTCGAAGGGGCGTTTCCCAGTCAGCATCTCGTAGGCGAGCACGCCCGCGGCATAGATATCCGCCCGGTGATCCAGCTCGTCGTCACCGACAGCCTGCTCCGGCGACATATATCCCGGAGTCCCCAGCGTCACCCCGACGCCGGTGACCAGTCCGTCGGCCGCGTCCCGGCGCAGGGCCTTGGACACGCCGAAATCGGTGACCACCGCGCTCTTGCCGGCAATGAAGATGTTGTCGGGCTTGATGTCGCGATGCACGATGCCGTGCTCGTGCGCGTGGGCGAGCGCGTCTGTCACATCGAGCAGAATGCGGCGGACCTCTTCGGCCGAGAGTGTCCCGCTCCGCTCGAGGCGGGCCCGGAGCGTCTCGCCCCGGATGTATGGCATGGTGTAGTACGGGCCACGGGTGCCGCCGGCATACTCGATGACGCCGGCAGAAAGTACCGGAACGATGTGAGGGTGCTGCAGCCTGGCGGCGTACTGGATTTCGGCCCGGAAGCGCTCGACGCTGAGTCCCGCCATCAGGTCGGGCGGAAGCAGCTTCACCACCACTTCGCGCTGCAGGAGCTCTTCCTCGGCGACAAAGACGCGCGACATGCCTCCGCCGGCCAGCTCCCGGGTCACACGGAACCCGGTCCCGAGCGTAGTCTGCAGGACGGAGCGAAGATCGGTCGGGCCGGAAACGGGAATCGCCGCCGCGATGGGGAGGATGGCGAAAGCTACCGGGCGTCGGGGAGAGCCGCCAGCGGGGGCGGCACTCTCAATTTACCCGAACCTGAAAGGCTGCGGTCTCGACGACGGATGCTCGCTTGACCTGGACCCAGATGCGGTAGTCCCCAGGCTCCGGAAAGGCGTAGGGAAACGCCGCCCGGCCTTCGAGCACCTGGTGGGCCCCCGGGTGGGCAGCGAGCGCCCCGGATTCGGTCAGCCTGCGCCCCAGCGCGCCTCTGGCGGTGTCGGCGGGACGCCGCTCCCGGAGCGCCACTTGTGCCGCCTGGGAGACGGTGCCCATCGGATGGAGGTGAACGTAGACCTTGCCGTCTTCCCGCATGATCACCGCGTGGCCGCTCATGCCGAGGTAGGGCTCGACGGCGCCGATCGAGCCATCCGGCTCGCGCACCGTGAATTCGAGCCCCGCATCCGCCCCGGCCCTGAGCTCGGCGGGGCGATGCTCCCAGACCAGTGTCGCC
>Ga0070699_100001559_pt1 | contig 20971 bp, 17 predicted proteins | sample KBSK1503metaG_FD_65473 | JGI IMG/M metagenome (GOLD analysis project Ga0070699, IMG submission 65473) | Corn, switchgrass and miscanthus rhizosphere microbial communities from Kellogg Biological Station, Michigan, USA - KBS K1-50-3 metaG | ecosystem: Host-associated > Plants > Roots >...
GGCCTGCCGTCTTCCGCGGGCGCGGCGGTGGCGATGGGGCTGCGGCTCCTGTGGCCCGCCGCGCTCCTCGCCGCGATGGAGCTGTGGAGCGGGACCGCGGGTGGGCACGCCGGGGAGCCGGCGGCGGCGCCGGCCGACGCCTCCCCCGCACCGGGCCTCGCGCCGCGGGCCGAGCCGTCCGAGCCGGACGCGGGCGGCCCCATCCCGCGCCAGGGGCTGCAGGAGATCCTCCACGACCTGCGCTCCCCGCTCACCGTCATCCGTCTCTACGCGGAGCTTCTCGCCGAGCACGCGCGCAAGGGCGAGCCGCCGGTGGCCGACCATGTGCAGAACCTGCGGGCCGAGATCGAGCTGATGGAGTCGCTGCTCGACGTGGACGGCGAGTCACGAGCCGTCGTCCGGCTGCGCCGCCGGCGGCGCGAGCGCTTCGACCTCGTGAAGCTGCTGGGCACCCTCGCCAACACCTACCGCCTTGCGCACACGGAGAAGCTCCGCATCGAGTTCATCGCAGAGAGCCCCGAGCTGCCGGTCCTGGCGGACTCGCTCGCCGTGCAGCGCGCGTTCCGCAACGTCCTCGACAACGCCGTGAAGTACACGCCCACCGGGGGCCAGGTCCGGATCCGGGCCGGCCGGTCGGGAACCCAGGCCTTCGTCGTCATCAGCGACACCGGAGCGGGCATGAGCGCCGGTGAGCAGCAGCGGGCCTTCGAGTTCTCCTTCCGGGGCCAGTCCGCGCGGGCCTCGGGCGTCGCGGGATCGGGGGTAGGCCTCGGCCTCACCCGCGATCTGCTCGAGCCGCAGGGGGGACGGATCAGCCTCGCCAGCGAGCCGGGCCGCGGCTCGGAGGTGACCATCCTCCTCCCCGTGGCCGGCGAGGCGCGGTTGTGAGCCCGCGCGTGCTCGTGGTCGACGACGACCCCGAAGTCGTCGACGCGGTGGGCGAGGCGCTCCAGGGCGACGGCTACCGCGTCGAGACGGCGACCGACGGGGCGACCGCCCTCAAGAGCGTGCTCGAGGCGCCCCCCGATCTCATCGTCCTCGACGTCCGCATGCCGAACCTCAACGGGTGGGAGTTCTGCGAAATCGTGCGCCGCCAGTCGCACACCCGCGACGTCCCCGTGCTGTTCCTCACCGCCTGCACCGAGGTGCGCGACCAGATCACCGCCATGCAGGTGGGCGGCTCGGACCACCTGTCCAAGCCCTTCCGGCTCGCCGCGCTCCGCGACAAGGTCCGGTCCCTGACCCGCGAGTCGAAGACCCAGGGTGGATCATGAACAGGCGAACCGTTCCCCGCCGCCGCCCGCGCGTGAAGGCCACGCCCCTGGCGCGGCCGGCCGAGCTCGACGCCATCGAGCGCCTGCGCTTCGAGAGCCTGCTGACCGACCGGATCACGGGCCTGAAGATCCACCCGCTCGCCGATTTCCACAACGAGCGGATCGCAACGCTCGGCGTCGTCTACCTGCAGCTCGGGCGCTTCTCCGGCGTCGAGAGCCTCTACGGATGGGAGCTCTACGACCGGGTGTTGCGCCTCACCACCGACAGCCTGCGGGCGGACCTCGATACGTCGCCCTTGAAGACGCAGCTGCTGTCACTGCAGTTCAACGGCGCCGACGGCTTCTACCTGCTCTTCGATCTGCCCCCGCGGCCGAACGGGGGCAAGAACGGGGCGCGCCTGGAGGACGAGGCGCGGCGGTTCCGCGACGGGACCGTGAAGCGGCTGCGGCAGAGCCTCGGCCGCACGGCGGTGGATCTCATGACCGTGCATGCGAGCTGCATCAAGGTGCCCGACGATCCCCGCGTGCGGCCCTCGCGCCACATCCTGCGCGGGCTGCAGGAGGCCGCCCGCCAGCTGGGCGCGCGCGAGACGCAGGAGAAGCAGGAGCTGCTCTCCGCGTTCCGCGCTTTGCTCACGGGGCGGAAGCTGCGCGCGGTGTTCCAGCCGGTCATGGACATCCGCCGGAAGTCGGTGCTGGGCTACGAGGCCCTCATACGCGGGCCGCTGGGGAGCGAGCTGGAGACGCCCGACGTGCTCTTCGCCGCCGCCCGGGAGGCCGGGCTCGAGCTGGAGCTGGAGAACCTCTGCCTCGAGACGATCTTCGCCCACCTTCCGCACGCGGTGAAGGGCGCCAAGCTCTTCGTCAACGCATCGTCGAGGTTCCTCGCCCATTCCGTCTTCCTCGACGACCGCAACCTCGCCAACATCAAGCGAGCCCATTCCCAGGTGGTGATGGAGATCTCCGAGAAGGAAGGGATCTGGGACTACCCCACCTTCCGCGAGGTGCTGGCCCGGCTGCGGTCGTCGGGGCTGCAGATCGCGATCGACGACGCCGGCTCCGGCTACTCGGGCCTGGAGTCGATCCTGCAGATGCGGCCGGAATACATCAAGGTCGCCAACTCCATCGTCCACAGCCTTCACCTGGAGACGATCAAGCGCGAGATCATCACCGCGCTCGCGTCGCTGGGCCGGCAGATCGAATCGAGCATCGTCGCGGAGGGGATCGAGCATCCCGAAGAGCTGCGCAGCCTCCTCCAGCTCGGGGTGAACTACGGGCAGGGGTACCTGCTGGGACGGCCGAGCCCCCGGATCAGTCACTAGCCCTCTCGGTCAAGTCGCGGGCGACTCGAACACGTCCTCGATGCGCATACGAAACAGTCGTGCGATTCGAAACGCGAGCGACAAGCTTGGCTCGTACTTTTCGGTTTCGATGGCATTTACCGTCTGCCGGGACACGCCCAAGCGGCTGGCCAGATCGCCTTGCGACCACTCCCTCTCCGCCCTGAGGGCCTTGAGGCGGGATTTCAACGGTATTTCCACCAGGACAGCACCCGGCCTACGCCGAAGAGCGCCATCAGGAAAACGCCGACAAACATCCAGTTGACGTGCGGGAAGCCGACGTTCTGGAGGAAGCCATAGGCGATGCTGCCGACGACCATCGTCGGGTAGGCGAAGGCGGCCGCTTCGAGGTATTGCCGCCTCTGCAGCTCGTCCAGCTCGCGAACTCGGCGGATGCCGTTGGCCACTACGAAAGCGATCGGCGCAACCGGAGCCAGGGCGATAGCGACGCGCCACCCAGATTGCGGATGGGTCTTCAGAAACCTCACCGAACCGATGAGGACGATGGCGTAGAGGGCCATTCCCAGCCAGAACCGGGCGTCCGTCCACGAACCGGTGAAACGCGGGCGTGTAATGAGCTCGCCTCCCATGCCAATGTTGCGGGGCTAGATGCCTGACGCCGTGGCGCAGGTTCGCCGTCAGCCTAGATCGAAGACCGCTGCCTGTCAAGTATGCTTTACACTTGGAAAGAAGGGGCACGACATGCTCTACAGGTTCCAGATCACGGAGGCGGTGGCCCGAGTGTCTTTCTCTCAGCGGCCGCGAGACCAGCCGAGGGAAGGCATTCATACTTTTCGCAGATAGTCTGGACGGCAATTATTTCCAGATGCTCAACGGTCCTTTCCGCGCAGGCTCATATTGTATTGAGTAGCAACGAAGATCGACATCCCATCCCACCTCTCCGACGACGACCTGGTCGCGCCGGTGAAGTCCCTCGCCCGGTGCGAGCGGGAGGCCACCGCCTGTCTCATCGCTCATCTGGCCGAGCTCGACGCCCGCGGTGTTACGCACGTGGTGTTGGAGGCGACGGGGAGCTACTGGAAGTCTGTCTGGCACGTGCTGGAGGGCCAGTTCAAGCTGACCCTGACGAATCCGGCTCAGATTCGGAACATGCCGGGGCGCAAGAGCGACGTGAACGATGCCACGTGGATGGCCGGCCGCCGTACGTAGCCATCAGGGTCGGCGACGTAGGCGAACGGGAGTCCTGGACCGAACTCGCCAGTGCGGAGGATGCGCCCGCCTGCCGGCCGCTCGTTACTGCCGGGCTTTGAAGGCGAGAGCGGCCACCGTCTTGATGAGGGCGTCGGGATCGACCGGCTTCTGCAGATGGGCCTGGAAGCCGGCGTGGAGGACCTTCGGCGTCATCTCCGCCGAGTACGCCGTCACCGCCACCGCCGCCGTGCTTCCGCCCATGACCGGAGGCAGCTCGCGGATCTGGCGGATCAGCGCATAGCCGTCGGCGCCGGGCAAGCCGAGGTCGCAGACGATCACGTCTGGCCGTAGGCGCAAGAAGGATTGGAAGCCCTCGAGCGCGGAGCTCGCGGTCGTGACCGCGGCCCCCTTCAGCTCGAAGACGCTGCGCAACGCTTCCTGCGTGTCCGCATCGTCCTCCACGACGAGCAGGCGGAATCCAGAGAGCGGCGCATCAGGCAACGGCGGGTCCTCCGAGGCTTCAAGGGAAGCAGCGCATTCTAACCCCGTGAGCCAATCGAAGTGAGCCTGGGCACAAGGCCGGTGCCGCGGCTGCCTGTTTCTACAAGGTTTGTAAGATTTACGCCGGTTCCTGTGGGCAGATCGCGGCGGCGCGTGCGCCTCTTCAGGCTAACAGAATCGCGGGCTTAGCGGGCCACGGCCGCAGATTTCACATGCTGGCACACCCTGTGCTTCGTGCCCCCCCGGGCTCTCCCACCCGCGGCGGGTCCGACAACTGTCGAAGCGAGCTTCGGAGGATGACTCATGGCATTGAGCATTGGCCGGCTGTCGATCGGCGACGGGGACACGGAACGAGCGCTGCGGGAAGCGTTCGGAGAGCTCGGGGTGCCGGCCGGGGAGGACTGGCAGGTCTCCGTCTCCCCCAACTCCGCCGCCGGGGCGTGGGAGTTGGCGCTGGAAGGGCCGCCCCGCCTGAAGTCCGAGCACATCGATTGGGAGATCGTGCATCGCGCCGACGGCGCACGCTACCGCAAGCTCTTCCACAAGGCCGAGCGCAACCCGCTGTTCGTCAAGCGCGCGCTGAGGAAGCTGCTCTGGGAGTCGATCCAGTTCCGGGAGAACCCGATCTGGTCGGCGGATCCTGTCCTGGCCGAGGCCTTCGAGAGGGCCGTGTGGAACCAGCTCCGCCACGAGGAGATGAAGCCGGTGCAGGTCCGGTTCGGCGTCTGGCACGAGGGGCCGGACGGCATGAAGTTCGTCTGCAAGGTCGAGTACGCCTCGGCCTCGGACCGCCCCTGGACGTGGTGGTCCTCTCTCGTGCGCACGCCCGACGACCTGCATCACGAGCTGCAGAAGGCGCTCATCAATCGGCGCAAGCGCCGCGCGGCGCAGGCCCTGGCCGCGAAGAGCGCGGCGGCCCGGCTGGCCCGGCGCGCGCGGATCGCGGCGGCGGAGGCGGCGGCCGCGGCCAAGCCCGTGCCCGCGATCACTCCTTTGCCCCGGCCGGCGGAGCAGCGAGCGAGCGCCTGAGAGACGTCTAGAATGGGAAGGTGTGCGGCCGGTTCACGCTGACCCTTCCCCCTCACCTCATCGCCGAAGCGTTCGGCCTCGACGACGTGCCCATCCTCGAGGCCCGGTACAACATCGCTCCCACCCAGCCGGTGGCGGTCGTGCGTCGATTGCGGCCGGGCGCTCCCCGCCAGCTCGATCTCCTTCGCTGGGGCGTGACTCTTCCTCCGGGCGAAGCACGACGAAGAAGCGGCCCCGTGATCAACCTGCGGTCGGAGTCCGTGGCCACGCGGCCGGCCTTTCGCGACGCCTTCCGCCGGCGGCGCTGCCTCGTCCCCGCCGACGGGTTCTACGAGTGGGCTCCCGGCTCCGGGCGGCGGCAAGCGTTCCACATCACCCGCAAGGACGGCCGGGCGCTCGCCTTCGCCGGACTGTGGGAGCCCGCGGGACGAGGCGAAGCGCCCGCGGCGGCGGTGATCCTCACCACCGAGCCCAATGACCTCCTGCGTCCCATCCACGACCGGATGCCCGTCATCGTCGACCCCGCCGACTACGACCGCTGGCTCGCTCCCGAAGACATCCCGGCCGGCCCGCTCGACGGCCTGCTCAAGCCCTATCCCGCCGAGGCGCTCGCCGCGCGGGCGGTGGGGCCCGCGGTGAACAACGCGCAGAACGAAGGCGCAGCCTGCCTCGATCCGGCGTGATGGTATAGAGTCCGGCCATGCCCAAGGCCCGGCGGCGCGTCCGGATCAAGACGCCGCCCCTGCTCTTCGACGCCACCCAGAGGGTCATCTCGCGTATCCAACGCAACGTCGACGGCGCGTTCCTGACCTACTGGACGTCCACCAGCGGCTCGGTCTGCGACAACGACGTGATGGCGCTGCACGATCTGCTGCAGTCCCTGGGGCCCCAGAAGCAGCTCACGCTGCTCGTGAAGTCGGACGGAGGCAGCGGCATGGCCTCCCTGCGTCTCGTCCACCTGATGCGGCGCTACGCGAAGCGCGTCACGGTGCTCGCGCCGCTCAACTGCGCCTCCGCCGCCACCATGCTCGCTCTCGGCGCCGACACGATCCAGATGGGGCCGCTGTCCTTCCTCACCGCGGTCGACACGTCGCTCGAGCACGACCTCTCTCCCCTCGACCACACCAACAACCTGGTGGCGGTGAGCCACGACGAGGTGGAGCGGGTCATTCGGCTGTGGAAGGAGACCGGCCGGGGCGCGGGCGTGAACCCCTACCAGGAGCTGTACAAGTACCTGCATCCCCTCGTCATCGGCGCCCTCGACCGGGCGAGCAGCCTGTCCCTCATGCTGTGCCGCGAGATCCTCGGCTACCACATGAGGGACGCGAAGAAGATCGAGCGCATCTCCCGGCGGCTCAACTCGTCCTACCCGGCGCACCAGTACCCGATCACGAGCCGCGAGGCGCGCGCCCTCGGCCTCGACGTGAAGGACCTCGACCCCGTCCTCGACGGCCTGCTCCAGGAGCTGAACCTGCTCTATTCGGAGATGGGCCAGCGGGCGATCACCGACTACGACGAGCTGAACCACCACGACAACGAGATCACCAACATCCTCGAGGGCCGGGGGCTGCAGGTCTTCTACCAGGTGGAGAAGGACTGGCACTACCGCAAGGAAGAGCGGCGCTGGGTTCCGATGAACGACGTGTCGGCCTGGTACAAGTCACGCCGCAAGGCGGGCCGCGTGATCAAGACGAAGTTCCACATCCGATAGCCACGATTCGCCAGAAGGGGCCCCGGGACGCCGCTCTTCGCTCGAAGCCTCAGCAACAAGTAACGGCCGCGAGCGCAGCGGGATTGCTGCGCGCCTCCACTACGTGGAGCCGCGCCAGCGGGTCCTCGCTGCGCTCGGACCTCACTCCCGCGGAGCGAGCGGGGGGTCTGGGGGGTGCGCCGCTAGCACCCCCCAGCTCAATGACTGCCGGCGCTGGGTTCCGATGAACGTCGTGTCGGCCTGGTACAAGTCACGCCGCAAGGCGGGCCGCCTGATCAAGACCCAGTTCCATATTCGTCAAGCGCTCTCCGGGCGACGCGGGTACGAACCCAGAACGCGGAACTCGCCCGAGAGGGCTCGCAGCTCTTGCAGCGCCAAGGCCACCTCTCCCGCAGGATCGCCCAGCACGTCGAGGTAGAAGACGTACTCCCATGGCCGGCCCCGGAGGGGGCGCGACTCGATCTTGGCCAGGTCGAGGCCCCGCGCGGCGAACGCGCCGAGGGCGCGGTGCAGGGCTCCGGGCACGTTCTGCAGCGTGAAGACGACCGTCGTCTTGGCGCCGACGCCGGGCGGAGGCCCCGGCTCGCGGGCGAGGAGCAGGAAGCGCGTGTAGTTCTGCGGGTGGTCTTCGATCTCCTCGAGCAGGATCTGGCCGCCGTAGGTCTCGGCGGCCAGCCGCGAGGCGATCGCGGCGCGGGTGACGGCCCCGTCGCGCAGCAGGTCCATCACGCTGCCCGCGGTGTCGTAGGCCGCGACCGCCTCGAGGTGCGGGCGGCGGGCGAAGAACGCCCGGCACTGCGCGAGCGCCACCGGATGCGAAGCCACCTGCCGGATGCCGTCCAGCGTGGCCCCCGGCCGGGCGATGAGGCAATGCCGGATGCGAAGCTGCGTCTCGGCCACGATGTGGAACGGACGCGAGCGTAGCCGGTCATAGTTCTCGTGGATGGAGCCAGCGAGCGAGTTCTCGATGGGGACGAGGGCGCGATCGGCCGCGCCGTCCTTCACCGCGTCGAAAAGCGCATCGAATCCCGGCCGCGGCAGCACCTCGGTCTGCGGCCCCAACAGGTCGAGGGCCGCCTCGTGGCTGAAAGCGCCCCGCTCTCCCTGGATCGCCACCACGAGGGGATTTGCCGCCGTGTTGCCCTCCCGATAAGCTTGCGCCACCGTCACCGCCGTGGAGACGCCCGGGCCGTGCCGGACTCGATGGTGCGGAAGGGGGGATTCGAACCCCCACACCCTTTCGGGTACACGGTTCTAAGCCGTGGGCGTCTGCCGTTCCGCCACTTCCGCCATGCGCGACTGCAACGCCGAGCCGCCCGCCATTATCCGCCTTTTCCCCCGCCCGTGGCCGAAGCCCGCCGCGTCGTGATCGTGGGCGGGGGTCCGGCGGGGCTCACCGGCGCCTACGCGCTGATGAGGGCCGGCGTGCCCAGCGTGGTGCTCGAGAAGGAGGCGCAGGTCGGCGGCCACGCGCGCACCGTGGAGCACGGCGGCTTCCTCTTCGACATCGGCGGCCACCGCTTCTTCACCAAGATCCCCGAGGTGCGCCAGATCTGGCAGGAGGTGCTCGACGACCGCTTCCTGCGGGTGCGGCGCCTCTCGCGCATCCTCTACCGGGGCCGCTTCTTCCACTATCCCTTGAAGCCGCTGGAGGCCCTGTGGCGGATGGGCCTGTTCGAGAGCGGCTGGGTGGCGCTCAGCTACGTGCGCAAGAAGCTCTTCCCCATGACCGAGGACGGGACGCTCGAGAGCTGGATGTCCAACCGCTTCGGACGGCGGCTCTTCCTGATGTTCTTCAAGACCTACACCGAGAAGGTCTGGGGCCGGAGGTGCACGGAGATCCGCTCGGACTGGGCGGCGCAGCGCATCAAGGGCCTCACCCTCGGGGGCGCGGTGCGCAACGCGCTCGTGCCCGCACGGGAGCGGCCGCGCAGCCTCATCGAGGAGTTCGACTACCCCGCGCGCGGCCCGGGGATGCTGTGGGAGGCGATGGCCGACCGGCTGCGCAGGGGAGGCCGGGACGTGCTCACCGGCCGGGATGTGGTCCGCGTGCGCCGCGAGGGATCGCGGGTGCGCGCCCTCGTCGCGCGCCACGGCGGGAAGGACGAGGAGCACACGGGGACGCACTTCATGGCCAGCATGCCGCTGCAGGAGCTGGTGCTCGCCCTCGACCCGCCGGCGCCGCCCGAGGTCCAGGAGCACGCGCGCGCGCTCAAGTACCGCGACTTCATCACGGTGGCCGTCATGATCCGGCGCGCCGACGTGTTCCCCGACAACTGGATCTACGTCCACACTCCCGACGTGAACGTGGCCCGGATCCAGAACTACCGCAACTGGAGCGCGGCCATGGTGCCCGACGCCGGCCAGACCTGCCTGGGCATGGAGTACTTCTGCAACGAGGGCGACGGCCTGTGGTCGCTTCCCGACCCGTCCCTCGAAGAGCTGGCGCGGCGTGAGCTCGTCGCGCTCGGTTTCGCGCGGGGGGACGAGATCATCGGCACGGCCGTGGTGCGCCAGCGCAAGGCGTACCCCGTCTACGACTGGGAGTACAAGGAGCACCTGGCCGCCCTGCGCGCCTATCTCGAGGGGATCGAGAACCTGCAGATGATCGGCCGCAACGGCCTGCACAAGTACAACAACCAGGACCACGCCATGCTCACCGCGCTGCTCGCCGCCCGCAACGTCCTCGGGGAGAAGCTCGATGTCTGGGCCGTGAACACCGAGGACGAGTACCACGAGATCACGACGGCGTAGAGGCCTCAAGGAAGAGCGAACACGAAGACCCCCTGACCCGAGGCCATGGCCACGTGCTGCTTACCATCGAGCAGGAATGAGACGGGGTTTGCAGCCGATCCCCCTCCGGTCTGGAAATCCCAGACCGGCTTGCCCGTGAGGGCGTCCAGGGCGAAGACGTTGCCCTCGTTGGTGCCTCCGAACACGAGGCCACCCGCGGTGGCCATCAGGCCCGACCATAGCGGCGAGAGGAGTCTGAACTCCCAGCGCAGGCGGCCCGAGAGCACGTCCAGTGCCCGCACCGCGCCGTAGGCCTCCTCGCCGGGCCGCAGAGCCTCGCCGCCGCCCTGGAAGGCCTGGCCCGGCACGTAGGTGGCCTCGCCCTTGTGATAGTAGGAGCCCATCTCGCGGACCGGCACGTAGAAGAGCCCGGTCTTCGGGCTGTAGGACGGGCTGAACCAGTTGGTGGCGCCCTGAAGGCTCGGCCACACCAGCGTACCCTTCTCGGAAGGCTCTTGTCCGGCGATGACGATGGGCCGGCCGTGCGCATCGAGCCCTTTCGCCCACGTCTGCCGGGCATACTCGACGCCGACCAGCATCTCGCCGTTCGTGCGGTCCAGGACATAGTAGAAGCCGTTGCGGTTCGCGGTGGCCACGAGCTTCCGCGGCCGCCCCGCCACCGTCGCGTCGAGCAGCACCGGGATCTGGTTCGCGTCCCAGTCGTGCGTGTCGTGAGGCGTGAACTGGAAGTGCCAGCGACGCGATCCGGTGGTCGCGTCCAGCGCCAGGAGCGAACACGTATACAGGTTGTCGCCGGGACGCGAGTCGCCATTCCAATCCGGGCCGGGGTTGCCCACGCCCCAGTAGAGAAGACCCAGCTCGGGGTCGAACGCTCCCGTGAGCCACGTCGCGCCGCCCCCCGTCCTCCAGCTCTCGCCACCCCAGCTCTCGTGCCCAGGCTCCCCCGGCCCGGGGACCGTATACGTGCGCCACGCTCGCTCCCCGGTCTTCGCGTCGTAGGCGTCGAGGAAGCCACGAATGCCCGCTTCGCCTCCGCTCACGCCGATGACGACCTTTCCGTCGATGGCGAGGGGCGCCGCGGTGATCGCGTAGCTGAGCTTGTTGTCGGCCACGGTCACGTTCCAGCGCACCGCGCCCGAGGTCGCGTCCAGGGCTACCAAGTGCGCGTCGAGCGTCCCCACGTACACCGTCTGATCGAGAAGGGCGACGCCGCGATTGCTGGGGCCGAAGCCGATGAACTTCACGTCCTTGGGGATGACGGGCTCGTAGCGCCAGAGGGGCCGTCCGGTTCGGAGGTCGAGGGCGGTCACCCGGCTCCGCGCTTCGGTTACGTACATGACGCCGTCGGCCACGAGCGGCGTCGTTTGGACCTGTCCGCCTTCCCGGACCTGGTAGACCCAGACCGGCCGGAGGCCCGCCGCGTTGGCCGGGGTGATCTGGGCGAGGGGCGAGAATCGGTATGCCGCGTAGCTGCCCGAGTAGGTGAGCCACGAGCCCGGATCGCTCGGGGCCTCGCGGAGCCGGGCGTACGACACCTGCCCCCGCACAACTCCGGCGCTCACGGACGTCACCATGACGAGGAGCAGCGTCAGACGCGCGATCAGGGTTCGCTCCGCAGCGTCATGAGGTAGGCGACGAGGTCGTCGATCTCGGCCGCGCTCAGCGCATTCCGATAGGTCGGCATCAGGCTGACGCCTTGCTTCTTTTCCAGGCTTCGCAGCTCGGCCTTGCGGAGCGAGTGCAGCCGTCCGGCGCCGTCACGAACCTGGATCGTGAACGAGTCTTCGTTCACGCGCCCCCCCACGATCTCGGCGCCGTCGGGCAGCACGGCCCGCACGACCAGATACGCCGCGTACGTGTTCGGTTCGTAGGGCACCGGCCGCTCCGGCAGCTCCGCGCCCGGATCGACGAGTGCCTGGCGGAGGTAGGACGAGCCGCGGCGAGCGCCGATCTCCGTGAGCTCGGGTCCCTGTCCCGCGCCGGTACCCCGAACGATGTGACACGCCGCGCACGCTCCCTTGCCGTCGTAGATCGCCTGGCCGCGAATCGGATCCCCGGGCAGCGCCTCGGTCGGGACCCGGCCGAGCGAACGGACATAGGCCGCGACCTGGGCCTTCTCGCGCTCCGAGAGCTGCCAGGCGCCCCCCATGGCCGTACCCGCAACGCCTTCGACCAGGACCGAGATGAGATCCTCGTCGCGGGGTGCTCGCCGGAGCTTCGCCCGGTTCAACGGCGGTCCCATGCCGCCAGTGCCGCCGATGCCGTGACAGCGAGCGCACTGGGCGTCGAAGAGGGCGTGACCTCGCTCGAGATCCGCGTCTGAGGGGCTGGCCAGGGGCTTGGGCGGCGAGGGCGCCTGCGCCGTGACGGGAACGGCGAGCAGGCAGGCCCACACCACAAGCGATCGCCTCAGCGCCAGCCGTTGATCACGATGCACGTTCGCCGCCGTCCAGCGACGCGGAGCTTAGTCCGGTTGCCGGCCGCCCGACAAGTGAAGGTCAGCGGCGCGGTTCGAATCCAGCGCCGCGCATCGCGCTCACGATCTCCTCGTTCCGCATGAACCAGTCCCACACCCGGCCCGTGCGAAGGTTCTCCGCGCTCAGCAGCGTGATCCCGACGTCGATGCCGATCACGTCCGGGTCCACCCAGCCCGTCGTCGGGTTGAAGGCGTCGGCGAAGCCGTAGACGCCGTAGATGCGATCGCCGAACCGGCGGCGGAGCTCCCGCACGACCGGCACCGTGATGTCGGGGACGAACATCAGGGAGCCCGCGGCCGCGCACGGCACGACCGAGCCGTCGATCGCCTCGTGGCGGGGCGGCCCCCCCCACGCCACGTAGCCCTTGGGGCTGTCCGAGGCCGTGATGCCCCATACGTTCTCGCGGTAGCCCGGGAACTCGTGCGCGAGGCTCAAGCAAAAGGCCTTGTGCGCCCGCGTGGCGTCGGCCGAGTTCTTCCACCAGTCGATGCCGGAGGGTCTCTCCTTCCATCCGCGGAAATCCACCCAGGCATGGGAGTACTGATGAACGAAGAGCGGATCCGGGCCGCTGACGTAGGCATATCCGGCGTACGTCATGACGGGCCGCTTCCAGGCCGGCCAGGAGGCGGCGGGGATGGGATGCGACGGCGAGCCGATGCCCAACAGGTAGAGGATCATCAGCTCGCAGTAATGGTCCCAGCGCCCCGCCAGGAACCCCGACTCCGGCTTCCATCCGTGAGAGAGGAGAAGCGGGTCCCCGGCGAGCATCCAGGTGAAGTCGACCCGCTCGTAGATGCCTCGAGAGAGCCGGGGGATGTCCACGTCGTCGCCGAAGCACTGGCGCACGGTCAGGACGCCGGCCAGCAGGAGAGCGGTGTCGATCGAGGACACCTCGCTGTTCCACACCCGCTCGCCGGTGCGCGCGTCGACGAAGTGATGGAACCAGCCGTGGCGCTGGTAGAGGCCGTGGTCGAGGAATCGCAGCGTCGCCCGGGCCCGCTCCATCGCCTGGGCACGGGGGATCCATCCGCGCTCGGCGGCGATGCAGAGACCGGAGAGCCCGAAGCCGGTGGCGGCGATGCTGCTCACGTCGCGATGGGCTTCGTCGTGCGGCGAGCCGTCGGTGCGGGCCCGGTCGCGGACGAGCCCGGTGGTCGGATCGGCTTCGCTCCAGAAGAACCGGAACGACCGCCGCGACAGGTCCTCGAGCAGCGCCTCGTCGGCGGCGGCGAGGGACGTCCGGGCGATCGCGGCCGGAGCGGGAGGCGCGCCCGGCGTCGGGCCGGGGCGCCAGCACGCGCCGAGCGATGCGACGGCGAAGAAGGCGGCCGAGAGGATCCGGGTGTTCTTCAGTCTCCCCCCACCTCGAACGATGCTTCCAGCCCGCCTTCGGAGCTGGTGCCGACGCGGACCTTGAACCGGCCCGGCTCGACGACCCACTTCATCGCGCGGTCGAGAAGGCCGAGTTGCTCGGACGCGAGCGCGAACTGCACGGTCCGCTTCTCACCCGGCCCCAGCGGCACCCGCGCGAAGCCCTTCAGCTCCTGCACGGGCCGGGTGACGCTGGCCACGACGTCGCGGAGGTAGAGCTGCACCACCTCGTCACCGGCACGCGATCCGACGTTCTCGACGTCGACCGATACGAGCACCCGGCCGTCGGGCGGGATGCGCGTCGGGCTCAGCCGCAGGCTCGACAGCTTGAACTCCGTGTAACTCAGGCCGTGCCCGAAGGGATAGAGCGGAGTCCACGGCACGTCGAGGTACTTCGACGTGTACTTGTTGTTCGCGTCCGGCGGACGGCCCGTATTCTCGTGGTTGTAGTAGATCGGCACCTGGCCCACCGTCCGGGGAAACGTCACGGGAAGCTTGCCCCCCGGGTTGACCTTGCCGAAGACCACGTCGGCGACGGCATTGCCCGCTTCGGTCCCCGGAAACCACGCCTCGAGAATCGCACTCGCGTGCTCCGCGAGCCAGGGGATGGTCAGCGGCCGGCCGTTCATGAGGACGACGGCCGTGGGCCTGCCCGCGCCCACGACCCGCTGGGCCAGCTCGAGCTGCCGGCCCGGCAGATCGAGCGACGCGCGCGAGGAGGCCTCGCCGCTCATGTCGCCCGTCTCCCCCAGGAACAGCACGACCGCATCGGCCTCGCGCGCCCCGCGCACGGCCTCCTCGATGCCGGCGCGGTCCGCGGCCTCGTGAGCGGCCGCATCGGCCAGCACCTCGAGGTCCACGCTCACGCCCTTCGCGTACGTCACGCGCGTCGCGGGCCCGACGGCGGCCTTGATCCCCGCCAACACGGTCACGACGTCGTCCGCGCGGCCGTCCCCGGTCCAGTTGCCCATCATGTCGGGGCGGTCGTCGGCGAGAGCGCCGACGACGGCCAGGCGGGCGATCGAGGGCGACAGCGGCAGCACGCCGCGCTCGTTCTTGAGCAGGACCATCGAGCGGGCGGCGATCTCGCGGGCCGCGGCCCGGGACTCCGGCGTCAACAGCGTCGCGCGCTCGCGATCCGCATTCGCGTACGGCGCGTCAAAGAGGCCGGCCCGGAGCTTGACCCGCAGCACGCGGCGCACCGCCTCGTCCACGACCGCCGTGGGCAGTCTTCCTTCCTGCACGAGCCGCGGCATGTGCGTTGCGTACGACCGGCTGACCATCTCCATGTCGACGCCGGCCGAGAGCGCTTGCCGGGCGGCGTCGGCCTCGTCGGCCGCGATCCCGTGGTTGATCAGCTCGACGACCGAGGTGTAGTCGCTCACGACCATGCCGTCGAAGCCCCATTCCTTCCGAAGCACTTGCGTGAGCGTAAAGGGATTGGCGGATGCGGGGACCCCGTCGAGATCGTTGAAGGCGCTCATCACCGAGCCGATCCCCGCTTCGACCGCGGCGTGGAAGGGCGGGAAGTAGACCTTGCGCAGCATGCGCTCCGAGAGATCGGTCGTGTTGTAGTCGCGGCCCCCCTCGGCCGCGCCGTAGCCGACCCAGTGCTTGGCGCAGGCGACGACCTTGTCGGGGCGGCTGTAGTCACGGCCCTGGAAGCCGCGGACGCGGGCTCGCGCCATGGCGCTTCCCAGGTAGGGATCTTCGCCGGCACCTTCGGCGATCCGTCCCCAGCGCGGGTCCCGGGCGATGTCGACCATCGGCGCGAAGGTCCACTGCACGCCGGCGGCGCGGGCCTCGGCGGCGGCGATCGAAGCGGCCCGCTCGACGGCGGCCGGGTCCCAGCTCGCGGCTTCGCCGAGCGGGATCGGGAAGACGGTGCGGTAGCCGTGGATGACGTCGAAGCCGAAGATGAGCGGGATCCGGAGGCGCGACTCCTCGAAGGCGGCGCGCTGCAGCTCGTTCACGTGGACGGCCCCGCGGACGTTGAGCGTCGAGCCCAGCCGCCCCTGGCGTGCCAGGGCCAGGTGCTCGGGCCGGTACGACCCTTGCGCTTCGCCGTCGAGCTGCTGGAGCTGGCCGAGCTTCTCCTCGAGCGTCATCCGCGCGAGGAGACCGTCGATCGTGCGCTCGACGTCCGGGCCGGCGGCGAGGGCCGGCCGCCCGGCGCACACCGTGACGACCGCTCCGAGGGCGAAGGCCCCGGAGAAGACCCACCGGCGAGGCGGGAAGGACGGGCGGGTCAGAACGTGTAACGCAAGCCGAACTGGAGACGGCGCGAGCTGTTGTCGACGACGCAGCTCGCCTTGCCGAACCTCGGATTCGTCGACGGCAGCGTCGGGACGAACCCCTCGAAGCAGGCGTCGTTCGTGTAGTTGAAGACGTTGAACGCCTCCGCCGCCGCCGACACCCGCTGGGTCTTGGCGAACTTGAAGACCTTCTCGAGCCTCAGGTCCACGCTCCGGAAAGCCAAATGGTGGTCGGGCCGCCCCGCGAAGGGGATGATGCGGAACTGGCCAAACGCGCCGCCCTGCGAGAAGTCGAAGATCGTGAAGCCGAGCCCGGAGCCGACGGTGAGCATCCCGCTGAAGAAGAAGTCGGCGGGCAGGCCCCAGATCGTCGTCGCCACCAGGCGGTTCCGCTCGTCGCTGGCCGTCGGGTGGCGCGGGTAGTCCGCCGGCGTGCGGTAGTCGAGGCTGAAGAGATCGCCCCCGATGGCCTCGGCCTTGCCGAGCGTGTAGGCGAGCTGCGCGCCCCACTTGCCGTCGAAGGGATGCTCGGCGGTGAAGTAGAGCGCGTCGAACCAGTTCTTCTTGGTGTCGGTAGAGAGCAGGAGGTTGCTGAACGGCGGGATCTGCCGGCAGCAGTTCCCGTTGGGCTGGCGGTTGCCGAAGATGAACGTGAAGCCGTTGCGCGCACGGATGCCGGCGTAGCTCGCGGTGACGAAGATCGACTTGCCGAGCGCCGCGCGCACGCCGGCGTTGAACTGGTCCGACGCCGGGGGCCGGGTCTGGTTGTCGATCAGGAACACCTCGGGCGTCGGCGCCACGCCGGACGCGATCAGGCCGTCGAGGCCCGCCTTGCTCAGGTACTCCGGCTTCCACGCGATCGTCGGATTGCCGTTCTCGTTCGGCCGGCCGTCGGCCGAGAAACGGAAGGTCCGGACGGCGTACTGCAGCCGGAACTTCTCGTCGAGGCCGGCGTTGTAGAAGATCCGGTCGTAGTACCGGCCGTAGCCGCCGAAGACGACGTACTTGCCCTGGCCGGTCGTGTCGTACGAGAAGCCGACGCGTGGTTGCCACGCGCCGTAGAACGGCGGCCGCTGGCTGCCGTCGGTGAAGTATCGGTTGGGATCGACGCCGAGCTGCGATGCCCATGCCCGCACCGCGGGCGGCGTGACGTAGTCGTTGTTGAGCATGTCCGTCTCGTAGTCCCACCGCAGGCCGAGGTTGAGCGTGAGCCTCGGCGTGGCCGACCAGTCGTCCTGGACGAAGAAGCCCACCTCCTTGTTGCTGGTGCTGAGGTCGGGATTTCCCGTGCCGAAGCCGGCCTCGAACGGAAACGAGAAGCTCTCGATCGAGCGGAACCGGAAGACGGGATTGCCGTTGAACTCCTTCCTGACCTTGTAGTCGAGGAAGCTCACCACGGCGCCGCCCTTCAGGGCATGGTTACCGTGCCCGCTCGCCATCCGCGTGTAGTCGTTCCGCAGCGAGAAGCGGGTCTGGGTGAAGAGCTGGGTGGTGTCGCGGCCCCCGGCCCGGATCACGCCTTGGTAGTCGAGGCCGACCAGCGTCGGGTTGAGCGGCTGCGGGTTCCACCGCGATCGCTGCCACGTCGCCGTGAACTCGTTGAGCCAGCCGTGCCCCGGCACCTGCCAGCGGCCGAGCACGGAGTCGACCCGGTTTTCGACGTTCTCCGCGGCCTCGAAGCTCGTCTGCTGGCCGAAGCTCCGGACGTCCGTCTCCGTCCGCAAGCTGTAGCTGACGTCCACGGTCTGGCCGGCCTTCGGTTGGTAGGTCCCCTTCCCGAAGAGCAGCTTCTCCCGGAACTCGGACGGGAACGTGCCCTCGTACCGCTTCAAGTTGAGGCTCGCCGGAGCCGGCGTACCTCCCAGAAAGACCTGCGCGTCGCGGTTCTGGCGGTTCTCCTCATAGGCGCCGAACACGAGGAACTTGTCCTTGATGACGGGACCGCCCACCGAAAGCCCGGGCTGGAAGCGGTCGTACGACGGCTTCGGCAGGTTGCGGGCCTTCGAATACTTGTCCAGGCTCACCAGTCCCTTGTTCTGGTAGAGCAGGAACAAGTCTCCCGCCCACAGGTTGGTGCCGCTCTTCGTGAGCGCGGTGATGACGGCGCTCGACGCCTTCTCGTGCTCCGCTTTGTAGTTTTGCGTGAGCACCTGGAACTCCTGCACCGCGTTCTGCGGGAACGGTGAGCCGCGGCTGGAGTCCTGGCCCACGACGCCGCCGTCGAGGACGTCGTTCTTGTAGCTCACGCCATCGATGAACACGTTGATCTGGGTGGCGTCGAGACCGCCGGCGGTGACCTGCTTCCTGGTCTCGTCCTGGGAGACTTTCGCCCCGGGGGCGAGGTTGGCGAAGTTGAGGAAGTTGCGCTGGTTCTGCGGCAGGTAGCGCACCTGCTCGCTGGTGACGTTGGTCGCGATCTCCGCGCTCTTCATCTCCATGATCCGGCCGGTGCCGGCCACCACTTCCACCTGTTCCGTGTAGACGAGGTCGGGCGTGATCCTGAAGTTCACGGTCACGTTGTTGCCGAGCACGAGCTGGAGGGACTTCGACTGCGGCTTGTACTGGCTCATCGACACGGTGACCTCGTAGGTCCCCGGGCGCATGCCCGACAGGGAGAAGAAGCCCTGCCCGTCCGTGAGCGTCTCGTACCGGAACCCGTTCTGGGTGTCGCGGGCCACGACCGACGCCCCCGGCAACGCGCCCGAGTCGTCCGATACCGTGCCGCGGATGCCGGTGCTGGTGGACTGGGCGACCGCGGGGCCGGCGGCGATGACGCCGCCGAGGATGAGGAAGGGCAACCAGGAGCCGGTCCCGTTTCGAGCGCGCATCGCAACCTCCTCGGTTTCGTGGATGGTCCTTTTTCGACGGTGTCACCGGCGGTGCGCGCCGTCAAGGCCGACCCACGAAAACCTCAGGGTTCCGCCACGACTCCGCAAGGTGGTTCTCCGTACGTCCGAACGTGCGGATCCAATGGGTCGTGGCGATCGCGGCGTGGTCGGGCCTCCTGGCCGGGGTCAGCGAGTCAGGGTCGGGCGCACCGGTCGACCCGAAGATGCTCATGATCGCGCCCGGGCCGGCGGCGAGCTGGGTACGTCTGGCGCGCGAGGGCGCCGCCCAGCGCCTCGCCCAGCCCGAGTGCGCCCGGATCTTCGGCGATTTCGCCAACGCCGCCGGCCAACGACTGCAGGAGAAGCTCGACGCCTACGGCCTCAACGGCGCCGAATACTTGTCGCTCGTCTACTTTTCGGCCGGCGGCGACGACGGACGTTGCGGCGACGGGAACGTGCTCGCGACCACGACGCCCGGGAGCCGGCGCGTCGCGGTTTGCAGCCGCTTCACCCGCGCCTACCGCGACGACCCGACGTGGGCCGAGGTGGTCGTGATCCACGAGGCCCTCCACACGCTGGGGCTCGGCGAGAACCCGCCGTCGTCCGCCGAGATCTCCACCCGCGTCGCCGCCCGCTGCAGATAGCGTGGCCTCTTAACGCAGAGGACGCAGAGAAGGGATATAGACAGGGGCACGCCGGCGGTTCCCCTATCGTCCTCTGCGTCCTCTCCGTTTTCCTCCGCGTCCTCTGCGTTAAAGGGCAGTCGTCTCGGTCGTGCTATCCTCGTCTATTCCGAATAACGCGAGAGGAACGCCTACGTGAAAGTCGAGTACAACGAGGAGACGTCGGTCCGCAAGTCCCTGACCTTCGAGATCGAGCCCGAAGTCGTCGAGAAGGAGGTCGAGAAGAGGGCGCGGGACTACGCACGCAAGGTCCGAATCCCCGGCTTCCGGCCGGGCAAGGTCCCGCCCGACGTGATCAAGAAGCGCTTCCGCGCGCAGGTCCTCGAGGACGCCGCCGAGGCCATCGTCAACCGCGTCGTGTTCGAGGAGCTGGAAGGACGCGGGCTGCGGCCCCTGGCCAGCCCCAAGGTCACCGACCTGAAGATCGACGAGAGCCACCCCATGACGTTCCGGGCGGTGTTCGAGACGCTGCCGCTCGTGGAGCTGCCGGAGTACCGCGGGATCGGCGTCAAGGCCCGGAAGGCCGCGGTGACCGACGAGCAGGTGGACGAGGAGATCGGGCGCTTGCGGGAAGAGGCCGCGCGGTACGACCCGGTGGAGCCCCGCCCGGCGGCGGAGGGCGACTTCGTGGTCCTCGACGTCAAGTGGATGGGAACCGGACCGGATGCAACCGCTGCGAGCGAAGCGGGATCCACTCCCCCCGGGGCCGCGAAGGGGGCCCGCTCGACGGGGGTTCAAGGGGGCGCGCCGCAGCGCCCCCTTGCTCGACACGACGAGAACGTCCTGGTGGAGGTTGGCGCCGCCGACAACCACAAGGAGCTGAACGCGGCCCTCGTCGGGATGTCGCCGGGCGAGACGAAGCAGGTGCACGTCGTGATGGAGGAAGCGCAGCAATCGCCGCCGAAGGCCGAGCGCGCCATCGACTACACGGTCACGCTGAAGGACGTCAAGAAGAAGGTCGTTCCCCCCGCGGACGACGAGTTCGCGAAGGACCTCGGCGAGTTCGGCTCGCTCGCCGAGCTGCGGGAGAGCGTGCGCACCCGGCTCCTCGCCGCCGAGGAGCGCAAGATCGAGCGGGAGGTCCGCACCTCGCTCGTCGAGAGCCTCGTCGAGAAGGCCACCTTCGAGGTGCCCGAGACGCTGGTGGACCGCCACATGAACGCGCGCACGGAAAGCGCCGCGCGCGGCCTGCTCTATCAAGGGGTCGATCCGAGCAAGGCGGGCGTGGACTGGAAGAACTATCGCGAGGCCCAGCGCGAGGATTCCCTGAAGGCCGCCAAGGCCGACGTCCTGCTCGACGAAATCGCCCGCCGCGAGGGCATCGAGGTCCTCGAATCCGACGTCGACGCGGAAGTGGCGCGCCTCGCCGAGCGCCTGCGCAAGCCGAAGGAGACGCTGCGCCGTCAGATGGAGAAAGAGGGCGATCTCGCGGCGCTGCGCGCCCGCATCCGGGAGGACAAGACCCTTGACTTGCTAAGGGCGAATGCTAGACTGGACACCGAATGAGCGCGTCCAGTCTGTACGCGGGCACGCTGGTCCCGATGGTGGTGGAGCAGACGGCCCGGGGCGAGCGCGCGTACGACATCTACTCCAGGC
>Ga0070699_100001560_pt1 | contig 20969 bp, 19 predicted proteins | sample KBSK1503metaG_FD_65473 | JGI IMG/M metagenome (GOLD analysis project Ga0070699, IMG submission 65473) | Corn, switchgrass and miscanthus rhizosphere microbial communities from Kellogg Biological Station, Michigan, USA - KBS K1-50-3 metaG | ecosystem: Host-associated > Plants > Roots >...
CATCCGCCGCAACGAATTCGTGGCGATCATGGGTCCGTCGGGGTCGGGGAAGTCGACGCTCATGAATCTCATCGGCTGCCTCGATTCGCCCTCGGAGGGCGAATACTGGCTCAACGGCCATCGGGTGTCGGAGCTGGGCGATGACGAGCTCGCGAGAATCCGCAATCGCGAAATCGGCTTCGTCTTCCAGACGTTCAACCTGCTGCCGCGGGCCTCGGCGCTGCAGAACGTCGAGCTCCCGATGATTTACGCCGGGTTCTCGTCCAAGGAGCGCCGGAAGGCCGCCGAAGACGCGCTCGACCGCGTCGGACTCAAGGAGCGGATGGCGCACCGGCCCAACGAGCTCTCCGGCGGACAGCGGCAGCGCGTCGCCATCGCCCGGGCGCTGGTGAACAATCCCAGCATCATCCTAGCAGACGAGCCCACGGGCAACCTCGATTCCAAGACCAGCGAAGAGATTCTCCAGCTGTTCGAGAAACTCTACGCCGACGGTCAGACCATCATTCTCGTCACCCACGAACACGACATCGCCGAACATGCCCGCCGCCAGGTGCACCTGAAGGACGGCATGATCGAGAGCGACGGTCCAACACCCGGAAGGTCATGATGCGCATTCGTTCCCTCACCCCGTTCGCGGTCCTCCTCCTCGCCGCCGCGTGCCAGGAGAAGCCGAAGGCGGTGGTGTTCCAGGCCGTCCCGGTGGAGAAGCGCTCCATCGTCGTCTCGGCCCGGGCATCCGGCACCGTGCAACCGGACACCGTCGTCGAGGTGAAGTCGAAGGCCTCGGGCGAGATCCTCGAGATGAAAGTCGAGACCGGCCAGACCGTGCAGCGCGGGACGCTTCTGGTGCGGGTAGACCGGCGCACGCCGCGGAACCGGCTCAACCAGACCCAGGCCGACCTCGACGTGGCCAAGGCGCGATTCGAGAACGCCGAGTCCCAGCGCAAGCGCTCCGACGAGCTCTTCAAGACCCAGTCGATCTCGACCGAGGAGCACGAGACGGCGGTGCTCGCGGTCGCCAACGCCCGCGCGGCGGTGGTCGGCGCCCAGGTGGCGCTGGACAACGCGCAGATCGCCATGGAGGACACCGACGTCCTCGCCCCCATTACCGGCACGATCATCTCGAAGTCGGTCGAGCGCGGCCAGGTCATTTCCTCGCCGACCAGCGACGTCGGTGGCGGCACCGTGCTGCTCAAGATGGCGGACCTGAACCTGGTGCAGGTGCGGACGCTGGTCGACGAGACCGACATCGGGAAGATCCGGCCCGGTCTCCGCGCCACCGTGACGGTCGGCTCGTACCCGAATCAGCCTTTCGAGGGCACCGTGCTCAAGATCGAGCCGCTCGCCGAAACGGTACAGAACGTCACCATGTTCGCAGTGCAGGTCCGGATCGAGAACCGGAACGGCCTCCTCAAGCCCGGCATGAATGCCGACGTCGAGGTGCATATCGGGCAGCGCGACAGCGTGCTGGCGGTGCCGAACGCGGCGCTCCGGACCCCGCGGGATGTGGCCAGTGCGGCCACGGTGCTCGGGATCGACGCGGAGCACCTGAAGACCCTCCTGGCCGACGCCGAGAAGCGCCGCGATTCGATGCGGACCACGCTCGCGGCGCAGACGCCCCGGAGCGACACGGTCAAGGTCGATACGATCGCCAAGAAGCCGGCCGGCGCGACGATGACGACTCCCGATGGCCGCGAAGTGGCGCTGCCCCCGGGCGTGACCGAGGCCGAAGCGCAGAGCCTGATGCGGAAACGGTTCGGCGGCGGGCAGCTCACCGAGGCGGAGAGCGCGAAGCTCCAGACGATCATGCAGGCGTTCCGGGCCGGTGGCGGTGGACGGGGCTTCGGCGGGGGCGGGATGGGCGGCCGTCGCGCGGGAGGCGGGGGCACCGACTTTCAGTTCGGCGGCAATTACATCGTCTTCGTCCGCCGGAATGGCGACCCGGTGCCGATGTACATCCGGACCGGTCTCACCGACCTCGATTACAGCGAAGTGGTGAGCGGGCTCACGGCGCAGGATTCCGTGCTGGTGCTCCCGAGCGCGAGCCTGGTGCAACAGCAGGCCGAGGCCAAGACCCGGATGAACCAGATGACCGGCGGCGGGGCGGTGCCGGGCATGACGTCGACGACGACGCGTCCGCCCGGGGCCGGTGCGGGCACCACGCCGGCGCCCGCGACCGGTGGCGGCTCGCGGCCGCCCGGCGGGAGATAACTCCCATGATGATCGGCGAAACCATCCGGGTGGCGTTCAGCAGCATCCGGTCCAACAAACTCCGGGCCGGGCTCACGATGCTCGGCATCATCATCGGCGTCGGCGCGGTGATCGCGGTCGTGGCGCTGGGCACCGGGGCTCAGCGCGCCATCGAGGCGCGGATCAAGGCGCTGGGCGCGAATCTGCTGACGGTGTATCCCGGCCAGTCTTTCATGGGCGGACGGGCGAGCGATGTGCGCGTGAGTCTCACCGTGGATGACGCGACGGCGCTCAGCAGGGACGCCCGGCTCCTCACCGCGGTGCAGCCGGAGCTGTCGCGCTCGCTTCAGGTGAAATACGGCAACCGGAATTTCAACATCAACATCCTGGGGACGACCGCCAATTATCCCGAGGTCCGGAACTACACCGTCACGTACGGACGGATGTTCACCCAGGGTGACGACGGGGCCCGGCAGCGCTACGCCGTCCTCGGGTCGGCGGTTCCGGCGATGTTCGGAGTGAACCCCGCCTCGCTCATCGGAATCAGCATCCAGATTCGCGGCCAGCCATTCGAAGTGATCGGTATCCTGAGCGAGAAGGGCGCGGCCGGGTCGTTCCAGAATCCCGACGAGCAGATCCTGATCCCGCTGGGCACCGCGCGCTTCCGGATGTTCGGCACCGACCGGCTCCGGTCGATCGCGGTCCAGGTGAAGGAAGGCGTCCCCCTCGACCAGGGTATGGTGGACATCGAGCGGGTGCTGCGCCGGGAGCACAAGGTCCGGCCGGGGGGAGACAACGACTTCCAAATCCGGAACCAGCAGGACATTCTGGCCACGCAGCAGCAAACCACCGAGACCTTCAAGATGCTGCTGGGCAGCATCGCGGCGGTGTCGCTCGTGGTCGGCGGCATCGGGATCATGAACATCATGCTGGTGTCGGTCACCGAGCGGACCCGCGAAATCGGAATTCGGAAGGCCCTGGGCGCCACCAAGATCAACGTCATGCTGCAGTTCCTGATCGAGGCGCTGGTGCTCTGCATGATGGGCGGCCTGCTCGGCGTCATGGTGGGAGCCGCCGGGGCGAAGGCGATGTCGGAGTTCCTGGGCTGGAACACCTTCATTTCGCCCGCCGCGGTCGGAGTGGCGTTCCTCTTCAGCGCCCTGGTCGGGCTGTTCTTCGGGTTGTGGCCGGCGCGCCGGGCGGCGAATTTGAATACCATCGATGCGCTGCGGTATGAATAGGAGCCCTCAGCCTGATGGCTGACGGCAGTTAGCTTTCCCCATGCCCCGCAGCGTCATCCTTGGCACCGGTCGCGCAGTCCCCGCACGGGTCGTCTCCAATGACGACCTGTCGCGCTTCATGGATACCTCCGATGAGTGGATCCGGGTGCGTACCGGGATTCGGCAACGGCATTGGATCGTTCCGGGGGAATCCGGCGTCTCATTCGGGCGGGAGGCGGCGCTCGCCGCGCTCGACATGGCGCGCCTCACCCCGGCGGACATCGACGCCATCGTCTACGCCACGTCCACCCCCGATCATTTCGCTCCCGGTAACGGCGTCTTCCTCCAGCGGGAGCTCGGATTCGGCGCGACGATTCCCGCCATCGATATCCGGATGCAGTGCGCCGGATTCGTCTACGCCCTCTCGGTCGCCGACGCGTACATCCAGACCGGCGCCTTCCGTCGCGTCCTCGTCGTCGGGCAGGAGATTCAGTCGACGCGGATGGAGCTGTCGACCGAGGGTCGCAACACGGCGGTGATCTTTGCCGACGGCGCCGGGGCAGTCGTGCTGGGGGCGACAGACGATCCGGAGCGCGGCTTTGCCGCCTTCGACCTCCACAGCCAGGGGGAGAACGCGGAAAAACTCTGGGCCGAGGGGCCCAGCGCGATGGTGCGACTGGAGAACTGGCCCGGAGAAATCGCGGCAGGGAAGTGCTGGCTCGCGATGGACGGCCGGGAGGTCTTCCGGCACGCGGTCGTGCGGATGCCGGAGTCGGTGCGCGCCGTGCTGAACAAGGCCGGGTCGGGCGTGGAGGACATTACCCTGCTCATCGCGCACCAGGCCAACCTCCGCATCTCGGAGGCGATCCAGAAAACCCTCGGTCTGCGGGATGACCAGGCCTACAACAACATCGAGCGGTACGGGAATACCACCGCGGCGACGATCCCCATCGCGCTCGACGAATGCGTGCGAGGCGGCCGGCTCGGGCCGGGGAATCTGGTGGTGCTCACGGCGTTCGGATCGGGGTTTGTGTGGGCGAGCTGCGCCCTCCGGTGGTGACCGCCTTCCGCTGAAACCCGGCGGGGTTATGTTTCGTACTGAAACACAACACCAAGGGCCCTGGAGGCTCCATGTTCAATACCATCTTTGCGATACTGGCCCTGACCGTGACCGTCGGCAGCGGCATCCTGGCGTTCGGCTTTGCGCGGGGGTTCGTGCGGCGGCGGCTCCGATTCGTGGACGCGGTCCGGTCCCCGGTGGCGCCGGTGCTGGCGGCCGTCGGCGCGGCGATTCTGGTCATGCCGCTCACGATGCTTCCGCTGGTGAAGATCGTGATCACCGGAGTGACGGCGGCGGTCGTGGGTCTGGGTGCCGGGCTCGGCACGCGGAGCGGAGTGAAGGCGTTGCAGCGGGGGCAGTAAGAGACGCTATCAGCTATAGCAAACAGCCGATGGCAGGCAGCGATTAGTTTTATTCCTACCCATGACTACACTCACCTGCCTCCGCTGCCATCAGACTCGCGAGGCCCAGGCCTTCGCCCCCTTCCCCAACGACCTCGGCAAGCGGGTCTTCGCGGAGATCTGCGCGGTCTGCTGGGCCGAGTGGCTCAAGTACCAGCAGCAGCTCATCAACCACTACGCCCTCAATCTCCGCGAGCCGAAGGCCAGGCAGTATCTCCTGGATCAGATGGAGCAGTTTCTCTTTACCAGCGCGCCCCAAACCTGAAGGCCACGTCGATTGCCGGCCCGCTCGGCTCCAGATCCTCGGTGAGCCCGAGGATCCATTCGGGACCACGCTTGAACTTGAGGAATCCGCCGGTGTCGATGGTGAGCTCCCGGGCATCGAGCGCCATGGCCCCGGTGTCGCGATAGAGCGCCGAGTGGTAGATGAGGTTGGCGTACAGATGGAGCGGGCCCGTCACCCGGCCCCGCAGTCCCTGGGTGATCATCAGAAACGTGGTGTGCTGCAGCTCCTCGAAGTCTCCGTGCGCTTTCGTGTATCCCGCGCCCAGCGTCCCCTCATAGGTAAACCGGCCGCCGAAATCGCTCCGCAGCATCGTGGTCGCGTTGAAGGAGGGCACGCTCCTCCGGAAGCCCTGCGGGCCGGTGCTGGTCGGGAGGGTGACGGACACCGTGGTCATCCAGTGCCTGGAGTGCCTGAGGCCCCCCCCGATTCGGACGTCACCCAGGAACGCCGACGACGGCGAATACTCCTTCGGCGGCAGGCCGGCCAGCGCCACCTGATACGCGAACTCGTTCCTGGGGCGGAGCTTTCGCGCCGCAACCTCGAACCCGGTGAAATCATGGTACCAGTCGAGAAAGCCGTCGAGGAACCCGTCATAGGCGCCCTGCAGGCTTCCTGAGACCAGCACGAAACCGCGGCCGCCTACTCCGCGGGTCGCGGTCAACTCGACACGCAACAGCTCGGCGTCCTGGACGTACTGAATCGCCGGGAGGTCGGTGTACTCGATGGTGCTGGCGTAATCGGTGAGCCAGGTCACCCGCCAGCGCTTTCCCTCCGCGACCCAGGGAATCGTGCTGAGCCCGCTTCGCCGCTGCACCATCGGATTCATCGACGAATAGGGCGGCAGGCCCTGGGCAGGAAGCGGACTCGCCGCGAAGCACTGGCACGCGGCCATGGCCAGCGCGGTGAGGCGGGCAATCCGGTTCATCGGTCTCCCGGGTGGTCGAGGGGAAGGCGAGGCGATGGAATCTAACCGTGCTGTCCGTCCCCCCGCGGTGCCGATCGTCTATGAAACAATGGGCATCACGCGATCGGTCTTTCTGCTTTCTCCGGCCAGCACTTCCGGGCAACGGGCCCGCCTGCTGCGCTCGCCACGGGCCTCCTTCGAGCTGGCCCGACGGGTCCACACTGCCGCCGGCGCGCCGATCGGCGAGGTCTTTGCCTTCCTCAGCGGACTCTATTTCCGGGGCAAGCTGGCATATGCCCGCCGATTCGCCCAGGATCCCGGCGCGATCCGGATCATCACCAGCGACCGGGGCCTGGTCCCGCCGGAGCTTTCCATCACCCTCGATGATCTCGCCGCCATGGCAGCGAGCGCGATCGACGCAGGCAATCCCACCTACCGCTCGCCGTTCGCAGCGGACACCGGTCACCTCGCGGCGTCACTGGGTCCGGGGGACCGGGTGATTCTTCTGGGGAGCGTCGCGACGGGAAAGTACGCCGATGTACTGCGGGAAGGTCTGGCCGATCGCCTCGCGTTTCCAGCCGAGTTCATCGGCCGGGGCGACATGAGCCGGGGAGGCCTGCTGTTGCGTGCGGCGGATGCGGGAACCGAGCTCGATTACATGCCTTTTGCGGGCGAGCGGCGTCGCGGGAAGCGGCCTCCCCGTCTGGAACCCAGGAAATAGTCTATTTGATGCCGTGCAGGAGCACGCGCGTCACCGCATCGCCGAGCTGTTCCGCGGTCGGGCCGCCGGACTCGCTGCCCCCGAGCACATGCTCGCAGATGGCGACACCGAGGATCATGCAGGGAATGACCGCGGCGATCGCCGCGTCGGACGCATCCGCGTCCTGGCCGTCCCGCGCGAGCGCCCGCTGCAGCGTCTGCTGTTTCTGCGCAATCACTTCATCCACCAGAAACCGCCGCAGCTCCGGGACCCGGGAGACCTGATTGAGCGTCAAGGTAGCCAGCTCGACCTGCCCAGGTTCCTGGAGGCCTTGCCACATCCGCCGAAGGAGGGCCTCGAGCCGCTCCTCGCGGGAACCCTCGAGTGACTTGACGAACTCCTCGTGATCGGCGAGGTGGGCGCCCTTCCGCTCCCGTACCAGCTCGAGCAGCAGCTTCTCTTTCGACTCGAAATAGTGATACAGACAGCCCTTGGTGGCGCCTACACGGTCGGCCACATCGTTGAGGGTCGCTCGTTCGAAACCGAGCTCCGAGAATACCGCCAGGGCCGCATCGAGAAGCTTGTCCCGGCGCTCTTCGGGGGCGAGCCGCTCCCGCGGCCTCGCCTCGGTTGACGACGGTGATTCACCGGTCGTGTATGTCGCCGCGCTTCCTTCCTCGATGTCCATTTCGTCCCCCACGTTGAGCCTTACCGACCGGCCAGGAATATAGCAGGATTTCCCGACTATTGACATACATACCTACCAGTCGGTATATACACTACGTACCGACTGGTAGGTTTGTTGAGCAGTTAAGTGACTGATTTCACGCAGGGACTCCAGCACCCGGCCAACCGCCCGGCCTTCTGGAGACCAATCGGGGCGGATTCTTCAGGAGGAAGTGTCATGTCGACCCGTACTACCAAGGCAGCTGCCGCACTCGCGCTGTCGCTCGTCGCCCCCGCCGCTGTTTCCGCCCAGAGCCCGTCCTGGTCGCGTCCGGCACTCGTGATCTTCGGTCAGGGCGGCGGCAACTCCGCTCTCACCGATCTCAACCAGGCCGAAACCGCCAAGCTGCGGACCGGGTGGACCGCCGGTGGAGGGGTCGGCCTTCAGTTCAACCAGTATGTCGCGGTGCGCGGCACCTTCGACATCGCGAAATCGAAGGTCGAGGGAGTCGGGGCTGGGGCCCTGAACAGTCAGAAACTGACTCAGTACTTCTACGGCGGTGAAGTCCAGCTTCGCTATCCCACCGCCGGCGGAATCGCGCCCTACGTCCTGCTGGGCGCCGGGGCGGTCACGGTGGACAACACGAAGGACGAGACCTTTACCCGCTTCACGAAGTTCGCCGGTCGGGGCGGCATCGGACTGGAGTATCTCACCCGCTCGGGGGTCGGACTCTTTGCCCAGGGCGTGGCGTCCGCCTACAAGCTCGAGCGCTTCGGTTTCGACAAGACCCAGGCCGACATCCTGTGGACCGCGGGTCTGAGCTACCGCTTTCAGCTCTAGCCGCAACTCACCAGGGAGGATGCTGGCATGTCTCTCTTTGCAGGCGCAGGCACCTCCACCGTGAAGGGACGGTTCCGGGACCTTTCCGGAACCGTCATCACCATTGAACGGAGATCGTCCGTCCACGGACGACGTAATTCCATGAGCCATCGCTCGCATGCAGTGCCCGGCTTCCTCGTCCTCAGCGCGCTCGGTGCCGGTTGCGGGACCACGCCGCCGCCGCCTCCGCCGCCCCCCGCCGTCACCGTCGCGGAGGTGTCCAGCCGCGACGTGACCGAGTGGGACGAATTCACCGGCCGGTTCGAGGCGGTGGACGCGGTGGAGATCCGCCCCCGGGTTTCCGGTTACCTCCGGCGGGTGGCGTTCGCCGAAGGGAAGGAGGTTCGCAAGGGCGAGATCCTCTTCGAGATCGATCCCCGGCCCTACGAAGCGGATCTGGCGCACGCCCAGGCGGAACTGGAGCGCGCCCGCACCGGCGCCGCGCTGGCCGCGAGCGAGGTCGAGCGGGCTCAACGCCTGGTGAACGTCCAGGCGATTTCACGCGAGGAGTACGACGCGCGCGTGAGCGCGGCGGCGCAGGGGGGGGCGTCGGTTCGCGCCGCGGAGGCGGCGGTGTCCGTGGCGCGCCTCAATCTCGAGTGGACCCGGGTGCGCGCACCGATCTCGGGGCGTGTCAGCAACGCGATGGTCACCGAGGGCAACCTGGTCCAGGCGGGGCCGCCGAGTGCGACGCTGCTGACCACGGTCGTCTCGCTCGACCCGATCTACGTGTATTTCGACAGCGACGAGCAGAGCTTCCTCAAGTATGGCGCGCTCGCCCGCGCCGGCTTGCGGCAGAGCTCGCATGTGGCCAAGAGCGTCGTGCACCTCGGACTCGCCAACGAAGACGGCGCGTTCCCCCACCAGGGGTATGTGGATTTCCTCGACAACCAGCTCGACTCCCGCAGCGGAACGATTCGAACCCGTGCGGTCTTCTCGAACAAGGACCGGCTGTTCACCCCCGGGTTGTTCGCCCGCCTCAAGCTGGTGGGGAGTGGCCGCTACCGGGCCACGCTGATTCTCGACAGCGCGATCGGCACCGACCAGGACAAACGGTTCGTTCTGGTCGTCAAGCCGGACAGTACGGTGGACTACCGCCCCGTCCAGCTCGGCCGCCTGGTGGACGGCCTCCGTGTCGTGACCGCAGGACTCGCTCCCGGCGACCAGATCGTCATCAACGGGCTCCAGCGGGTTCGTCCGGGGATGAAGGTCACCGCGACGGTCGCGGCGATGGCGCCCGATTCGGCCACAGCGATCGTGAGGCGTTGACCGATGCGCTTCTCCAGGTTCTTCATCGACCGGCCGATCTTCGCGGCGGTGTTGTCGATCGTCATCTTCCTCGCCGGCGGGATCGCGATGTTCGCGCTGCCGATCAGCGAGTATCCCGAAGTGGTCCCGCCCTCGATCGTGGTCCGGGCGATCTATCCCGGGGCCAATCCGAGAGTGCTGTCCGCCGCGGTCGCCACGCCGCTCGAGGAACAGATCAACGGCGTCGAGAACATGCTGTACATGTCGTCCCAGGCCACCTCGGACGGCGTGCTGACGTTGACGGTCACCTTCCGGATCGGCACCGATGTGGATCTGGCGCAGGTGCAGGTGCAGAACCGGGTGAGCCAGGCGCTTCCCCGGCTGCCGGAAGAGGTTCGCCAGCTGGGTGTGACGACCGTCAAGAGCTCGCCCGACCTGACGATGGTGGTGCACCTGGTGTCGCCCGACCAGCGCTACGACATGGTGTATCTCAGGAACTATGCGCTGCTCCAGGTCAAGGATGTGCTGGCGCGGATTCCCGGGATGGGCCAGGTCCTGATCTTCGGGGGCGGCGACTACGCCATGCGGATCTGGCTCGACCCGCAGAAGGTGGCGGGCCGCGGACTTTCCGCGACCGAGGTGGTGCGCGCGATCCGGGAGCAGAATGTGCAGGTCGCCGCGGGCATCGTCGGCGCGCCCCCGATGCCCGAGCAGGTGGCGTATCAGCTCACCGTCAATGCGCGGGGCCGGCTGGTCGACGAGCAGGAATTCGGAGACATCATCATCAAGGCCGGACCGGGAGGAGAACTCACCCGGCTCCGTGACGTGGCCCGCATCGAGCTCGCGGCCGGCAGTTACGCGCTGCGGTCGATGCTCAACAACACCGAAGCGGTCGCGATTCCGGTTTTCCAGGCGCCCGGCTCCAATGCCCTCCAGCTCTCGAACAATGTGCGTTCGACGATGGAGGAGCTCAAGAAGAACTTTCCGGCGGGAGTGGACTACCGGATCGTCTACGATCCGACGATGAACGTCCGCGACGGGATCCGGGAAGTGGTGAAGACGCTCTTCGAGGCGATCCTGCTGGTGGTGATCGTCGTGGTGCTGTTCCTGCAGACCTGGCGCGCCTCGATCATCCCGCTGGTGGCGGTGCCGGTGTCCGTGGTGGGCACGTTCGCGATCATGCTCGCGTTCGGATTCTCGATCAACACCCTGTCGCTCTTCGGCCTGGTGCTGTCCATCGGCATCGTGGTGGACGACGCGATCGTGGTGGTGGAAAATGTCGAGCGCAACATCGCGCTGGGTCTGTCGCCCCGTGAGGCCTCCTACCGGGCCATGGAGGAAGTGAGCCGGCCGATCATCGCCATCGCGCTGGTGCTCTGCGCGGTCTTCGTACCGGTGGCATTCGTGAGCGGGCTGACCGGACAATTCTACCGCCAGTTCGCGCTCACGATCGCCTTCTCGACGGTGATTTCGGCGGTGAACTCGCTCACCCTCTCTCCCGCGCTGAGCGCGCTCCTGCTCCCGCCCCACGGCGCGGCGCCCGACCGGCCCACGCGGGTGCTGGACCGGCTGTTCGGCTGGATCTTCCGGCCTTTCAACCGCCTCTTCGCGCGAGGATCGGAGCGGTATAGCCGCGCGGTCGGCCGGACGATCGAACGGCGGGGGACGGCGCTCGCCGTCTACGCGGGTCTCGGCGCGCTCACCATCTTTGCGTTCACCCGGGTGCCGACCGGTTTCATGCCGGCGCAGGACAAGCAATATCTCGTCGCCTTTGCGCAGCTCCCCGACGCCGCCACGCTGGATCGCACCGACGCGGTGCTCCGGCGCATGAGCGACATCGCGCGGACCCAGCCCGGCGTGGCCAACGCGATCCAGTTTCCCGGCCTCTCGATCAACGGATTCGTCAATTCGTCCAACGCGGGGCTGGTCTTCATCGGCCTGGCGCCGTTCGAGGAACGCCGAGGCAAGGCGGAAACCGGCCTCGCCATCGCCGGAGCGCTGAATCAGCGGTTCGGGGCCATTCAGGATGCGTTCGTCGCCGTGTTCCCGCCGCCGCCGGTTCAGGGTCTCGGCACGGTGGGGGGATTCAAGCTGCAGCTCGAAGACCGCGCCGGCCTCGGGGAAGGGGAGCTGTACAGCGCCACCCAGGCGCTGCTCGGACGCGCCTATCAAACACCCGAGCTGGCCGGCCTCTTTACCAGCTTCCAGGTGAATGTGCCCCAGCTGTACGCCGACGTGGATCGCGAGAGAGCCAAACGCGAAGGGATCTCGCTCACCGATCTGTTCCAGACCATGCAGATCTACCTCGGCTCGGTCTACGCCAACGACTTCAACCGGTTCGGGCGCACCTATCAGGTGATCGTCCAGGCCGACGCGCCGTACCGTGCCACGGCCGAGAATATCGCGCAGCTCAAAGTGAAGAACGCCGGCGGTGACATGGTGCCGCTGGGCTCGGTGCTCTCGGTCAAGGAATCATTCGGTCCGGACCGCGGGCTTCGCTACAACGGTTACCCCGCCGCGGACCTCAACGGCGGTCCCGCGCCGGGCGTGAGCTCGGGGCAGGCGGTCGCCGCGATGGAACGGCTGGCGAAGGAGACGCTGCCCAACGGCGTCGGGTTCGAGTGGACCGATCTGACGTACCAGCAGGTCCTGTCGGGCAACACCGCCATGTTCGTCTTCCCGCTCTGCATCGTGCTGGTGCTGCTGGTGCTCGCGGCCCAATACGAGAGCTGGACATTGCCTCTGGCGGTGATCCTCATCGTGCCGCTCAGTCTCCTGTCCGCCGTCGCGGGCGTCTGGCTCACCCGGGGCGACAACAACATCTTCACCCAAATCGGATTCCTGGTGCTCATCGCGCTCGCCTGCAAGAACGCCATCCTCATCGTCGAGTTCGCCCGCGAGCTGCAGGCGCGGGGCCGCGGCCGGGTGGCGGCGGCACTCGAGGCCGCCCACATCCGGCTTCGGCCGATCCTGATGACCTCCATGGCCTTCATTCTGGGCGTGGTGCCCCTCATGCTCTCCACGGGGGCCGGGGCCGAGATGCGGCGCGCGATGGGGGTGGCGGTGTTCTCCGGAATGCTGGGCGTCACGGTGTTCGGATTGTTTCTGACGCCGGTTTTCTACGTCGTGATTCAGGGTCTGGCCGAGCGGCGGAGGCCCGCCGACGCGCCTGCATTGGCCTCTGCGGGAGAGGAGCAGGCCCATGCGTAAGGCCCTCATGCTCGGGGCACTGCTCTGGGCCGCGCCCGCCTATGCGGCGGCGCAGCAGAATCCCGCTGTCGTCATCGCCGATCACTGGCGCCGGCTGGGTGACACCACGCTCGACCGGCTGATGGACCAGGCGCTGCGGGCGAATCAGGAGATCCGGCTCATCGAAGCGAGAGTCCGGGGTGCGCGGGCCTTTCGCCTGGCAGCGGGACTCGATCTGGCTCCGACCGTGACGTTCGCCGGCGGCTACAGCCGGCAGCGGCTGCCGCGATCGGTGGCTTCGGCCGGCCCGGGGACGTTTCCGGATCAGGATATCTGGGACGGCGGAGTCGACGCCTCGTGGGAGCTCGATCTCTTCGGGCGGCTGCGGAACGGGTACAAGGCACAGGGCGGATTCGTCGCGGCGGCGCAGGAAGATCTCCGCGATGTGCAGACCGTCCTGCTGGCCGATCTGGCTCGGGCTTATTTCGATCTGCGCGGCGCGCAGGAGCAGCTGGACGTCGCACGGCGGAATGGGGCGAACCAGCGTCGGACGCTCGAGGTCACCCGGCAGCGACTCGACGCGGGACGGGGCACGGCTTTCGATACCGAGCGGGCACAGGCGCAGCTCAGCTTCACGCTGGCCACGGTACCCGGCCTCGAGGCACGAGTGGCGGCGGCGCAGCACGAAATCGGCGTGCTGGTCGGACGGGCGCCGGCAACGGTCGCCGGCGAGCTGGCGGCCTCGGCTCCCCTCCCGGCGCTCCCGGCGACGATCGATATCGCGAATCCCGACTCGGTGGTGCGACGGAGGCCCGACGTGATGGCCGCCGAACGCCGGCTCGGGGCGGAGCGCGCCCTCGTGCGGTCGGCCAGGGCCGATTACCTGCCGCGGGTTACGCTCGCCGGGAGCGCCGGATTTTCGGCGACGACGTTCGATTCGCTCGGCGACCGGGGAAGCTTCCGCTATGCCGTCGGCCCGGTGGTGACCTGGCCGCTCCTGAATCTCGGCCGGGTGAAGGCGGGAGTGGATGCCTCACGCGCCCGCCGGGACGAGGCCGAGGCGCGCTTCGAGCTGACAGTGCTGCAGGCACAACAGGAGGTGGAGTCCGCGCTCATTCGGTACCGGAGCGCCCAGGCGCGCGTGGTGCAGATCGAGGCGGCGGCGGTCGCGAGTGAGCGCGCCGCCGAGCTGGCGCGGCTTCGCTTTACCGAAGGCGCGGCCGACTTTCTCCAGGTGCTCGACGCGGAACGGACTCAACTGGAGGCGCAGGACCAGCTGGCTCAGGCGCGGACGGATGCGGCGACGGCGTACGCCGCGTTATACAGAGCGGTGGGGCGCTAGGCGTTAGGCAGTAGGCAGTAGGCAGTAGGCAGTAGGCAGTAGGCAGAAACAGCCACTACTGCCCACTGCCTATTGCCTACTCCCTTGCCTTCGCCTCCAGCTTCCCAGTAACCGTCGTCCGCGCCTTGTTCCGCATGATGTCGAGCCTGAAGCTGTCGCCCGGGTCGTAGCTGCGGAGAATGCGAAGCAGGCTGACCGGTCCTGTCGCCCTGCGGCCGTCGATGCTCAGGACGACGTCGCCGCCCTTGAGCCCGAGGGTGGACTCCTTCGGGACCGTGATCACCAGCACGCCCTCGGTGGTGCCGAAGTACGACCCGAGGTCGGGATTGAGCGGCGCGAGCTCGAGATCGGCGAGCGGTCCGCCGAATGCGAACGAATACGCCGTCATACCACCCGGACCCGACTCGCGCACCATGCCGCCCCGGAAGGGGCTGCGCTCGAGCATTTTTTCGCCGCCCTGCAGCTTGAACTCGAAATCGCTTCCGTCGGGGAATCGCTCGAGGGTGATCATCGGCAGCGGCTCGTCGCCGGTCACCAGCGAGGCGGTGTGCTTCGCGCCGCCGCGCACGTACTCGATAGAGACAGTGACATTCGGCTTGAGCTGAGCGGCGTACTCCACCAGCCGGACGCCGGGGAGCGATTCATCGGAGCCGCTCTTGGTGTTGTCGGCCACGATCAGCGATTTCCCGTCGATGCGGGTAACGATATCGCCGCTGCGCAGGCCGGCCTTGGCCGCCGGGCCGCCCGGGGTGACCGCTTGCAGGGTGGCCCCCATCGAGTCGGCGTCGCTCGCGCGCATGTCGACGCTGACGCCGAGCCGGGCCCGTCGCAGGGTGATGGCGCGGATACGGTCGCGGATGACCTGGGGCTCCTGGTCATCGACAAAGATTCTGGGTCGTGAAACGGGCTGCCGCTCCTGTGCAATGGCCGAGGCCGGCAACGCCGACACCGCGGAGAGGGCAGACAGAACCACCAAACGAACCGACATGGAATGACTCCTCAAGGTCAGAACCCGACCGCGCGGGCGCGGGTCGCATGCACGTCCACCAGCGCGTTCAGCAGTCCGACGCGCTCACGCCAGAGCCGGAGCGATTCCTGCTGACGCACCCTCTGGTCCAGATAATCCACCAGCTGCAGCTGCCCATCGATCCGGGCCAGCCGATCTTCGAGTGACGCGGCCACGACGGCGGTCCGGCCGTCGGTGATCCGCTGCTCCGGATTGTAGGCCTGGATCGCGCCCTCGAGCGATTGGGAGCGCGCGATGATGTCCTCGAGTTCCTGCTGCTCGGCCAGCGTCGGCGCCGGCGTGGCGGGAGCGCTCGGCGTGAGCACCACTGCGAGCGCCACCGTGGCGGCCAGCGCGAGCCCACCCAGTGAAACCACCAGCATGCGCCGGCGCCTCCGGTCGGCCGCGGCCCGCGCCTGGATTTCGGCGAAACGATTGCGAGCCGGCGCGAGCGTCGGCAGCGCGCGCAACCGCGCCACCCGCTGGTCCATTCGATCGAGCTCGGCGCGGCAGAGCTCGCAGGCCATGGCGTGGTCCCGCCATCCCTGCACCCCGGGCTCGAGTCCCGGCTCTCTCAGTGCGAGCAGCTGTTCCATCGTCAAGTGTGTCATGCCGGCACCTCCTCCTGCAGCCAGCGACGGAGCCGGCTGTGAGCCCGCGCCAGCTGCGACTTCGAAAAACTCACTGTTCGGTCCATCATCCCCGCAATTTCCTCGTGGGTATAGCCCTCCACGTCATGCAGCCACACCACCGCGCGGGACGTTTCGGAGAGACGCTCCAGCGCCGATTCGAGATCCATCCGGAGCGCGGCGTCTTCCCGGCGGAGCGGCGTCACATTGTCCTGCAGCTCGTCGGTGTCCCGGTATTTGTTCCGCCGGAGCCGCATCAGCGCCTTGCTCGATGCGATGGTGCGCACCCACCCCCACAGGCTGCCGTCCCCGCGGTAGCGACCGATGCTCCGGAATACTTCGAAGAACGTCTCCTGGAGCACGTCTTCCGCGTCCTCCGTGGTCCGGCAGATCCGGCGCGCGAGGTTGTAGACCGGCGCTTCGAAGGCGCGGTACAGCGCCTCCTGGGCGGCAGGGTCTCCAGCCTTCACACCGGGCACCACGGCATCGGCGTTTGCCAGCCCGAAGGCATCCATCGCAAGGATCCTGGTCAGCACGACTGTAAAGATGCGCTCGGAGGGGGGAGAGTCGCAGTAGTGGGTGTGTTGGGCTAGGGGAAAAGCGTGTTACGTTCCAGTATGGGACGATTCGACGATCCTGCTCCACCATCGCTAACTCAGCCGCCACGCTAGATTTGGAATATGGCGAACCCGATTCCCCCGGTCTGGCTCCATCACCTCGCGGACGAGGCGGATGCCGCCTTTTTGTATCGCGAGCTGGCCCGGGCGGAGCCGGATAGTTCCAGGGCGGTCATCTACTCGCAGCTGGCGGAGGTCGAAGACCGCCACGTCGCCGCCTGGCGGGGTCTGCTTGCCGAGAACGGCCACGAGGTGGGGCAGCCAACGCCATCGGCTCGCGCCCGCCTGATGGCGTGGCTGGGCCGGCGGATCGGTCCCCGATTTCTGCTCCCGTTCCTTCTCGAAGAAGAGGGGAGGGAGGTCAAGAGTTACCTGGAGCTCTATCGATCGGAGCCTGACGGCGCGGCAGGCCCGACGGCGCTCACCCTGGCGGTCGAATCGAAAGGCCATGCCGATCGTCTCTCCGGGCTGGTCAAGGGGGGGAGCCGGGAGCCGTGGCACAAAACCGGGGCGGGTGGATTCCTGCGGAACGTGGTCTACGGGTTCAATGACGGGCTGACCGCGAACTTCGGGCTCGTCGCCGGGATGGTCGGGGCTCAGCCGGCGCTCGGCGCGGCGGGGCATGCCGTCGTGGTCGCGGGGCTCGCGGGGATGGTGGCCGACGCGCTGTCGATGGCCTCGTCAGGGTACCTCGCGGCCAAGAGCGAGCGGGAGGTGTTCGAGCACGAGATCGCCATGGAGCGGGAGGAGATCCGCCTGATGCCGGAGCTCGAGCGGGAGGAGCTCTCGCTGATCTACCAGGCCAAGGGGATTCCCGCCGGCCAGGCCGGCGAGCTGGCGACGGCGGTCATGGCGGATCCGGAGCGCGCTCTCGAGGAGAAGGTGCGCGAAGAACTGAAGATCGGCGAAGCGACCAGCACGCCGATGCGAGAGGCGTGGGTCACGGGGGTGGCCACTGCCTTCGGCGCCTTCATTCCGGTGGCTCCGCTGCTGGTGAGCACCGAGGCGTGGGCGATCTGGGCGTCGTTCGCGGTCGCGATGCTCTCGCACTTCGCCGTGGGGGCCGCGCGCAGTTTCTTCACCGGGCGGAGCGTTTTCCGCAGTGGCCTCGACATGTTTCTGGTCGGCCTGGGCGTCGCGGTGATCGGGTATCTGATGGGCGATTGGATCGTGACGATTCTCTGAGGCGATACATGCGCACGCTGCTCCTCACCCTCCAGCTGCTCGTGCTCGCCGCGCCCGCGGCCGTCGCGCGCCAGGACACGGCATTCGGCCGCCTGGTCACGCGGCTGTCGGAGAACGGGGGCTTCTTCGACAGCGACAACCTGGTTTCGAACGAGACGTCGTATCTCCACGTGATCCCCGCGCTCAAGACCCTGAAGGTGCAAGGCGGCGCCTACCTGGGCGTCGGACCGGAGCAGAATTTTTCCTACCTGGCGGAGATCAAGCCGGACATCGCGATTCTGATCGACATCCGCCGGGACAACATGCTCCTGCACCTGCTGTTCCGGGCGATGTTCACCGCCGCGCGGAACCGGCTCGACTACCTCTGCCTTCTGTACGGGCGCCCCGCTCCCACCGACCTCGGCCGCTGGAACAATCGCCCGCTGGAGCAGCTCCTGGCGTACATCGACCGCTCGCCGGGCGACTCCGCGCTCCACGACCTCAATCACACCGGGCTGATGGATCAGGTCGAGCAGTACGGCGTCCCCCTCACGCCGCTCGACCGGCAGACGCTGCGCCGCTTTCACAACGAATTCTTCGCCGCCGGTCTCGAATTGCGCTATACGAGTCTGGGGCGGCCCGCCCGGCCCGGGTACCCGTCCGAGCGGCAGCTCTACCTTTCGACCGACCTCGACGACCGCCAGGTGAGCTTCCTCTCGACCGAACGGCGGTTCCGGGTGGTGCGCGACCTCGAGCGGAGCGGCAGGGTCATTCCCGTGGTGGGCGATCTTTCCGGGCCGGCCGCCATGCGGGCAATCGCCGACTATCTCCGGGAAATCCATCGCGGCGTCTCCGCGATGTACGTCTCCAACGTCGAGATGTACCTCTTCCGCCAGGGGAACTTCGGTCGCTACGTGGAGAATGTGCGCAATCTGCCGGCGGCGGCGGGAGGCGTCATCATGCGGAGCTACTTCGGCCGGGGCGGTATGATGATGAGCGGAGGTCTGGGCGAGGAATGGCCCCAGCCGCTGCCCGGGCACCTGAGCGCCCAGATTCTCCAGCCGATTTCCGCATTCCTCGCCGTGACCGCGCGGGGAGATTCCGTCACCTACCGCGACATCCTGGTGTCCGGCGCCGTGGATCTCCGCGCGCCGCGACGGCCCCGGTAACGCCATGACGCCCTGGGTTCTCCGGCTCATCATCGCCAACGTGGCCGTCTTCTTCATGCAGCAGACCTCGCCCGGCATCGAGCAGCTCTTCGTGCTGGTACCGGCGCTCGGTCTGGTGCGGCCGTGGTCGTTCGTCACCTACATGTTTCTTCACGGCAGCCTGGGTCACATCTTCTTCAACATGCTGTCGCTGTTCTTTTTCGGGCCCCGGGTCGAGGCGAGGCTCGGCGGCCGCTCGTTTCTCGGCCTCTACTTCTCCTCCGGCATCATGGGCGCGGTGCTCTCGATTCCCTTCACTCCCTACGCGCCGATCATTGGCGCGTCGGGGGCGGTCTTCGGCGTCCTGCTCGCCTACGCCATGTTCTGGCCGCGGGACCAGATGCTGATCTGGGGCATCGTTCCGATCGAAGCGCGCTACATGGTGCTGCTGATGACGGGACTCTCGCTCTGGGGCGGATTCGGCGGCGGCTCGGGCGGCATCGCGCACTTCGCGCATCTCGGGGGCTTCGTCGGCGGGTACCTCTTCATCAAGGCGATGCAGCGGGGGAGCGGCGCGGTGAGATTCCGGAAGCAGGCCGTGCCGATCGTGCGGAAGGTCGAATCGGCCTCCGGATCGCTCGATCGCTGGCGCCGCATCAAGCGCGACGGATTGCACGAGGTGAACCGCGACGAGCTCGACCGCATCCTCGACAAGATCAGCGCCGCGGGGATCGGGAGCCTGACGGCGGGGGAGCGAGAGTTTCTCGATCGATTCAGCGCGCGGTAGTGGTTAGTGAGTCGTGGTTAGTGATTCGTGGTAGATATCCACTAACCACTAACCACTAACCACTAACCACTAACCACTAACCACTAACCACTCTCCCTACGGCTTCCGAGCTACGGGGAGCTCCGCACGCCCGGCCCAGTCGTTCATGGAGCCGTCGTACAGGCGCACGGAATAGCCGAGGAGCCGCGCCGCAAAATAGAGCGCGCTGGCGCGGCTCCCGACGCGGCAGTAGGTGATGATTTCCTTGTCCGGAGTTGCGCCGGCGGCGGCGAGCAGCTGGCGGAGATCGCCCTTCTCGCGAAACGTCCCGTGCGACAGGAGCTCGGTCCAATCGAGCTTCACCGCGCCGGGAATGTGCCCCGCCCGGGCGACGCCCTCCTCCAGCACCGTCCCGTCGAACTCCTGCTGGTTCCGTGCGTCGAGGAGCAGCACCCCGGGATCCTCCCGGCGGGCGTTCACATACGCGGCGTCCGCCAGCAGCTCCGGTCTCGGCCGCACGGTGAGCGAAGCGCGCACCGGCGCCGCGGTGGCCTGCGCGGTCGTCATCCCGCCGGCCCTGCTCCAGCTCTCGAGTCCGCCGTTGAGTACGGAGACCCGGTCGCCCAGTCCGAGATAGTCGAGGGTGAAAAAGAGCCTCGTCGTGGGAAGCGTCTCGCCGTAGATCACGATGCGTCCCCGGTCGCCCACGCCGAGCGATTCGAGCAAAGAGTCGAGCCGATCGGCCGGTGGCAGCTCGGTGATGAGATCTCCCAGCCGGATCGTGAACTGGGAGACGGCGACAAAGCGCGCCCCGGGAATATGGGCGGAGTCGTAGACCGCCCGCGCCCGCTCCGCGTTCAGGATCACGAGTCCCGAATCGGTGTGATGCCGCTTCAGCCAGTCGGCCGATACGAGCAATCCGGGAGTCGGCTCACGTTGGCCGCAGGAATCCTGGGCGGGGAGAGCGGGCGCGGTCGCCGCCCAGCACGCGGCGAGGACTGGAAGGCTACGAGCCAATCGGCACATGGGCGGAGTCTGCTTCAACGGGGTTTGGAGCCGCGCACCATGGGGAGCTCCGGCCTCCGGCTCCATTCACTCATCGAGCCGTCGTAGACGCGAGGCCGGAATCCCAGGTACCGGGCGACGAAGTAGAGGTGACTGGCGCGCAGCCCCACCGTGCAGTAGGTGACGAGGTCGCGATTGGCGCGCAGGCCGGCCGTCGCCAGGAGCTTCCGGAGCGCGTCGGGCGGCTTGAGCCGGGATGGGGTTCCGTCCAGCGCCGCCGATTCATTCGTGAAGGTCTCTTCCCAGGGAAGATTCACTCCTCCCGGAATGTGGCCGAAGCGCGGGAGGCGCTCCGACGAATCGGTCGCGGCGTATTCGCCCGGCGAACGTCCGTCGACCAGTACGAGTGTCGAGTCACCGAGCCGGGCCCGGATCCACTCCGCGCTCGCCAGGATTTCGGGTCGCGCGGTGAGCGTCAGGGAGCCGCGCCGCCAGACCGGTGTCTCGGTGGACACGGCCCGTCCTTCCGCGCGCCACGCGGGAAAGCC
>Ga0070699_100001561_pt1 | contig 20939 bp, 22 predicted proteins | sample KBSK1503metaG_FD_65473 | JGI IMG/M metagenome (GOLD analysis project Ga0070699, IMG submission 65473) | Corn, switchgrass and miscanthus rhizosphere microbial communities from Kellogg Biological Station, Michigan, USA - KBS K1-50-3 metaG | ecosystem: Host-associated > Plants > Roots >...
ACAAGACGCGCTTCTCAGTCTTCGCCTTCTTTCTTTTACCTTTTTACTTTTGCCTTGATTAATTGGTGGCCAGGGACGGAATCGAACCGCCGACGCCGGCCTTTTCAGGGCCGCTTACCGATGCGCAGAAGTGGTTTGAAATCAACGGGATCTCACTCAGGGTGAAGGGCTTATGACGTAAGTCAATTAGGATGGCTTAGGACGATTTAGGCTGTTTTAGGCCCCACGATGTACGTCTATTGTACGTCGGCCGTCGAGTCGGGGATCTATCGCCGGCCCTCGTCTATCATCCTGTGAATGAGCTTCCTCCGCAGGGGCAATTCTTCAGACTTCAGAGACTCGTCGGTTCCTCCTATGAGCTAAATCTGACAATAGCCGCCGTAACCAAAAGAATTGCACCCTGGTACCGCGCGGATAGCGCGAAGCCACGCAGGGTTCCTCCCAACGGATTTTAAGTCTTAAAGAGACTCTTTTCGCCTGTTTCGCCCTTGTTCGTCCTGTATAGATTCCTTACCGATCTAGCCTAATATACAATCGGCCTTTCTCAGTCAGCATAAGCTGCTTTGGACCAGTTGGCACACCGGCGGCACATAGCTCAGCGAGAAATTCTCAGAGTGGAAATAGAAACACCTCCCGATTTTCTGATCGCACGAAAAGTCGTCGCAAAGGCTCTACAGCAGCTTGCCGAAACTACTTCCGCAACTGACAACCAAATAGTCCAGGATACGAATAAAGCGGGAGACCCTATTCTTAGACTTCGGTTTTTTGATGAAGGAGTTCAAATCGTAGAAGCCTTCTACGATCCTGCCATGGCTGCGGTTGGCTTTCTAAACTCTGCCGATGATTTCTGGCAAAGTAGGGTCCCGAAAGGATCGGACGGATATGAAGAGCTGGTATTTGCCAGCGCAGTCAACTTGCTGGTGTGGATGTTGAGCAAAATGCACATAAGGTTATGGTATGCAATGGGTGACCTTGGTGATGAGACATGGCATGACTGGGCTGCCAGACAATGCGCTCTCGAAGAAAAGGAATACCGAGCACAAGGCATTAAGGTTGATTACAAAACTAGCGAAGTGAGGAAGAAACTCTTACAAGCCCAGCAAAAGCAAATCCGTCAACTCTGGAAATGGACCAAAGGAGGGAGTGATCGAGACTACGACCCTACTTTGGAACAAAAGAAGAAGTTTGCCGAACAATACCCCACTATTCTAGATCACTGGGAAGACATCAATCAGTGGTGCCGTCGTGAAGATCGCCATAACTGGCGCGGGCTCGAAAAAGTGGCACCATGCGAAGATACACCGGACGACTTGCTCGATAAACTTGAAGACTCAGAACCGGAAGGCATAAGCGCTCTCGCGCTAGAACACACAGCGCGACGAGTAGGTATTCAAAAGCCGAGTAGTTCCTCTCTTCAAGACTCAACAGTCCAACGCTCGGGGATCAGTCGTGCACAACTCTACCGGATTCTCGGTGAAGGTAAACGCCTTCTCAATCCCAACCAAAACGCACATTGAGTGAGACCTACTTCTCCGTCTTGAGTCTCACCCAAAATCTACTCTTCCACTTTTTCAACACAACTTTTCTAATCCCTTTTAGACTGACTTGGCTCGCAAAGGGTTGTCAACAATTCCGTTTGGGGAGGTTCATATAAGCATGGAGAGTTGGTTAACCGTCAAGAAAGCAGCACCTATGACCGGAATGTCGGAGCAAGCTTTGTACACGGCAATAAGGGAAAAGAAATTTCCGGCGATTCGGATTGACATTGGCTTGGGTGCTGTGTTGAAGAATGCTTGTATGAAGTTCCCTCGCATCGGCCCCAGATTGTGCTGGACCAGCCTCGCCGCTAAGGCTCCCCGAGTCGCCGACGAGCGTTGCGCCATCACGCGATAGAGCTTCAGCGTCTCATCAGTCTCAACGCGATTACTGGGGGCAGCGTTTCATCTTGTCGCGAGCTGTCAGTCCGGCCAGCAAATTTTCTTGCATCCCCTGGTCTGGGGTGATATAAGGTGCGCCGATATTATCCCTGAGAGGTCAGTTGTCTTTGGACACCCTTGGTCTTTGTCACCGCCGGAACAGCCAACAAGGAGTGGCAATTCTCACGGAAGCTTCGCGGGAAAACTTGAGCTTCCCCCGGGCAAACTCGCAAATTGAGCCCCAAGCGCGCTGGACTTGGCGGAAACATTTTCAGCGCTTTAGCCAAATATGATCGGCTCGTAATCTTCGCTCCGATTGGTGCCGATGCGCATCTTTGCGGAGGCAGCAAGCAGGAACGCCAGGAAGTGCGGACTATCCGCGAAGCCCGCTTAACGAGGCGAGATTAGTTGCTCTGATTGTCGCCAAACGCAGGCCCTCTACTTAGACGGAGCCGTTAGGCAAATGCTTCACCCACCAAAACGACGCTTAGGTGCCAGGCAGTCGGCGCATACAGGAACTACGGACTCAAACGCGAGAGACTTCGTCTCACCGCCAACAGTACTCTTGTGGGAACCAAACAAGGCCCGAGGCCAGACAGTTCAGCAAATCATAGAATCCTGCGGAGCGCGGACGCTCACAGTCAATGAGTTGCCCGAAGTTAACTTTCTGACTTCAACATCTATCCAGAATTTGGCGCTGCTCGCTCTTGCAGACGGTTGCTTGCCAGACGCGAAGGGACTTAGTGTCATTCGTGAGCTAAAGGCCAGGGGCTTCAAGGTAATTGCCTATGAGGATGAGATTTTCTCCTGGCCGATTTCAGCTCGGTGTCGAGCATTACTAAATGGCTCATCGTTGTTGCTGGATAGTTCGGCAGCCGGTTTTTCTCAGGAACTGAAGGGCGTTCTGACAAAAGCTTTAGAGAGTGAGGCCGCCAGACAGGTCGAAGAGAGATCAGTTAAAGAGCAAATGCAGAGGCTTGGCATTGTGGGAGCCAGCCCCCAGATTACGTCCGTGTTTCGATGGGTGACTCGCGTTAGCACGCTCAGTGACTTTCCCGTCTTGATTAAGGGAGAGACCGGCACCGGTAAGGAATTGGTCGCAAAGGCTCTTCATCAGCTGGATGAAAACCGATGCAAAGGACCGTTCGTCGCAGCCAATTGCAGCGCAATAAGCGCCGGCCTCGCGGAAAGCGAATTGTTCGGGCATCGCCGGGGCGCTTTTACCGGCGCCGATAGTGACCGCAAAGGCCTATTTCGCGCGGCTGACAGTGGCGTGCTATTTCTCGATGAGATCGGCGAACTAAGTGAGTCGCTTCAGGCCAAGTTGCTGCGCGTCTTACAAGAGGGCCAGGTTCTGGCTGTCGGTTGTGATCGAGAAGTCCAAATAAATGTACGCGTGATTTCAGCCACCAATCGCAAACTCGAGGAGATGGTTCGTCAGGGAAGCTTCCGCAAGGACCTGTATCATCGTCTGGACGTACTATCTGTTGATATTCCTCCGCTCCGCGAGCGTTACGAAGATCTGCGACCGCTGGTTGAACACTTTCTTACCAAGTACTCAAGTCTGAATCAAAGCGGTGTGAAAGCAGTGAATTCAGATTTTGTGGAGGCCCTAAGGAAAGTGGAGCTCTCCGGTAATGCGAGGCAATTGGAGAATATAGTCAGGCGTGCGCTGCTGGACAAGACCGACGATGCACCTCTTTGTTTGAGCGATCTCACACCGGCTGTTTGGGAACAAGTGTCAGACAGGAACGCTCTGGCAGCCCACCAGATTGCTCCTGACTTGGCTGTGATGTCGAAAGGTCTGGAGGATGAGCCAGTCATCGATCTCGAGTCCGGTTTTTTGAATATTCTCGACTCAAATAACTGGAGTCTTTCAAAGTCTCTAGAGTATTGTGAAAAGTTGTTCCTAAAGTGCGCTCTTCGATATGCTCGTGGCAACCAGTCTCAAGCCGCACGTCTATTCGGCATAACCCCACGTAGCATCTACAACAAGATGCACAAACACAGACTAAACCTATTAAGGGTTCTCGCAATTTCCACCTCTCTTATGATTCCCTCATTTCAATGTCTGCTTGGGGACTGAAAGAATCTTCCGGATGGCAAAGCAATTCCGGAAAAACTTTTCCGCCTCTACTCAAGCGCGAACACTACGATACCCGCTTTGAACCCGCAGGTTCCGATCAGTCAACAACATAGTGTTGTCAGAGCCAACCTACACTTTCGTGGCACGTTCGTTGCTCCGAGATTGACGGACAGGAAAGCTGAAGGTTGAATCCGAGATGGAAAGATCGTGGACTTGAAGAACCACATCGTGGATTTCAAAATTTGCGACATCTTCTATCCGGATTATCAGCAAGTACTCTTCGGACTTCACGGTAACGATGTTTTGCGAGGGCGCGTTATCGATTTTTCAGAGGGCGCTGGGCTTGAAGGATCGTTTGCTGAAATTGAAGTTCCTGAAGTCGAGCAGCACGTCATTTTGCCGATTGATAGGATTCTCGGAATCTGTGAATGATTCAGTTGTCCAATCGATATGTGGTTCCGCGAATTCGAGTATTGCGCGTGCCAAGGGGAACGAAAGGGACGCTGGCCACTGCCAAGATCATTGCCGGGTTGCTTCAGGACGGAGCCAGGGATTTCTACGTAAGGCAGAAGGCGATCCAGATCTTTCGAGCTGCCGGAGTGCAACCAAAGAACAGAATGGGTGAAGTGTGCGCGCTCTTTGACTTTGTGAAACGTAACGTCCGGTATACGCGGGACATTTTTAGGGTAGAGCTATTGCACTCAGCTCGACGGATGCTTGAACTTCGCGCCGGTGACTGCGATGACATGACAATTCTCCTGGGCGCGTTGTTGCTATCGACAGGACACCCGGTGAGACTCGTGCTCGCGGGCTTTAGACGCAATCGACCGCATGCTTATTCTCACATCTATCCCGAGGTTAACGTGCGCGGTCGCTGGCTCGCGGTCGATGCGACGATGGATAAGCCGATCGGGTGGGCGCCACCAGCGCTTTGGAAACGCATTTGCGAGATCAAATAAGGAGACAATAGATGCTTTATCAAGACGCGCTAACAGGAATGCTGCATGAAGCACCGGACGTTCAGGTATCCGGTTGGGGATTGGCGGAAGATCCGTATGGCGTGGGAGAAGGCCAAATAGTTTACGACGGGCTCGGAAACCCGGTGGGTTGGTCGCCGTTCCGGGGGCTCAAGTCGCTCATTAAAAAGGCGGTGCCATTTGCCACATCGATGATGGGACCTTACGGGCAGATAATCAGTCGCGCGCTTCCTGCAGTTACTCGGGCTTTGGCTCCCACGGCTCAAGCGCTCCGACAACAGGTTCAGCAGGACATGGGGCCACCGCCGGAAGCGCAGCCCCAACTCGAGGGCTTACCGGTTGGATACCCATACGTTCGTCCTGGCGGATATTATCCAGCGTCCGTTAGACCGTCATGGCCGGCATCATGGAGGCCACCGCAGGTTAACGCCTTCCGACCTCGCGTGTATTCGCCAATGCCTGGACCGCCGGTTGCCTGGAGACCGCCGCAAAGTCCAAACACGGCATTTCAGCCACGTCCATATTCTCCAATGCCTGTTCGACAACAGTGGCCGGCCGGATGGAAGCGGCCACAAGTTCCCTACACGGGACCACAGCCTCGCAGGGTCTACATGCGGTGTGCAGTCTGGCGTGGTCCGGGAGGACTGGTTCCGATCAATCCCGGTCAGGCGCCCATAGCTACGCCACCAGCGGCAGCACCAATGCCAACGAGGCGACACAGGCGTCACCGTCGCTAACGAAGATGTCTCGGCGCCAGGGTAGACGAGGAACGTGCGGCGGTGGCTTACATCCTCTCGATTCGATCGAACGAACCTGGTAACTCGAGTCTCGACATGGCTCGGCAGCTCTTTGAACGTTTCCATTCCTTCGCGCCACCGCGCACATTGCACAGGCGCTGTCGCCGTTTGATGCCGGAGGTCTTGGTAAATCTGGGTGAGTTGCGGGGCCTGATCTACAGCTCCGACAAAGAGCAATGTGGACGGCCGCGAACGTTTATCCACTTCATGGATACGCCGCCTCTGCTCGCGAGCGACCCGCGTGGAAAACAGTTGTACATAGTCGGAGGAAACTATCGCATCACGCCGCGCGGCATAGAGGGATAGAAGACGGTCGAAAATTAATCACGACCTTCAGGAGAGTGAGCAGTAGTTAGCTGAGACACAGGACTCTTTGATGAAGCGCGAAAACCAATATGACGAAGTAATGATCGTCAACCCAGGCCAGGGCAGAACCAATTCAGAGCAGAGAGTGAGGCTTATGAGATTTCACAACACGATTCCACCAGAGTTGAGTGGCTTCGCCGAGCCGGATCCATACGGCTATTACGGTCAAGTCGATCCGGCTTTGAGCTATTACGGCGAGGTTGACCCCGCAGTCGGTTACTACGGCGAAGTCGATCCGGCGTTGAGCTACTACGGCGAGGTTGACCCAGCAGTCGGTTACTACGGCGAAGTCGATCCGGCATTGAGCTATTACGGCGAGGTTGACCCCGCAGTCGGTTACTACGGCGAAGTCGATCCGGCGTTGAGCTATTACGGCCAGGTTGATCCCGCGGTCGGCTATTACAGCCAGGTCGACCCAGCTGTTGGCTACTACGCACAGGCGCCGGAGTTTGCGGGCGTCGGGGCCTGGGACGGATACGGATACGGCGAACAACAACCTGCCGGCGGCGAGCCGGTCGGTTACTTTGCGGAGGAGCAGCCCATGGGTTACTACGGCGAAGATCCTAATCAACCGATGGGCTACTACGGACAGGCTAATGAGATGGTTGGTTACGGTGAACCAGAGTTTGCCGAGGACTACCCAGGCGTAGCGTATTACGGCGAGCCGGATTATTCGGGTTATGTTCGCGAAAGTGACGCCGGCTTCAACCCAGGCTGCCCACTGCCAACCAACGTAAATGGGTTCGAAGAAGGCGACTTCGCGGGGTATTCGCGACCGGCGACGGTCAACCCATCGTGTGACCAGATGACTCCGCAACCGGGATCGGCCCCGTCGCCTCCCGACACTTTCAAACCACTGTGGTGAGAAAACGTAACCGGGGTCTTTTTAGGGAATACTGACAACGCAAAGTAGGAGGATTTGCAATGGCTATCGTACAGGGCATCAGAGAGAAAGTTCACCTGCCGATCTACGACTCGCTGTCGGTAGAACCAGGTAAGCAGCTCAAGGACTCGGAGCCTTCGAGCATCCTGAAATTCTTCGTTGACGTTCAGAAGAAGACAAAGTTAGAGACAAACCTGCAGTCTGCGTCTTTGCTCCCCCACTACAACACTTTCGAGGCCCGAGCGATGCGGGTTGTAATTACAGACCTGCCGCCTGTATTCGCGGACAAAGTCGAGGTTGTTATTCCAGCTGTGACGGGAACTGACGAGTTGGTTACTAATCTTGCGCGCGCAATCGAACTACTTGGGGAGGCGAGAGCCAACTCCGAGGGGACAACAGAGGTTACCGTCGATAGCGAAGGTAAAGAAGTGGAGTCCGGCGGCCACGACATCGAATTGGATAGTGCGGACATTGAAGTCGAAGTTCTGGCCATCAAGGAGGCGCCCCCCAAAGAGCAAGTCCGGCCCAACAACGGTGCGGGAACGATTATCGGCAAACTAATCTACAACACCGTCACCACTCTGTATGTTGGCGAGAAAATAATGATCCAGATGCCGACCTGGTTCTTCCCCGCTGGTGCCGGTCCCTACTCCGAAAGTGCAAGCGGCATCACCCATGGCGAGCCTTCGCCCACTGCAACATTCCGTTTTGCTGAACCGATCTTTATCGACAAACAGCAGAACTTCCGTGTCGAGATCGAGATTCCTGATACCGATACGCTCAAAGAAATCCAAAGGATCTATGGTCCGCTCAATGTCTGGGTGGTTCTCGATGGCTACATGACGCGCGACGTGCAGTAGTTGAACTCGCAAAGTCGGTCACTAGAGACCCTTGATGCAAAGGCACACCATGATGCCGGTCTGATCAGGCACCCGCCGACAGTCGGATTCCCCAGGAGGAGGATTTGGAAATGGCTACCGTACAGGGCATTAGAGAGAAAGTTCACCTGCCGATTTACGATTCGCTTTCAGTCGAACCAGGGAAGCAGCTCCGGGATTCAGAGCCTTCGAGCATTCTGAGATTCTTCGTCAACGTTCAGAAGAAGACGAAACTCGAAACGAATTTGCAGTCAGCCTCTTTGCTTCCCCACTACAACACTTTCGAGGCGCGAGCGATGCGAGTGGTGATTAGCGATTTGCCGCCGGAGTTTCCCAGTGGCTTGAAAACCGATCTGCTTGCGGGTCTGGATGTTGTAAACAGAACTGGCGATGGGGTTACGGTTAAATCGGACGGAACTGTCTCATTTGATACCACCGACGTCGCTGGGGTATCAGCCGATCTTGAACTTGGACTGGATCGCGTAATGGAGTTGATCCGTGAAGCCCGTAACCTTGACGACGATTTCAAGCGAGCTTACGTCTATGCAGATGAGGATGGAGTAAAGTTAACGTCGACCATCCTGGCCGATAACGCAACGATAGACGTTGAGGGCGTCGCCAGAGTTGGGGGGCGCATCCAGTTGAGCCTTTGGGAACTTGAAGATCTGGTTTCAGCGCTAGAGGAAAACCAACAACCACCAAAGGCACAACTCCTTCCGAATAGCGGCGCGGGAACGATCATCGGCAAGGTGATCTACAACACTGTCACCACGCTTTATGTTGGTGAGAAGATAATGATCCAGATGCCCACCTGGTTTTTCCCTGCCGGCGCCGGCCCTTATTCCGAGAGCGGGAAAACAACACATGGCAAGCCTTCGCCCGAAGCGACTTTCAGGTTTGCAGAACCAATCTTTATCGATAAGCAACAAAACTTCCGTGTGGAAATCGAGATTCCCAATACCGACACGCTGAAAGAGATTCAAAAGATCTACGGACCGCTGAACCTTTGGGTGGTTCTGGATGGTTATATGACTCGCGATGTGCAGTAGTTGTGATCTTGTAAACGAGCGCCGGGAACCTTCGAGGTATGAACCAGCATGATGTCTGCACAACAAGCACGCGCCCGCGGGCCACTGCGAAGAACTTTTCCAGTTAACTCCGGGGGAGGCCCTTCGGAGATGGTCATGCCTTTTGACCATGCGGCGAGTTTCGAGCTCAAGGGGATCCCGGGGAACATTGTCCAGGACGTTATTAACATCAGCAGCGACGGAACATTTGTCGCAGTCGCGATCGGTTATGGTTTCGAAGCAGACCGCGCCCGTCCCACTGAACTAATCTCCCCGGCCGCTTCAAAGCCGGGAGACATTAAGCTTTCACAGATCCCGATCGGCGCACTCATTGAGGGATTCCGTCTCAACCCGCGTTTCGAACACGTGATCTTTAAAGATGTGCCTCCAGATACGAGCGGCCGCCGCACATCCACTTTCAGAGAAAGAACATTTTCAGAAGAAACCATTCCGTCTGCTATCAACAAAAACTTCATCGAGCTATTGAAACCCGCCGAGGACATCTCGTTTCTATTCAGCATTCTTGATAGCGGCACCGGGCGGGAGCTGCAAGATGAACCGACACACAACCTGGCTTCACTGGGAAGCAGCGACGGCGCGCGCCCATTTCGCATGTTGGCCCAGCCGCTTACATTTCAACCCCGATCGACGGTCAGACTGCAAATCGTCGAGCGCTCCGACGGAGTGCGAGGCACCCTTTTTATCGTGCTCTATGGTTACAAGACCTTCGGCAGAGCCACGGTGCCACAGGTCGCCCAATCTTCTTTTCAGACCCGTGCCGGTGAATCGTCGCGTGTCATTCCCTTTGACTACGTCACCTCGTTTCAATTAACCGGCTCTCCCGGCAACCAGATGGAGAAAGAAATTCCCATCAACGTTGAGGGAGGTTTCGTTGCGACATCCATCGGTTACGGACTTGGCGTCGAGACGCTCGACTTGTCCCTCAAGGAAGATAAGGTTGATTCTGGCACTGACGAAAAGAAAATCACGCTATCGGATCTTGAGCTCGACGATTTTCCGACGAATGCGTTGCAGGAAGGAATTCGGGTCCGTCCAACCTTCATCAGAATTGCCTTGGAAAACGGGTCAATTCGTAATTTTCCAATGCGACTCGATACAGCCAATAGAGTTTTTGAGCGGCTCAATCGGCCGGAAGATGTCTCTTTTCGCTATTCGATCTTCGAAGGCGGCACGGGCCGTGAACTCCAGAACCAACCGATCAACAACATTGCCGGGTTGGGTATTGCAAATGGCGACCGTCCCTTCAAAAAGCTTGCGCGACCAATGCTGTTTCTTCCGCGTTCGACGATTCGAGTCAGAGTCGAAGAGAAGTTTGGCCGGGGAACTCTTTTCATAGTCTTTCAGGGCTACAAGCGCCTCGCTGGTGTGGCCGGCCCAACGCTGATCCGGAGGATTAGGTAGAGATGATTCCGTCAGACCAACGCAGACTTTCAAGCGACGTCTCTCCTGAAAGTGGAGCAAGTAACGGGAGACGTGGAATACCGTTCGATTATGCCTTTCGCTATGAGCTTCAGGGCAAGCCGGGGAGTGTAATCAACAGCATCGTGACCGTTAGCATCGAGGCGACGTTTACCGCCGTGTCTATCGGTTACGGCGTTGTTCCCGACGTCACAACGATTCTCTTTGGGCCGGAACCCGACAGCGATGACGATAGCATCAATTTCACTCAAATTAAGCTGGGTGACATCATCAACTCACTTGATAGGGAGTTAATCGCAAGTTCGACAGCGCTGAGCAAAGAAACAGGGCCGGAGGCAGTGCTCAAGAACGGCATCAAGCTAAATCCAGCAGTAGCTGAATTTGTTCTTCAACAGAGAGGAGACCTGCGATTAAAAGGCGACGTTCTCAGGAAATTGTTTCAGGTCGTGGGTTCTCCACCGGAGTTACTCCTGTTCAAATATGCAATCTTCGATGAAGGCTCAGGACGAGAGTTTCAAAGCGAGCCAATTCTCAACATCGCAGGATTAGGTTCGGCGGGCGGTGAGCGGCCGTTTCGCTATTTTGCTCAACCGATCGTTTTTAAGCCGCGTTCCACCATTCGCATGGAAGTGACTGAGGTTTCTGATTTCAAGGGTGTGCTACATGTTTCGTTGCACGGCTATAAAGTGCTCGGAGGGTCAGACACACCTACGGCTGCGTCTCAGCGAGGCCCGACCAGACGAAGACGTTGATCAAACTCGAATTGAGCGTGGTCTCGTATGGTCATTCTGGGAATTGAAAGAGGATCTCGATAAATGATTAGCCCGATTTCCTTGGAGCGAGATCAAACCGCGCCATTTTGTAACTCCTGCGGCATCCCGCTTGATTCGCAGTACTTCGACGATTCAAAGGTGGAGAATGCCCCCAAACTGGTGGGCGGCGAGATCGTGCTGGCCCGATTCGATCTACCGGCGCAGTATTGCGGAGTACTTCAGTACTTCGCGCAGTTTACTGACGCGCTCGCCGTCGATCCTTCGCAGGTCAAGAATCAAGAGATCGAATGGAAGCTCTTGTTGAATAACCACGCGCTGTTTCCTTACATCAACCTTCGACACATCGTTAATCCCTGGGGGTTTGGAAGTTATCCCATGAACATTCGACTCGACGAAGACTCGTCCATCGAATTCGTTGCGCGTCGTGTCGAGCCACTTGGCATTGTTAACACCGTAGGCGGAAGAATAATGGGGAGATTTTGGTACAACGGGTGTTACGGCGACGTTGAGCACCGCAGTTACTGAACTGCCTGGGAGCGCTGATCATTGAACTCTAATGATCTTATGGGATCGTGCCGGTACAGCAGCGTTCGAGTGCCGGTTCGTTCGGGAAATACCTTTTGCGTCGAGTCTCCCCCAGGTAACGCGCTGGTCACAGCGACGCTCGCTCGCGAACTGGAAAGGGTCCTTGATCGATTCGGTAGGAATGTGGCCAGCGAATGCGGGAGGAAAGTTCGCATTTTCTTCAAGCCCGGCATCTTCGGTCATCACAAAGTTGGGCGAGCGGCGGATATATATGCGGTTGGCGGCGTAGGGCTGGAGGTTTGGAAAAGGCGTTGGGACGAAGCGCAGCATTTTGTTTCTTGTGCCGGCGATTTGAATACAAGCAGCACGATTTTGAATAACGAACGGCAAAACAATTTGGGTTGGCAATTGTACAAAGCTTTGCAGACGTGGGGTCGCTGGTCCCAACCATATGGTTATCCGATACAACTTTTCGGGCCCTGGACGCGAACTGAGGGCCCGTGGAAATACATAAGCGACTTTCTGCTCAATGCGCATCGAGACCACATTCATGTTGCAAAGTGAGTCCGGGTGAAAAACGTTCAAAGGCAATCCGAGGTGTAGTCATGCGACAGTTTGCAGCTCAAAAAGCGATCTTCGAACCATCGCCCGAGTTCGCTGCCAATGTGGATTCAGGCAGGATCAACTTCAATCAGTTGCTGATGTTGGCCATCGAGCGGGCCCTGGTTCCACCTGTTGTTCACAGGCGCAGCATTTTTCAACCGATGCGGATAGTTGTTGTCGATCCCGCTTTGCTCGCGCAAGCAAGCGCCGGCGGGAAAATCCAATTCGAAGCGCCGAGAGTGTTACCGCGCGCTGTCCCTCCCGCGGTCGGTTTTAAGGATTTTCGCGGCGCGCAGTTTCAACAGCGCCCAGTGCGAGGCGAGATCCTGAGTGACGAGAGCGGTTGGCTCTACGAAAAGCTGGGACGGCAAATTCGACCGATTCATCAACTCGCAAGCGGACAGTTTGGCGAAGTAATAGATCTCGTCCCCATCGCGCCGCCAGCGACGCGAATGATTCCGTCGTCCTCAAGTCCAGGCACCCTTGAGCGTTCGGCGCCGGCTACGACAGGCCCGTCTCAGGAAGTGGCGGCGAAACAGAATGCCGGCTCCGGAAAACCAGGTGTCGCACCTTTAGCAGGGCCACAAACGCAGCCGCCGCAAGCGTCTTCTCCCGGTCACCGGAAACTATTTGCCGACCCGGGACACTGGCGCGTGGTCTGGTTCGGTGAGTTCAAAGAGATCCTTGCGGGCCAGCTCGCCCATCCCGAAAGGCTCCGAGATACCTACAGACTTCCGTGCTATGTCCAGGTGCTGGAGATTGAGCGCACGATCTCGATCGAAGAATTGGCGGCAGTCTACAAATCTGACAACGAACACCAGTCGCGGTTCTATTTCCTTACCGACGAACTGGCCGCCAAGCTCGATCTCATGTTACCGCTGCGGCCGGCACCGGCGCGCCACACCAACTGCGAACAGAACACTCTGATAGCGCATGAGAGGGCTTTCCGGCTGCTTGCAGCCAACGATCCGACGATTGACGTAACTATGTCGCAAAACAGGCGGCCGTCTCGCGGCAAAACGGATTCGCTTGCTCAGCCTGCGAACGACAATAATGCGGCGGCATCAAGCATTCCCCTTAAAAACGAAATTCCGAAGCACTTCGTGAAAGAGCACGAGTTCAAACTCGCGCGCGAAGAAGCATCCTACGACATGAACGCGAAGCCAGGGTTTGGCAGCTTCATTCGAAAGTTCTGCCGCAGTCTGAGAGTACTGAAACGTGGCAATGAGCTTCGCAAGTGGCAGACGTTGCTGGCGGGAAGAACAGTTGATGAACAGATCTGGGCTGTACGTCCTCCGGCCGGAACACTTGGCGACTCACTGGTGCGCGAATGGGCCCGGAAGACACTCGAGCTTGGTGGGTACGATTCGCAAAAGATGCTGAACGAGTGGGAGATCTTCTGGCGCAGGAAGGGGCTCTGGATTTGCCCCTAAAATGGGGTTGGAATTATGAGGAGAAGAACCATGACAGCTGCAATTGCAATTGCCGAAGCGCCGAAGCCTTCGAATGACATCGACACTCAGATAAAGCACGCGATCGAGGCGAGGCCAAAACTGGAAGCCGCGATTGCGGAGCAAAAACAAAAAGTCGCGGAAATAAAAACGGACTTCGCGAGAACTCTGGCAAGTGATATCCAGTCGGCAGCCAGGCTGGATGTGGAAGCTGCGTTTCAAAAAAACAAAGCGTTCGAAGATCTGGAGGAACGAACCAGGCAGCGGCTCGCTGCGCTGGAAGGCATTGAAGAGAAAGTCGAAGAGTACCTCGGACAGCTCAAGGCTGATTCTCCCGATGCGGTGCGCGAAGCGCTTACCCGAAGAGTCGAGACATTAAAAAACGCGGCCTCAGAAACAGAACGGGCAGCGAAGGATTACGCGGAAGAAATCAAAAAGCTGCAGGCGGAGATCAGGGGCCTGCCGAAAGGCCCGGCCAAAAAAGCAGAAGGCAGTTAGTGGGAATTGTTGCTTATGTCGTATTTTTCGGATATTGAAGATCCATTAGCCACGGAAGGACTGGGCTGTGGCGCGCAGTGCAAGTGTGGCCCGTGCAAGTCCGGCCTGAACGGTTTGGACGAATGGTACGAGAGGCAACCGGACGAAGAAGCACAAGGTCCTGCCCCGCCGCCGGCTCCGATGCCGCGGCCCACACCCTCGTCGATGCGTCTGAGTGGTTGGGCGAGGCCAGGATTTGGTTTTGGGTATTACCGTCTTCATACCGGCGGTCGCTTTGCGGGCGTCCCCGCTCGGTACCTGGTTTCACCGACTGGATGGCGGCTCGGAGAACCGCTGGTAGCAGTGGCCCAGGGTGTCTCGACCACATCGGGATTCGAGGTCGACGGTCCCGCCACGCCGAGTCTCGGCTGCATTCAGCGCCAGCAACTGCAGCGCCGGCAGATCACGTTCATCGTTCGTTACCTCCGAGATCTTACGCGGCCCGAAGCGCGAGCCATCACTGCCGCCGGCTTGCAAATCGTGAGTTGTTGGCAGCTAGGTCCCCAGCAGCAGCGACCTTACTTCACCCGTGCGCGAGGCCTCACTGATGGTCGCCGCGCATTCACCGCGGCCCAAGCGATCGGGCAGCCAGCCAACACGCCGATCTACTTTGCGGTTGACTACGACGCGTTTACGGATCAGGACCGCGCCGCTGTGCTCGCCTACTTCGAAGGCGTCCGAGATGCTCTCAACCAACAGATAGCCAACAACGCGACGTCCTACGTCATTGGTGTCTACGGCAATGGCTGCGTCCTTGCCTGGTGCCAGGCGCAAGGCATCGTCACGTTCTTCTGGCAGGCATTCGCGCCCGGCTGGTGCAACAATCGCCCTATATGGGCTGGCGCAAACCTGCACACGTTCGGTCTCGACACGCCTCTGACCTGTAACCGAAGGCTGGGCCGCGTGGAAGGCTGGGGCAACGAGGGTGGATGGACTTTACCAGTGCAGGGTGACTTTCCTCTGCCGCCGCGTTCACCTTTTAGGTATGCGTAGATTGTGAAGGGCCGCGGAACTAGTGGGTATGAGATCTTCAAGGATGGCCGCAACGATCGCCATTCCTTACAGCCGGCTGGCTGCGGACTATGACGCTACGATTGGCATCCCGTTTTTTCGGCAAACGCGAGAGTCGTTCGAGCGGCTGGTCAGGAAATATGGAATCAGCTTTCGATCGGCAGCCGACATTGGTTGCGGAACGGGGCTATTCGCTCGGCACTTGAACGTCTCGCGGGGCATTCCGGTCTTCGCAGTCGATCTCTCTGAGCCGATGCTGCAAATTGCAGCACGAAACTGTTGCGGGACCAACGTAGTTCTGCTGAGACAAGACATTCGCTCTTTGAGACTGCCACAGCGCGTTGACCTGATCACGTCCAACTTCGACACGTTGAATCATCTCGTTGGCGACCGTGACCTGGCCAGGACTTTTCGCGCCGTTTGCGAAAACCTTAATCCTCGCGGCTACTTCATCTTTGACATGGTGATGCTTTGCGGACTGTTGGCCAGTGCTCACCAATACGTGCGGCAGTTTTATTCTTCGAGTCGAATAGTGACTCAAGACGTTCGATGGGAACCGATGAGGAGCCTGCTCTCGATTGTCGTCTCGATTCGCGCTCGAAATGCGCCGCGTGTAATCGCGGAAGTGCACCGAGAACGTGCTTACTCGCCGGCAGAAATTGGCAGTGCTTTGCAGGAAGCTGGTTTTGTGCTCCGCGGCATACATGACGCGGTCACTCTGGATCTGGTGACGACGTGTCCACCGCGAATTGTCGTGGTCGCGAGGAAGAAAAGTGAGCGCGGTTGAGACTCGATGCTTTCAAGTCTCCCTTTCACGAGGAAGAGATATGTACCTGGGAACATTAGCTCAAATTTCAGACGATGAAGGAGTGAAGAACCAGTCGGAGGCCGCCGCACGGCAAGCGGCTCAAGAGCTGTTTAGCAAATACGAAATGGACTGCAAGGGCATTTCATTATTGAAGCGTTTGAGAAAAACCAAGTTCAGTCCCTATGACGAAGCACTGTTGCTGCAAAAGCGAATCGATGAGTTACCACAGTTGTATGAAGACAAGGCCGAGCTCGACCTGCGCGCGCAGAAGTGGCTAATGAGCCGCGAAAAACATCGAGTGTTTTCTAATCCCATTATCGAGCGGAAACGCATCGAGGAGGTCGAGCGCAGAACGAACTGGCTGTCGCCGCAGTCACACAGAATAGAAATGGCAAAGCTCCTGGTGAAGCTCGGCTATCCACCAGACTATGTGCTTAAGGATCTGAACACGGAGTTGCGCATTGCAAAGTGCGAGCAGAGTCTGAATAGCCTGCGTTTCGCTTTCCCCTGTGGCGGCATTGAGGTGGACGAACCCACGGTGGTCGCCAAACAAGTTGCCGAGCACTATGCACAGACCGAGATAGGCACCGCAATTAGCAGTCAAAGGGTGACTTGTAGCCTATCCGGTAGGAGTGGATTTTGCGATGTTCATTTCCCCAAAGGAATTGTTATTCGGGTAAACCTCGGAAAGGTTCCGTACGCTCTACACGCTGTTCAGGTAGCGCCGAAAGTAGGGCCCGAGCGCGAATACAGCTACGCCTGTTTCGGGAGAAAGGTCAATCTGACTCTGCCGGTAAAAAGAGCTCCGTAGTGCGGGAGTGATGGCCGCCGATAAGGGAGGAGTAGAACTACGATGTACTTGTACGAGCGTAATTTCTCAGATGTACCGGCGCCACAGGCGACGAGCCTCGTTGACGATCTTAAGAAGCACATCGAGGAAAATGGTAGTTCTGAGGTCGAGTCTCGCGTCGAGGAGCAGCGGCAGAGTCTTGGGCGAACCGTCGTGGTCATTGCCGAAAATCACAGCTCCGATGCCCGTAGCGCTGAAATGGCGCGCAGGTTGATGAAGAACGACGTCTATCGATTCATTGCGTCTGAATATTTTCTTAACGCAGGTGCATTTCGCCTCGAGATTCGAGATTTCCTGCGCGGTTTACGGAATTCGTTGGGAAAATTGCTTTGTCCTTACTTGAATTTGCTTAAAGACCTTAGGAGCAAGCCCCGATTTGTGCTCTTCGTGGGATCGCGCACCAATCCGCTCGACGTTCGTGACCAAAGGATTGCGCGTCACTTTATGGAGGAGTTCGCAGATCGGAAGCTGAAGCGAACTGCGCCGGGTGTTCTCGTTTGCGGAATAAGCCATGGATCACGCGTCGCGCGCGACGGTCAGAAGAAGCCGACGCGACGCTGGCTGGAAGATGCCGGTTTTAAGATTCTCGGGGCCTGTCTCATGACGGATGACTTCGATCGCGCTCGTCTTAATCTTGACAAGGTACAGGTGCGAACGGACAGGGTATGGCCTATAGGTGAAAAGCAAACGGACTCAAATAAAATACATTTGCTTGACCTGGTTAGCACGAACTCAGAAGCCACGGTAGTCCCAACAGCCGGATCGCCATTCGAACGAGTTACTGACGAGAATCGGAACGGTGAGTCCTCCACCTTGTCGATGGCCCAGCGCTATGAGCTGGTCATCCTCGCAAAAAGCATGATCCGCTGCGGGTAATAACAACGGGTGTGATTGGTGTGTTGAGCGCCGAACGTTGAATTTGTGGGAGGCTTCGCGATGTATTTCCTTGATGACTCTTTTTCTGACGGAACCTATGGTGGCTTGGCCTGGTTTTCTGAACCTTCCGACGCGGACCTTTTTCAGAAGAGCAAGGCCGCGATTGAGGCTGCCTTGAAAATTAATCCCTTCGGCGGGTATGTCGCCGGCAGCGCTGCAGGACGAGCGCTGGAAGATGCCTTTGTCTCAGTTCCTAAGTGTTCGGCAATCGACTTGGAAAAGGAGCTAACACTGGGTCAAACGCCACTGGCGAAGTTGTTCCGCCACAGGCTCGCAGATGCAACCCAACGAAGATTGATTGACGGCCTGAAGCGAAAGAGAGCTGACTGTCTGGCCCAGCAGTTAAGAGAGCGAAACCAGTTGGCTGCGGAACTGAAGAGGAAAAAAGAGGAGGAAAAGCGGTTTCACGAGCAGATGACCAGGGCGTTATGTGCGAACCAGGAAAAGACGGAGCGTCTGATTGATGAGCTTTGCCGGTCGATGGGTGAAGACGCACCAGAATGCAAACAACAACGTGCTAACGCCGCGAAAGATCGCGAAGAAAACCGCCGCTTGGGGTTTAGGTGCAATTAGGATGTTGTGTTGCGGCAACGTCCAACCATTTTGGGGGCCAGAGAGATACGCCCAGCGTTCAGTTGAAACTGCGAGGAGGCTTTATGTATTTAAGCGATTCAGATCTCGTGAATAATGGTTTTGGACAGTTGCCAACGCCAGAGCGGTTGCGTTTGACGCCGCCGGAACAATTGACCAGACCGCCATGGCCTGGGCCATCACTTCAGCCAGCTGCTGATCAACTGCGGATCGAACCTTCGTTACAGCCTGGAGGCCCGCAACTGAGGCCGCCGGCCAGGCCGACAAATCCCACCAGACTTCATCCAGGCTTGCTGCCGAACACTCAACAACTCGAGATGCCTGCGCAGGAAACGATCACCGGTTTCGCTTCCGAGGCGTCGGCGTTGACGAATCCTCAACTTGCGCGCGTTAACAGTATTGCTCGAGGAATTGGGAACAGCAGAGTCGGCACTGCGCCGATCACCAGCGTACGCGTGACCGGACGGATTGACTACTTTGAAAGAGGCGCCAACCTGGGCAGGCGTCGCGCCATCGCGGTTCGTGACGCTCTGATTGCTGCGTTGGGACCAGAGCTGACCAGTCGAATTCAATGGATTATTGAGGACCGCGGACGATCAGGCCGTCAGGTTGATATCTACTTTGGGTCTGGCCGAGACATACCACCAGGGCCCCCGACTACCCGTCGCAGTCCGAGTATCGACCTTAGGGTTGGGCCCTGGATGGTACCCCCCTGGGACAAGCTCGATCGCGAATTGCGTCAGCCGTCGCCGCGAACGCAGTTTAACCAGACCCCTCAGCGGACACCTGAGCACCTTGGGCAATCTCCAACGCCCTCATCTGCCCCATCGGCCGCACCTTCTCCCCGGGCCGGACGAAGGCCTCCTAATCCACTTGACGCGAGAGCTCGAGCCATCATTGCTGCCGCCAGTGATCCGGCAACCGGGATTTACGGCCGGGCAGTAGCTACTGTCTGGAGCATACTCAGGACCTATTATCCGGCTGAGACGGGGAAGGTGTCCTGGGTCATTTATTCGGAGAATCAACCTGGACTTCTCACGGCACGACTAGGCACTGGCGCCTCGGCAAGGGGCGGAATCACTGTGGGCCGATACTTTTTAGAACACACCACCGAACCATTTTTTGCTCGGCGTGTGCTGCAGGTGGGACATGAGCTGCGACACATCGATCAATATCGCGCGGGCATGATTGGCCATGATAGACAGCCCGAGCGAGAGTTTCTGGCACACTGCTGGGCGATATTTGCGGGCGAGCGCCCGGGCACAGGACGCATGAACCATTCAACGCGCGTGTCGATAATTGATGCAGCACTCGGAAATCTGAACTGCCTTAGCAGCGCGCTTCGAGCCAGGTATGCCAAGGAAGAAGAAATGCTTCGGGCCATTCGTACACGGGAACAAGCGGCAAGTGGCAGGCCGGCCACGCTCCCGCCCACGGCGTGTATTGGTTCACATTGAGCAGCCAATTATGGGCTGCGCATGCTGTTCGTTAGTTAGAGCTATCGCCACATTTGGGTAGCGAGATAGCGCAGCTGTTGGCGTGTATCGGCTGGGCGCGATCTGGGTTACGTGATCGGCGCGCTCTTGCCCGGGATGTTTGCAGATTTCTTCGGCGTGAATTGGGCGAATCAAGAGTATCGGAGCTTTGACGATGTTCTCCGGCGTGGTAGTCGCCTTGAGGATGCGAGAGACTCTCGGAGTCGATTAGTTAAACTAACGTCTCTCTCTCTCAGCCGAGGTTTTGCGTGCGGCGGTCGAAGTCATTCATGACTCCAAGTCGACCAAAATGAAAGCAGCCAAAGCCGTCTAAAAGAGCAAGTACGAGGAGAATCTGAGCGCAAGCCCTCTTATTGAGTGGTGTGGTCCAGCGAAAGAAATGAATACTCTAACTTGTGGAGAGGATTGGTGCCCAGGGAGGGATTCGAACCCTCACGGGATTACTCCCAACGGATTTTAAGTCCGTTGGAAGGGAAGCACCAAGTCCGATCCATCTAGGAATGAGGGTTGTGCGTGCCGAGAATTGGCCGGCTCGTCGCACAGAGTGATCAAGTAACGACACGCACGGCGAAAGGAATCAACGTGCGAGGCTATTTCGAAAACTGATGTACGCGTATTGTACGTGCAATTGGAAACGAAGTGTTGACTGCCGCTAAGTCTTTTCAAAGACAGGCGATAGGAAGGACCGAACCAGCGACGCCAGCCTTTTTTCGGCCGCGCCCCTGATGCGAATGCTTTCTCATTGATTCCAAGGGAGTTCTATCTCATCGACGAACACTTCTGCGGATCGGAACCGGTTTAGCCTGCGTCTCTAAGTCATTGAATTTAAATGGTGGCCAGGGACGGAATCGAACCGCCGACGCCGGCCTTTTCAGGGCCGCGCTCTACCAACTGAGCTACCTGGCCAGTGCGTGTAAGGAGTTTGCAGTATAGGAATCCAGACTGGAG
>Ga0070699_100001564_pt1 | contig 20926 bp, 17 predicted proteins | sample KBSK1503metaG_FD_65473 | JGI IMG/M metagenome (GOLD analysis project Ga0070699, IMG submission 65473) | Corn, switchgrass and miscanthus rhizosphere microbial communities from Kellogg Biological Station, Michigan, USA - KBS K1-50-3 metaG | ecosystem: Host-associated > Plants > Roots >...
AACTGGCAGTCGGGACAGCTGCTGTCGAGGGCGATCTCCGACATCGCCACGGTGCGCCGCTTTGTCAGCTTCGGCCTGATCTGGTTCCTCCAGATCTTCCTGACATTCGGGGTCGTGTTCGCGCTGATGCTCAGCCTGGACTGGGTGCTGGCGCTCGTGGTCGTCTTCTTCATGCTGCCGATCGCCTACTTCAGCCTCAAGTTCCACGACAAGTACAAGGTCATCGCGCGGCGCCTGCAGGACCAGACGGGCGACCTCACCACGATCATCGAGGAGATGGCGACAGGCGTCCGCATCATCAAAGCCTTCGGGCGCATGCCCCTGATGCAGAAGCGCTTCGAGGACCAGGCCGGGCTCGTGCGCGCCACGAGCCTGGAGGGCATCAGGGCCCGCTCGGAGCTGTGGACCCAGATCAATTTCCTGCCCAACCTGTCGCTGGTGGCGGTGCTCCTGCTTGGCGGCTTCAACGTCGTCCAGGGCAGCCTGACCATCGGCGGCCTCGTCGCTTTCATGACCTACATCTTCATGCTCACGTGGCCGATGGACGCCATCGGGTACGTGCTCTCGATGAGCGAGGAGTGCAAGACCGCCTCGGATCGGCTCAACGAGGTCTTCGATTCGCGGCCGGAGATCGCCGACCGCCCCGGCGCCCGCTCGTTGGAGCGAAGTCGCGGCCGCATCGAATTTCGCGGCGTCGGGTTCAAGTACCCGAAATCAGACGAGTGGATCCTCCGCAACTTCAACCTGGCCATCGAGCCGGGGGAGACGGTGGGCATCGTCGGGCGAACCGGGAGCGGCAAGACCACGCTCGCCTACTTGCTGCCGCGCCTGTACGACGTCGCCGAAGGCCAGGTCCTTCTCGACGGCATCGACGTGCGTGACCTTTATCTCCGCTCGCTTCGCTCGCATATCGGCGTCGCTTTCGAGGACCCGATCCTCTTCTCGGCCTCGGTTCACGAAAACCTGGTCATGGGGCGTCCTGTGGTTTCCGACGAGGAGCTCAAGCGTGCGATCGACGTCGCGCAGGCCGGCTTCGTATGGGACCTTCCCTGGGGGTTGGAAACTCGGGTGGGGGAGCAGGGCTACACGCTGTCCGGCGGGCAGCGGCAGCGGCTGGCACTGGCGCGCGCCGTGCTGGGCAACCCGCCCGTGCTCGTGCTGGACGACCCGCTGTCGTCGGTGGACGTGCACACAGAGGCGGTGATCGAGGAATCGCTTGCCCGCGTGCTCGAAGGCGTGACCGGGCTGCTGGTGGTTCACCGGCCGTCGACGCTCGCTCTCGCCGACCGGGTCGCGCTGATCGACGGTGGCACGGTCGTCGCGGTCGGCGCCCACACCGACCTTTTGAAGTCGAACGAGCTCTACCGCGCGCTCCTGTCTCAGGAATACGAAGCCTCGAGGGAGCAAACGGCTTGAGCACCATCGCCCCCGCCGATCGCTGGCGCGGAGTCGCGTCTGAGGAGGTCGACGAGTACTCGGCCAACGTCGCCGGCCTGCTGCGGCGCCGGAGCCGGCGCCTGCTGGCCAGCCTCGCGCGCCCTTACCGCGGCGGGCTGATCGTCGCGGCGGCTCTGATCACGATCCGCTCCGCCGCCTACCTGTCGCTGCCCTACCTGGTCGGGCTCGGCATCGACAAGGGCATCAAGCCGCGCAATCTGACCGCGCTCGCCATCATCGTTGGCGCGCTGCTCCTGGCGCTCGTTGTGAACGCCCTCGCCAACTACGCGTTCCTCCGCCTCTCGGGCCGCATCGGCGCGGACGTCATGTTCGACCTGCGCAAGATCCTGTTCGGCCACGTACAGGAGCTCTCGCTGTCGTTTTATGAGCGCTACACGTCGGGCCGCATCATCTCGCGCCTGACCTCCGACATCGACGCGCTCAACGAGCTGCTCGCGACCGGGCTGACCTCGGTCATCACGTCACTGATATCCGTGGTCGCGATCACCTTCATCCTCCTGTACCTCGACTCACGCCTGGGCCTCGTGACGCTGATCGCCATGCCGTTGGTGCTGGCGTTGACGTGGTGGTTCCGGAACAACTCGGCCCGCTCCTATCGAGCAGTGCGTCGCGCGATCGTTCTGGTGATCGTCCACTACGTCGAATCGCTCGGCGGCATCCGGGCCGTCCATGCGTTCCGCCGCGAGCCTCGCAACCAGGAGATCTTCGTCGACGTCAACGGCCGCTACCGAGACGCCAACATCTGGTCGAACCGCCTCGCTTCGACCTTCGGACCGGCCATCAACCTGCTGGGCCGGCTCACGACCGCGCTGATGCTCCTGTTCGGCGGCTACCTCGTGGTCCGGGGCCAGCTGACGCTGGGCCTGCTGACCACCTTCGTCCTTTACCTGCGGCAGTTCTTCGAGCCGATGCAGGACCTGTCCCAGTTCTACAACGTCTTCCAGGCGGCCGGCGCGGCCCTCGAGAAGCTGGCCGGGGTCATCGAGGAGCGGCCGACCGTGCCGGAGCCCGCGACGCCTGTGCGAATGGGGCCGATCAAGGGCGCGGTGGCGTTCGAAGGGGTCACCTTCGCCTATCGCGACAAGGTGGTCCTGCACGACATCGACATCGGCATCCCCGCGGGGCAGATCGTGGCGCTCGTCGGCGAGACCGGGGCGGGCAAGACGACGATGGCGCGTCTCATGGCTCGGTTCTACGACCCCACCATCGGGCGCGTGACGCTCGATGGGGTGGATGAGCGCTCGATTGCCACCGAGGAGCTGCGCCGGGCGATCGCCGTGGTGACCCAGGAGAGCTTCCTGTTCTCCGGGAACGTGGGCGACAACCTGTTGTTCGGCCGGCCCTCGGCGACACGCGCGGAGATGGAAGAGGCCGCGCGCGCGATCGGCGCCCACGACTTCATCGCCGCGCTGCCCAACGGGTACGAGACCGACGTGCGCCGGCATGGGGTCCGCCTCTCGTCAGGCCAGCGCCAGCTGGTGGCTTTCGCCCGGGCGTTTCTCGCCGACCCCCGCGTGCTCATCCTGGACGAGGCCACGTCGTCGCTCGACCTCCCGTCGGAGCGTCTCGTGCAGCGGGCGCTGCGCACCCTTCTGCGCGACCGCACCGCGGTGATCATCGCTCACCGCCTGTCCACGGTCGAGATCGCCGACCGGGTGCTGGTCATCGACGGCGGGCGGGTGGTGGAGGACGGGCCGCCGTCGGAGCTGAGGGAGCGCAGCGGGCAGTACGGGTCCCTCCACAGGCAGTGGGTGGAATCCCTCGCGTAACGTCTACGCCTCCAACAGCCTCCTGATCCGGTCGGCGTAGCCGGGCCGTAGGTACGCGCCCCTAATCACCGTCCACGCGCGGATCCGGAAGTCGTCCAGGCCTGCCGCGACGAACCCAGCGATGCGCCGCTCCGTTTGCTCGCGGTCCTCCATCCGGTTGCCGAGCGGGTTCCAGAGGAACGAAGGCACGTCGTACTCGCGCTCGGCCAGGTACGGCTTCGGATCGATCGCAACGAAGCGATCGCCGCGGCGAAGGATGTTGTGGTGATGGAAGTCACCGTGCACGAGCCAGTCGGCGCGTGGGTCGAGCTCCGTCAGGAGCTCGCGCGCGAGTGGAACCAGCTCGCTGCCCTCATGCTCCGCGTTGTCGAGTCAGCGCCGAACGTCGGACGCGACCGGACGGAATGGCGATCCCACACGGCGCCACAGCCGTGACGCTAGCTCGACTGCGATCGCGGTCGCCTCATCGTCGGGGAGCGTAGAGATGTCATCCCCCGGCACCGCGCGTTCCTCGAGGAGCGCGAGCCTCGACCGGCGCAGAAGCCGTACCGCACCGTCGCCGTTCCAGAGCTCGAGCGCGTCTCCCTCGTGCAGCGACTCCTGGTCGCCTTCCCACGCGACCTTGAGCACGGCGCGGCCGGCGGGCGCAACGTAGGAGACATACGAGAGCGCGAACGGCTCTCCGAGCTCGAGCCCCCACTCGCGGGCAATTTCCAACGCGGTTGCCTTAGCCGCGCTCAAATCGAGGCGCGGTTCTCGCGGCCGCTGCACCGAATGAGCCTACGGGCTTGGCTTGGCGTTGCACTCCGCCGGTGACAGAAAGGCGGCGAAGTGTTAGATTCGCCGCGCCATGGGGACGGGTACGTTGGCGGACAACCAGGCGCTCGATCGTCTAGTCGATGCGCTGCGGGATATCGTCGATGTCCTTCACCATTGGCAGGCGCCCGAGCCGTCAGGCGAGGTTCCAGCTGGAACTCGGCCTTATGACCTCGGTCAAGTAGCTACCGCCTTTGAAGAAATACTCATCGAGCTCAAAGAAAAGAGCGGGCCGGACGGCCACGAGGTGTATGAGAGGTTTGGCGCCATCGCCCGGCATCTTCGAGCTGCGGCTGACGGCTTCCAGGAGGAACACGACGTAGAGGAAGGGCCCTCGTAAAGCCTCTCAGCGGGTGGAGCGCCGCGACCCGGACGTGGCCTGAGCCATAGCGAGAGCGACCGCCTCCTCGAAGACCAGTTGTCGTCCCTCCTCCCAAGCTGCCGTTGCCTCCGGCTCGCCAAGAACGGCCTGCGCCGGTGCCAGATGGTTCTGCACGGCCGCCTGCCACACGGCATTCGGCCTGATGCCGACGCTCGCATGCATCGCAGAAGCGGCGCCCGCAAGCTGAAGTGCCTCCTTGGGCCGGTCGGTAGCCAACCGCGCACTCAACACGTCGAGCGTAAAACCGAGACGGCGATCTTTTGAGTTGCTGCCGGCTTGAAGGCTCTCTCGGATCGCGATGTCGGCGCTCTCGTGGTCGTCCTGCAGGTAAGCCATCCCTGCCACAAGCGCCAGGGCGCTCGATGCTTCGTCGCCGCGCCCTAGTTCGCGGCGGATTGCCACACTCTTCTCGACCCTGGCGCGGGCGCCCTCGATGTCTCCAACAGATGCGCGGATCAAACCGAGGTATTGATTTATATGACTCTCCTGGACTCGATCGCCCTGTGCCAACGCCAGCTTGAGCGCCTCCTCGGCCCGTGTGTTGGCGCGCTCAGGGGCGGCCGCCGCCACCATCACCAGGCTCAACGTCGTCAAGGCGAGCATCTCGTGTAAGGCGTCCGACCTGCGCTGGGCTTCTTCGAGAGCCTCGTCCAGCAGGCTCTGGGCTGCGCCAAGATGGTTCTGCAGGTAGAGGAAAGTCGCCAGCTCCACCTGTGCGCCCGTTCGCTGCGGCGAGCCCTCGGTCGTGACAGCGAGTAAGGCTTCCAGCCATCCCCTGGCTTCGCTTATATGCCCGCGCAGCTGCCAGAACTCGAACAAGGCGCCCGCGAGCGCGAACCCAGTGTCCGCGTCGTAGGCTGAGGCCCAGACAAGGGCGGCACAGCAGTTGTCGTGGGCTTCCTCTACCCGGTCGAGCCAACGCGCGAGATGCCCTGGTTTCCTGGACGTCGCGACCGCAAGGAAACGCTGCGCGTGCAGCGCTCGCAGCTCGTGCTCGCGTCCACTTTCCTTCAACCGCCGCAACCCGTACTCGCGCATGGTCTCCAGCAGGCGGTAGCGCCCTTCTTCAGCCACCAGCAGCGACTTGTCCACCAGCCGGCCGAGCAGGTCGAGCACCGCGGGGGTCTTCAACGGGGGTCCCGAGCAGACAGCCTCGGCGTCGTCCAGCGAGAAGCGTCCCGCGAACACGGCCAGCCGTTCAAACAGCAGCTGCTCCGGCTCCGAGAGCAGGCCATAGCTCCAGTCCACCGCTGCTTCCAGGGTTCGCTGACGATCGGCAGCCGTCCGGCTGCCTCCGGTAAGCAGCAAAAAGCGGTCGCCAAGCCGCGCCTCGATCTCCCGGACCGGCATCATGTGGCTGCGCGCGGCGGCAAGCTCGATGGCGAGCGGCAAACCATCGAGCCGGCGGCATATTGCTGCGACGGCGGGAAGGCCGTCGCCCGTCGGCGTGTACCCGACCGAGCCCGCCCGGTCCAGGAAGAGCTGGACGGCCTCACTTTCGTCGAGCGAGGGGACCCACCATGTCACCTCTCCAGGCACGTTGAGTGGCTCGCGGCTCGTGATCACGAGGTTGAGCCTGGGACAGGCCCGCACCAGGGTCTCGGCCAGCCTGGCGCCGGCCTCGATGACGTGCTCGCAGTTGTCGAGGACCAGGAGCGTTTCGCGATCGCGGAGGTGGTCTGTGAGCGTGGCGATCAGCGCGCGGTCGGCCTGCTCCGGCACATCCAGCGCCGCCGCCACGGCTTGCGGCACGAGATCCCCATCGATGATCGGCGCGAGCTCGACCAACCAGACACCGTCCGCGAACTTGCTCTGGGCGTAAGTGGCCAGCTGGATCGCAAGCCTTGTCTTCCCGACGCCGCCCGGACCGACCAACGCAAGCAGTCGCGACCGCGACTGCAGGTCCACCAGCCGGTCGAGCTCGTGCCCGCGGCCGACGAAGCTCGTCAGAGCAAGGGGAAGGTTGCTGAGGCGGCGTGTCGACTGGGCGCGCTTGCGGCCCTCGAGGGCGGCCACGAGCTCCTTGACATCACGACTCCATCGAGAGCTGCTGATTTCGACAGCGTTCCTGTGACTGAGGTCGCCGATGCTCTCGGGGAGCTGCGTGATGCTCGGCATGCGGGCTCCCTGCACCAGCACGGGAATGACGCGCAATTTCCGGTCCAGGGCCAGCTGGATCTCGAGCCGCACGAAATCCTGCGGCTCCCGCAGCCGTCGCGCCGACCACCGCTTGCCGATGAGGGCGATCAGGACGTCGCTGGATTCGATCTCACGGCGAAGCCGCTCGGTGAAGTCGGCTCCAGGCTCGATGGTCTCCGTGTCCATGAACACCCGGTCCGCACCGAAGTGGGCGACGAGGTCCGCGTGCAGGCGGCCTGCATGGCCCGCGGTATCGTCACGCCGGTAGCTGATGAAGATACGAGGGGCACCAACGGCGTCTGCAAGCGGCGGCATCAATCTGGCGGTTGCGGGTGAGGCAGCATGGTCGACCTCCGGCGTCGAGGATTCTCGCTCAAATCCCCTTCCACCGAACGAATCCGGGGGTCTGCGATACTGCCGCCGTGGCTGTCTTCTCGCGGCGACTCCGCCGGATCGACGAGCCCCGGGTGGCGGCTGCCGGGCTGGCGGTCCCGTTGCTCGGGATCCTCGCGGCGTACGGATACGCGCTGACCAGCGTGGACGCGACCCCCGGCGGCATCGCGTCGGCCGTCGGGCTGGTCGGGATAGCCGGGACCGGGCTCCTGTATGCTTGGCGCGCTGTCACCGGCGCCTCTCGCGAGTAGCCGGCCAAGACCCCCTCTCACCAACCACGGAGTGCGGATGGACTCCCTCCACGCGATCGGCTTCTACGTGTCCGCTGCACTGGCCGGAGTCGGCGGCCTGCTCCTCGCTTTTCTGCGAGGGCACTGGCGGCGCGGCGCGGCCCTGGGTCTCACCGGCATCGGCGTTGCGGGGATATACGCATCGCTCTCGGCGGGTTTTGCCGCCGTGGTCGTCCTGGTCTGTTATGCCGCCTGCGCCCTGCTCGTGGCGAGGCCGGATTACCGCACGGTCGAGCAGGCGGTGGGTGGCTACTGGCGCCAGCTCGGCGCCCTGGGCGCCGCCCTCCTCCTGGCGGCGCTGGCGTATGCCGCGTTTCGAGGCGACTTCGCGCATGCCGCGTTCTACGGGGGTGCGTTCGGCAGTGTGTCGGTGGGCCGGCTGCTGTTCGCGCACGACGGGCTTGCGACCGACGCCGTCGGTGGCCTCGTCCTCGTGGCGCTCGTTGGAGCTGCCCTGGCCTGGCGCCGGGAACGGCCCAGGGATGAGCGTGAGGCGAGACGATGACGGTCACGCTCGTTTCGGTGCTGTTCGCCGGCGCGGGCCTCACCGCTCTCGGAGCCTTCATCGCCGCGTGGAAGCGTGAGCTGACGGCTGCGCTGACAGGGCTGCCGGTGATGTTTGCCGGAGCCGGCACCGCCTTCGTCGGCGTGGCACGATTCGGCGTCGCATCCGGCGCTCCGCTTCTAGGGCAGGAGGTCGCGATCCTGCTCGCGATCGCGGCGCTCTCGGCGGTCGGCCTCGGCGTGGGACTGGCGGGGCGGGAGGGCCCTCGCTGAGCCTGCTCGTCGCCTTCGGCGACATCCTGACCGCAGCTTCAGGCGCGGCCTCTGGCACACGCGCGGCGGCGACCGGCTTCCATTTCGACCCGTCCACCACCCTCGTGTGGGCGGTGCCGCTGATGGTGCTCACGCCATTCCTTGCCTTCGTGCTCGCGGCGACCAGCGTCCGGACGCGCCGCTCGGCCGCGAACATGGCCATGTTCGGCGCGGTCGCGACCCTGGCGCTCTCCGTGCTTGTGGCCTGGGGTCTGACACGGCGGTCGACCGCGTTCGAGGCCACGTATCGCTACCTGAACATCACCGTCGCTTTCACGGGCCCGCCCAACTTCCAGGGCTTCGGCATCGACATCATCCTTCACGTCGACCGCCTCACGTCAGTCGCCCTCCTGGTGGTGGAGCTCTGCGTCATCGGCGTGCTGGCCTGGCATCGAGTGGTGGGGCGCTCGGAGCCGGGAAGCGCCCGCTTCTACGCCCTGGTGAGCACGCTCCTGTTCGGCGCGGTGGGAGCCCTGGTCAGCTACGACCTCGCCGAGCTGTTCGCTTTCTGGGGGCTGGCCGGCGCCGCGACCTACCTCATGCTCGCCCACCGCTGGACCTCGGAGGAGGCTTCGCGCACCGGGCGGATCGCGCTGGCGCTTCCGTTCGTATCCGACCTCAGCCTGCTGTGCGGCATCGCGGTCCTGTACTCGCACTACGGCGTGCAGAGCATCTCCGGGCTGGTGCCCATCCTGCACAGCACGCTCGGCGTCGGGCCCAGGTCGATGACCGCGGCGTCGATCCTCTTGTTCATCGGCGTCGCCGGGCGCCTGGGCCTGTGGCCGCTGCACATGTGGCTGACGCGAACCGCTCCGACCGCGCCCCCCGCGGCCAGCGCCATGGCGCAGTCGGTGTGGTCGGTCGTCGCCATCGTGATCCTCTACCGGATCATGCCGATCATCGGCGCGGCGAATCACACGACCCTCCGAGGCCTCCTCTACGCATGCGGGGTGGCTGCGATCGCCGCCCCGCTCCTCGCCTTATTCGGCAACGAGCCGCGCCGGGTCATCGTGCTGGCGGGCTCGGGGGTGGCCGCGGTCGGCGCCGCGCTCATAGTCCACTCGTACTACGCATCCAGCACGACATTTGCCGTCATGGGCGTCGTGTGCGTGATGGCGGCGGCACCTGCCAGAGCCGCCGCGACGATGGCCATCGCATCGATTGCGGCCGCGATGCGCACCGACGACCTGGCGGAGATGGGTGATGGTTGGCGTCGCATGCGCGCCAGCACGATGGCACTGCTGCTCGCGGCGCTCGCCATCTCGTTCAGCGTGGCCGGCACGCTGGCTTTCGCCGTCGGCTCGCGCTCGCGGTTCGGCCTGGCCATCGGCGAGGCGGTGCTGCTGCTTTCGATCGCTGCGATCCGAGTCGGGCTCGGCGTCGCCATCGGTCCGCTGCGAAGGCGCCGCGCTTTCGACCCCGACCGCGTTCGCGAAGGCCCGCGCTCCTCGCTGGGCTGGCCTTACTACCTCGCCCTGGCCGGCGCGGCGCTGGCGGTCGCATCGCTCTTTCCGTCGTGGATCGGATACCTCGACGGCCACAAGCACGTGAGCGCGTCTGCCCCCGCCATTGCGCTGTGGGCCGGCGTGGCGGTGATCGGAATCCTGATCACCGCCTTCGCCTACTCCATCGACAAGGACGGCGCGCTGCGGGCGTCGGCGGCATCTGGCCGCCGGCTCGACGCGGTGCTGAATGCGGGCGCGGCGGCATACACGCGCTTCATCTCGGCTCCGGTCTTGGCTCTGACACTCGGCCTGAGTGACTGGATCCCACAGGGTGATGGCGACCTGGCTCGCGCCGCTGCCGCCTCGGGTCGCTTTGCGCTCGCTGTCGCGCGCGTCCCGGCGCTGCCGCTGCTCGTCGGGCTCGCTGCCGTGCTCGCGCTTGCGGTGGGCCTCGCCGAGCCGGGGTTGTTCAGGTGATCCTGGCCGCGATCGTCGCCGCCTCGCCGACACCTGTGGGCGTCCCCGGCGCCGGCATCTTCACGTCGCCGCTTATCCTCAGCCTTTCCATCTGGGTGCCGGTCGCGGTCGCGATCGGTATGAATGCGCTCCCCAACCCGCGCGGCCGCTACGACACGCTGATGAAGCAGATCGCGTTCTTCACCAACGTCGGCATCGTCTTCGTGCTGTTCATCGCCTACAACCAGTTCGAGACTTTTCTCCCGACGCTGCAGTTCGAAGAGAAGCTGCCCTGGCTGACATCGATCGGCGCGACGTACCACCTCGGCGTGGACGGGCCGAGCATGACCATGATGATGCTGTCAGGACTGGTCGGCATCGCCGCCGTGCTTGCGTCATGGGGCGTGCGCGAACGGGTGCGGTCGTATTTCACCCTCCTTCTGCTGACCCAGTCGGCCGTCAACGGCGCGATCGCCGCTCACGACATGTTCCTGCTCGTCCTCTTCTGGGGAGCCGCCATCATCCCCGTCGCGCTACTGATCTTCGGGTGGGGAGGGCCTCGTCGCGAAGCCGCCGCGTGGCGGCTCGTCGGTTACTGGGGCCTGGGCACGGCGGCCCTGCTGATCGCGACGATGATCGCGTACGCGGCCAACGGCGGCGGCAGCTTCGACATGGACGTGCTCCTGAAGGCGACGCTGACGCCCCGCGTACAGCTGGCGGTCGGCGCGGCCCTGGTCATCGCCGCGGCGACGCGGCTCCCGCTGTTCCCGCTGCACGGATGGGTGCGCGACGTCTACGCGGACTCGCCGCTCGGTGTCTCGGTGCTGGTGGCCGGCAGCGCATCGCGCCTCGGCGCTTACCTGCTGCTGCGCGTGCTGGTCGCCGGCGATCCCGATGCGTCGAAGCTGCTCGCCCCGTTCATCGCCGGCCTCGCTGCTCTGACCATCATCTATGCAGCGCTCGTGGCGCTGCGCACGGTCGACCTGCGCTGGGCCGCGGCGCACCTGGCGATGGTGCCCGGCGGCCTCACGGTCCTTGGGCTCGCCGCCCTCACCCCGCTGTCCATCGCCGGCAGCGTGCTCTCGAACTTCACCGGCGGGCTGGCTGCGGCGTTGATCGTAGCCGCGGCATGGACGCTCACCGATCGCGCGCAGGCGCGGAGCCTCCAGGTCCTGGGCGGGCTGGCTCCTCGCATGCCGATTCTCACCTGGGTCTTCGTGCTCGCGGCGCTCGCGCTGCTCGGCGTGCCGCTGATGGCGTCGTTCCCGGCTGAGGCCATGATCCTGTTCGGCTCCTTCAAGACGCAGCCAGTGGGCGCATTCGCGGTGGTGGCCGGATTGGTGCTCGCCGCCGTGGCGCTGGCGCTGCTCGTGCACCGCGTCCTGTTCGGCCAGCCCAACCCGGACGCCCCCGCGGTCTCGGACGCGTCGCTGGGCGAGACGTGGTACCTGGGCCTGCTGGCCGGAGGCCTGCTGTGGGTGGGCCTGTTCCCGGGAGGTCCCAAGCTGCCCGGAACCGACCAGCCCATCTTCGATCCCGGGCTCATCAACGTGATGTCCGCTGGCCTCACGGACATCGCCTCTCCTTACGTTGCACCAGCGGCGCCGGGTGCGACGCAATGAGGAATTTCGTGTTCGTGCCGGAGGCCCTGGTCGTCGCCGGCGCGCTGGCCATCCTGCTGCTCGCCCGTGGACGCAGGCGATCGCGGCCGTGGCTGCCCGCGGCGGCAGCCGCCTTCCCGCTCGTCGCCCTGGCGGTCGAGCTGTGGGCAGGGGCGACGCTCGCCACCTACTTCGGCGGAGCGCTGGTGCAGGATCGTTTCGCGCTGTTCGCAAAGGCCGCCGTCCTGCTCGCGGCCGTGCTTGCGATCGCCGTGACGGATTGGTCAGAGGAAGACGCGCCGCCGATCGGCATGGCGACGATCCTCCTCGCCGCCTTTGGGGTGATGGTCGTTGCGTCGTCTGGCGATTTCGTCGGGCTGTGGGCGGGGCTCGAGCTGGCCGCGGCCGCCGGCGTCGTGCACGTGTCCTTGAGGCGCACCGACCTGGCGCTGGGGCTTCTCGTCACGGGTGGAGTCGCCAGCGCGCTGGTCCTGGTCGGGCTCGCGTTCGTGTATGCGACCACCGGCTCGGCGGACCTGACGGCCGTGCGCCATGCGATGGGCACGGTCGCGCCGACGCTCCCGCTTGCGATCCCTGTGCTGCTGCTCCTCGGCGGACTGGCGGTCCGGGCCGGTTTGATGCCGTTCCAGTTCGCGCGGGTACCGGCCGGGCTTGCCACCTCGCCGCTTGGCGCGGGCATGGTCGTCGGCCTCGTGGCGGCGGCGGCTCTCACAGTGGCCCTGAAGGTCGCCGCGCTGCTGACCCCTCTGCCGGCCGTCTTCTCTCCATACCTGATGGCGGCGGCGGCGGTGGCCATGGTCGGCGGCGGGGCCGCGGCGCTGGCGACGAGGTCGCCTCGGGCTCGGATCGTCTACCTCGCGGCCGGCCAGGTGGGCTGGATCGCCGCGGGCCTGGCGACGCACTACCGCGTGGGCATGGGGGCGGCGCTTTTCCTGGTCGGGGCGTTTGCGCTCGCGGCCACGACCGGCCCGGCGGTCATGGCGGGGGCCGACACCGGCGAGTTCGCCCTGGCGGGCATGGGGCTGCTCCGGCCGGCGCGGGCGGCGGCCATCGCCCTGGTCTTCCTCTCCCTCGCAGGTGCACCGCCGCTGGCGGGATTCTTCGGCGAGTTCGCGGTCGCCGCCGCGCTGGCGCAGAGTGGCGCCTTCTGGCTCCTGGCGCTCGGTTTGCTGGGCGCCGTCATGAGCGTGGGCGCGGCCGTGGGCACGCTGCGCGCGATCTACCTGCAGAGCCCGCCGGACGAGAGCCGTCGCGCTGCCGGTGCGCGGTTGCCCGTCCTGACCCGGCTTTCCAGCCTGGGCGCGGTCGCCCTGTGCATCGCGATTGCGGGCTACGGGGTGTTCGCCAACCCGATCCTCGGCCTGGCCAACCAGGGGGCTGAAGCGCTCGGACTCCGCTGAGGCCTCGCGAGCGCATCGAGCGCAGCGAGAGCGAAGCTGGTTTCGATCTTGCTACCCAACGTCCTTCAAGAAGGCGAGCACCCGTTGCATGAGCAATGCCGCGGCTCTTTCGTTGTAGTCGGGGAGGCTATTGTCAGCGAAGAGGTGGCGATCGCCGGGGTACAGGAACAGCTCCGCGCCATCAATCGTTCTCTTGAGCTCGCGGGCAGCGTCGAGGTCCCCTTCCTGCACCCACTCGTCGGCCTCCATCATGTGGATCTGCAGCGGAACGCCCTGCGGCCAAGGGCCGCCGAACTCCGAGGTCGGGAAAGCGGCAGAAAACAGCAGCGCGCCCCTGCAGCCGGGTCGCGTCTGGGCAAGCTCCTGCGCCGGCATTGCGCCGAGAGAGAATCCTGCATAGACAAGTTCGTTCGGTAAGCCATCGGCGGCGAGTCGACCGCGCTCTCCAATTGTCGCGAAGCCAACCTCCTTTGCGTAACCGACGCCCTCGTCGAGATCGATGAAGGTCTTGCCGTCGTAGAGGTCGGGGGCATGAACGACGTGTCCGGCAGCTCGTAGCTCGTCCGCGAACCCGAGGAACCCGGGTGTCTGTCCGTGTGCGTGGTGAAATAGCAGTATCTCGGCCATCGCGACACTCCCTAACATACCCGGGAAAGCTTGAATTAACGAGGCGGTGTCGCCCACCGATGCGATCGGGATGGGCCACTGTCAGCGGTAATCTGGCTGTGGCTGGGCGATGCGACTTGAGTGCGCTCAAGCGACGCTGAGCGTTGTGACCGCATGGAGATAGTTCTTTGGAGCGGGAGGTGTTTCGGGCTGCGAGCTACGAGGTCGCCGCAGGACTGCCTGCTAGACTCGCCCCAAGCGTCGCAGCTTTCGTCACACCAAACGTCCTGGAGGTCGTCCCCTGGCGGGCAGAAACCGTCGCAGTCGCGCCGGCCGGCGCGGCGCATCAGCAGGGTCGCTGAAGCACAGGAGTCGAACGCGCCCGCGCGCTCGAGGTGGCGGGCGCCGCGTTTCGCGGGGATGGCTGGCCAGGACGGCGCTGGTCGCCCTCGTGGTGGTCTCCGCGGTCGGCCTGCTGGGAACGGTGACCGCGATCGGCATGGTCGACTATTTCGCGGGCGACCTGCCGACGATCGAGCAGCTGCAGACGTCGAAGCTGACCCAGACCAGCCGCATCCTCGACCGCAACGGCAACCTGATCGAAGCCCTGTATCACCAGAACCGGACCGTCGTGCCGCTGAGCAAGATCAGCGACAAGCTCCAGCGCGCCACGATCGACACCGAGGACCGTTCGTTCTATGCCAACTCGGGCGTTGACTATCGCCGGCTTGCGATCGCGATCGTCTACGACCTCACGCACCACTCCGCCACCCTCGGCGGCTCGACCATCACCGAGCAAGTGGTCAAGAACGACGTCCTCGACACGCAGGAGGCGCAGTCGCGGACCATCAGCCGCAAGTTCCACGAGCTCGTGCTGGCGGAAGAGATGGAGCGGCGCTACTCGAAGCAGCAGATCCTCGAGCTGTACCTCAACAGCATCAACTACGGCAACGGCGCATACGGCGCCGAGGCCGCGGCCGAGACGTACTTCCAGGTCCACGCCGGCCAGCTGACGCTGGCGCAGGCGAGCTTCCTGGCGGGCCTGCCGCAGGCGCCCTCCGACTACGACCCGTTCGGCACGCCGGATCAGCTGGCGGCCGCCAAGGCGCGATGGGGGCAGGTCCTCGACGGCATGGTGGCCGTGGGCGACGTGAGCTCGGCGGCCGCGCACGCCGCCTACAACAGCGACCTGGTCGACAGGATGATCGCGGCGCACAAGGCGCAGCCGAGCTCGCACAACCCGCTCACCGCGCATTTCGTCGATTACGTGGAGCAGTACATCGCCCAGCGCTACGGCACCCGCGCTCTTTACGAGGGTGGGCTGATGATCTACACCACGCTCGACCTCGCCACCCAGGCGCTCGCCGACAAGTGGGTCAAGGCCGGCGTGGCCGCGTACGCACGGCGGGGTGTGAACACCGGCGCGATGCTGGTGATGAACCCGGACGACGGCGAGATCCTCGCCATGGTCGGCAGCGCCAACTACAACAACGCCGCCATCCGCGGCCAGATCAACCTCACGGGCGTCGACCCACTGGGATGGCGGGGGGTGGGGTCGTCGTTCAAGGTGTACACGTATGGAGCCGCGCTGCAGGCCGGGCTCGTGACCCCCGCTAGCCTGCTCAACGACCAGACCGGGGTCATCGGCGGCCACACGTTCAACGACTGGGACGCCAAGCACGAGGGATACATCTCGCTGCGCACAGCCCTCGCCCAGTCGCGCAACCTGCCCGCGCTGTGGACCTACGGCCGCGTCGGCGGCACGCAGGTGACGACGTTCATGCACCAGCTCGGTGTCACCGCCGTCATCGAGAATCCCGACGGGGTCGCGACGACGCTGGGCCACGATGCGATCTCCATGGCCGAGCATCTCGGCGCGTACTCCGCGTTCGACAACGGCGGCTACCGGGTCTCGCCGCATCCGGTGCTGAAAGTCGTCGATGCGGACGGGACCGTCCTGGAGTCGTTCGATCCGAACGCGTCGCGCGTGCAGGTGATCAGCTCCGACCTCGGCTACGTCATGACGGACCTGCTGCGCGGACCGGTGAAGCTGTACCTCGGCGACCTCGGCCGGCGCCCGGTTGCGGGCAAGTCGGGCACGACCGAGGCCTACACGGGCTCCATCTTCATCGGCTATACGCCCGACCTGGCGGTGGCGGCCTCGCTGATGCACATCGACGCCGGTCCGGACTGCAAGTCGGGCTACGCGTACCTCGCGACCAACTTCCCGCCGTCGGGATGGCAGTGCCCGACCGGCGTGCTGTTTGGCGAGAACGTCGGCATCTCGGTGTGGAAGCCTTTCGTCGAGGGCTACTACGCAAGTCACCCGTGGCCGGCGACGTGGAAGCAGCCCGCGGGCGTGGTGACCAGGATGGTGTGCTCGTACGACGGTGGCTACGTCACCACCGGCGGCTACAACGAGATCTTTCTTAAGGGCATCGGCGAGCCCGGCTACCCGTGCGGCGCCAACCCGCCGCCTGGAGCGGCGCCGTACCACCCGCCCTCGCCAAACCCGTCGCCGCCTCCCAAGCTTTAGTTATGAGAGAAAACCTGCCGGTTTTCTCTCACGCGCTCCCGCGGCTGCGCCGCGGGGACCCCAGTGGTAGCGCCGCGCCGCTGCTCATTTTCCCGCGGTTTGGATTTTCGAAATATTTGCTCCTCGCGACGCTTGCAGACCCAATTACGGGGCTTCGTGTGTCCGGGGGAACCCCGGCCACCCATACCACGCAGTGGTTAGCCTGAGCGGGTGCGGATCACGCGCGCGGGGATCGCCTTCACGGTCGGCTACCTGGCCCTGGGCCTGGCCTGGGTGTTCGGCGCAAAGCCGCCCGGGCCGGCCGGCGTCTTCGTAGCCTGGTTCGTCGGCGTCGCCCTGATCGGGGCGTTCATTCCGGGCATCGCGAACCAGGTGTCGCTGGCGCGGGCGTACCTGGCGGCTCCCGCTCTCGCGTATTCGGTGGCCGCCGACCGCCTGGGGCTGCTCGCCGTGGTGCTGGCGGTCGCGGGGTTGACCGACCTCGTCGACGGCACCATCGCCCGCCGTTTCGACAGGCCTTCGACCCTGGGTGGGGGGCTGGACCCGGTCGTCGACGGCGTGCTGCTGGGTGCGGTCGCGGTCGGCCTGGTGGTGGGCGGGATCATCCCCGCGTGGCTCGCGATCGTGATCGTCGTGCGCTACCTGCTGCCGGCCGTGGCCGCCTTGGCTTTGATCTCGCTGCACCGCCCGCCTGAGCTCCGCCACACCGTGACCGGGCAGATCTCCACGGCGCTGATCATCGTGCTGGTCGGCGGCATCTGCCTGTTTCGCTTTCTGAGCCAGGATGCGAGCAACGTGGTCACGGGCGCCGAGATCGTGATCCCGATCGCCACGCTCGCGACCTTCGTGCATCTCGGGTGGGCGGCGTCGCGGCGCCGGGCAGTGGGAGCGGCCGAGGCCGGGTAAACTTGACGATGGTCGCGCTAAGTGGGGTGCTGGCGGTCCCCTGCACCGGCAATCCGCCTTAGCCGGACCGAATTCCCGCGCTGAGGTCAGGTCCTTAGCCTGGCCGCGGCTAACGGCGTTGAAGGTTTGGACCTGCGCAGCTCGGGTCTCCGAACCCCGTCAGGTCCGGAAGGAAGCAGCGGTAAGGAGAGAACCCGGGGGTGCCGCAGCCATCCGGGCCGGAGCTGTGATCCGCGGTGCGAACTGGGGCACCTCGATCGAAGCGGGGGTGCGCGGCCACCCTGGATTTGCATGCCTGAATACCAAAGCCTCTACCGGAAGTACCGCTCGCAGACGTTCGCCGACCTGGTCGGCCAGGACGCCGCGTCTCGGGCGCTGCAGGGCGCCATCATCGGCGGCCGCGTCTCGCACGCCTACCTGTTCAGCGGCAGCCGCGGCACCGGCAAGACCTCGGCCGCGCGCCTGCTCGCGAAGGCGCTCAACTGCACCGGCCGGCCTCGCGATTCGGCCGAGCCGTGCAACGCGTGCCAGTCATGCCTGGAGATGACCGCCGGCTCGGCGCTCGACCTCATCGAGATCGACGCCGCCTCCAACCGCGGCATCGACGAGATCCGCGACCTGCGCGAGAAGGTGAACCTCGCCCCCGCATTGGGACCGTTCAAGGTCTACATCATCGACGAGGCCCACATGCTCACCGAGCCGGCGTTCAACGCGCTGCTGAAGACGCTCGAGGAGCCGCCCGCACATGTCGTGTTCGTGCTGTGCACGACCGATGCGCAGAAGATTCCGCTGACGGTGATAGGGCGATGCCAGCAGTTCGTGTTCCGGCGCCATTCCGAGGAACAGATCGTCGCGCGGCTCACGCATATCGCGCGTGCCGAGACGGTTCAGGTCGACCCTGAGGCGATGCAGCTGATCGCGCGCACCGCTCAGGGATCGATGCGCGACGCGGTGGGCCTGCTCGACCAGCTTGTCCCTCTCGCTTCGGGACCGATCTCGCTCGATGGCGCGCGATCGCTGCTCGGGATCGCTGACCCGCGCTTGCTCGACTCGCTGCTGGACGATGTGCTCGAGGGCCGCGCCGCGGAGGCGCTTGACGAGCTGAACCGGGTTTATGCGGCCGGGGCCGAGCTGCGACAGGTGGTGCGGGGGCTCATGGAGGGTTGCCGGGACCGGCTCGTGGCGGCGCTTTCGAGACACGACCAGGGCACGGCCCGCCGCTTGTCCGCGGTGCTCGATTCACTGCTCCATCTCGACGGCGAGGTCAGGCGCCATGCCGAGCCTCGCTTCCTGGTCGAGGCCACCCTGGCGCGGCTTGCAGTCGAGGTCGGAACCGTTGAGCAGAAGCCTGTCCCCCCACCCGACCCGCGCTCCGCGCGGGTCGACCTCCCCACGAGTGGGGAGGTGAACCCCCCACCCGCCTCCCCACGGGGTGGGGAGGGAGATGTTTCGGGATGGACAGACGTGCTGGACAAATTGAGTCGCACCGTGCGTGCGGCCTACCTCGACGCGCAGCCTGAGGTGGATGGGACGACGCTGGTCCTGTGGTTCCGATACGGGTTCCACCACAAGAAGGCGCAGGACCAGTCGGCCCAGCTGCTCCCGCTGGTGCGGGCGTGGCTCGGGGACGAGGTCGCGGTAGAGTTCAGGCTTCGCGAGGCTGCCGTTGATGCGAGCAAGCCCGCCGGCAAGGCTGCGGCGAGCCCGGAGGACGACCCGTTCGTCCGCGAGGTGGTACGCCGGTTCGACGGGCGTGTGACTCGCGTCAAGGAGGTCTCGGAGTGAAGGATCCGATGAAGATGCTGCGCCAGGTCCAGCAGATGCAGGACCGCATGGCCAAAGTTCAGGCCGAGCTCGAGAACGAAACCGTGGAGGCGAGCGCCGGCGGCGGCGCCGTGCGGGTCGTGGCCACGGGCACGCAAAGAGTCGTGTCGGTGGTCATCGACCCCGGCGCGTCTGCCGACACCGAGATGCTGCAGGACCTGGTCGTGGCCGCGGTCAACGAGGCGATGGAGGCATCCAAGCAGCTGGCCGCGACGAAGATGCAAGCCGTGACGAGCGGGTTGGGATTGCCACCCGGTCTCATCTAGGGCCCGCGACTTGCCGCAGCTCCCGGAACCTCTCGAGCGGCTGGTGCAGGAGCTGTCGCGGCTGCCGGGCGTCGGCCCCAAGACGGCTCAGCGCCTGGCCTTCCACCTGCTGCGCACCGACCGGCAGCGGGCCGAGTCGCTGGCGCAGGCGATCGCCGACGTCAAGGCGCGAATCGGTTACTGCGAGCGCTGCTACAACATCGCCGAGGGCAGCCTCTGCGCGATCTGCTCCTCGACGCGGCGCGATGGGTCGGTCCTTTGCGTCGTGGAATCGGCGCTTGACGTGCTCGCGATCGAGCGCACGGCGGAGTTCAACGGCCTTTACTTTGTGCTGCACGGGGTGATCTCGCCGATCGACGGGATCGGGCCGGACCAGCTGCACGTGCCCCAGCTGCTCGATCGGGCGCGCGAAGAAGGCGTGGTCGAGGTGATCGTCGCCACCGACGCGGACATAGAGGGTGAGGCGACCGCGCTCTACCTGCAGCGCGAGATGGCGCCACTGGGGATCAAGGTGACGCGCCCGGCCCACGGCCTGCCGGTGGGCGGCGACCTCGAGTACGCGGACGAGCTGACCCTCGCCCGCGCCATGTCCGGCCGCCGCGCCTTCTAGGTGTCGACCCCAAGGCTGTCGGCGCGGCCCGCCATCCTGTTCGACCTCGACGGGACGCTCGTAGACAGCGTCTACCAGCACGTGCTGGCATGGCGTGAGGCGCTGCACAAGGAGGGCCTCGACCTTTCGGTGTGGCGGATCCATCGCCGGATCGGCATGAGCGGAGGCCTCTTCCTGAAAGCGCTGGACCGGGAGCTCGGGAGCAACCTGACCGAGGCCCAGGCCGAGCGCCTTCGCCAGTCGCACGCGGAAGGCTTGCTCAGGCGGTTGGACCAGGTCCGGCCTTTGCCGGGTGCGCGCCGTCTGCTGGAGACGCTTTCGCAGCTGCACGTGCCCTGGGCGATCGCCACCAGCGGCAGCGAGAAGACCGCCGGGCCGACGCTCGCGATGCTGGGCATACCCGAGGGCGTCCCGATCGTCACCCGCGACCAGGTTGCGTATGCGAAGCCGAATCCCGACCTGTTCCTCGCCGCCGCCGAGCGTCTCGGCGTCCCGCCAGGCGATTGCTTCGTGGTCGGTGACAGCATCTGGGACCTGCTCGCCGCCCAGCGAGCCGGCGCCCTGGGAGTTGGGCTGCTCTCGGGAGGTTACGGCCGCGAGGAGCTTGAGCGGTCGGGCGCCTACCGCGTGTACGACGATCCGGCCGACCTGCTGGCGCACCTGGATGAGCTCGGGGTCAGGGCGACCGGGTAGCTATCTTGGGCGCCCGTTGCAAACTGGACCCGATCACCGGTAGAATTCGCAGGTTCCCCTGACGGAAGGCTTCGCGCGCCCTAAAAAGGCGTCGGGGTCGTCGGAGGAGCCAGCACCTTGACAACTGAAGAGTGGGAAAGACTCTGAGAGTCTTATGACTCAGGGCAATGGCCTTGGGTCCTCCGTTTTAGACGGAGAGTTTGATCCTGGCTCAGGGTTAACGCTGGCGGCGCGCATAACACATGCAAGTCGAGCGAGGGCTCATTTCCCGCAAGGGAGGTGGGTTCCTAGCGGCGAACGGGTGAGTAACACGTGGGCAACCTTTCCTATCGCGGGGGATAACACCGGGAAACCGATGCTAATACCGCATGTCGTCACTGGTCGCATGGCTGGTGAAGAAAGCAGCAATGCACGATGGGGTGGGCCCGCGGCCTATCAGCTAGTCGGTGGGGTAACGGCCTACCGAGGCGATGACGGGTAGCTGGTCTGAGAGGACGGC